>JGI10211J34971_10002802_pt1 | contig 14052 bp, 14 predicted proteins | sample Etolagsediment_FD_34971 | JGI IMG/M metagenome (IMG submission 34971) | reverse complement strand
CATGTCAGTTAAAGCGCGTTTGGTTGCGGTGCTCGCGATCATTTTGTTGGTGTTTACCGGTGCGGCCATTGTCACATTGGTTAACTTGAACGCACAGCTTCCGAAGCTGGAGGTCACGGAAAGCAACGCCAACACGGTGGCGAGCGAGTCCATTCCGTTGATGGTCTTGATCAAAGAAATCAAGCTTGACGTGGTGCAAGTTCAGCAATGGATTGGCGATATTTCATCAACCCGCGGGCGCGATGGTCTGGATGATGGCTTTACCGAAGCCGCAGGATTTGCCGAAAAATTTGCGAAAGACGCGACTTCGGCTCGCGCCCTGGCGGCGTCTTTGGGTTTGGACGGTGTGGTGAAGGCCTTGCAAGGCGCTGAAGCGGCCTTCGGGCCCTTCTACGAAACGGGTGTCAAGTTGGGCCAAGCCTATGTGGCCGATGGCCCAGAAGGCGGCAACCCGATGATGCCGGACTTTGATGCCGTTGCCGAAGCGATGGGCGCCAGCATGGATGAGTTGACGGCCAAAGTCGAAGAGGCCACCCAGGTGCGCTTGGACAGTTTGCAACACTCCATTCACGACGTGCAAAGCTCCCTCGAAGGCGTGGCGCAGCTGAACATGATTTTGACCGCCATCGGCTTGCTCATCGGGCTGGGCGCTGCGGCGTATCTGTTTTCGGTCATCAAAGGCTCCATCGAAGGGTTGTTGGCCGACATCAGCCATATTTCGAATCACGACTATACGGCTGAATCTGTTCTGGGTGCCCAGCGTACCGACGAATTCGGCACCGTGGCGCGGGCCTTGGATGAAACCAAAGCGGCACTGGCGGATGGCGTCGAGCGTGAGAGGCAACAAAAAGCTGCGGAAATTAAGCAAGCAGATGACCGCCGCGCAGAACGCATGCGCATGGCGGAACAGTTTGAAACCAGCGTCGGTGCGGTGGTTGAAACCGTTTCGGCGGCGGCCAGCGAAATGCAAAGCTCGGCGAAATCCGTGTCGGCCACAGCCGATCAAACCAGCCAACAAGCAACCAACGTTGCTGCAGCGGCGGAACAGGCGTCTTCCAACGTGCAGACGGTGGCCAGCGCGGCGGAGGAGCTGTCCAGTTCGATCTCTGAAATTTCACGTCAAGTGTCGCAATCCACGCGCATTGCCGGTGAAGCGGTTGCTGAAGTCGAAGGGGCCAACGCCAAGGTTCAAGGCTTGGCCGAAGCCGCCAATAAAATTGGTGAAGTGGTGGCGTTGATCACCGATATTGCCGATCAAACCAACCTCTTGGCTTTGAACGCGACCATCGAAGCGGCGCGCGCTGGCGAAGCGGGCAAAGGCTTTGCCGTTGTGGCCTCGGAAGTGAAAAACTTGGCCAATCAAACGGCCAAGGCGACGGAAGAAATCTCCAACCAGATCGGCGGCATTCAGACCGCGACCCAGGGTGCCGTGACGGCCATCGGGTCCATTGGCGGAATCATCAACCACATCAATGAGATCACCTCGGCGATTGCTGCGGCGGTCGAAGAGCAAGGGGCCGCCACCTCGGAAATCGCCCGCAACGTCGAACAAGCCTCAAGCGGCACCCAAGAAGTGTCATCGAACATTTCTCAGGTGACGATGGCGGCCTCGCAAACGGGCAGTTCGGCCAGCCAGATTTTGGACGCGGCGACCGAATTGGGCCGTCAGTCCGATTTGCTGACCAAAGAGGTCGACGGTTTCCTCGTTACCATTCGCGGCTAAATATCGCGGCACACACGCAAACGGGCGCTCTAGCATGAGTGCCCGTTTTTTGTTGTTCGTTGCGTGCGCCATTTTGGGAAGATGGGCTGTCCTGCGCGGACTAGAGCAAATTGATCACGTTTTCGGGTGGGCGGCCCCCAGCGCGAAGCGGCGCGCTTGCGCGTTGCGTGCGCCATTTTAGAAAGATGGGCCGCACTCAGCGGACTAGAGCAAATTGATCACGTTTTCGGGTGGGCGGCCCATTACGGCTTTGGCGCCTTTGACCACAATCGGGCGTTCAATGGCGCGCGGGTGGGCCGCCAGCGCTTTGATGAGCGCGTCGTTATCCAAGGCGGCGACGTCGATGCCTTCCTCGCCGGCTTCTTTCTTGCGCACGATGTCTTTGGCCTCCAGGCCCAGCTTGGCGAGAATGTCTTTCAGTTCCGCAGCGCTGGGCGGCGTTTCCAGGTATTCAACGATGTTGGGCTCAATGCCTTTGTCGCGGATCAGCTCTAAGGTGGTGCGCGACTTGGAACAGCGCGGATTGTGATAAATGGTTACGGACATGAAAAAGGCCTCTGTCTGAGAAGGAATGCAAAATCATCTCATGCACATATAGGCATGAGAATGGAAAAGTAAAACCGCATCCGCCGCTCTATTGGGGATTCGGACATATTTCCGACAAAGTTATATTTGATAGAATACGATGAAAAGAACAGAGGATCTCCCCATGAGTCGATTATTCAAACATTTGCCTAAAATCGCTGTTTTGGTTTTTGTCCTCGGCGGGGGCGCTTTATTGGCCTCCAAAATGATGAGCAGCGCCAGCATGCCCGGGGCACAAGTGGCTGTTGCCATGCCGACTTTGACGGCCCAAGCGGAACGCGGCAGCACCACCTTTAAAAAGAATTGTGCCCAGTGTCATGGCGACAATGGCGCGGGCTCTGATAAGGGACCGCCGTTGATCCACGACATCTATAACCCCGGCCATCATGGCGACGGCTCGTTTTACAATGCGGTGAGCAACGGTGTACAGCAGCACCACTGGCCCTATGGCAATATGCCACCACAGCCTCAAATCAAAGCCAATGCCATCGGCGATATCATTGCTTTTGTGCGCGAAATCCAAATGGCCAACGGCATCGTGACCCGCGAACACCGCATGTAATATTATGAAAAAATGTGCGCGGGCGGGTGAAGCAAGTCTTCCAGCTCGTCCTTGTCGTCACATTCCACAATGCGCTGGGCCATGTCATAGCCAAAGCCAGCCCGCGCCAGGGCGGCCATGTCTTTGTCTTTTTTGTCTTCGCGTCTGGCGGGATCGGCGTAGGGGCCCAAGCGCCTGCGCCGCGCCAGTTTGATGGCGGCGGCCAGTTCCGGGTCGGGGTGTTCTTCTTCCAAGGCCTTGAGGGCTTGGTCGATGATGTCCGGCGCAATGCCTTTTTCCATCAGCTTGATGCGAATAACCCGCCCCGCCGTGCCCCGCGCCATCAACGAACGCGCGCGGGTTTCGGCATAAGTCAAATCGTTGAGCAATCCGGATCGGAGGTAGCGTTCGATCAGGTCGTCAATCCAGCCGTGCGCGGTTTTGATGTCCAAGTCTTCGTGATACAGAGAGGCTTTGTAAACCCGGCGTTGCAGGACACGTTTTAAGTTCTGGGCGCTGGATGCATATCGGTCTAAATAATGCAGGGCGATGTTGGCCAGCCGCGCTTGGGTCATTTTGCGCGGGACGTAGGCTTTGGCTTTTTTGTCACGGGGCTGGTCATCGTTCATGGCAAGACTATATAAGTGTCGGAGTCATGGGGACAAGACCCCATCGAACCTTCGGCTAGGATTCACGACCTCATGCAACAAACCCCCGCCAGCAATTGGATCGGTCTCTATACGCTGTATATGCGTGAAGTGCGACGTTTTGTGAAAGTCTACACCCAGACCATCATCGGTCCGGTGGTGACGACACTGTTGTTTTTGGCGGTGTTTTCCCTGGCCCTGGGGGGCGCGGTGACGGAAGTTCATGGGGTGCCGTTTATGCAGTTTTTGGCTCCCGGTTTGATCATGATGGCGATCGTGCAAAATGCCTTCGCCAACACGTCCAGCTCGATGATGATCTCAAAAGTGCAAGGCAATATCGTCGATACCTTGATGCCGTCGCTGAGCGCCCACGAGCTGACCTTCGGCATCGCCATGGGCGGCATGACGCGGGGCATTTTGGTCGGCATTGCGGTGACGCTGGTGCTGGCCATTTGGGTGCCGATCAACATTCATTCCGTCGGTTTTGTGGTGTTTCATGCCGTGGCGGCGTCGCTGATGCTGTCGCTGTTGGGCGTGATTGGCGGCATTTGGTCCGATAAGTTCGACCACATTGCGGCGGTGACAAACTTCATCATCACACCGCTGTCGTTTCTGTCGGGGACCTTTTATTCCATCGAACGACTGCCCGAATTGGCCCAAACCATCGCCCGCTTGAACCCGTTTTTTTATATGATCGACGGCTTCCGCTATGGCTTTATCGGCAACAGTGATGCCTCTATCGTGACCGGAATGGTGGTTGTCGGCGTCATGGATTTGGTGCTGTGGATCATCTGCTGGCGCATGTTCGAAAGCGGCTACAAGCTCAAGCCGTAGGTCATTGCCTTATTGCCATTGACATAAATGGCTTCGATTCCCATAATCCCCGGCTTTACCGGGCGGCTTCAGTCGCCCGGTTGTGTTTTTTGGATTTGAGCTGAAGAGAAAGGAAACGTTCGTCATGTCCGCGCTGATGCCAACCTATGCGCCTGCGGATCTCGCTTTTGTAAAAGGCGAGGGAGTCTATTTGTACACAGATGACGGACGACGTTTTTTGGATTTTTGCGCGGGCATTGCGGTGAGTTGTATGGGCCACGCCCATCCACACTTGGTTCAGGCGCTGAAATCCCAGGCTGAAAAACTGTGGCATGTGTCCAACCTGTACGTCATTCCGGGCCAGATCGAACTGGCAAACCGGCTCGCGGCGGCGTCGTTCGCGGACCGGGTGTTCTTTTCCAATTCCGGTGCGGAAGCCCTGGAAGGGTCGATCAAAATCGCCCGCAAGTACCAAAAAGACCACGGCCACCCGGAACGCTACCGGGTGATTGCGTGTGAAAATGCGTTTCACGGTCGCACCTTGGCGACCATAGCGGCGGCGGGCCAAGCCAAATTGTTGGAAGGCTTTACGCCGGTGGTGGACGGCTTCGATCAGGTGGCGTTTGGCAACTTGAACGAAATGCGCGCCGCCATCACCGACGAAACGGCGGCGATTTTGGTCGAGCCGGTGCAAGGCGAAGGCGGCCTGCGCGAAGCCCCCGAAGGCTATTTGCAGGGCTTGCGCGACATCTGCGACGAGTTCGGCTTGCTGTTGATGTTCGACGAAGTGCAATGTGGCATGGGCCGCACCGGTAAACTGTTTGCCCACGAATGGGCGGGTGTGATCCCGGATGTGGTCGCCACCGCCAAGGGCATCGGCGGCGGTTTTCCGTTGGGCGCCATCCTCACCACCGAAAAAGCGGCGGTTTTGGGGGTGGGCAATCACGGCACGACCTACGGCGGCAACCCGCTGGCCATGGCGGTCGGCAATGCGGTGCTGGATGAATTGCTGAAGGACGGGTTCTTGAATCACGTCGTGCACGTTGGGCACACCTTGAGCCAGGCGCTGAGCGCCTTGGTGAAAAAATATCCTACTGTGTTCGTGGCCGCGCGCGGTCTGGGCCTGATGCAAGGTCTTAAGTTGGTGGATTCCATCGTCAACCGTGAATTCAAGACGGAACTGGAAGGCGAGGGTCTTTTGCTGGCCCCTGCGGGCGATAACGTTTTGCGCTTGCTGCCGCCGCTGATCATCGAAGACAGCCATGTCGCTGAGGCCATCGCCATTCTTGAGACCGTGGCCGCGCGTCACGTCTAACGTTCATTTAAAGGAGAGCTGGTATGTCGGCTCCGAAGCATTTTTTGGACTTACACAAGGTGGACGCCGCGACTTTGCGCGCCATCTTGGATCTTGGCTCGGCCATTAAGGCGGGCAAGCATATGGCCAAGCCGGGCGTCAGCGATACGCGCTTGCTCAGCGGCAAAACCTTGGCGATGATTTTCGAAAAGCCATCGACGCGCACCCGTGTGTCGTTCGAAGTCGGCATGATGCAATTGGGCGGCCACGTGGTGGTGATGGACGACACTGGCAGCCAATTGGGCCGCGGCGAAACCGTGGCGGACACAGCCCGGGTGCTGTCGCGCTATGTGGATGCCATCATGATCCGCACCGACGATCCGGCAAAGTTGGATGAATTGGCCGCTCACGCCTCGGTTCCGGTGATCAATGGCTTGACCGACGACAGTCACCCTTGCCAGTTGATGGCCGATATCATGACCTATGAAGAACATCGCGGTTCGATCAAGGGCCGCAAGGTCGTGTGGTGCGGCGACGGCAACAACATGGCGGCGAGCTTTGTGCACGCCGCCCAGCGGTTCGCATTTTCGCTGGTCTTGGCAGTGCCGCAAGAATTGGGCGTCAAACCAGACGTGTTGGCCTGGGCAAAAGCCCAAGGGGCCGATGTTTCCGTCACCCAAAATGCCGATGAGGCGTGCCAGGGGGCGGACTTGATCGTCACCGACACGTGGGTGTCCATGGGCGATCAGGATGCGGACAAACGCCATAAGTTGCTGCAGCCCTATCAGGTGGACGGACGGCGTATGGCTTTGGCCAAAACAGACGCCTTGTTCATGCATTGCCTGCCCGCACACCGTGAAGAAGAAGCCACGGCAGAGGTTCTGGACGGTCCCCAATCGGTCATCTGGGATGAAGCGGAAAACCGCCTGCATGCGCAAAAGGGCATCTTGGCGTGGTGCATGGGTTGACCCTTAATTCTGCCAATTTCGACATGGCCCAAACCTTTCAAATCGAAGGTGTGGACGTGCGCGGGCGGGTGGTGCGCCTAAGCGCGAGCTTGGATGCCGTGCTCGACGCCCATGGCTACCCCGAAGCCGTCTCAATGATGCTGGCGCAAACCTTAACCTTGGCGGTGACCTTAGCCAGCGCCTTGAAGTATGAGGGCATCTTTACCCTGCAGGTGCAAAGCGACGGACCGATTTCTTTGCTGGTGGCCGATATCACCTCTGACGGTGCGGTGCGCGGCTATGCGCGCTTTGACGAAGACCGTTTGGCCGAGGCGGTGAAGGCGACCGGGGCCGAAGTGCCGCGTCTGTTGGGTGCCGGGCATTTGGCGTTCACCGTCGATCAAGGCCAGGACATGGAGCGCTACCAAGGCATTGCGGCCCTGGAAGGGGCCACATTGGCGGAATGCACCCACCATTATTTTCGCAATTCAGAACAGTTGGAAACGGCCATATCCTTGTCGGCGCGCTTTGATGGTGAAGAGCGAAACATGCGCGCCGGGGCGATGATGGTGCAGCGGATGCCTCATCATAAAAATGCCGATGAAGCTGAGTCAGAAGATGGCTGGCGGCGCGCGGTAGCGCTTTTGGCCAGTTTGAGCGAGGGCGAATTGCTGGACCCGGCTTTGGACTCAGACGCCTTGCTGTTTCGCCTGTATCACGAAGATGGCGTGCGCGTGCAGCCGCCTCATCCCGTGTTTCACCGCTGCCGCTGTTCGCGGGAAAAAGTTGCCACCACCTTAAAGTCTTTTCCTCGCGCTGAAATTACCGACGATAATGGCGTGTCCCAGGTGGTGTGTGAGTTCTGCAAAGCCGATTACACTTTCGTCGCCGCCGATTTGGACGCGCTCTTTGACGGCGGGGATGCCTAAAAGTGCATTTTGCAAACAGCGCGTCTTGAACTGTTCACAATCAAGGGCCATCATAAGACCATGAAAAAACATCATCAGCTTTTGAAGTCTGTGCGGGCCGCCCTCTTCATCGTCGTGGGCGCCTGTGTGTTGACCGCGTGCGCCACCGAGGCACCCATTGCCGGTCCGGTGCCCAAAGTGGGTTTTGCCCATTTGGGCACCATTCCGTTGAATGTTGACCGCATTGGCGTCACGTCCACCTATCAAAGCCCGATGAAGGCGCCCAACGCCGAGCAACGGTTTCCCACCTCGCCAGCGCAGGCCATGAAAATTTGGGCGGGCAGTCGTCTGCAAGCCGTCGGCGGGGCCGGCAGCCCGGCCACTGCCCAGTTTGTCATCGAAGACGCCAGCGTCATCGAAACCAAGTTGGAAAAAACAAAAGGCTTTAAAGGCATGTTCACTTACGAGCCAACCGCGCGCTATGACGCCCATGCGGTGGCTCACCTGAGCGTTCAGGAAGCTCCAGGTGGGGTGAGCGGGATCGCCAGTGGCGAGATCCGGGTCAGCGCCACACGCTCCGTCGAAGTGCGTGAAAACGCCACCTTGGGGGAACGGGAAAAGGCTTGGTTTGAAATGATTGAGGCGCTGATGGCGGACTTCAACAGTCAAATGGAAACGCAAATCCATGCCCACCTTCAACGCTGGATGCGTTAACTTCCCCCTCACAATCCTCACTTGAACTAGCCTAGAAAGCCGCACAGTTTATTGATTTTGACGGTCTATAGATTTTTCTTATGGATCAAGCAAAAGAATAAGTGTGGTTTTTGGCGGGTGTTTAGCCGGGTTATTGGCCAGGATTTTGGGTTGGGTTTTCATAATAGCTTCATGAATTTGACGAAAAGACGGCACTTTTGGGGGCTATGAGTCACGCAGCAAAAAGGAGTGTCTGCGTGATGAAATCCAACAGCATAGAGCGTCTCAAAAAACAGTCGTTTGAACGGCTTTTCGCCTTGGCTCAAGACGGCCAAATTCCCCTTTCTATTGTTCTGTGGAACAAACATATGAGCCGCTATGAGGGCTGTGTTTGTGAATCCAAGATGTTGGATCGGACCTTGTGCGGGTTTTGTTTGCTCAGTCGATTGCAGAGCCAGGGCCTGTCCCAGCCATGCCCAGAGACCACCGCGCCGTATTTGGACGCAGCCCAAAGCATTTCATGTTATTTGGGCTTGCAGCGCGGGGCAGCGTCAAGGCTGGCGGCGGAATAAGGGTTAAGCCGCGAACAGCTGCGCCAATTGGGTTTGGTATATGGTGAAGAAACCCAACCCAACGGTGGCCAAGCCGGTGGTGGCTTGAATGGAGCGGTTGGCCCAGGTGAGAAAACGTGCGGAAAAGGCGATGGGAACGGCAATGATGGCGCTGAGCGCCGCCATGCCGAGGATTGAGCCCGCGCCAAACAACATCACATAGGTAAAACCGATGGGGGCGCTGGGCGCGGTGGTGGCGGCCAGCACCAACAACGCCGCCGACCCGGCCATGCCGTGCATCATGCCAACGACCAGGGCGCGGAGGGGAAAAGCTTTGTGGTCATGGTCGTGTTCCGATCGGGTATGGGCCTTGACCTCGCCCGCGTGGCTGTGGGCGTGAAAATGCGCAATTTCGCCGTTGGTCTTAAGCGGACTGTGCTGAGGGTGCTTATGGATGTGAAAATGCACGCGGTCACGGATCAAACGGTAAAGGATATGTCCGCCCAGGCCCACCAACATGACGCCCACGAAAAACTCCAACCAACCGGCCAGATTTCCCTGCAGGCTCAATCCAAGCACCAGCGCAGCACCGGCAAAGGCCATGAGGGTGAGGGTGTGGCCCAAACCCCAAACCGCCCCGGTGCGCACGATTTGCGCCAATGACGTCTGACGCGACGCCAAGGATGACACCGCCGCGATGTGATCGGCTTCTAAGGCATGGCTCATGCCCATCAAAACGGCGAGCGTAAAAAAGGAAAGCATGGAGGGACGGGTCCTTATTTCAGGCTCAAAACGAACCCTGATCTAAGGTGAGCCAATCGACATTTTTTTGCAATGCACAAAAAAGACCATGATCGGCCCTCAGCCGCGCCAGAAGGTCCGTGAAAACAGTACCAAAATGGTGAACAATTCAAGTCGGCCCAACAGCATGCCGGCAGACAACATCCATTTTGCGGCATCGGGCAGGCTTTGAAAGGTGCCCGATGGCCCAACAATGGGGCCCAAACCCGGCCCCACGTTTGAGATCGCCGTCGCCGCACTGGACACCGCCGTCATAAAGTCCAGGCCCAGCATGCCCAGACCCAAGGCCAAAAAGGCGAACGACAAGGCAAAGACAAAAAAGAACGTCAGCACCGACATGATGACTTCATCGGGAATGGGGCGGTGATTGTAGTAGGGAATAAAAACGCCGTGGGGTTGCAAAAGGTGACGCACCTGGACCCGCGCCGCGGCGTACAACACTTGAAAGCGGAAAATTTTAATGCCGCAGGTGGTGGACCCCGCACAACCGCCAATAAACATGATGAAAAAGAAAATGGGCAACGCAAAGGTGCCCCATAAACCGTAATCGTGGTTGGTGTAGCCCGTTCCGGTCATGACCGAGACCACGTTAAAGGCCGAATAGCGCAGTGCCGTGGCGGGCTCCATGCCGGTTTCGAACCACAACAGTCCTGCCACCACCAACACGATGGCGGTCGCGATGGCCAAATAACCACGCACCTGTTCATCGCGCCACAACTGCATAGGTTTGCCGCGGATCACTTGCAAAAACAGCAAAAACGGCATGCCGCCCACCAGCATGCCCAAGGTGATGATGACGTCGATGGCCCAACTGTCGAAGTGCCCGACCGAAGCGTCCGAGGTTGAATAGCCGCCGGTTGCAATGGTGGTCATGGAATGCACCACGGCTTCGAACGGGGTCATGCCCGCCCACCACAACAAAACGATCCAGATGAGCGTCAGGGCGGCGTAAATCAGCACCAGTGCCAGGGAGATTTGCGCTGCGCGGGGCAACACCTTTTCGCCCGTATCGAAGGCTTCAACTTTAAACATTTGCATGCCGCCGACGCCCATCATCGGCATCACCGCGATGGCCATGACCACAATCCCCAAGCCGCCCAACCATTGCAAAATGCCCCGCCACAGCAAAATTCCGGGCGGCGCGCTGTCCAGCCCGGTGATCACCGTCGAACCGGTGGTGGTGATGCCGGACATGGCTTCAAAAAAGGCGTCGGTGTAGCTGAGCTTCAGTTCCGAAAACATGAACGGCAAGGCGGCGAAGACGGTCAGCACCAGCCAGCTCAGCGCGGTCATGACAAACGCTTGGCGGACGTTGAACTTGATCCGCCCGGTCGAATTGGTGAGGGTCAACGACACCCCGACAAACAATGTCAGTCCCGACGAAACGGCAAAGACCTGCCAATCGGGATTGCCGCGCATCGCATCCACCAAGGCCGGGATGCACATGCCGACCGACAGGGTCGCCAGCAAAATCCCCAAAATCATCATTACGGGTCGAATATCCATCATGTGCCGGGGACCAAGCCTTTATTCATTATGCGTTGCCAGTATACATCGCGAGGGCATCCGCATACTAAAGCCATGCGCGGATGGGCACAATCTTCATGGCTTTGCATGATTGGTCAAGGGTAATGAGGGTCTTTCTTAGACCATTTCAAACGCTGATCCGGACGGATTGGACACCATCGACAGGAATTCCCGCCGGGTGCGGTCATTTTCCCGGAAAGCGCCCAGCATTTTCGACGTGATCATCGATACGCCCGGCTTGTGCACGCCGCGACACGTCATGCACTGGTGCGAGGCCTCAATGACCACGGCCACGCCGTCGGGTTGCAAAACGTCGTTGATGGCGTTGGCGATCTGAGCGGTCATTTTTTCTTGGATTTGCAGGCGCTGGGCGTAAATTTCGACCACCCGAGCCAGTTTGGAGATGCCGACCACACGGTTTTTCGGCAAATACGCCACATGAGCCTTGCCAATGATGGGGGCCATATGATGTTCGCAATGGCTTTCAAAGCGGATGTCTTTGAGCAGCACCATTTCGTCATAGCCTTCGACTTCTTCGAAGGTGCGCTCAAGAATGTCCTGCGGATCGGCGTTATAGCCTTGGAAGTATTCTTCAAACGCCCGGACCACGCGCGCGGGGGTGTCCAAAAGGCCTTCGCGGTCAGGGTTGTCGCCAGCCCATTGAATGAGGGTGCGCACAGCCTGTTCGGCCTCGGTGCGGTCGGGGCGCAATGCGCCATCTGTAACAATGGTGAGCGGCTTGTGATTGGCCAATGGTGTTGTCCTTATTCTGGTGTCGGGCTTTGGCGACCCGGCGTCTTAACCCATATGGGGGCCAGTGAGACGTGTTCAAGTAAGAGTTATTCTAAAACAGGCAATCAAATGTCTTGAGTAGGGGCTCGCAGTTCAAAGGATTGCGGGACCGATTTAGTTCAGCAGGCGACGCTGGTACGGACAATCGAGCGAAAATGCCGGAATGGTGGCTTCAAAAACGGTGCCCGTTTCATCTTCCATCACGTAGTGGCCACGCATGATGCCGGACGGCGTGCTCAGCGGCGTGCCGCTGGTGTATTCGAAGCTTTGCCCGGACGACAAAAAAGGCTGCTCGCCAATGACGCCCGCGCCGGAAACTTCCTGCACTTTGCCCATTTCGTCGGTTATGTGCCAATAGCGGCTTTTCAGCTGTACGGTCTGGGAACCTTGGTTTTCGATGCGCACATGATAGGCCCATACATAGCGATGGTCTTCCGGATCACTTTGATCGTCTAAGAATTCCGGCTCTACCGTTACGGTGATGGACCGCGTGGTCAGGGCGTAAACACCAACAGGAACAGAGGCAAGGTGCTCCATAATAGGCTCTCTCTCGATCTTAGCTCCACCGGGCGCAACACATGTGCGCGGAGCACATTATAAACGTTCAATGTCTATTATCTGGGCCTTTTATGTTCATTGTCCAGACCTGATCGCTAATATATTAGGGTTTTCTCAATTAATTTGATGAGCAAGAGGCTCCGCCCAAAACGCAGAATTTGGCGCAATGGGGGTGATTGAGCGCCACGGGCGTGTGGGCTTCGGTCAAAAGCGCCCCCATATCAAAGCGCCGGTCATAGGGCAGCAAGGTGCACGGCGCGATGCGCGGCCCGGCGTCGCCTTTGTGCAGCACGACCATGCGGGAGGTGGCGCACATCATGGCGTCCGGGCGGACTTTTAAGAGCTCCCAGCAGCGGGTGGTGATTTCGGGGACGTCGTCGGCCGCGTCCATTTCAGGGAAAAGCACCAAATGCGCCGGGTCGCTGCAGTCAATGGACAATTCCCACGCGTCGCACAGTTGCTGATAGCCGCGTCGCGCCTGGTCTTCGGCTTCATTCCAGAGGGTGCGCCCGGCGATGGAAACGGAAAAATCTTGCGCGGCAAGCCACTGGACACCCTTTTCCATAGGCGCCCAAGTGCCCGATCCGCGTTCCTTTTCGTGGGCATGTTGGGTGTAGTGATCGACGGACACGCGGATCTGCACACCCGATGTGTCGAAACGATCAGCCAAAGTACGTAAGGCCGCGCGTTTTTGCCACATCGGTTTCATGGCATTGGTGAGAACCAAGGCGCTATGTCCGTGCTGCAGCACAGCCTCGAGCATTTTGATGAGGTCTCGGTTCATGAACGGTTCGCCCCCGGTGAAGCCGATTTCGTGAACGTTTAAGCCTTGAGTGCGGATTTCGTCCAGATAGGTGAGCACATGATCCAAGCCCAGATAGGCCAAATCGTCGTTGCTGGGGCTTGAATCCATATAACAATGGGCGCAGGTGATGTTGCACAAGCTTCCGGTATTGAACCACAGGGTTTTGAGCGCGCTGAGAGACACCGAAGCCCGCTCTTCGCCTGTCGCCGTGAGCAACGGATTTTGGAACTTTGCGGGATCCAGGGGTGTGCGGTTAGGAGCACCTTCAGGCATACAAAATCTTTCTCATGGTCTGGGGGGCAAAAAAGGGTGTGAAACTCATGTAGGCTTCGTTTTGACGCACGACAAGGTTACTCAGGAGACCCCAATACGGTTCCTTGTGGATCTGACTGCGAGACCGTTCCAAACCCGCCCACCCGCACTGTGGGGGGGAAGTGCAAGGTGACCTGCGTGCCCACGTTGGGTTCGCTGGTCAGAGTCAACCTGCCGCCATGCAGTTCCATGATTTTTTGACTGTAGGTGAGTCCCAAACCGGTGCCTTGGTAGCGCCGGGCCAGAACCGACCCATGGACTTGGCGAAACGGCTGCAAGGCAATTTTGATTTGCTCATCAGACATGCCTATGCCCGTATCCGTTATGGTGATGTCACACCCCTGATCACCTGCCTCGCAGTGGTTGGTGATGGTGACAGAACCCTTTTCCATGAATTTAATCGAATTGCCGATGACGTTCAAAAAGACCTGTTTTAAGCGCAAAGGGTCTAGGGTCAGGCGGACCATGTTTTTGCGCATTCCGACGCAAAGCGGCCACTGTTTCCGATCCAAAGCGGCCACCGATTCCGATTTAATCCGGCCACCGATTCCGACG
>JGI10211J34971_10002801_pt1 | contig 14055 bp, 19 predicted proteins | sample Etolagsediment_FD_34971 | JGI IMG/M metagenome (IMG submission 34971) | reverse complement strand
TCCAGTTTTGTTACTCATTTCCGGTTTGCCCTATAATATAATACTATATATCAAGAAATTTTAATAGAAATTATATTAGAGTTTCTTGGAAAAGTCCAAGAAAAGTCCAAGCTTCGCTGGTATTAAAAAATTGAAACAAATTAATACAAAAATATGTATGCGCGCAACCAACTAGTTATGAGTGATTATGGATATTCGCCAAGCTGCAGCCCTACTTATAGGCGCGAACAAGAAGCTCTTTGGATAGACAATGAAGCATACATACCAGAAATTTTACGACCTCCAGTAAGTAGTCTTTCAGAATCAATAAAAGTAAGTAAAGAAGAAGAGTTGGAAAAAACAAAAGAAGAGTTGGAAAAAACAAAAGAAGAATTGGAAAAAACAAAAGAAGAATTGGAAAAAACAAAAAAAGATTTAATTAAACTTTCTCAAATAATTTTGAAAAAAGATATAGAAGTTAAAGAACTTAGTAAAGCGTGGAGTGATGATGTCAATATTTTAACTAAATTATGGCATTTATCACATGATATTTCTCTCCCTGGAAAAAGAGTAGAAATAAGGGAGGTTATACAGAGATGGTATATAAGTTATTGGCAATCATAAATTTAAAAAGTTATAAGTGCTATACTAAATATTAAATGGTTAAGATATTTTTATTTTTTTTTATTTTTAAAATTGAATTAATGTATATACTAAATTTTATTTTTGTCTTATGAATAATTTGGTTATTAATAATTGGATATTACTTATTAATAATCTTTCTAATAATAATTATAATTCTTGTAATTATAATTATGAATTTGTTTCTGACAAAACTATATATGATATACCTAGTTTAATCAATAAACTTATTGATAACAATATTATAAACAAAGATAGTAATTATATTATTACTATGTTTATTTATAATTTTATTCTATTTAAACGACTTTCTCATAATATAATAATTACATCAGATATGTTATTTAATATCTCTATTGGATTATTATTAATATCTGAAAAACTTATTAGTGATGAAACTTATGACAATTATACATGGTCAGAATATTTCTCTATATCTCTAAATTTATTAAACTCAATAGAGGCATTATTATTAAAATATCTCAATTATACTATATTTATTACAAAAAAAGAATTTTTGTCTAATTCCACATTATTTATATAATTTATTTACTTTGAACTTCTTTATAATATAAAAATGCTAATAGAGCACCTAATAATTGAGCAAAAGTTTGTCCAACAAATTCACCCATACTCATTTTTTTATCCATTAACATCATTACATTAACAGCAGGATTAAAATGACCACCAGAAACTTTTCCTCCAAACCATGCCATAGCAGCTAATGTTAAACCAATTGCTAATGGATTTCCAGTTATTATTATTACTGAAAGAAATATAAATGTTCCTACTAATTCTACTAAATATTGCAATATTCCATTTTTCATTTTTATAATATAATAAAATAAAAAATTGAAATACTAAATTATTTTAAATTTTTTATTATTATCTTGTTCTTAGATTAACATGACTCCTCGATATGTTAGTGATGATGCTATAAGTTCAACAACTAGATCAAATGAATCACCATCTGAAATTCCAAATAACTTTTTATGTCCTATTTCATATGAAATTATGTCAGATCCTGTTATTTTACAGGATGGACATACATATGATCGTTCAAATATTACACATTGGTTTTCACTTGGAAATGTTACTAGTCCATTAACTGGATTACCTTTATTAAATACTTCTATAGTTCCAAACATTGCTCTAAGAAATATTATTCATGAACAATTTCCTGATAGAGTAGAAAGTTTTACTACTATTTCTCATACTCCTCCAAGTCATAATATTCCTTCTAGTCCTCCAAATCATCCTACTCGTCCTAGTCGTCCTACACGTCATAGACCTCCTACGCCTCCTACACCTCCTCCAAATAATAATCCTTATATAGAAAATAGATCAAATATTAGACGAAATTTAAATTTTGAAGAATTAAATGATGAAAATAATTATAATATTACATTTAATAATATTATTGATCAAATAATTAGTATTAGTAGATTATCAGAATTTAATATTAATTCAATGGATAATATAGATATAAATAATTTTATTAACAATAACTTGAATTTTATTAATATTGTTAGAAATAATGAATATATTAGATCAAATGAATATATTAGATCAAATGAAAATATTAGATCAAATGAAAATATTAGATCAAATGAAAATAATATTATTATTACACAATAAATATAAGTTTTAATCTATAGGTAATTTTAATTTTTTTTTTAATTTTCTAGCACATTTCATACTTTCTATAGCATTTTTTTCTAATTTATATATCATAATTTTTAAATATTTTTGATTTTCATTAAAGTCAATTATTAAATTTAAATTATCAATTATTTTAAGTGTTTCATGATCGATATTAATGTTATTAATAGTATTAAATCTATGTAAATTATTTCTATATTTTTCAGTATTCATTATTTGATTTATAAAAAAAATTTTTATTATTTCAATTATATTTATTATTAATCTACAAAATCATAATTAGTTTCCATTGTTATATAAGGAGGTAAATTAAATAAATATTCTATTCCATTATTAAGTAATCCATATCTACTAGTTTTAACTCTTAATTCATAATATATATTTTCAATATCATTAAATAATTCAGAGCCATTATTAACTTTAAAATATAATTTATTAATATTATTAATACAAGAGTATAATTTCCATAAAAATATAGACCAAATTTTTTGATCAATTAATGGATTATTACCATATAGTTCATTTCCAAAAAATAATTTATTTATATTATTAATTATTAAAAATGTATAAAAATCCAAATTAATATTAGATTGTCTAGAAGATAGATCAAAAATTAATTTAGTAATTAAATCTTTTTTTTTTATTAATCTCTCTGAAATATATTTTTGAATTATAATTTTAGAGGATATAGTATTGATATAATAGATAATATCATATGGTAAATCATAAAAATAATTTTTCATATTTTTTAAAGTATTTAAAAAAAAAATAAATATTTCAATTTTATACTAATATAATGAATAATATAAATAAAGAATCGATAAAATATTTTATGTATATTATTTCACTTAATAAAGAATTACCATATATTCCACGAGAGATTAGAGAAATAATATGGAAAAAATATTTTACTGAACCTTATATATCTTGTATAATTTGTAATCAAGTAATGTTAAATTTTAATATAAATATATTAGAGTCTATAAATACAGAAACAACATATATGAGTAACGGAGCAATAACTTGTTGGCCATGTAGATACGCAGAAGATATAATGTTTTAAATTTATGTATTATTGTGATAATATATATTTAACCATTCATTTATTATAGGATTATTTTGTATATTATCTATTTTTCTATATAGAGAGAATACAGCTTCTTCCATTTCTATATAATTAGTATTCATTCTATATATTTCAGATCTATTTATTATTAATGCGTGACATAATTTTTGTAAAAAATGAGTCCAATATACATTATCTTCTATTTTTCCTGTAAAATATTTATTTATATATTTTATTTTTTTAATATTATTTTGATCAAATGGATGAATATAATATTGATTATTAATTTTATATTTATTAAATGAATTTGATATTTGAATTAAAGATATTTTTCTAGACATATATCTATACCAATTATCTATTATTTTATTTACATTTTCATATATCCAAATTTGTTCAGCTTTTAATATTATTTTTAATTGTATTTCAAAAGGTAATTTGGTAGATATTAAAGAATATCTATCCATTTTTGTATACATAATTGTATTAAAATGATTATTATTGAGAGAAAATAAAATATTCAATTTTAAAAAATAAAAAATTAAATATTAATAGTTTTAAAAATAATAGGTAATAACAAAATTTTATTATGTTCAATAATAGATATAGCTTGTTTATGATTAAAACAAGGTATATTATTAATAAAAAGAATAATTTGATTAACTCTTAAACCAGATTTAAAAGCAAGAGAATCAGAAGAAAGTTTATAAATTTTAACACCGATACCATTATTATTAGTAAGAGTAATACCAATTTTATTAGATGTAGAATTAGAAAAATTAATATAAAATAGAGAAATATCGGTAAAAGAAATATCAATAGAAAAGATTTGAGATAAAGATAATTCTTGTGATTGAGTAGATAAATTAAAATTAGATAAAAAATTATATGATATTTGATCAAATTCAGGATCAGGTTTTAAAAAAGTAATAAATTCACGACATTTAGGACAAGTAGTTTGTGTTTTACACCATTTAACAATACAAATTTGACAAAAATGATGTAAACAATCAGTAGTAAAAGATTTAGTAATATTATTAAAACAAATAGGACATTCCATAATAATAAAAAATATAAATAAATCTATAAATAATATACAAATAATATTTAATCTATAAATAATATATTAAAAACTTTTAAAATAAAAATGATAGAAATAGTTTAAAGAGATACTATCATATCATAGTAGGAGTGAAAGAAACATACAGCAAAATATAAAAAATAATTTCTTTTAAAAATTATAAAAAATGTTTCTTGCATTAAGGAAGCAAACAGCAAAATAAATAATTATTTTAAAATAAATAAGCTTCCTGCAATATAATAAGCTCGCATAGCTCAGTTGGTCAGAGCGTCGGTCTTATGAGCCGAAGGTCGGCGGTTCAAGCCCGCCTGTGAGCATTTAAATTTTTTAATTAAAAACAGATTTGTTCCCATGGTCTAGCGGTGATGACGATTGACTTTGAATCAATAAACACCGGTTCGAATCCGGTTGGGAACTTTTTAGATTTTTTAACACACTCGTAGTGTAGTGGTTAGCATATTCGCCTTCCAAGCGAATGTCCCGGGTTCAAATCCCGGCGAGTGTAATTTAGCAGCGTGGCGCAGTGGTAAGCGTGTCGGGCTCATAACCCGAAGGTCCCTAGATCAAAACTAGGCGCTGCTATTAAATTTTTTAAAAATGCCCTGTTAGCTCAGTTGGTAGAGCGCCCGGCTTTTAACCGCGTGGCCAAGGGTTCGAGCCCCTTACAGGGTATAAATTTTTTAATATAAATATTCCTAACTAGCTCAGTTGGTAGAGCGCTAAGCTCTTAACTTAGTGGTCAAGGGTTCGAGCCCCTTGTTAGGAATTAAACATAGGTGCCCGAGTGGTCTAAGGGGTGTGACTCAAGTTCACATGGCTAAGGCCTCGTGGGTTCAAATCCCACCCTATGTATATGCACGGATGCCCGAGCGGTCTAAGGGGCCAGACTTAAGATCTGGTGGCGAAAGCCTCGTGGGTTCGAACCCCACTCCGTGCAAATTAGATTTTTTAATATTTTAAAAGAAATGAAACTTACAGCAATAAAAATATTCTCCTAAATTGAATACATAGTTTCGTGCAAAAAAAATAGCCATATGGTTATTTTTTGTTAAGTGTTAGCTCTGTTAGCTCAGTTGGTTAGAGCGTGCGGCTGTTAACCGCAAGGTCACTGGTTCGAAACCAGTACAGAGCGAATAGATTTTTTATACATGCCCGCGTGGCGCAATTGGATAGCGCATCAGACTTCTAATCTGGGGGTTGCGGGTTCGATCCCCGCCGTGGGTTATATTTTTTTAAATTTTTTAACTTAAATAGTTAAAATATTTAAAAACTTTTAAAAACTTTTAAAAACTTTTAAAAACTTTTAAACTTTAATAAAAATAAATTTTTTATATATATTTTAATATATTTTTATATATATTATAATGGAAACTACATCAATGGATACAAGTCTACCAGGAGCACCAGTAGAAGCAGCCGACCCCTACGTCTCCCCCAGGGCGCCTCCAATCATGGCAACTCCACCAGTTACGGCACCAGTAGAAACAGCACCAGTAGAAGCAGCCCGTCCCTACGTCCCCCCTGGGGCGCCTCCAATCATGACAAACCAAATTACTTTATTTCCACCCAACCCCATACCCTTATTTGAAGAACCACCAGAAGATGAAATATTGATTGATCCAGACGACATACCAAAAGATGGAATGGATGAGGATTCTTCTCCACATGGAATGGATGAGGATTCTTCTTCACCAAGTGCTGCTGCTTCATTTGCTGCTCCATTTGCTGCTCCACCTGCTGCTTCATTTGCTGCTCCAGGTGCTGCTCCAGGTGCTCCAAGCGGCATGGATACTGATGGAGGAGGAAAAAAAAATAAAACAAAAAAAGGTAGAAGAAAAAAACATAAAACAAAAAAACATAAAAGAAAAAAAGATAAAATAAAAAAAAGTAAAACAAGAAAAAATAAAATTAAAAAAAGAAAAACAAGAAAAGATAAAAATAAAAATAATTAATTTAAAAATATTATTTTAAAAAATAATAAATATTTATTATTATTTATTATTAATAAATAATGTATTATCAGTTAGAATATATATATAATTTATTTAATAATTATGATTTTAGATTATTTAAAAAAGAATTTAAAAATAATAAAATATTATTAGAATTTTGTAAAATAGATAATATAATTGATAAATTTTCAATAATATTACATGAAAGATCAATAGAAACAATAATACCATTAAAAGAAGATAACAAATCATATAAATGTAAAATAAACAATTTTGAAAATACTATAAATTATTTAAAATTACATATAGAAAATTATTATAATAATAAAATATAAATAATAATTATTATATATATAATATGTCAAAAATAGATAGTATTACATTAAAATTAGATAAATCAAAAATAGTTAAAGAACCAAAAGGAAAAAACTCACTATATGATAGCACATTAGAAAAAGTAAGATTTTTATTAAATACAACAAATTTATCTATTACAAATTTACATATAATAATTAAAAATATAATGGAAATAATTGAAGAAACTCCAATAAAAGGATCAGAACAAAAAAATTATGCAATAAAAATTTTGAGAGAAATAATAGATGAAAAAACATATGGCGATGAAGAAGCTATGTTGTTATTATTAATAGATAATGGAACAATTGGAAATTTAATAGATTTAATAGTAGATGCATCAAAAGGAAAATTAAATATAAATGCAGTAGCAGAAACAACAACAGGTTGTTTGTCAAGTTGTATACCTTATTACTTAAAAAAAAATAATAAAAAAAATATAATCAAAATAAATAATGAAAATAAATAATTAATCAATATCCATATCTTGAATATCAGTATCTTGAAAATCATAATTTAAATTATCAAAAATATTATTAGATAATTTAAATTGATCAGAATTATTATATATAAGAACAGCATTAGAAATTCTTTCATTATCTTTAGATTTTAATTTATTACAATAACTAATAGTATGACCATATTCTTTACAAAATTTACATTTAGTATTTAATAATTTAGGACAAACAATTTTAGAATTAATACCTCGACCTTCACGTAACCAATGAGTATTAGCATCAGGTAATCCAAGATTATTACAATGTTTACAAATAGGCATTTTATAATATTTTAAAATTTATTAGAAATTTCAATTTTAATATAAAATTGAATAAAAATAATAATCAAAAAAATATAGAGAAATGAAAAATGAGTTTAAAGAATTTTCTAGACTATCTTGATAAAAATAGTCTAGAAAAAAAACCTCATCAAATAGATGCAGTAACATGGTGTATAAAAAGAGAATTATATGGTATATTATGTAATAAAAAAATAGTAAAAGGAGGACTAATAGCAGATGAAATGGGACTAGGAAAAACAATAGAAATAATAGGAACAATAGTTAGTAATATAAAAAAAACTTTGATAGTAGTGCCAAGATGTTTATTAGAGCAATGGAAAAAAATTATTATAGAAACAACAGATAAATCAATATTATTATTTCATGGACAAAAGAGAGAAAAAGATATAGAAATAATTAAAAATTATGATATAGTATTAACAACATATAATATAATAGCATTAAATAAAAAAAATGAAAATATACTATATAATATAAAATGGGAAAGAATAATTTTTGATGAGGCACATCATATGAGAAATAGCAATATAAATATATTTAAAGGAGCAAAAAAATTAAAAAGTGAAATAAGATGGTTATTAACAGGAACACCAATTCAAAATTCAAAAAAGGATTTTTATAGTCTTTGTGAACAGATAGGATTAGAAAATAAATATTATACAAATCCAAAAAATTTATGTATAATAGCAAAAAATTTTATACTAAAACGAACAAAAAAAGAAATAAATTTAGATTTACCAAATATTCATAATATAGAAATAAAAGTAGATTGGGAAAGTAATGAAGAAAAAATATTATCAAAAGAAATTCATAGTAAATTAGGATTTAGTAATATTAAAGAAAGTCCATTAAAAGTAGGAAATGATTTTGGTAATACATATTTACCATTAATAATGAGAGCAAAACAATGTTGTGTATATCCTCCAATGCTTAAAAATAAAGCATTGGAAATAATAGATAAATATATAATAGATACAGATAAAATAGATACAGATAAAATAGAATTAAAAAATATTTTATTAGATGGAACAAAAAATACAAGTAAAATAAATAAAGTAATAAATATAATAGTAGAGAGAAAAGATAATAATAATAAAAAAATAATATTTTGCACTTTTAGAAGTGAAATAGATTATATAGAAGAAAGATTAAAAAAAGATAAAATAAAAATAAAAAAATTTGATGGAAGAACAAATGAAAATGAAAGAAAAAAAATATTAGAAGATAAAAATTTAGATATTTTAATATTACAAATTCAAACAGGATGTGAAGGTTTAAATTTACAACATTTTAATGAAGTATATTTTGTAAGTTCACATTGGAATCCAGCAATAGAAGATCAAGCAATAGCTAGAGTTTATAGAATAGGACAAAAAAAAGATATATATATATTTAAATTTACAATGAATAATTTTGATGATGATGAAGATATATCTTTAGAAAAATATATAATAAATGTTCAAGATAATAAACGAGAATTAAGAAGTATAATTGAATAAAATAAAATAAAAATTATCTTGTAATTTCATATTCTTTTTTATTTTTAAAAACTTTATATTCTTTATAAAATTCATATAATTCTTCTTGAGTTAAATCTTCAGTAGAAGTGGTTTGAACAAAATCCATTAAATTTTCTAATAATTCCCCACCGACTTTTTCAGGAGCCATATAATTATTAGGTATACCGATACTAGGTCTAAAAAATTTACAAATATATTGAATACTAAAACAAAATGAATGTTTTTTTTTAATTTCGGCATTTAAAATTTCTTGTTGAAACATTTTATCAATCATAGAAAAAGCAGTATTTAAAAATAAAATAGTATTAATATTTTTTTTTTTTAAATAAAAAAGTGTAGTTAATCTTTTACCTTTTTTATCATCTAATTTAAAATTAGATTTTTTTTGAAGAGCATTAATATATCGAATTTCATTTTTAATATTTTTTAATGTAGTAATAGTCTTAGCTCTAAGATCATCAATCTTTTTAATAATAGAAAAAATATTAGTATTATAAATTAAAGGATATCTATATCTAATACTTCTGGGAATAATAAATTGATTAGTTTCTTTAATCTCAGCAATTTTTTCATCAACATTTTTAATTTTTTTACGCATATCTTTAATTAAATCAAATTGAGCTTTTTGTATACAATTATTTTCATTAGATATAATATTTAAATTACTAGAATTTAAACGTGGATCACTAAATAATAAAACTTGTCCAGACTGAAATTCAATATAAGATTGTAATTTATCATATTGATGAGAAGATATTTTATGTGCTTCAGAAGCAGCATCAAGTTTTAAATAATTAATAATACCTAAAAGAAATGCAACAAATGCACTAGCAATAGATAATAAAAAAGCATAAGAAATAGAATAACGATGTTCAGCACTATTACCACATGCCGTATTAAATAATTCAATATTTTCTAAAGGAACTTGTAAAACAGAACATATAGATGTAATAAAAATAGCAGGAAACATAAGTCTATTAAGATTAGTAACAGTATGATTTCTAGCTTCCATATAAATAATTTTTTGACCTTTTAAATAACTAGCTAAAATATCTAATGCAGATGAATATTTATGAATAATATCTTGTTGATAATATTTATCAACTTGTAATTTAACATCATTATATGATAATTTTTTATAAAATAATCTTTTTTTATAATTAGATTTTTTAATAATTTGATTATTTTTGTTTAGATTATTTTTATTTTGATTAATAATATTATTAGTACAGGAAATAAATGAATCACGTAATTTATAACATGGATTAGATGTATTCAAAATATTTGTTTGAGTTTGTTGTTCCTTAGGTAAATTTTGAACAATATCAAAATTTGTATCAAACATTTCAAATTTATCAGGTGATCCACTACTAGAAACATCATCATTATTATAAAAATCGACAGAAGAAGTAATACTAGAATCACTAGGTTCACTAGCTATACCAGATAAATTAGATCTTTTTGTTTCAATAGGAATAATAGTATTTTGATTATTAGGATCAATTCTAATATTTGTTAAATCAACAATACTTTGGCTAACATTATTAGAATTAGATATCTTAGGTATACAATTCATATATATAAAAAATATAATTTATTATTTTATTTAACTTGATACTAAACGATTAAAGGAATAGTATTATCAATAGACATAATCTTCTTAAAATTATTACTATAATCATTAAATTTTTGAGTTCTAACACGTAAATTAATCATATCATGATTTTGATATTTTAAATCACCCATTAGTCTAACAAGAGTTCTATCATTTGGAATCTTATATCTAGTAAATGAAATTTTATTATCTAAAGAAGGGAGATATTTATGTATATAAAAATAATTACTAGACAAATTATTTAGATTAGGCAAATATAGCTTAATAATTTGATAAATATCTTCACCAAAATATAGTTTAATAATTAAATGTTGTTTAATTAAATCTTGATTAAATTTATTTAATATATTAGTCATTGTATCAAATCGATTAGCAGAATAATTATATATAATAGGATTACAAGTATTACAAGTATTATAAGGATAATAAATAATATTAAAATACCAAATATCTTCAAATTCTTGTTTCCACCATTCAGGATATGCATTATAAAGATAATCACTCCATTCTTGATTAGTAATCGAACGATTTTTTTTCATGTTAATTATGCGAACCTTGCGATCGATGTGATTCATGCGATCTATATCTAAAAAGATTACATAAAAATCAAAAAGTTAAAAAATTTTTCAATTTTTAAAAATAAAAAAATATAAAAAAATATAATAGAATATAATAGAATATTTAATCAGTAGAACCAAAACCACCAACATCTCTTGCAGATGAAAGAAAATCATTCTCAGAATTAAGTAAAGAAACTTCAATTGGATAAGTAATATTAGGAGAACAAATTTGAACTAATCGATCATTTTTTTGAATAGTATATTCACGTTGTTCAATATTATCAAAAAGAGCAATAATATGACCTCTATAACCAGAATCAATTATACCTACAGAATTAGATAGTCGAAGTGGTGTTTTAATAGGAGTGCTAGACCTACTATATAAATAATAAGATGATGGACGTTGTTTAAATGTCATAGAAGTTTTAACACCCATGTTAATTTTTCTAGCCCATGTAACTCTATTAACAGAAATAGTATCAGGAACAAATAAATCAAAACCAGCATCAACACAAATATTATTAGAATTTTTTTTCCACTCAGAAATTTTATTATTATGTTTTTTAATACTTTCTATATATAAATTAGCAGTTTCTTCATCAACAATAGTAGGATCTAACCAAATAGAGAGTTTATATGTAGCCATTTTTAAATAATTATAAAAATATATTTTTAATTCAATTTTAAAATAAAATTGAAATTAAATTAAAATATATAAATTAATATGTAAAAACTATGACTTTGAGCAATAAGGAAATGAATTATATTTGTTTGGCAAGGGCAGAAGCAGAAAAATCAAAAGTACTACATCAACATGGTTGTATTGCAGTAGTAAATGGTAAAATTATGGCAAAAGGACATAATGATACACAAAGAACATCATCACGTGATAATTTTATTAAAAATACCTGTAGTTGTCATGCAGAAATTGCATGCATTAGAAATCTATATTATCAAATCTCAACGAATGCATACGGAAAATACAGCGAAAATATAAAAGTCGGTTAAGGAAAAACCAGCAAAAGTTTTTAGAAAAACAACATTATATGTAGTTCGTAAAGATTGTAGAGGCGATCTACAAGATTCATCACCATGTCAAGATTGTCATGCAACAATATTATCTTTAAATATAAAAAAAATAGTTTATAGTGGACCAAATAATACAATAATAGCATGTAAACCAGAAGAATATAAAACACGACATGAATGTCAAGGGAAAAAACATTTCAGAAATTTAACAAAAAAATCAAAATGATATAATGATATAATTATAAAAAATAAATATTATTTTTTTCCGCCTCGTCTAGAAAAAGTAGTAGATCTTGCTAATGAAGTTTTTTTAATATAATCTTCAATATTATCTAATTCAATAGTTTTATTAATTTAAACCACAATTATCATTATTATACCAAGCAGGTTTTGGCATAGTATTATTTTGTAAAAATACTTTATTATTATCTTGAGGTAAACAATTTTTTTTATAAATTAAACCTCTTAAATAAGTGCTCATATCAATAGCACCAGTAGGTGGGCGAGTAATAGTACATTTATTAGTAATTCTTCTAGTTCCAATAAAATTACTTCCAGGAATTCCAGAATTACATTTATTACCAGATATATTTAGAGGTTCACCAGTTGATCCTAAAGATTGTTCACCACAATAACCAAGATTTTTAGCAGCAATATTATATAATATATATTCACTTTGATTAGTCCAAAGAGGATTTTTAACAATTGGTCTAGAACCACCAAAACTTCCACCCCCACCCTTAGGACAATTACATCTAGAAAGATCTTCAGAAATACCTGAAAATCCAGGAGCAGCTTGAATAGTTTGTCGTCCAAATTCTAATTGTTGAGAAATTAAAGCTCGAGTATTTTGATTACTTCTTTTAACAACATTAGAATCATTAAACCCTCCCCATGAATTATCAACTTGACTACCTCCAGGTAAAACACCTTGTCCAGAATTATGAATATTTCTTGGATAAGTTCCACAACATCCACCATGACCCATAGGTTCATTACCTCTAAATCGAGTTCGGTGTGTACTTCTAGCAAGATTAGTTTCTCCTACATTTCCAATATTTCTTCTAGTTCCATTAATAGAAAATCCATATTCACCTTGGCCACTAACAGGAACTTTATATCTTCTAGATTTTTTTTGTAATACGACAATAGACATATATAATAATATTATATATTATAATATTAAAAATAAAATAAAATATTTTATTTTATTTTTATTTTTAGGTATAATGCTATCTCCTGTAAATAAATAATATCCATGACTTAGTTAATTATAAAAAATAAGATAATAATGTTTAGCTGTTAGGAGATAAATAAAATATATTTTAATCTTTAAGTATTTAAAAAAATTGATTTATTTTAAAAAATAAAAATAAAAATAAATCTTAAAAAAGGAAAAGAAGAATGCAAGAAGGAAGACTAACATTTTATAGTGAAAATAGATACAATAGATACAATAAATACAATAGAAATAATAATAGAAATAATAATAAATATAAACAAAATAAAAAAGAAGAAAATATTTTTACAAGAAAAAAAGATCAAAAAGAATCAAAAGATAAATTTAAAGTAATTGAAAAAGAATTTCCAACATTAAATAATATTATTGAAGAAAATGAAAAAGAGAAAGAAAAAGAGAAAGAAAAACTAGATTTTAAAATTTTAAATTTTGATGATGATGTAGAGTATATTCCAAAAAAAAAAGTAAAGGATGGATGGATAATTTTAAATAAAGAAAATTTAGAAAAAAGAAGAAAGGAAAAATTAGAATCAAGTAATTGTATTAATATAAAAGA
>JGI10211J34971_10002800_pt1 | contig 14058 bp, 12 predicted proteins | sample Etolagsediment_FD_34971 | JGI IMG/M metagenome (IMG submission 34971) | reverse complement strand
ACGTACAGCAGATGCCTTATCCGGATTTATTGTATTCTGCCATTGACCATTGCTCCGTTGCTGCCACTGTCCATTATTGTTCCGCAAAACGTTCCCACTTGTGTCGGTCAGGACATTGTTAGCCCGGCTGTTCACTGCAGCAGCGCCTAACGCTGTTCCCCCGGAAACCCCGAGTGCTGCACCTCCCCTCTGACCACCAGATATTCTATTCTGGATATTTTCCCGATCCAACTGACTGATTGAACGTGAATTGATGGTATTCTGGATATTGGCACGTTGAGTAGTGTTCCGATAGATATTATTTCGATTTGAGACATTATTGAAATTTCGGTTACTGTTACTATTCACATTATTGACGTGAATAGTGTTATAGGAGGATCGATATCCCCTGGGGCCATAATATCCGCGCCCACCCCAATACCTGCCATGATAACCACCACCAGTATAAAACCCTGTCCGGAACGGCCCGGAACTCCAGCTCAGACCAAAGCCCCATCCAGTCCATGGGTTATAGGCAACGCTTAACCCCCAGGTTGCAGGACGCGGGTAATAATAATAGGGAGTAATCCAGGGACGATAGTAATAACCGGTACCATAGACTATGGTTGGCCCATAAATATAATTGCCGACATACCCTGGGGTATAGCCCACGTAAACCACATCGGGTGTTGAGTCATACACATACACATATTTGGTATTATAAACCGGACTCGATGGTGGCACCTTGTCGATTCCCCGAGGCGCGTGATCTGACACGGTCCATGGACCAGTGACAGAACTGGAAACATACCAGACCGCATCCTTTACCAAATAAAATTCTCCGCCTGCCCCAATGACCGTTTCGGAGCAGTTCACTGCAAACCGGAGATCAGTTCCGTCAATCATTTTAAATTCCGGCTGGCCATCATAGACAACCTCAAGGTCGACGGTTCCCCGTTTAACCGTGGCCGTCTGCGGTATCTGGGCATCCATCACCGCTTCTCTTGCCTCATCTGTTCCAAAAATAGAGGCCCGTACGTCTGCGTAGGCAGAAGTTTCAGGGATATCAGCAAAGGTGGCCGGCAAGCTGTCGGCTTCCACAAACTCCCAAGTACCAGTCATGGAAGACGCCTTATACCAGCGCCCCGAAATAATAATGTAATATTTTTGGCTCTTCACATCCATAAACACGTTGGAATCCGTATTGCTCATGGACAGGAGGTCGTCGGTCAGGGGTGTAAACTCTGGCTTCCCTTCGGACACGACCAGTTCAGTCGGTTTATGCACCACCACAACTGCCGGAGCATTTCTTACTGTTATTTTGACATCGGAATTTTCCGCCTTCTGTTCACTCTCGGCTGCCCTGGCTGCCACCATCTTCACAAGGAAATCGGGGGTATTCACCGTGTACCCCCAAGGACCGTCAACACTTTTTGCACTGTACCAGACAGTATCTGCTGCATTCAAAAACCAATTACCACTCTTGCTTTCGAAAAAGAGTGGGTAGGGCGTGTTGGCTACGGCCTGAAATTCACTATTCTCAATCTTCTGAAGCATGGTCTTGCCATCAATCACAACAAGAATTGCCGGTTCATCCATATAAACGATTTCGGGAGGATCATTATTTAACTTTGCCGCCTGCTGCTTTTCCTGATCCACTGCAGCGAGTGCGGTGGTTAATTCATCAAGCGATGAAGTCAAATTACCCTTTTGTACACCCTCCTGGACAGCCCGATAAAACTCCCCTTCAAGTTCTTTGTTCTCCTCAGGAAAACGGGTATCGGTAATTTCAAAAGTTTCGTAATATACAATACGCTCCTCTCGATCAATATTGACCTTTGCCGTAAACCAGACGGCACCAAAGAGAGGGGCCTCTCCCTTGGAAGCATGGTAAGCCACTGCTGTTCTGCCTTTCATGACATTGCCCGTTAGTGATTCAACCTGAGGTTGATATATCGTAACTGTACCAGACGAAACCTTCACAGCCTTTGGCCAGTTGCCCAACTCTTCAGAATAGAGTTGAGAAGCAACTAACAGGGATAGCAGCAGAACGAAAAACAACGAACAAAATCTCTTTAGATTAAGCATATAAACACCTTTTAAACAATTTAAAACATGCCCTTTTCAGTCTATATACTCTGCAATTTCTTCATACTTGGATTTAATTCTATAAATCAAAGTATCATTACGATGCATACGGCGAATGGAACGACTGATAAGATACAGGCCTAAGCCAACCAGAAAAGAAAGTAATATGGCCAATGGGATAAGAAAGGAGAGTACATCTACAGCTTCATAATACTTCGATGTGGCAATCAGTAAGCTCAAGACTGACAGTGGAAGAGCCAGGACGGCTATCCCGGTACGCATTAGAGCAAGAGAGGTTCGTTTCTCGGCTAAAAGAAGCTGTATATCTGTGACGGCAGCTGCAACATCATGCTTATTGTCTTCTGGCATATACTCGATGAACACTCCTGAAAGCTGGTGATTCTCTGGTAATGCTTAGGTATTTACCTTGAAGCCGATTCTAGCATCTCCTTCAAGGCAGAAGACTACAGCACGAATCAGCCATCCATAACGAAGCATAGTAAACAATATTAATAACGGGTACTGTTCTTTTTATTAAAAGTCCAATTCTTTTGTCATCTTTTTTGCTGTTTGTTATATGCAGTAAGGGACAGATAGGATGAACTGCACTCTTCTATATTGACAAAACAAATTTCAACAATATATACTGAGCAAAGATGGGAAAGAATACCAACTGGTACGTATGGGGAAATCAAGTTGAAACTAACACCAAAAAAACAAAAGAAGACAACCAGAAAGAGCTATCACTGCCCTAAACTGAAAGTCTTCGGCTCAGTAAAAGAGCTTACCCGAATGAACAAAGGTGGTCCGCCAAAAGACGGTGGCCACGACCATCCATATCACGCATCCTGAGCTGTCACCACTTTGCACTGTCAATCAGAAGACAAACATTCCAACCACCTGTTCAGCATAAGCGGTCGTAGATTTATGTAAGAAGAGACTGCTCCCTGGGCGCCTCCCGCAAGTCTGGGTATTTTTGATCTTTCAATGTAATGCTTGAGCTCTGGAAGGGCTTTCCATTCATCCACCCACTGTGTCCCTGGTAATTCTAACAAGGACTGCTGTAACATGCCCAAAGGAGTTTTGGGACGCCTTATCACTTCACCTGGCAATTTCTTTTCCATGGAACAACGCAAAACATGTTTATTAAAAAGCCAGGGAACTGCTGGGAGAGAGAGTACAAACTCAACCATTCGTACATCAAGATAGGGATCTCGCTTTTCAGGCGGCGTAAATTCGCTCTTCATTACACTGTCATCGCTACACCAATCCATGGTCAACAACGACTCATGGAGCAGAGACGCCCTGGAACGAAGCTCAAACAGCCGCCTGGAAGAAGCCCATCTTTCCGCCCAAACATCCTTCAAGCACATCTTTTCTTCAAACTCACTCTTTATCCACGATGGATAGGGATAGGGGGCAGACCCGCTGCTCCCATTTATGGGCCAGCCATTTCGCAATTTGTTGAGCAAACCGGTTCCCAGGCCTGGAAATTTACCATATCGTTTCCGCAATTGAATACTGTCAGATACCATTTTTAATGGATTACCTGTTGCCCTTAAGGAAGCTAGACTGGCCGGATAGCTAAGAAGATTATCAGCCGCGGCACCTGTCAGCACAACTCGCCCGAACAGACTCTCTTGACGCATAATATCCATCCAGAGTGACGGTTGATCAATTTCAAGAGGGCGTGTTGTATTGATGGCCTCACCAAGGAAAGGGTACAGGTCACCATCAATATAATGAATTGACAACCCAAGTCTTCTAGCTACAAGACCAGCAAAATAATGTTCCCGACACGGATGAACGGTTTTGTAAACAATGGTAACGGGGCTGATACGGAAGGAGTGGTTTTCCTCATTCTGAATTTCACAGAGCATGGCTGCAATAGAGGATGAGTCCATACCACCGCTCATTGCAAGGACCACACGATCGGTGCGAATTCTATCACAAACAGCCTTTTTAAAAACCTCACGAAAATGCTCCCTGTAATCATTTTCGTTTCGATAACGAAGTAGTGGTATATTGGCAGGAATATCCCAATATTTTTTCCTGACCATGAATCCGTCACTGCTGAGGACAAGAGAGTGCGCTGGCAAGAGAGATTTGACATCAGCATAAACGGTCAGCTCTTTATCCAGCCAGGTATGGTCACCAAAGAGAAGAAATCCTGCTATAGCCCCTTCATCAAGGGTCTTGGAAACAGTGGGGTGTTGCTGTATGCAGTAGAGACTGTTGCTGATTATCAGGGATTCTTTGATTTGGGAATAATACAGCTGACGCATACCGAACTGGTCACGGGCACAAAAGACTTTTTTTCGCCCTTTGTCCCAGATTACAAAGGAAAAATCGCCAAGAAGATACTCAAGACATCTTTCTCCCCAGGCACGATATGCATAAAGGATAAGGTCAGAATCCGGAATCTGATCCAGCTGGAGTTCCGATTGCAGGCCAAGCTTATTGAGCAAGTCGGAACGAGCATCAATACGCGCAGTCCCAGTAATCCAGAATTCACCATCAAGACTGGTAGGCTGAAACTCATAGTGCGACTCAAATGTGGTGCCATACAGCGCATGACCGAACCCTACATGTCCCTCTGACCAAACTTTCTGCCTGTCTGCTCCTCGAAAATGCAGGGCATCGGTTAAACATTTCAAGATTTCGCAATCAACGGGGGCACCGTTCGTGTTAATAATGGCAACAAAACCACTCATAGAGTTTCTAGCCCTTAAAATCCTTGCGGATCACATCAACAAGATTTGATATCCCATGGAGATCATCACGCATCCGTATTGTTCTTACAGCAACTTTTGAAGCAAGCTGGCTGAGGAAAAAAAATTCCTTTTTTCTCATGTCAGAATCCAGCAACTCATTGCGATAGGTGTTTGCAGCCAGGAGAGGAACAGCAGAAACCGGTTTTACGGGCATTATTTGGGGGACAGCGGCGTCACTCTTTTTCCAATCGAGAAAATAAACAACGTGCAGGGGTATGGAAAGGTGGTGAAATGAATAGGGAGCGGAACTGATGTCAAGATAGCACTTACTCCAGTGTGGTGAAAGAGCGGGTAAATCGTCGGGTAATTCAGTGACGCCCTTAAAAGATCTTGGATAAAGACGTAGACGGGAATATCCCGAGAGGGCCTGCGGGCTTCCCTGTTCAAACCGCAATGGCAAGATATCATCACTTAATATGGAAAATCCAGCCGCCGCAAATGCTGCAGCCAGGGTAGACTTCCCACTACCCGACGGCCCTGTGATAGCCAGTGCTCTTCCTTCTATAACAACCCCACTTGCATGCAGACATGTAACACCCTGCAGTCGCAGCATAAAGCCAAGAATCGGACCCAGCAGAAAAAGGGTAGCATCCATAAGGGTCAAAGGATCCTGCCACCTTCCCCATACATTCGTCGCCAGTTTATCACAAACAAATTGCACTCCAACTGCATAGGAAAAATGATAATATTGGCCATCAGCCAGAGTATTCACAATAAGACGGGGTGGATCGCCCTCTTTATATCCAGCTTCAGCATAATACCTTTGCGGCATTGAGTGGTGGATAAGCCGTTCTATCTCGCCCGGAAAGTCCCCCATTGTAGCGGTTACATCAATTTCCTCACCTGCGGCCTTGCAAGATTGAAGTCCGGAGAGCTCTACATTACTCTCAAGGAGCAAACCATAGACGCAATATTTCATTGAATTATTCAACCATTCTGCAGGTATGGAACAAGAAAAGGTTTGTGCTTCTGGATTTCATCCATTGTGAGACCGCTCATCTCGTAAGGAAAAACCAGCCAGTCCTCCGTTCGATGCTGGTAGAAATCCGGATCTATCTCAGATTCCCTGAAAGAAGGTCTATCCCAGAGAGTGGCAATCCTTACATCCCTGGGCATATTCCGTTTCAGATGACGGCTCAACCGTTTTATGACTGCTTCTATACTTTTACCGGTGCTGAAGACATCGTCTACCAGTAGCAGCGCATCGTCAGCGTTGAGGTTTTCAAGAAGATACTGGGTACCGTGAACCCTTATCTCAGCATCGGCCGCTGCCACCGCCTCCTGATAAGAAGGCTGGCCACGGTAGGATGTACGAAGTGAGATATGATTTGTCTCCACCCCCAGCGTCTGCAGACATTCCTGAACGTAAATGGCAACGGAACTCCCTCCTCGCCACAATCCCACGATAAACGTAGGCCGAAAGCCACTCTCGAAAACCTGCACTCCCAGTTTGAAAGAATCGAGAATCAGGGTTTCTTCATCAAGAAAAATTTTTTTCATATATTCATCCTCGGAAAACACTCTCCAGGAAAAGTTCGACATTACACGGTAGAATCATGGCTTTTAGGATACCCTTTTTAGAACATTACTTGTATAAAATAGATATTTACAGTGGTTACAGGATGAATGAGCCTTCGATAAAAAAACTTTAAGGTTAGCAATGGATAAAGTCTACCTCACCGCCCAGGGTCTGCTGGAAGATTCCTTTAAGCTTGGTCGTCAGATCCTTGACAGCGGCTTTCGGCCAACCTTTATCATCGCCGTATGGCGTGGCGGAGTCCCCATAGGAATCGCGGTCCAGGAGTTTCTGGCTTTTCACGGCATAGTATCTGACAATATCGCAATCCGTACCTCTTCCTATAGTGGGATTGACAATAAAACACGTGAAATAAAGCTGTTTGGACTCAACTATCTGGTAAAAAACCTTCAACACAGTGATCGGCTCTTGATTGTAGACGATGTCTTTGATACGGGCCGCTCGGTTGAAGCCATTATCAATGAATTACAACGCAGATTACGCTTAAACACTCCCGAAGACATCCGCATTGCCGTACCCTACTACAAGCCATCCCGTAACCAGACAGGCAAGGCACCGGATTATGCAGTACACGAGACCGCAGACTGGCTCAAATACCCTCATTCACTGGAAGGCTTGAGTGCCGATGAGATACGGGAAAAACGTCCTGCTATTTATGCAATCATAAAAGATTATCTACAGGAAAGCTGAAGCAATAAGAGTAGCTACTGAATACTCCTGCTAAACAAAAAATGGATATCCGAAAACCTTCGGATGCTGAAATATCTCTTCCGCGCTATCCTCTCCTGCTTTACTAAATTATTTTCCATTTACTGGAAATCAAACTGAACATAACAGTTCATGATTTCCTCTTTTGGATAAAAGTAACCAGTTTTTTTACTACCAGTGGAAACAACCCAAGGATAACAAAGGAACCTATCAAACCGGGAGAGAGAATTCCCGACAAGGATTCAATTTTGGCCAATTCCTTTCCGGCATTCACAAAGACAGCCGTCCCGGCCAGCATCCCAACTTGAGAGACCCAGTAAAAAGTGAGGAGCGACATCCTGGTCAATCCCATAAGCAGATTAATAACAAAGAAGGGGAAGACCGGGATCAGACGCAGGGTAAAGAGATAAAAGGCCCCTTCTCTTGCAATCCCTTCATTGATAGTACCAAGTTTGTCGCCAAACTTGTTCTGCACCCAGTCACGCAGTACAAAACGAGCCACAAAACAGGCAAGGGTAGCACCGATGGTAGAGGCAAATGAAACCACAATGAGCCCTGTGACAAACCCAAAGAGGGCACCGCCCGCCAGCGTAAGGATAACAGCACCCGGCAAAGAAAGAGCAGTCATCAGGATATAAATCACCATATAGGCACCGATCACCAGAACTGGCCTTGCATGATACAAATCTGCAAAACGTACCTGGGACTCTTTCAGGTACTCAAGAGTCAGATACTGCTGGAGATCAAGTCCAAAAAAAATGGCCACCAGGACAGCTCCTGCAACCACCATTGCTATTTTCTTGATAAGGTTTGTATTCATAAATCCTCTCCTCCTCTCAACGAAGATCCGATGATGGGTCGCAGGCGGCTCCTTTGAGATTAAAGAAGAATTTTAATCCTTTTTTTATGGTTGGCGAAAAGATCTTAGGCGAAAAGTATGTTCCCGCAACCCGCTTATTGATCTCCACCAGAGTCGGATAAGGATGGATGGCACCTGCAAGTGTCGAGAGCTTCACCTTGCCGTTTAAGATGGCAATCCATTCACCCAGGAGATCTCCGGCTCGAGGACCAACTATCTGGACACCAAGTGGTTTTTCAGAAGCATCGAGTATCATTTTGATCCTGCCGCGGCCCTCGTCTTCAGCCAGAGCTCGATCATTATCTGCAAAGTTCTCCGTCCAGATCTGGTAGTCAATTCCAGCTGCCTTAGCTGCCTTTTCATTCATACCAATGGATGCAAGTTCCGGATCACAATAGGTGGCCCATGGCATCCAGGTGTAATCGGCCTTACGTGGTAGATGAAAAATAGCATTGCTCACCACAATCCCCCCTTCATATCCCGCAGCATGGGTGAATTGGTAAGCACCATTAATATCACCGGGGGCATAAATATGTGAATGGTTAGTGCGGATGCGGCTGTCCACCACGATCCCTTTCCTGGTCATTTCAACTCCTATCTCTTCAAGACCAAGACCTTCTATGTTTGGTTGCCGCCCGAGGGCCACCAGAAGCGTCGATGCTTTGAGCGTCACATCCTCTCCATTGGCATCGGTGATTTCAACCTGACGTTCATTACCCAGATCTTTTATCTGTTTGATACTAGACCCAAGGTAAAAACGAACCCCCTCATTCTTCATGGCTGCCATGGCAATATCTGCCATATCCTTATCTTCTTTACTGAGGATCTGGTCTGAACGCTGAATCACGCTCACTTCGCTTCCCAACCGGGCAAAAGCCTGGGCCATCTCAACTGCAATGGGACCTGCACCCAAAACAATGAGCGATTTTGGAAGAGAGGCCAGGGAGAAGATTTCCTTATTGGTTATATAGGGCGTACTCTCAAGGCCAGGAAAGGGAAGCGTTGACGATGAGGAACCCGTGGCCACCACCCAGTGTTTGGCAGAGACCCTTTTACCGTTGAGCTCCACCGCATGCTCATCAACAAACCTTGGTGCACCAAATTCCACCTTGGCCCCAAGTTTACAGAACCTCTCCACCGAATCATGGATCTGAATCTTTGCAATCACTGACTTGATGCGGGCTGCAACCTGATTGAATTCAACAGGAGGCAATTCGATTCCCGGCAGACCATAATCTGTTGCCCGCTGCATGGTGTGATACACATGAGCCGACTTGATCAGGGTTTTCGAGGGTACACAACCATAATGAAGGCAGTCACCTCCCAGAGCCGATTCTTTTTCAATGATGAGTGTTTTAGCCCCGAGTTGAGCTGCTCCCGCACTAACAGTCAGTCCCGCTGCGCCACCACCAATCACAGCAATATCATAATCATATTTTGTCATTTTTTATCCTTGTGAGCATGAATCTTCCTTAAAAATTTGTTTATAAGTAGTTGAGGATACCTTTCCACCACACCCGATCCAGTCGGTGTGAAAAAAATCACCACGAGGCCGATCTATCCGCTCATAGGTATGTGCTCCAAAATAATCCCGCTGGGCCTGAAGGAGGTTAGCCGGTAAACGCTCACTGCGATAGCCGTCATAGTAAGAAAGACCTGAGGAAATGGCCGGAACAGGAATGCCAAACTCGATGGCCTTAACCGCAATTCTGCGCCATCCCGCCTGAGCTGACTGAATAGCAGAACGAAAAAAGTCGTCCAGCAGCAAATTTTCCAGATCCGGATTTGCATCAAAGGCCTGTTTAATATTGGCAAGAAAGGCACTGCGGATAATACAGCCGCCTCTCCACATAAGGGCAATGCTGCCGTAGTTTAAATTCCAGCCATGTTCCTTTGCTGCTTCCCTCAGCAGCATGTACCCCTGGGCGTAGGAGATTATCTTAGCAGCATACAGGGCATCATGTACGTCATTAACCAGTTCGTCTGCATCGCCTCCAAAATCAGGCGTTGGCCCCTTGAGAATGGCAGCCGCCTTTACCCGTTCAGGTTTCATTGCAGAGAGACAGCGGGCAAATACCGCTTCACTGATCAGGGTCAGGGGAATACCGAGGTCAAGGGCATTTATCCCGGTCCATTTTCCGGTACCTTTCTGGCCTGCGGTATCAAGAATCTTTTCTGTTAAAGGCAGACCATCGTCATCCTTGAAGCCCAGAATATGGGAAGTGATCTCTATCAGGTAGGAATCGAGCAGTCCCTTATTCCAACGGGAAAATACCTTCTGCATGCTCTCTTCACTCATTCCAAGTCCCCGATGCATAAAATCGTAGGCCTCACAAATAAGCTGCATATCACCATATTCAATGCCATTATGCACCATCTTCACAAAATGTCCGGATCCCCCCTCTCCGACCCAGTCACAGCAGGGATCGCCATCGACCTTGGCGGCAATGGACTGAAAAATATCCTTCACATGGGGCCATGCCTCGGGATTACCACCTGGCATTATGGATGGCCCTTTACGGGCACCTTCTTCACCACCGGAAATGCCAGTACCAATATAAAGGATACCTTTGTCAGCAAGAGTAGTGCTACGGCGGTCGGTATCGCTATAGAGTGAATTCCCGCCATCAATAATAATATCACCTGTATCAAGATATGGTACCAACTGTTCAATAAAGGAGTCAACCACTGCTCCTGCCTTGACCATCAGCATCACCCGGCGCGGTTTTTTGAGTGTGCTGACCAACTCTTCAATTGAATGGGTGCCAATGATATTTGTCCCCCTGGCACGTCCCTCCACAAAGGAATCCACCTTCGATATTGTACGGTTATATACTGACACCGTATAGTCGTGGTCGTTGATATTCAACACCAGATTCTGTCCCATGACAGCCAGTCCGATCAGGCCTATATCAGCTTTAGACATTTTTTCGTTCTCCTTGTTTAAGGTGATTCATCAAGACAATCAAAATTATTCTCTAATCGAAGATATGATAATTGAAAGTTCTTTCATGATAAAACAGTAATTCAATAAAATTAACAAATTACTCCTCGTTGCCACACCTATCCGCAAGATCTGCAACACATCCGTAGAATACAAACTACACATTCTCGTCCCAAAACTACAGTTCCGATTTTTACCACACCACCGGAACACACATGTGTCGCAAGAGATCCTTAGGAATACCTTCAACAAATACTATGCTATACCAGCATGTTACGCTCACCAATGCAAGAATGCAACAAGAAGAACAAAAACTGGCATGGTTGCTGCTACATAGAAGGCAAAGAAAAGAAAAACTAAGCTAGATCAAACCCATACGGAGGACACCATGACTACAAACACTCAAACCACAACTGCTACTCAAGTTAAAGCCGGATACGAAACTTCTTCATTTGCACTTGGTGCTGGAATGACCATGGCTGCCCTTATTGGAATCTGGGGATTTGCCTGTCTTGCAAGCGCAATGATAAGCATGGGACCTTTGAATGTTGTTAAAGGATACCTGACCGCAGTTATCGGCTGATACACTCTTTCTAAAAAAAAACTATACGGATAAGGATACTACCATGAAACAAAATACATCAAAANCAGGNTCAAGAATACTNCTCGCAGCCGGTTCAATNATGTGTCTCTGGGTTGGNGCAGCNCTTACNAGTGCNCTTTCATCGGTTGGCTGGTCGGTAAGTGAGCTTGCCGGACAGTATATGGTGGCAATCGGAATGGTAAAGCCTCTGCATACTCTGGTTGACTACTATACCCATATCAAAGGTATTGAGTATCTGCTCTGTGTAGCCTTCTTTGTCGCCTTTCCGGTATTCTTTAAATATGTAAACAAGGCTCCTGCAAAGGTTACCGCTTCAAAATAACAAGAGGAAATAATTCCCAGGGATGTTTTCCCGCATACGAACCTTCAGGGTATCTCATTGATAGCCTGGAGGTTTTTTTTATTGAACCTGGATCAGCCTATTACCAACAGCCAGCATCAAATCATTGAGACACACGACATAAGTGATCACACGGTCGAAGCAATAAACACCCTTTCTCAACTCATGTCCAAATTGCTATCAGTGCCATGAGAGAAAATCCACACATAATCAAAATGACTTTTATCCAGTTATCCTCAGATTTTTTAAAGACTTCTTCCATAACATCGACGCAGGCAACATAGAGAAAAGTCCCTGCTGCCAAAGCGTCAAAAACCGCCTCAAATACGAGCGCTGATTTCTCTGAAGACAGGGTGGAGAAAATTGTTCCTAGAACCACGCCAAGAGGAGTCATCACCGCAAAAAAGCAGATTAATCGGACATGAAGTGACGATGAGAAATCATTTTCCCTCAGGCTGACACCTAACGCAAAAGCCGCAGCCCCTTTATGAGCAAGAATTGCTACTAATATACCTATTGAAGCAACCAGGCTGGCCTCCAACCCTAAAGATGTTCCCACAATAATCGAATGGACAGAAAGGATAACGCACAACAAATAAGGATAGGCAGAACGTCCTTTTGACATCGACCCAACGTCCTCACTACCACCAAGAACAGCTTTTTCCAGAAACATCACCAGGAGAAATCCTCCGCCACAGATGAGAGCGACGTAGGGATAAGCAACGTCTCCTGCAAACGCAGTGAAGTTTTCAGTTGCATCAGGGAGCATGTGCAGTAAGCCCGCACCCAGAAACACTCCACCGGAAAAGGCATTACCGAATGTAAGTTTTCGTTTTCCCTGGGGAGTGAGGCCGATCTTTATCGGTGCAAGTCCGCCGAGCAGGCCGGCTCCAAAGATAACCAGTAGCGAAACGGCTTTAAACCTTAGGATTTCCATATCTTATGATGTTTATCTGAACTAAGAAATTAAAACTTCCAACACACTTCACATTACCTATCAATTTCCAAACACTGAGGAGAATAACGAAGGTGTTTCTATATTGTTACAATCTCCCCCATCACAGGAATTCCACACTTACTTTTCAACCTTATCCAGATCCCTGTTAATATCCCTGTGAAAATCACACCCCATGTAATCCTTTGTCATCGGTAATGTAAGCTCTAATCGGTTAATTGTCTGGATCCCAATCTTCACTTTATGCGGCACACATCCAAGAATATGTCCCCCGTGCTGCAAGTCCTCTGAGAGAAAGTGCAGATGCAGTCCATGGACGCTCAATGATGACATGAGCTCTGGTGTAAAAAAGCCTGCCACGGTTCCGCAGATATTATCAAAATCAAAGACAATCTGCTCATTGACTATATCTGTAAGCGGATGATAATTCGCCTGCTTTGGAACGGAGCGTGCTTTGATGTGAGAAAACTCACCCTCAATGCGCACGGCGTAAAACAGATTCGGTGATGGCATAAAGCTATTGAGCTGTTTTAAAAAATCATCAAATGGTGTTTCCTTGTTGATCTCATAAAAGTTCTCCGGTTTATAAAAAGTCACCGAAGCAAAAGGAGTCAACACTTGTCCATCAACTTCAGTTACTTTCCCGGCGGAGTTTATCTGGTAGCAATGTCCGTCGAGGATAAGCATCTCTCCATCCAGATCATCAAAAGTACCAAGTCCGAAATCACCATGCCTAAGCACTTCTGCAAGATGAATGTTTTCTTCAAATATGCCTTCAACCAGTGCATTAACGGGAGCACACAGATAGATAGAGTTTTTCTGCTCTTGAATTTCATCATGGCTCTGCATAAACTTTCACCTTTTTCATAAAGAAAATCCTAATAGTTAGAGAAAGACTCACATTTATCTTTAACAAATGGGATAGAGCTTGAGTGGTAAGCATCAGCAAATCATTACCTGCTACCACTCCTCCTCAGCCTACCCGTCTGAGGAGGAGTTGGTTCGTGTTGATTATATGGGCATCTGCGGCCTGGACGGCCGCAGCAGAGCCCCCAGGGATGGGTTTATGGCGTCCCATATAATCGACACGAAACAACTCCAGGTTGCAAAGCTGAGTTTCGATGGTAATCAGGAATCATTATAACATAAAACCTATTATTCAAGACATTACCCTATTAAAAGGTGTTGAAAAGTATCTTCCAGGAACCGGTTTACAGGTAGCCTGGGCCGAATAATCAGCATTTTTTTCGTTTACGTTAACTTAGCGGGA
>JGI10211J34971_10002794_pt1 | contig 14086 bp, 9 predicted proteins | sample Etolagsediment_FD_34971 | JGI IMG/M metagenome (IMG submission 34971) | reverse complement strand
TAAAAAAAAATTATCAAAATGAAAAATTATTTTTTATGGAAATCTTATCACATATAAAAGGAATATCACCATCAATTTCTCTATCGATTGGAAATGAATTTTTATCTTTAAAAAATTTTATACTTTTATATCAAGAAAATTATGAAGAATGGGAGGAAAAACTAAAATCATTAGAATATGAGACACCAAAAAAAAATAAGAAAAAAATAAATCTAAATATAATTGAGAAAATAAAGAATAATATTGGTCTTTAAAAATTGAAAATTATAAAAAATTTTATTCTATATTATAATAAAAATGTCATTAAAAAAATCTTTCAAAAAGGATAATGAGTTTCAAATCGATATTTATACAGGAGAGAAACATAAGAAAGGAACAAAAAGATATGATAATTATCGTAAAAAATTAGAAAAAGATTTAAAAAATTATTCTCTAAATGAATTAAAAGAAAAAATATATCAAAAAAAAAATACAAAACCTTTTAAGGAATGCTTACGACCATGTAAAGAAAATGAAATTTGTAATACAAAAACAGGTAGATGTGTAATGAAAGATAGTACAACTGGAAAGGGAATATTACGAAAAATAGAAGATTTAAAAAAGGTACCATCTCAATATAATAAGGAAGATTGGGAGATTATTTCAATGCCAGGTGATAACCATTGTGGATATCATGCATTTCTCTATGGGATAAGAACAATTATGGAAAAACATCCAAAATTAGATTTTAAACAAGATATAAAAGCATTAATATTAAATTTAAAATATATTTTACTTCGACATTATAAAGATAATGATGAGGTTAATTATAATAAAATCCTAAATGATTCAAATTGTTGGTTAGATGATACAGATTTACAGGTTTTAGTAAATTTTTTTGGTATTTGTATTTATATATATGATTCAAGATTAGAAAACTTGGAAGGAGACGATATTAAAAAATTTACAAGAATTGCACCCTTACAAGAAAAGAAAAATCAAAAATGTATCTATATGTATCAAACAATAAATCATTTTGATGTAATGTTTCCAAAGGGAGAGAATATAAAATTATTTGATATAAAAGTAAACGAATCTCAACTTATCACAGATAATGATTTAAAAGAGTATATGATTGAAAAAGGACTTTTAGAACAAGAAATATTTATAGAAGAACCGATTTATGAAGATGAAGATACAGATGATATAGAAGATATAGATGAAGATATAGAGGTTCAAAAACCTCTTTACCATATTTCTAAAAATAAACCAATACTATCTAAAAAAAAAGTTCTCTCAGATAGTGAAATTCAATCTATTGTAAGAAGTAAGATTTCAAGATCTGACTTTCCTCAATGGTTATCCTAAAAATTGATTTTTATAAATTTATGACTAAAAAAAAGTAGAATATATTTATATAAAAAAATATTTATTATTTTAATATATTATAAATTTATATAAATAAATAGTTTCATAAAGAAAATGGGAATCCCCACATATTTTAGATTCTTAATGGAGAAATACAATGGAATCGTAGTAGAGGATCCAAAAAGACATTGTGATTATTTTTTTTTAGATTTTAATTCAATATTATATAAAGTCTTCTATGATAATGAGAGGAATAAATTAAGTGAAGACTTTTTCTTATATAATATTGGTGAGGAGGTAAAACGATTAATTAATGACGAGATACGTCCAAAAAAATTAGTATATTTTTCTTTAGATGGACCTTGTCCTCGAGCAAAAATGGTCCAACAACGTTCCAGACGTTATAAATCGATACAAGTACAAGAATTACAAAAAAAGAAGAATGAATGGGTTCCTTCCAATAATATTTGTCCTGGTACAATATTTATGTATAAATTTAAAATCTACTTACTAAAACAAATGGAAAAAAAAGTATTTCATTGTCCAGAAGTAATCTTAAGTGATTCTTCTTTTCCAGGTGAGGGGGAACATAAAATTCTACCTCTTATCCGAAAATTAAGAGATAACGATCCCAATGGAAATATTGTTATTATGAGTCCTGATAATGATTTAATTTCTCTTGGAATTTTAACAGGAAAATCAAATATATATATCTTACGATATATTGAATATATTACTGCAACACTTTTAAAGAAAGAAACTTATAATAAAAATAGTTTAATATCTATTGATTTAGATATATTAAGAAAAGAATTTCAAAAAGAACGTATTCATTCTTCTACATTTGATGAGATAAATCTTCTTTTAGATTATAATTTTTTACTATCAATGGTAGGGAATGATTTTGTTCCAGTTTTACCTTATTTAAAAATTAAAAATGGTGGTCTTGATAGACTAATTAAGTTATATCACCAGATCTATGAAATAAAAAAAGAATATTTAATTCATAAAGAGACTCTTGAAATTAATAGTTCATTTTTTATAGAAATAATCTTAATATTATCAAAAATGGAAAGGAATGATTGGAATAATTTAAATTTATTTTTAAAACGAGAATCTTCTGGTACCCAAGAACCAAGAAATGAAGATAATTTATCGAAAGAGAAAATTTATGAGAATCGATTAAATCATTTATATATGGCGAATCCTTATCATCCATTATTTGAGTTATATAAAAATGAATTTAAGAAAATCCCTTTTGATTCACCTATTCATATATGGAAACCACAATACTATGAGTATTTTTGTGATATAAAGAAAGAAAACTATAATAAGACACGAAATAATATGGTTTTTGAATATTTAAAATCATTAAAATTTACGTTACTATATTATAATAGGAAATGTCCTTCTTGGAGTTGGTATTATCCATATCGTGTTGCGCCATTATTTTCCGATATTTATACAAATCTTACAAAATTTAATTTAGATATAAATAAAGATATAAAGTTTAAAGAAGGTATTCCTTATTCTCCATTCCAACAGTTAATGTTTATTTTACCCCCACAGAGTAAAGATATTGTTCCAAAACCATTTCATAATTTATTCGAAAAGTATAAGAAATACTATCCTATAGAATTTCGTGTAGATGCAATACAAGGATTAAAATATATATATAGTGAAGCAATTTTACCAGAATGGGATTGTTTTTCGGATTTATTAAAAGATATTAAATCAATAGAAAAAAATATTTCCCCAAAAGAAAAGGAGAGGAATAAAATTCATTATCAACTATATCGAATGTAAAAAAATATAAAATTTTTTTATTTTTAAAGAAAATAAAAATGAATTTTTCTAAAAAACTATTATTTCTTATTTTATTGATTCTACTATTATTTTTAGGGTTTTTTATTTATCATAAAAAAAATCCTATTCTTGAAAACTATACTGATATAGAAACTTTTGATATTTATTTCTTAACAAATACGATAACTGATAATATTATTGTAATAGAAGGGCGTGGTAATGGGATTATTATTACATCTGCATCAAAAGGAAAAAAAGGAATAGGATATAGTTATTTAAAAATGAATTTAAAACAAGATGATAGTGATATTCTTGATATACAAAACACAAATGGTCAATATTGGTATTTTAATTATGATTCTTATTATGGTGCTTTAAATACAAATTCCAATTCATCTTGTAAAAACGAAATATCTGGTAATACAGTTGATTTATCAAAATTTGATAAGAATCAAATTTTTGAAAATGCAATCTTTTTTAAAAATGGAACAATGATTACATTCGATATTACTGGAACCCATATGATTATTGGAAAAGTTCCAATTACAAATTCAGTTCCAAATGTTCAATTAATTTTTGCGTTAGTTCAACATGATAAAATAAATTTAAATGGAAATTCAATGTCCATGTTATTTTATAATGGAAAAGATATTCATAATTTTTATTATAATGGTAGTTGTGGTATTAATAATTATGGAACTTCGAAAAATGATATTAATTTTATGGATACTCTTGCAACTTTATCCCCCAATAATAAAAAAATATCAGTCCTTCAATTTAGTAGTGGTTGTTTTATTGATGGAACACAATCTGGTTTTATATTACGATGTATTGGTGAAGCCTCTGTCATTCAATTTGATTTAAGTGGAAACTACGATATATTACAAATATGGAATATATTTTTAGGTAATTATTTTTATTATAATACAGCAAATAAAGTTGGTATAAATCAAACACGTTATTCTACTTATACACTTTCTCAAAAAAATAGAAACTATTGGAATATGCAGAAATTAAATTTATTACCCTATCCTAACCGTGCCTTAGAAATTCCGAATACTTTTTCTTTTATTGACCAGATAGTTATTTATAATAATATATCTTTATCACAACCTGCAATTCTTATTCAGGTAGATACTTGTCCTTATGGACAAACTCAAGGCAATAATTTACCACAAGGAAGTAATAATTGGTCCTTAACCATATCTTCTATTTTTTATGATAATAATAAAAAAACAATTCGTATCAATCCAAATGCAGTATCTAAATTTTCATTTAATTTTAATTGTGGAAAAGGGGATTTAATTGATTTTATTGTAAATAATGGAAAATCAAAAAATAATACAATGTATTATTATTATAATTCAGGAAATATTACAGGAAATAATAAAACATCTAGTTCTATACCACCTCCATATATAAAAGGAAGTTATGGTAATGGAGGAACAGATATGAGTGTTTTTCCAAATAATATACCATTTGGAACAGGTAATATAGTATTACCTACAAAAAAATATCCATATGCATTTCGTGGTAGTTCTCCTAATCGTCTTGTTTTTGAAAATACAATAACTTTTCGTGATAATACCCAAATGGGAATTGATATACATGGAAATTGTATTTTAAAAAGTTCTTCTACTCAAGTTGAATTTAATATTGCAAAAATAAATAATGAAAATAATTTAAATATATTCTCCATTAATAGCGATGGTTCTTTTAATCCTTCTTATAATAACTTTATGTATAATGGAACAACAACAGAAACCCCTATTGCATCGAATCAAATATCAGGAGATATTAAACCACTTCAAGATGTAAAAGATGCGAAATGTTATAATGATATCCTAGAGAATTCATTTGTTCAAAATTCGAAAGACGAACATTTAAATTATCAATTTTTAGGTTCCATTCCTAGTAAAAAAAATAATCAAATAGGATTGTATTGGAGTTGTGATAGTATTCAAAATGATTTAAAGAATAAGAATGTTATTCGGTTTCCCAATGGTTACAAAACTCCATATGGGGAAGAATTAGGGAAAAATACAACTCTTTTATTACTCTTTAAATTAACTCCTTCTAAACTTGTATCCGAGTCACCTATTAATATTCTGAATGAAAAAGTTTTATCAAAACCAATTGAGAAAATATCATTTTCAAATGGAATCTCTATCTTAGGGAATTTAATTATTCAAGGTCTTTATGGTTCTATCTATTTTAATATGGGTAGTACGCAAAAATATATGATGGAAATAGTAAATAGGTCTATAGGAGGAAATAATAAAAATGGATTCTTAAACTATAATGATGGTAAAAATGAATTATTACGAGAAACCTTTATACCTGAAGGAATAATTCATTGGATACGAAGTTGGGGTGATTGTGGTATTACGGAAAAAGAGTCAACAATTATAAAAGATTTAAATCATTCAGGAAATTTAGTGGTTGGAAACCAAATGTCTACTGATAAAAACCCAAAATCAACAGATACGAAGACAGGGTGGCCTTGTTCTACGGTAACAATATTAGATCCTAAAAGAGATAATTTTGTAGTTCAATTTGCAAATGGATATAGAGATATTAGTGGAAACACAGTTCCTCGTAACGCAGTCTGTATTATTGAACCCATTGCAGGAATTCTTCATCATATTCTTAGTTGGGATAATTGTGGTATAAAACCAACTCCTTCTATTTCTATAAAAGAAACAACAGGTAATTTTTTAGTAGGACGAAATATGTCTACCAACTCAAATTCAAAAACAGATAGTGATGATACTGGGTGGTCCTGTACAGAAGTTAGTCGTCTTGCTCCTGTAAATAATAAATTAATTTATAATTTTCCTGAAGGATATAAGGATATTTTAGGAAATAAACTTCCAAAAGGTTCTGTTTGTATTCTTGAACCAATTGTTGGTATTCTTCACTATATTGGAAGTTGGGGAGATTGTGGTATTAATAACAATGAAGTACAACCAATATCAATTCCAGAAGATTCTGGTAACTTTCTAGTAGGAAAAAATATGTCTACCAGTAGAGAGTCAAATTCATCTGATGGTACAATAGGGTGGCCTTGTTTAAGTGCTGAACATGTAAATCCTATTTCAAATAATTTAATTGTTACTTTTCCAAATGGATATATTGATTATAATGGAAGTTCAATTGTTCAAGGAGGAGTTTGTGTTATTGAACCTATTAATCATACATATTTAGAAATATTATATGATATTAAACCTATACAAAGTCAACCTGTTTCAATAGATTCTAGTACAGAAGAAGTAAAACTGGTATGAGGAAGTTGGAAAACGTCTGCAAGAAATTATAGAATGGAAGGTAGAGTATTAATTGATCAATTAAAAAAAGATAAAGGTGGTTACAATACTACCAGTGTAGAAGTTGCATTATGTACTACTTATAGTAATGAAAATGGGAAATTTAAAAGAGACTAAAATCATCAGTATTTAAATTGTTCCATTGTAAATAAAAACCTAATATAAGTATTACATATGAATGAGATATAAAACTTGGAGTTTTCAACTCCAAAAAAAATATATTGTATATACTTGGAGAACTAAAGATCATTCTAATTTTATTTTTACAGTTAAAAACTTAAATAGAAATAAATGAAAGTAGGTAGGATAGAAAATAATAAAAAATCAATCTAGATAATCTACCTTTTCTTACATCAGAATCATTTCTATTTTCTTACATATAAAAATTGTAATTTAAGAAAATATTTTTATTTTTTTTAAATAAATGAGATTTTCTATACAAAAATTAATTTTATTTCTTTTACTTCTCTTTGTATTTTTTCTTATTTATTATAAATATTCAATTCATAAAAATAAAGATATTATTGAATCATACGATAATATATATGTTTATGATTCAATCTATATCACAAATAATATAAATGATAATATAATTGTTATTACCTCAATGAATATTAATAATGGCGAACTTCAAACTACAATTCGTAATGGATGTTTTAATATATATCTAACATCCTCAAATATCAATAGTGTCCCTACTTATTATACAAAAATGAATTTTGATTTAAATGGTCAAATTGATATTGTAGATATCCATTCTGGAAATGGAAACTATTGGTATTTTAACTATGGGTCATCACAAGGTCATACTAATAAAAATTCTTGTCCTAACGAAGTTGGAACAGGATTTAAACCCATAGATTTATCAACTGTTCCAAAATCACATATCTTCGAGAATGGAATTCGATTTCAAAATGGTAGTGTCATAACATTCGATATAACAGGACAATATTTAGTATTTGAAAAAATACCAACAGTTAATAATTCAAATAATATTCAAGTTATTTTTAATTTAGGAAATGAGAAAGGTCTACTTGGAAATAATCTTGTTATTTTAAATACAAATTTAAACCATCCTGCGAATTATTATTATTATAATGGATCTTGTAAAACAAATAATTCTAGACCAAACCCTAGTGATGGAGGAACAATTAATAATGTTCAGACAAGAGGAATTTATATTTCAGGGACACTACAATCTATTTTACAATTTAATAACGGATGTTTTATCGATGGTTCTATCTCTGGACCTATTATTCGTTTTATTGGTAATAATGGAGTTGTTCAGTTTGATTTTTCAGGAACCACAGATATCTTTCAAGTTTGGAATATGATACAAGGTACATATTTTTACTATAATCAAAAACACCAATCAGGTAACTCGAAAGTGAAATATTCACAATTTAATCAGTCTCAAGGAAATCGAAATTATTGGAGTACTTTAAAAACAAATTTATTACCTTATACTCCTTTTATTGAAAAACTTATCTATGATAATTCTTTACAATATTCTTATATTGACCAGATTATTATCTATAATCCAAGTTCGACGAATCAAAATGCTATTTTAATACAAGTTGATACAGCTTATTATAATCATTTTATTGGAAATAATCTACCCCAAGGAAGTAATAATTATTCTATTAGTATAAATTCCATTATTTATGATCCAACAACTGGAAAAATGAAAACAAATCCCAAATCTATTTCAAGATTTTTATTTAATTTGAATAATTCAAATGGGGATATTGTTGATTTTTCAAATGGTAGTCATTATTTCTATTATAATTATAAAGGAAGTTATGAAAATTTAAATATACAAAAGGGAATAACAAATATAACTTTATGTCCCAATAATATGGCAAATGGTTCAAACTCATATATTCCAACACAGAAAAATCCTTATGCATTCCGTGTGGCAAAAACATTTAAAAGTCCCAATCTTTTAATTTTTGAAAATACTATAAATTTCAATGGAGGTCTTCAAATAGGAATTGATAAAAATGGAAATTGTATCTGGAAAGGAAAAACAGGACAGATTGAGTTTATCTTAAGTAAATATAATATTAGTGAAAATCATATAAATATATTTGCGTTAAAGTCAGATGGAGGTATGGATCATGGAAAGATGACTTATGGAAATAATATTAGTAAAAACTCATCCAATCTTCCTACCAATTCAACTCCATTAAAATTAAATTCATCCTCAATATCAGCAAATAATATTATAAATGGAAATTCGTTTTCTTTCCCTATTTCTAAACTTATTTTTTCTAATGGTATGATAATGGAATCCGATGGAGAAAACTTATGGTTACAAGGTATTTTTGGTAGTTTATTTACATCACTAAACTCGAGTAGTGGTAATATTTTTCAGATTCAGAATAATACTTGGGATAATAAAGGAAGTAAAGGTCTAACGTTAGGATATTCTTTTGGATTTACAACGAGTGATAGTCATGTAAAGAATTTAAAAAATGGTTCTAATTTTTCTATTATTAACTCAACCTTGGGTAGTAGTATTGGTATTACAAAAGGTATTCTCCATTATATTGGAAGTTGGGGAGATTGCGGATTAAGTGATAAAGATTTATCGGTTCGTCCTATTTTTGAAACATCAGGAGATTTTCTAGTGGGAACAAATATGTCCAGTAAAAAAAATATGTTATCAGATGATACAGAGAATAATACAAAATTTTCTTGCGAAAATGTAACAAAACTAAATCCTATTTCAAATAATTTAATTGTTTCGTTTCCTAATGGATACTCTGATAGTAAAGGAAAGTCAATTGTAAAAGGAGGAGTTTGTATGATAGAACCTATTGGAGGTATTATTCATTATATTCGTAAATGGGGAGATTGTGGAATTTCAGATAAAGGAATTGATATTATATCGATAAAAGAAAACACTGGAAATTTACTAGTTGGACAGAGTATATCCTCAAGAACGGATAAAAATTCAACCGATACGACAACTGGTTGGCCCTGTTCAAAAGTTACAAGATTAGATCCTGTAAAAAATAATTTAGTAGTATCCTTTCTAAATGGTTATAAAGATATTCATAACACAACTATTGTAAAAGGAGGGATCTGTATTATTGAACCTATAAATCCTCAATTTTTATTCTTATAAATTTTATAATTATTTTAACTATAAAATTATTCTTCGTCATCATCATCTAGAACAATAGATGGTCCTTTCATTTTTTTCTTTGGTGTTGGTATCGATGGCTTTGGATTTTGAACATGATTCATCATTCCCATTAAATTACTTCCTGTCTTTTTTAAAATCATTTTTGAAATAATAAATATAACAGCATTTAATACAATTAATCCAAGTAAACGAAACTCAACAGGCCATTGTTGCCCTTCTGGAACATAAGACTTTTGTCCTAATTCAATTAATAGTCTCTCATATTGGTTCATATTTAAAATTTGTTGTTGAGTAAATCCACTCATATCAAATTTTAACCAAACCCCAAAAATAAATTCAAAAATCATAAAACCACCCACTAAAATATTCTTATAATTCTCGACACTTGAATCTAACGATAAATGTCGTAACTGATTTTCATATGTTTCATTCATCTTTTTTAAACTACTATGAATTGTAAATTCCGGAATATCAACATTTTTATAACTCTTTTTTAATAATTCAAACTTAAATAATAATTCTCGTTTTTTATCCTCTTCGTCTTCAGTGTGTTCTTCTTCTAAATAGTCTAAATTAGGAATAGTACGATTCGTTTTTAACATTCCTTCTCGTTGAAGATCCGATAGTCGTGGTGGAGAAGGTCTCTTCTGAGTTTCATCTTGTAACATTTGTTTTAGCATTGTCTTTTTTTCATTTTTCTCTGATAAAAACGAACGTACAGACCCCTTCTCTGATATATTATCATTATCAATAACTCGTTCACTTGGTGGTTTATAATCACTACCAACAGAAGATAAATCATCATCTTCATTATCATTAACACCTAAACCACTTACCTTTGAAGATAGAACGGAACCACCATTTTCACTAATAGAAATACTATCATTCTCAGACTTCTCTTCTAATTCTTCTTCTTTTATTACTTCCAAATCTTCTTTCTCTAACGGTTGTATTTTCTCATCTTTTAATGAATATAAACTTATAACCGATTCAGCATCATTTGGATCATAATCTTTATTTAATAATTCTGGTTTTATTTTATCTTTATTTTCAAGTAATTCCAAGTACATACGAGGCATTCGTGGAAAATTCTTATCAATAATATCCTCATTAATCGTTTCGTTTGGAATTTTTACAACATTAATTTTTTTCGTTTCCAACATTTTTATTAATTAAGATAATAAACCTTTAAATCAGTTTTATAATTTTATTCTTTTTTCAAAAATTAAACCCATACTTTTTTGATGTGGAAAAATTGTTGTAAAGTCGTTATTTTCAATATATTCTACTTTATAAAAATTTTTTCGAAATTCCTCTATTGATAATTCTCCACCATAGTCTTTTAATAATCTCCAGTGGGGTGCTTTCATTAAAGAAATATCATAATTAGGAAATAAATCATAATACATTTTTTTTAATAAATTTAAACTTTGACTATATAATGGATTTAATTTATTAAAATCGATAAAAGCATAACAACAGTTAAAAGAACAGAATATACCATCTGTTAAATAGTAATTAGATGGTTGTATCTCTAATGAGTAATAATTATCATTTTTACTATCTTTACTATTTTCTAATTGTTTGGTACTAATTGTTTCTTGTAGGCAATAATTATTTTTTGTAATCTCACTATAATATTTTTTATATAATCTTGTATTTTTAAATGTTACTGGACACCCTATTGGACGAGAAGAAAAATTATGACGACACCAAAAACAATTAATATCTGTTTTTAGAGGTAACTCTTTATTTAAAATAAAATCTTTCATTGTTATAATACATATATGATCGTTCTTTGCTTCATCAATATAAGAAAAATAAGAACTTTTTAGATTATCCTTTGTTATATCTGATATCTTTGTCTTCGATATAGTATTCTTTTTTTCATTTTTATTTTTTTCTTTATAAACGATAAAATTATATTTCTGGTCAATTATCGAAGCATCAATATGTTTCAGATTTACAAATGGAGTTTTCATTTATGTATTTTTATTTTATTTTTTAAAAATTTTTTTTTTTTTCATTTTTCATAAATGGATATTATTAAAAAACAGATAAATGAATCAATTTCGTCCGAAAGTGGATATTTCCCTTCCTCGGATGAGATATATAAAGTTCAAACCGATATCAATGTATGGCCATATAATCGTTTCTTTCGTGGAGATCCACAATCATCAGAACCCATTATTTGGGAACGAGAAGCTGGATTCCAAGAAATTCTTCCTCAAAAACCAATTCAATCAATGTTAAGTTTTCAAAAAGAACCTGAAATTACTACCTGTTTTCAAAATCCCTGTTCGACAACTTTACCCTGTCAATCGAATCCAACTAATTTTAAAGCAAATCGTAAAGGTTGTGTCTATATTTCTCCTTAATTTTTTTTGGAAATAAAAAAAATTAATTGATAATTAAAATTATGACTGGAATTTTTGATGAAAAGTGTTATAAATTATTTGGAATGAATACTCCCAAACAGAAAATAACAAACAAATCTGCAAATAAAATTATAGAAAAGGTAGGAACTATTCAAACGGGATTAAGTCAAAAATGTCTAGAATCTTTTGGTGTACCGTCTCAAAAGAGAAAACAGCCTATAATTAGAAAAGAAAAAGTAGGAAATAAAAATGAAAATAAAAATAGAAATACTTTTTTTGATTTCCTTTATCTATATAAAAAATATCACTTTGAAAATAAGATACAATTTTTAAATAATGAGTCGTTAAAAATACAAATGATAGATAATGAAAAAGAGATTTTTATTCCTATTGAAAATTCGAATATAATTCCTATATTTAAATATAATGATTCTACTTATATAATAGATAAAAGAAAAGAAAGGGGAAAACTTGGGAGAGAAAAGAAAGAAGAAGAAGAAGAAGAAAAAGAAGAAGAACAAGAAAATGAAGAAGAAGAAGAAGAAGAACAAGAAAATGAAGAAGAAGAAGAATCATATATAGGATTTCTTTATAATGGAAATTATATTCTTCTGGATAAAAATTTATTAGTTGTATTTATTAATCAACGTCGTGTAGTTGGAATTCCAAAATATCCCTCTGAGTATATACCAATTATCTCCTCACTTAAAATACCTAATAAATTATTACATTCAGTTCTAAATGAAGGAAACCGTCAACCCAATGATTATATACCTTTATACTTTAGTATAATTAATAAAAAGTTTTTTATTCGTTATTGGAATACAAACCTTTATATCGATAATGGAAATTTTTTTATTCTTATTCAAAATAAACCCTTATATTTTAATCAAAAGATAGATAATATTATAACTCCTAAAAAAAGTAAAGAATATACTGTAGGAAAAAACATTTTTGATATTTATTATTATTACCCCTTTAAAGGAATGGAAAATAAAATAGAGGTGGTAGGAATAAATAGAAGATATTCCTTGAAATTATTATATCAGAATAATCAAACTGAAATTCCTATAACTACGCCTGCTAATATACATGACTTCTATACAAATCCTATCGACGGCAATGTATCTTTTAAAGAAAGCAATAACGGAGACAATCTTGAGATTAATTTTTTAACTAGATCTATGCTGAATCTAGTTCATATTTCTGTAAGAATGAATGATTGTGTAGTTTTCGAATCTGATGGAACAACACCTATAGTAATTGATGATAATAACTTCATAAATATTCTAGGATATAACAGTACTTTATTTATTAGTAAAACATTAAGGGAATTAATTAGTTCTTTCGGTAATAAAGAAATTTATTATGATTTTTTTAGAAATTTATTTTTCATTAATTTCCTCGGTATGAATTTATATTTTGAACGATATAATGAAAACTATATTATCTATACACAAGAATATGTATTCTATCTTGATCAAAACTTGAATATATTTGACACTGAATATATAATAGCAAGTAGTGGAGTAGGAGAACTATCTAGAGAAAACTTATCAAATATAAATAAACGTAACAAAGTACAAAGTTCAACCAGTGGGGTACCCTTTAGTTCTCCATTAAGTACAAATAAAACTGTTCAACATTACGAGTCTCTAGGAACACCAATTTCTCTTACACCATCACCCTCAAGGAGGAATAGAGGAAGGCGTAGAACCATCACTGGTATCAATGAGATTGTTCGTAATATTCATCATAGTAATAATTATCAGAATCGTAATCTATAAAATAAGACTAATAAAAACTTTTTTTTTTTATAAAATTAAATGGCAATTAGGACACATGATGATCGCAATCAATTTAAAAATTGTATTGGGAATACAATAAATACTAGTGACATTCCAGAAAATAAAAATCCAACAATACAAATAGTTGTTGACAATACAAAAAAAATTCAAAATAATTTTGAAAAAGGAAGAACATTAATCTCTTATCAGGGAGATTATAGGAGATATCATGAAAATAATATATTAGTTGAACCAAATCNTCCCAATAGTCCTTTTTCATTTAATTAT
>JGI10211J34971_10002792_pt1 | contig 14090 bp, 13 predicted proteins | sample Etolagsediment_FD_34971 | JGI IMG/M metagenome (IMG submission 34971) | reverse complement strand
CAATTAGAACAGAATTTGGCATTGGGTGCCATGTTTTTCCCACAGTTAACGCACTGACTGAATACGAGTTGCTGATGCCCGCAAAGTGGACAGAATCGGGCATCCGCTGGAATTCTGTTCTGGCAATCGGGACAGACAATTTTCCCAAGAACTGTCTCTTCCGGTGCTGCAGTTGAGGAAACGGATCCTGCAGCAAACATCGCCGGCATCATCATCCCCATACCAAGCCCCATACCTGCCCCGGCCTCACCCTGATTTTCAGCTGCCTTCTCCATGGCCATGGCCGCCTTCATTTTTACAAACTTCTCCATGTCATCAATAACATTGAGCCTGCTCTTATCATCGATTGCCTTCTGGACTTCCTCCGGTGGAGTGATTGAGGTAATATAGAGGTGGCTCAGATGAAGCCCGAAGTGAGAAAAATCACCCACCAGCCGTTTTTGAAGTTCAATGGAGAGTTCATCAAACTGGCCGGCAAGGTCAAGGATGGTATCAAGTGTCTCACCAAGATAATCATTAAAACGAGACACTATCACCTGCTTGAGATAACCGGCGATATCATCGGTGGTCAATTTCCCCATGGTTCCAACCAGTGAATTAATAAACAGCACCGGCTGGACAATCTGAATATTAAAGACACCGTGAGCCCGAAGCCGAATCAGCCCTAGTTCACTATCCTTGAATGCCACGGGGCTCATGGTTCCCCATTTCAGGTTGGTGAAATATTTCATGTTTACCATATACACTTCAGCCCGTAAGGGACTGTTACCGCGCCATGGGATGGATAGAATTTTAGTGAGAATTGGCAGGTTGCCGGTTTTCAGGGTGTGACGCCCAGCAGCAAAGGCATCACAGGCCTTTCCCTTATAAAAGAGAACGGCGGCCTGACTTTCACGAACTGTCAGTTGAGCACCCCACTTAATTTCTCCTGATCCGGTTTCCGGAAGACGATGGACCAGCTCTTCACCTGTCTCATCAAACCATTCAATATTCTCAAGAAAGACTGCACTGTCAAACTGGTTCATATCCTCTCCTTTGTCATACCCGAGTGTATTGCATCTTTGTATAATGGAACTATAGTATAACAAAGTCGCAGAAAAAAGAAAAAATCATGGAGAAAGAGAAAGTATGGAACTAAAGGACGAATGGGATCTTGCATCGGCAATGAAAGTACTAAAGCATCAGACCGTGGATGCCAGACTCTGGGCAGAGGCAGTTGAGTGGCTTATTCTTTACGGCCCTGATGATGTACGTGAAATACTTCTCGCCTCCTCCGGTACAGCAACCCATGAATGTTTCCCGGATTTACAGGCTAAAGGATACGCCCCGGATGGACAACCCTGCTACAGTGTGGAAGATCTGGCCAGAAATCTTGATATCAGTGAAGATGAAGCACGGAAAATGATACAGGAAAAAGAAAAGGCACACAAACTTCACCACTTTATTGATGAAGAAGATACAATGAAGGTACAGTGACAAAAAGAAGTCCCCAGTCTTACAAAGGGTCTGGCTTTACCTGCTCAAGAACGACCTTTTCTCCCCAGTGGTACATAAGAGCACCTGATTGACAGACCGTTGTGCACTCTCCGCAGTTCCAGCAATAGATAGACTCCGCCATACCCAGGGATGGAGTCAGCCCCAGAGGACAGATCTGATCACACTGACTACAGGCTGTACAGGCCTGAAGATCCTGAACAACCCGCAGCTTCCTCCTGCTGCCAATGATATTTAAAGTAGCCCCTAGAGGACAGAGATAACGACAGTAAAATCTCCTAGTTACCAGGTTCATCAAAAGAACAAAAAGAATGATAATCCCCTCCAGAGCCAGAGTGTGAAAAAAAACGGCTATCATTATCTCACGCCCCACAAGGCCCGGCGGTGACATAAAAACGAATATGGGTGCCGCAAGAGTGAGAGTCAACAAAATTTCGGCTATCAGGGCGTACCAGAGAATACGACGTGAAAGGACTATTCTGTCCCTGAGCCGTTTTTTACGAGTCACCTTCCTGCGCAAAAAATCGAGAATTTCATGAAAAAAAACTGATGGGACAGAGCCAGCTGCAGTACACCGATCCGAGTAAGGCAGCGAGACATATCGGAAGCAACATACCGATGAGGGTGGGAAGGAAAAGATGTTTGGTAACCAGGAGACTTTCCAGGCCTTCCAGAGGTGACACAAACCAGAGGTTTCCGATTCCAAAGGACTGATACCATCCCTGGATAAAATTGATTTGCAGGTAATAGTTGAGAAATGGATTGACCAGGATAAGAAGAAACGCTCCGGTTAGAACAAGAAAACGTGTGCCATGAATCCTGTTCTTCTTTTTTTCTACCATTGCACACGCTCCCGGGCATAGATGGGTTCAATGGTAATTGCCTTTTCTCCATCTTCTGCTGTCACCGGACAGGCATGTGTACAAATTCCGCACCCCACGCAGAAATCCTCCAGCACAACAGGACGTAACTGGTCCAGGCTGATTGCTTTTTCCTTATACGGGCAGACATCAAAACAGGTTCTGCATATGGTGAGGCTCTGCCAGCTGTAACAGGTATGCTTATTCACTACAGCCATTCCCATACGGGTCTCATCCTGCCGGACTTTCAGGAGGGTACCGGTGGGACAGACCTCCACGCACTTCATACAGAGGTAACAGGGAATCTTTTCCGCTGCAATAATTGGTGTTCCGGCATAAATACCGGCTCGAATGTCAAGGAGGGCGATTGAACGGTAAGGACAAACCTCCACACAACGCCCGCAGCGGATACACTTTCCGGCAAAGATTTCCTCCGGAACCGCTCCAGGAGGACGCAGCCTGTTAGTCCCAACCGGGGATTTCACCAGACTCCAGGCTCTGGCAGCTGCAGGGAGGAGAACCGTCGCAGAAAAAGCGCCGGTGGCTATTTTTATAAATTCACGGCGCTTCAAAGGAGGCCTGTTTTTGTTTCCTCCCTGTAAACACTCTGGGAGTATTTTCACCACTGGCAATCTGTTCAGCTTCGTCTTCCATGTTCATGTAGGTCATCCCCACATTAAGAACATCGTCCAGCTTTTCCATCAGCTTGACCACCTCCCCCAGAGCGTCAGAGGAGTCGGCCTCAACCACGGTTACAATATTTCCTTTTTTATCAGCCCCATACACCTCAACCCCCTGCAGAGATGTCAGTTTTTCCACAATCACATTGCGTTCTCCGGGCAGCGTTTGCACGACAAAACCACCAATTACCATAGAATTCCTCTCGAACTGGATACAAGCTGTCTCCCTGAAGACTCCAGGGAGACAGCCTTGTGTTAAGGATAAGGTATTGATCAGACAATATAGGGTTTCAGGGCCTTAGGACCGGAAACTCTCTTGATCCTGCAGGCACAGATCTTAAATTCAGGCTCCTTGGATCCGGGATCATAGGCATCTTTGGTCACCTTATTAATCATCCGATCCGGATGCTGATCATGCCAGTAAGCAAAGACCATTCCCTCAATGGGGCCTTCATACACCTTGGCCGGCATGATATTGGTTCCACGCCTGGAGGTAATCTCCACCATATCGCCCGGTTTTATTCCCATGCGTTTGGCATCTGCAGGATTAACCTCAATATAGGAATAGGGGTTGGCACGCAACAACTCCTTGACTCTCCCGGTCATACTCATGGTGTGCCAGTGGTCAATAATACGCCCCGTGGAGAGATAGAAAGGATATTCTGCGTCTGGAATCTCTTCAGGATCGGCCTGTGGACGCTGCCACAACCAGAGTTTCTGATCCGGGTGGGCTGGCCCATAAAACTGATACGGCTTATCATCCTTACCATGGCTGTCAGCCATGGGGTCCATGCCACGGACAAATTTCTTCACAGTACCGCCAGTTAGGGCAAACGCCTCTGTCGGGGCTGGCCACTGCACTCCATCGTACATCTGCTCCAACACCTCATAGCTTGCACCACGCAGATCATTATCACGCCCCTTGGTAAGCTTCTGTGAATACTCATCCCAGATAGCTTTGGGAAGTTCATAACCTTCTTCAAGCCCCTCAAAGGGTTTTATACACTGGGCAATGACCGGGTCGTTCAGTTTCTCGGCGAGCTTCCTGCCCCACTCCCTGATAATCCAGACCTCAGGCTTGGCACCTTTTGGTGGATCTATGGCCTTGCGGGTGATCTGAGATCGCCGCTCAGTACAGCCATACACCCCGGTTTTTTCAAAATGAAACGCAGTGGGTAGAATGAGGTTTGCTGCAAGCTCCGTGGTCAGAGTGGGAAAGATATCGGTACAAACCATAAAACAATCATCTTTGGCCATTCCCTCGTTATAGAGGTTGCAGTTTGGCAGACTCTGTACCGGACTGGTACAATGTACCCACATTGCCTTTATTTTTTTCTCATTCACCGCGGTGAACATGGCCATGGTGTGATAACCGGGTTTGGGTGGTATGCGCCCCTTGGGAATCCCCCAGGCCTCTTCTACCTGGTTGCGCAGTTTCTCTTTTGCCACCAGACGGTGTCCTGGCAGGATATGACAGAGTCCGCCACCTTCTCGAACGCCACCGCAGGCGTTTGGCTGGCCGGTAAGTGAAAGGCTGTCTGCTCCCTCTTTTAAGAGCTGACCTGTAAGAATATGGAGATTGTGTACCAGATTATTTGCCCAAACCCCCTGTTTTCGTTGATTCAGCCCCATTGTCCAGAAACTCAATGTCCCCTTGGAAGTGGCAAACCTTCGGGCAACCTCACGAATCTGATCGGGAGTCACCTTCCCTCCCATGATCTTTGCAGCGTATTCAGGAGTATACTTCTCCAGGAACTGCTCATATTCCGCAAAGTCGATGGAAACGGCTTTGTCTTTTTTAACCACGACATAGTCCTTGAGAAAAGCTTCATCGTACAACTTCTCCTTAACGATGACATGAGCCATGGCATTTAACAGGGCAAGATCGGTTCCCGGATGGAACTGCAGATGGATATCGGCAATACGGGAAGTAAGGGAGATACGGGGATCAGCGTTAATGACAGTAACGTCCGGGTTATCCAGTTTTCTTCTCATTACCCGCCGGAAAACAACGGGATGCGCCTCGGCCATATTGGATCCAATAATAAAGATACAATCCGCTTTTTCAATATCGGCATAGCCACCGATCGGCTCGTCAGCACCAAAGGAGGTCAGATAACCACCAACGGCACTGGCCATGCAGAGCCTTGGGTTACCTTCAACATTATTCGTCTGCAGCCCACCGCGAAACATTTTCTGGAAGAAATACGTTTCTTCAGTAAGGGCCTGGCCTGATCCGTAGTAAGCCACGGAATCGTTGCCATGTTCTTTGACCGCAGTAGCGAATTTATCTGCAGCAATATCAAGTGCCTCATCCCAGGATATAGGTTTGAACTTGTCTTTTTTGCTGGCTCGATAGAGAGGAGTTGTCAGTCGGTCGGCATGATTCATCACCTTCCAAAAGTGCATCCCCTTCATACATACATAACCAAAATTAGTTCGTGACTCGGGTACTCCACGAAGGGCAACCGGGGTTCCATTCTTTACCCCCAGTTCAACCCTGCATCCCACGCCACAAAGTCTGCATGATCCGCGGTGCCAGACAGTTTCACTGGCCGCATAAACCAATCCTTTTTCATCAAAAGGCAGGCTCACGCCAACATAGGCAGCCGCACTCAGTGCCGCAGTTCGTTTCAGAAATTCACGTCTTGACTGTGTCATGGCTTCCTCCTATTTCGCATTGCGTTTAAAAGTATGGGCAGTATGACAAGACCAGCACTTCTTGTCTTGAGGACATTTTTTTATCTGGTCAACATGACAAACCATACAGTCAGAAGCCTCGGGCTCTATCTTCATATTTTCATAGGTACCATGACATTGATAGCACTTGACCATACCGATACCATGCAAGGAATCAAACCATTCATTGTAGATTTCGGGTGTGGCTTCCTTGTGACATTCAAAGCATGGCAGAAGCTTTTCCTGCTCCGTTATTTCAGGATGAGCTGACGTGGCCGAAACTCCAACACTACGGCTGTCACCTGCGCCAGCACAGACCCATGAAAGAAAAAAAACAGCTAACAACAGGTTAAAACCAAAAAGTTTTTTCATCTAAAACCTCCCCTTGTTGAAAAAATGAGATTCAAATCCCTCTTCCTGCGACCCTCCTTCTTCTCCTCAAAATCAAACAATATTCATCTATGCATCGATACTGACAACGTACGTCGATTATTCCTTTTCCTGTACAACACCTGCCTGTTCTTTGTTCTTCGCCTTTCGTTCCTCCAGTATTCTTCTGGACTCTTCAAGGGAAATAACTTCAGATCCGAAGATATCCTCTTCGGCCTTTCGCTCTGCAATATCGTAAACTGACATCCCATAGGGATTTCTCTTACTGAGATCCTTGTAGTCATTATTGCGGTATGCATCGGGCATTCTGGGTAGATCAGAACTATCTGGCAGATCCGCAGCTATTGCCACAGAACTGGACAGGACGAGACTTATCACTAATAGGAGTCTTTGTATCATAGTGTTTCCTTGCAAAAGGGAGTTCATTTATCCATATATTTTTGGGTAAGCAGATCCGACTGAATCATGACATAGTTATCGCTGGTGATATCACTTTTTTGTACTTCTTCTGACTGCTGATTTTTCTTGTTCATCATCTCAATCATGTCAGTTATCGTTTCAATATTTTCTGAGGAGGTGAATTTTACAGTCGCCAGGATAACGAGGGTATTAAGCATCCCCTGCGATTTAACCGTCCTGTAAAGCTCCTCGGATATCAATCCGTCCTCACCATAATTCCAGTAGATAGTTTTTCCATGGGCCTCAGCAGTTGGCTCTCCGTAAAGCATCATAAGCTCGCTGATCGTTACTTTAAAATCGTTTTTGTTGGCTTTTTTATTTCGTTTATAAACTGCTATCACGACATCGGACTGCGCGTCAGCAATAACAAAGATATCTCCATCTTTGAATTTTACTGTTCCTGGATAAGCCTTATAATCATTATTTTTTGTTGATTTTTCCAGCTGCTCTGTGGTCATTTTTTTTCCAATCACATAGGATCCCAGACCGAGTTCAAGGCCTGCAACCTTGTTTTGCAACTCAGTTTTAGACAGAGCCGAATAATCAACTGTCTGACTGACTCCAATTCCACAGGTATAAAAAAACAGGGACAGTGTGAGAAAAAGGGTCTTGGTTTGCATTGTTGTTGAGAAGTTCATTTAGTTTTCCTTTAATAAATGGGGTAAATATTTACGGTTCAGGCTTGATGATTCACTGAAGTAATCAGCAAGCCAAAACTGTAATCATTGCAAAAAACACATTGAATGAATACAAAAACAGACGAATAAAACGCCCCGGAACCAGAAAGATTCCGGAGCGTAATACTAGCAGAAGAACAACCTGTTACTGCTTGTAACGTGCTTTTTCCTGAGCTTTGATGTCTTTCATTACATCTTCACCAAAGCCTTTCTGGTACCACTGGTGCTCGGGTTTAGCGAGAAGTTCGCCAACAATTTTCTTGTATTTTTCACCCATTCCTTTGGACTCGGCAAGATGCATAAGTTCTGGAATGAATTTGAAATAGAAGTTATGAGCAACATCATACATTCCGTGCCAATGGGTATAATCCGGTCCCTGCATGGCAGCACCGTGACGGGCACGCCGCCCTTCATGATGCCAGAGTTCCCACCAGTGCCAGCCAAGCTCGGTATGAAAGGTTGATCCATGGATCAGGCCGTCTTCCATGGCCATTCCGTACAGTTTACCGGCAGGTTTTGCAAACTTCTCATTGTAGGTTACAACGAGAGCGTCAAACTGGGTGTAGAAGTTATCAACCTTCTGCTCACCATGACACTGCTTACATACCTGTTTCATATTATCGCGACGCTCATTCCAGGCAACAACCTTAACTGCTTCTTTTTCTACCGGTACTTCCTTCCACTTATCATCGACATATTTAAATTCCTTGTATTTGATAAGCTGTCCAGGCTGAGGAGCGATATCACCGGGGATATCTTTCTGGGTACCGTCTTCAAATTCAACACGATTCAGTTTAACAGATACCTTGGGACGAAGTGTCCAGGAAATACGATCACCAACGTTATGGGTATTCTCACCAACGGAACCATCTGCCTTCATATAGGAGCCCATATGGCAGGTGGAACAGGTAGGAGCAGTATAGTAGTCCTTGCCAAGTACCCATTTACCGGATTTATGGATATTCATGCCGTTCATACCCTTGTCGCGGGTGGCGGTAAAATAGGCAATACCATGCTTGGACTCAAGATAAACCTCTGCCTGTGGATGATCAGGACCAAGATGACACTTTCCGCAGTTTTCAGGCTGACGGGCTGTGGAGGCCTTGAAGGAATGCTTACCATGACAGGCGTTACAGGCGCCTTTGGTTCCATCGGGATGGAGACGACCAATACCGGAGTTGGGGTAGGTCATGGGATCTAGCATAACAGCTTTGTGCTGATTCAACAGTGGTTTACCATCAGCGCCTTTCTGGATTTTGATAACAGAACCATGGCACTGCCAGCAGCCGTTTACCGCATCGGCCTTGTCTTCCATGGAACAGATAACCTCACCTACAACGTTATCGAGGGAAGCCATAATCTGCCCGGCCGAGGCATGGTGAGAAGGAGCCTGCTGCTTCACTTCATTCTCATGACAGTAGCCACAGTCCTTTGGGGTCATAAGGGTCTTGATTCGTGCCCCCTCATGCATATAGCCCAACTCGTCCCCTTCATCGGCAGCATGACAGGTATAACAGGCAACCGAACCATCCTGGGCCGCTGCATGGGGAGAGTTTTTCCACTGCATAACCAGCGAGTAGTTTTCTTTCTGATGGCAGTTGATACACTTGACGTTTGCCTCTTTGTTGGCTGGATCCTGTGTGTTCATGGATGCCTTGGTTGTTGCAAATGAAGGGCTTGCAACCATTAATCCAAGTGCTGCCATCGAAAGATATGTCTTCCAATATTGCATGTTTTCTTTCCTCCCATAGGAAAATTGATAATTTACCGGTTAGTGCCGGCTCTCACAAAAACGTGTTTTGTAAAACAACTTCATACCCCTCCAGCCCCCTCCAAAAGAAGGTGGCTGAAGGGTAACCAGGGTTTCTTCTAAACCGCTTCAACGCCCTCATCATCCATCCAGAATGGCAGAACTTTGCCGATTATCCAGAGGATGACAACGGGAGCTATCATGATAATTATCGCTGGCAGAATACCCTCTTTCTCAAGCCACATTGGATGAAACGTAGTGGCACCGCGTTCACTTTTAGACATCAACTGCCCACCGACAACCACGTTCCAGCGCATAAGCAGTACCTGCAAAAGGATCATGATGGAAACGATGGGTGCAAAGAAGAGCAGTAATCCATCCTTAAAGCGGATCAGACTCATAAACATCAGCAGGAAGAAGGGGATCACAGAGAAGATTCCAACCTGAAAAACCCAGAAAGTGTTAAACAGTGGTCCTGAATACAGTGTTTCAAGGGTATGCCAGTGATGTGTTGCCATATAGAAATGCGAAAACAACTCGAGCATCTCAAAAACAAAATCAAGAATAAAGAATCCCCAGAGAAACTTGATAAGTGTCTGGACACAATCCATATCTATTGCTCTCCCGGAAATCTTCATCAGCAGGATATAAGTAAGAATAATCCCGGCAATACCGGATACACAGGCAGAAAGGAGAAAGATAAGGGGCATAAGTGGTGTTGCCCACAGAGGATTGGCCTTAATACCGCCAAAGATAAATCCGACATAGCCATGGAGGACACAGGCCATGGGAATACCGATGGCAGCAAGAAATGCGATAATCTTATGATCGAGCTTCAACGCCCTCTCGGACACATTGTCACTCCCAATGGCAAGGATTCCATACAGCACCTTCATAAATCCTGTGGCCTTCTCTCCCAAACTCACGACCACTGGTCTGAAAATAAAAATGATCTCAAGCAGCAGAACAATAAAATAGGCCGAGTAGATGTAACCGAAACCTGCCATTGCAGATGTCGGATTCGGAGTAAGCATCATCGACAAAGCGCGTTCCGGATGTCCAAGATGGTTCAGCAGAGGCCAGGTTGCACAGATAAGAAAAGCGAGTGCAAAAAGGAGTGAAAATCTGGCCACTGGTTTTAATGCCTTGATATGAAAGACGTGATACAGGGAGGACACGATAAAGGCACCGGCCACAAGCCCTGTAATATAAGGATACAGGACGATCATCAGGCTCCAGTGAACATGAAGATCATTGGGAAAAATAAAATTTGAAATAGCGGCGACAGTCTCGCCATGGGCTGCTACGCTCATTAGACCACCTCCCTTCTCAATCCAAGGTAATGAAGCGCTGGCTGGTTCCCCATACCCGGCTTAAGCACTGAAATCACATGGGGTTCACGTAAAAGCTTATACACTTCGGATGTTTTATCATTCAGATCACCGAATTTACGCGCATGCACAGGACAGACATTGACACAGGCCGGCAACAACCCCTGACGCACCCGCGAATAGCACCAGGTGCATTTTTCAGCAGTTTTACTTATGGGATTTCAGAAAACGTACCGAATAGGGACAGGCCTGGATACAGTATCCGCAACCGACGCAGCGATTCTTGTCAACCAGTATAAAACCGTCTTCGGTCTTGTATGTTGCCCCCACAGGACATACCTGGACACAGGAGGGTTTCTCACACATATTGCAGAGTTTGGGGACAAAAAAGGTATCCCGAACCGGATAGGGAATATCTGTTCTTTCTTCGGTGTAGCCATCAAGGCCACCATTGGGAGAGTCAACAAAGACCTCATCGTGGTCGTCAATAATGTACCTTTCAACCCAGGTACGGTAGTTGCCGTCGGGAACATTATACTCATTCTTATCTGCAACACAGCAGGAACCACAACCAATACAGGCTGTAACATCAACTACAAAGGCAAATTTCTTCTCAAGGAACGGTGAATCATCCCCCCTTACCCCTGGAAGCTGTTCGGGTAAACTCTGGTCAAGTGCAGCTCCGGCAGGAATGACCATAAGCAGTGAACCGGCGATGGTACCACTGAGGACGTTCTTGATGAAGGCACGACGGTCTTTCTGTATTTCTTTTTGTATATCAATCATTACTTCTTCTCCTCCTTCATCTCCATACCCATCATTTCGTAGGCAGCCTTTATCCAGAGCAATGGATCATGAACCATGTGACACTGATTACAGTTATGCTCCACGTTCACCTTTTTCTCTTCAAGATGCTGTGGCATGGCAACAACCTTGATGGATTCTTCGGGACGAGCCCGGATAATCTTGTTATGGCAGCGAAGACAGAGTGTTTTGATCTCCATGCCTCTAGTAACCGGCATCTTTGCGACATATTTGCCGTCTTTTACATGATCCGCGTAGGGACCGTGGCAGAACTCACAGGATACTGTTTTATGAACACCGGCTTTATGAACAAGCCTGATTGGACGATGACATTCGTAGCACGACTCGTTGGTGTGGCTTCTTATTTCAACGTTACGCTGATCCACCAGATCACTTCCACGATAATGGCCGTACTGGCCCATGGTATCGGGAAGGAACATCCCCCTTGCCAATATCCCCACAACAGCGGCGCCGACCAAAATCACCGCTAATCTCAGGACATGTGCATAGTCACTTGATTTATACTTCTTCTCCACCTAGACCTCCCCTTAGGTTATTCATCTTTTGACTTTCTCCCCCTTGAAACGATATAAATGCAGACTCCTTTAAAGCCTATCACCTGAATGCGTAGAAAGTCAAAGCTATCGTAATTAAAAATAATTAGCAAAAAGTGTACCTAAAAATTTATTCTTGCATTATCAAGACATTACCACACAAGCTTTCTTGCAACGATACCTAACGGTAACACATTTCCCAAGCAACGATACCGTTCGGTAACGAACAGTAGACAGGAAAGAATTAAACTAAATAGTTAATTCATCAAGATATTCGACAGTTTCAACAAAAGATGTTACCTTTCGGTAGCGTAACATTTAACACAACACATACTTCCGGCTTCCTGTAGAGCATCATATGAAATCAATTATCAGTTTCAGAACCCTTTACCTGTGGATGGAATCTAAGTTTTCCCTGCGCGGTAAGTTCATAGTGGCCATTGGCACCATAATTTCTGTCTCCTATATGGTTTTTCTCTACAGAACTTCCCTGGTTGATAATGAACTGATTATTTTACAGGCCCAACAGCAGGCACGTATGCTCTACAGTCAGATTCTTATTACCAGGCAATGGGTTTCTGAACACAATGGACTTTTTGTTGTCAGAAAGGACACCGTGAACAGTAACCCATTCCTTGACCTGCCAAGCATCAGGGATCAAAAGGGAAATGAATATGTGATGCGTAATCCGGCAATGGTCACCAGAGAACTCTCTGAATATTCGCAGAATAAAGGTCTTGGCAGTTTCCGCGTTACCAGTCTGCATCCTGTTAATCCCGAAAACGGTCCGGATGAATTTGAAAAACTCTGCATGATAAACTTCGACAATGGTTCCTTGGAATCTATTGCAATTAAGGACACTCCCCAGGGCCGTGTTGTACGCTACATGGCTCCCCTTGAGACAAAAGACTCATGCCTGGGATGCCATGCCCGCCATGGTTACAGCCAGGGCGACATACGAGGAGCCCTGTCTATCACCATCCCTATTGCCTGGGCCGATGAGAAGATACTGGCCAATAACAGATCTCTCTTTATGATTGGACTCATCAGCTTTATCCTGGTTTGTGTCACCCTGCTTATTATGTTCAACACCCTTGTAGTCAACAAACTTGACAGACTCTCCACTGCCATAAAATCCTTTCCGGAAACAGAACCGGATCAACTGATGCTACCATTCGGTAATGATGAAATTGGCCGTCTCAGTGATCATTTTTTGGAACTCTGTCAGCGTCTTGTCCGTTATCAGACAGAGATTGAAACCACCAGGCAACAGACTCTGTTTAACGAGAAAATGGCCTCAATGGGGATCCTCTCTGCAGGAATTGCCCACGAAGTCAATAATCCACTTGGGGGAATGCTTAATCTGGTCAAATCCATGCGGGAAAATCCAAAAGATATTGAAATGCATGAACGGTACCTCCCCCTTCTCGACAAAGGACTGAAACAAATAGAACACACCATGCGTCAACTCCTTAACTTTGGCAGGCAGGAGCCGTTACAATTACGTAAAATAAACGTGGCGACCCTGCTGGGTGAATGCATCGAGCTGCTTTCTTACAAATTAAAAGGTATTGATATTCACCAGGAAAATACTATTGCGCAGGAATGCTATGTCGACGCAGAAGCCTTAAAACAGATTTTTGTAAACCTTGGTCTCAATGCTATCCAGGCAATGCCGGAGGGTGGTTCATTGCACATACGCTCTGAAATGATAGAGCAGCAGCTTAGATTTACCTTTACGGACACAGGCACGGGGATTGCCAAAGATATTCTGACTCACATCTTTGATCCTTTTTTCACAACCAAAGATGTCGGGGTAGGAACAGGCCTCGGCCTGTCCGTCACCTATACTCTCATTGGTAAAATGAAAGGAACAGTAGCTGTTACAAGTGAAGAAGGAACTGGAACCACCTTTACAGTCACCATCCCTGAGTACCCCCAAAATACGATGGAGATATAATCAAAAATGGTACGAATACTTCTCGCCGAAGATGATGAAATAATGCGTATTTCTGTATACGACAGACTGAAGCAATTTGACTGGCATGTTGATCAGGTTGAAAATGGCCTTGATGGCGTGAGAATGTTAGAAAAAAATGATTACCATCTGGTTATCTCTGATATTCGAATGCCTGGCATGGACGGGATACAATTACTCGAGAATGTCAAGAAGCTCTCACCTGAAACTGACATCATTATTATGACAGCTTATGGTTCGGTGAATGATGCGCTCGACTGCCTTCGCCAAGGTGCCTCGGATTACATACTCAAACCTTTTGATATGGATGATCTGATTATCCGCTGCAATCGACTCCTGGATTTCCAACGGGTCAAAAATCAGGTCGCTACACTTGAGGAAAACTGCCGTATCGTCGATCGTGGCCTTGTCGGCAAGGCACCTGCAATGCAGCA
>JGI10211J34971_10002790_pt1 | contig 14097 bp, 15 predicted proteins | sample Etolagsediment_FD_34971 | JGI IMG/M metagenome (IMG submission 34971) | reverse complement strand
GCTCGCAAGCTGGTCGCTCCCGACTCCACCATCCGCAATCGTCAGCACCCCAGACGGCGCCGTGAACATCGTCCCATTGAGATTGAGGCGCGTGGCGGTGATGGTTCCCGTCGTGATTAGGTCGCCATTGATCTCCACATCACTAGTGAATAGCGCCTTCCCGCCCGAAATCTGGAAGGGAATGATCGGAGTCGATGCCGTAGAGGCTGGGTCCACCACGCTAAACTGATCCGCGATAACCACGAACTCAGAGAATGGCGTGGCATCCGCTGCCGTAGACGCTAGACCGAAGCCAGCCACCCGTCCGTTGTTGTCGATCTTGACGGTATATTGGGCCTCTAGCCCGTCAATGCTCGTGGATTGGGTCGAGATGGTGGCGGAGTTGTTGCCCACCGTTGTCGTCAGGCTGGTCAGATCAGAGGCGACCGTGGATATTTCCCCTTCGTTGACCGTCACCCGTGTATCGAGTGAGTCCACCGCTGTGGCCGTGGCAAGCACCCCGGTAGACGCATCATTGACCACGGATTGCAGCTGGGTGATCTGGCTCGCTTGGGTCGAGATTGAGCCCTCGGCAGCCGTCGTGCGCACATCAAGGGACGTAATGGCCGAACTCGTCGCGCTCGTCACATCATCGAGGGTTTCAAGGTCTAGCTCGCCGGTTGACTCTAGGTCGATGGGGTCCTGATCCGCCTCACCTTCCACCTTCGTTATAAAGTCGATCCGCGCCGTCAGGACAGAGGCTTGGGTCGCTTGGGTCACCAGCTCCGCAGCGTTGTCGGCGATGTCAGATTCAGCGGCTTGCAGGTCACTGGTCAGCGTGACGATATCGCTGGTGTTGACGGTGATGTTTCCTTCGGCGCTCGTCACCCGCGTGGTCAGGGCAGATAGCGCCGTGGCGTTGGTCCCGATATCTGACTCAGCCGAATCCAGATCGCTTTGAAGCTGGGTAATGGAACTAGCTTGGGCGGTCAATGATGACTCTGCCGAATCCAGCCTTGTATCTAAGGCATTGATTGCGCTAGTGTTTCCGGAGACCAGCCCATTTGTCGTCGAAAGATTATTCGTGAGCGTCGTGATGGAGGTTGAGTTGGAACTGATATCCGTCTCGGTCTGGGTCACCCGGCTCTGAAGCACGGTCACCGCGTTTGACGTAGTGCTGAAATTCCCGCCCTCGTCCTCAAGGGCTGTGGTGAGATCGACCACATCTGCCGATAGCGCAGTTATGGAATTTCCCTGACTGACCACCGTCGAATCGAGCGTGGATATGGCCGAGGAGTTGGCGCTTATGGCACTAGCGTTAGTCGATATGTCCGCCGTGTTAGTGTCGATATCCCCTTCGGCAGTCGTCATGCGGGTCTGCAATGCAGTCACCGCCGCCGCGTTCTGGCCGATGCGGGGGTCTAGCAGGCTCGTCCACGCAGTCCCATTCCAGTAATACGGCGCGTTGTTGTCGTCCGTGTCATACCAGCGGGAACCGTCAGGGATAGGGTCAGGGATGCCGCCTACGCCTGCAACGGGAGCAGTGTCTTGCAGGTACACATCCGCCACGCCTGCCGTCACATCGCCAATGAGGCCGGTCAGGCTTTGGATGTTTCCTTCTAGGGTGTCAATGTTGCCCTGAATCGTCGAATTAGACTCATTAACAAATATGGCAACGTCGCCCAAGTTTTGAATATCTACTTCAAGGCCGGTCTCAAGATCGAGGATCGTTTCGTTTTCTAGCTCAACATTCAGGATTTCCTGAGCCAGCACGCTGTTTACAACGTCGGTCGTGCCAAGCACCGTGGTGCCATCCGTATCAAACAGGTTGGTTCCTACCGTGGCCCCTACGGTAGCGTCGTCCTCGGGCCTACCGTCACCCGAAACGCTGCTCCAAATTGCCGTCTCGGCAAAGTTGGCATCGTCGTCTAGCTGGCTGGTGGCGATCTGCCCAGCCGTCGCTTGAATGCTAGAGGTGTCGGAGTCGGGGTCGCGGGTAGACTCTCTCCCATCTACGTCTACCGCCCGAACCCAATAATAGCGCTGCGTGCCCCTAGCCAATTCGTGCCTGAAAGAGGTTCCCCGCGTCCTACCAACTTCGCTAGCGCCAGACCATGCGGACGTAGCAGAGGCGTAGATCACAACCTCGTCGTAGCCAGAGGCTCTAGGAGGCGCGTCCCACTCTAGGAGGATCGCTTCTTCCTCGGACGTCGCTTGTAGGCCAGAGGGGGCGGACACGGCTTGGTCCGCGAAGGACACAACGCCAGCAAGAGTGCGGGTCGAGTAATCAGACAGGCCGGGGTCAGCGTAAGCGGAAGACGAATCTTCCTGAAGGGTAAGATTGAACCCGCTATCCGGGTCAAACGACCAACCATCTACCCGAAAAATCTTATTGGACCAGCTCAATTCATCAACGGTTAGCTGAATCCGGTCCCCTACGGCAACCTTCATCGCCTTCCAGTTAAAGGGGACGATGCACCTAAGCTGCTGATTGTTAAGGTTCAACTGCTTGAACGCGATCCGCTGCGCCATGTACTCGTCATTGGTAAACGGCAAGCGGATTTCTTGGGACAGGGTTTGACCACCGTCGCGAGTGTTCTTGTAGGACGTATTCTCAACCGGGATGAACTCAGTCGCCACATAATCAGAATCGGGATCAATGAAGGTTCCGCGAATCTTGTTATAGCGCTCGGTACGGGTCCGCTCGGGCTGAATCTGAACGTCCCCAATAACGTCATCACCCGTAAAGGTGTAGGTCGGGGCCTCGTAAGCAGCAGCCCTGATCCGATACTTACCACCGGACCACGTGATCTGCCCGGACATGGAGGAGAGAAGCTGCTTAATGTTTTCAGCGTAGGTTTCGCCCGTCGATAACGCACCGTTACATGTAAAGCGCTTCTGGTTCCCTGCGGGGGTCGTTACGAGCGTGTCGCAGACGTTAGCCGCAGAGATAACCAAGGACCAATCAATGTCATCATAAGTAACACCTTCAGCACCCATCCCTAGACGGGCGTCGAAGAGGTAATCAGCAAGACAAAGAGCAGGGTTGTCTGACCATTCCCACGTCGTAGGGTCAGCTAAACGGTGTGTTCCTGACCCGCCAGTCTGAGTCGAATCCTTACGGGGGTCATATACCTTCTTCCCCTTAACTACTGCCCGGATGTTGCTAGGAGCCCCCTGCGCCCATACGCCCTCGCCAGTAGCCGTCCCTAGTTCAAAGGCCGACACGATGTAGGCAACGCCACGGCCATCGTAGTCGGAGGTCCAGTCACTGAATGCAGTTGCAAGCTCGGTAACGTGGGTCTGCGTATCCGTACCTAGACGACGGTAGAAGTTGGTAACTTGATTGCTACCAATGGGGCCATATTTCCCAGACGTAACGCCACCCGTCCCAGCCCAGTCAATCTGAGATGAGGTGATCTTGTCCCCGTCTAGCCAAATCTCTGTTATATCGTCGATCTCATGCTGGCAGAGCGAAATAACGGTCCAGAGGGTAGAGTTATCATTCGTCCCCGGAGTAGGGGCGGTGTTCGTGTATACGACAGGTCCAGAGGTTCTAGCGGTCCCGTAGATGATCCGGGCAGGCTCAATAGCACTACGAACCGTAATATCTCTTGGAGCCCTAGCAGCATCCTTCCTAGCGTCGGCAGTAGCTTTCTTCTGGGCATAAGAGGTGTAGGCGATAGATACAAGGGCCGCACCAGCCGCAAGCGTAGCTGCACTAGCTCCTGCTACCGCTACGATTCCAGCGGAGACAGCACTACCTACTGCCTGAGCCGCAAATACCGCTGCTGCTAGCGCTGCCTGTGGCATTAGATTCTCCAGCCCTCTAAGGCGTACCGAAGGTCCACTTTCAGCAGCCCCCTCATGATAGGGACCAATGCGCCATCAGGAACCCGCACACCCATGATCTCGCCCGTCTTGGGTAGCTTCAATTTTAGCGCATCTCCTACGTCCGTATCTTCTGGATCAACAGGATTACCAAAGACATAGGTCATCAAGTCAGACAATCCGCCAGCTTCAGCAATGATCTGGTTCGCCTCTCGCTCGCTCATGTAAATCAGCTCGGGCGCAGGATCGTGGCCCCTGAATAACGTAGCTACTTCCCTAACAAACTCGCAGCAATCAAAGGCCCCATAATCAAAGGGAGCATCTTCAAACTTCCGCACCGCTGCTTTGACGGCTTCGTATCTGGTCACAACCCAATGTTCCCCATCCCGCGACCATCAAACAGGCCCGCCGTAGGATTGCCGGTCCCATAGGTTTGCGTCTTACCACCCCAGCGGAACTTAGCTTCGACCATTTGGGGTAGATACTTATAGAACAGGTCGCCAGAGAACTCTGCCTGATGGTCAGCGTCGTTCTGAAGGCGGCCATTGGTCTTCTCGAAAGCAGCTAAATGGGATTCACAGGAAACCCGAATAACGGACTGATTTCCTACGGCTACCTGTACATCGTCAATCTTCCCGTACCACATAGGATGAGGATCAGATAGGACAACGCGGTCTAAGCCAATGAATCCAATGGATAAATACACATCACGGAGGATCGTATCGTCTGCAAGATGGGCATTAGCAATCGTTGAATCAATCCCAGAAAGGACTAGGTCAACCTTGTAGGGGGAGATATCCTTTCCTTCCTCAATGGTCGAAATGGACCCGAAATCACCTAACCCTAGCCACGTTCTGGAAGTACCAGACCAATCGTCAGCAGTAATATCGCCAATATTGTCGTGCAGGTAGAGGGTTCCTGTAGGAGAGTCATATTTAATCTCACAGAAGACGACAGGACGAACTACGGCCCCGTCTACGGCGTTGACGTTATTAGAGTCTAGACCCCGGCTCATGCGATCACATCCTCTACCACGTCGAAGGTAAACGATGAGATAACCGGGGAGCGGTTCGACCACGAGGACTCATTAGAGATGAGGCGGAAGATGCCCTTAGGCGTGTCGATCTCTAGCTCAGTGTTATCCGCTGGCGTAGACCGTAGCTCGGGGACAAATTGAATCGTAGCCGCTCCTGCCGTGATCGTGGCGTCTGCTACGCACATCTTCAGCTCGCCGTTCACCTCGAAGAAATCGCCTGCCAGCATCGCATAAGTACCAGAGGTCCAGCCGTCCGTATCAATCTCGTTCCCAGTCTCTGAGGCACCATTAACGCGGGGCGTACCATCACCATCAGCTCTACGAGTGTAACCATGGTCTTGGAGGTAGAAGTTGTTGGCCGTCGCCTGCAACTGAGACAGGAACGCCTGCATAGCAGCCCTGTCAGAGTCGAACAGGTTCTGGAAAGACAGAGATGCCCTCCACCTGTTACCCGTCCTCTGAGCCGTCTGTATGGCCCCTGTGAGAGGCGATACGAATTGCCGGGAGTTGGATACTATGGTCCAAGAAGTGTCCGTAGGGCGTACTGAGGGCATTGTCAGCGGCATTAGAAGCGCCTCCGGGCTAATAGGTCAGCGATCTCCGCCTTCTGCTGGCGCAATTGGGCAGTGAATAAGGCGCGATCCTGTTCAGTCGCGCCACCAGAGATGTTTACCGTAGGGGAGTAGACCAGACTCGGGGATGATCCCCGCATGGACTCGTTCGTAGCGATCCGCCCGCCAGCGTTACCCATAGTCAACACTTCAGGACCACGCTCGCCGACGATATACGACTCTCCGGGGCGGACCTGACCACCCAAGGCTCGACCAGACAACGCACCAGCGGCATAGGCAGTACCAGTAGCAAGAACCGCAGCAGCGGCAGCAGCGCCAAGCGCAGGGCCTACAAATGGAATCTTAGCCATTGCGCTGTATGCCTTCATAGCAGCCACATAGGACTCAGAGATAATGTTCTCTGCGTTCTCGCGCTTCTCGGCATTCATCAGGTTTACAGCTAGACGGAACGCGGCCTTCGCTCTGTCGGACTTGCCAGACATAAGCGCGTCTTCAAGGCTTAGCAGAAACTTAGTACGCTCTGCTGCAATCCTCTTTTCATTCTCGGCCCTCTTCTCGTTCTCGGCCCGATCTATCTCTGTCTTAGCGGCCTGATACTCGGCCTCAGTAAGAAGATTGTTTTTGCGATCAGCTTCTATCTTGTTCCGACGATCCGTAATCATGCGATCGAAAGATTCTTGCTCCGTCTCATTCATCCGCAAGACGGTCTCAAGGTAATTTACTGCTGCCTGACGCGCTGCGTTACGGGCATCTCGATCCTTGTTTAGGCTGTTCTCAAAAGCCTGACCATAGTTCTCGACGAGCCTCTGATTATTAGCAATCGCGGCAGCACGCTCGCGCTCATACTTCTTGTCTGCCGCAGCCCTGTCCCGAGCAGTCTTCATTTGCTCCTGATGAGCATCAATGGTATCGAACGCGGCGTTTATCCGATCTTTCTCTGCTTGCGTTGCGTTATTTAGCTCTGCGCGATACAGGGCCTCTGCTCGGGCAGACATCCCGACAGTAGCTGCTCGCAGCTCAAGAGCAGTAATAGAATCCTCTACCTTAGTAGATGCTGTTTCAGCAGAATCACCAGTAAGCTTGAGGCCCTCGTTATATGCGCCTAATGCATCTGTAGCATTTTGCGCATTCTGTAACTGATCGCTAAGAATCTTAACCAAGTCTCTAAGGCGAGGATTGGCATTGTTCTGGACAGTATCAGCAAGACCGGACGCAACCTCTTTAAGAGCAGCTAGATTCTCGGCTGAGCGGTCAGCTCTAAATCGGGCAAACGCCTCGCCTAGGCTAGTTGCTTCCTTGGATGTAATCCCAAACTCAGTCTGGAGGCCCTGAACCTCTGCCGCCACCAACCTCATTTGCTCGCCAACCCGGCCTTGTGCCGTAACTAGATAGTCCCCTGAGTCGGCAAATCGCCTAAAGTCTTTTTCGCTAAACCGCAAGGCATCACTCATTGCGCCTATGGATTCGACAATGGTGTTCCCAGCCTCTTGAAACTGAATCTTTGCGTTAGCGACGCCAAGAGCTATCTCAATAGCTGCCAGCTCTTTAGATCGTTTAGCAAGCTCTTGAATCTGCTGGCTAAGACCAAAAGAGCCGTCTTCAGCACGAGACATGGCCCTGTCAAGCCCATCCATGGCCTTAGTGAGCTTATCAGTCTCTTCGGATGTCTTGCCTAGGCCAAACGCCACATTGGCAGCAGCAGCGCCGATGGCGATGAATGCACCAAGGATTGCTCCGCCCGGGCCAAAGAGGGAGGCGATCTGCGGACCCTGCTGCCCTAAGATGATAAGACTGTTCGTCCCCATCTGGGCCTGAACCGCCATATCCTGAATCTGCATCCCAAGCTGAGCCGTAGACCCACGCATTGCACGGAAGCCTCCACGACCCTTCATCGCCACCGCTTCCATCTTGTCCATGGAACGAGTGGCTTGCTCGGTCGCTACTTCTACTTGAGTGACGGCTTGGGCGGTCTTCTTGGCCTCTATATTGACCTTCATGAACTCAAAGCCTACGGCCTTGAACTCCTTAGAGGCTCGTGCTGCGGATTGCGCTACTTTGTACTTGGAGTTAGATAGCTTTACGGCCTGAGCGGCTGCGCGCTGCTGGCTCTTCTCGATCTTGGCGACTTCTTTCTCAAGCCGAGCGATCTCCTTCTCGGCCCTTACGATATCTCGGGTCTCGGTCTTAAACTGTAGAGTGCCGACTTCAGTAGTCATTTTGATTCTACCCCGCGATGCTTCGCCAAAGTCATGACTGCCTCGACCTCCCAGCAATCTAACTCATAGCCACTTAGGCGCATATAACTTTCCAGCTCAGTATAAGTATACTCCCTGAGAGAGGTATACGCTTCCCAAGCGTGTTCGTGGAGATTAGATAAAGAGGGGGCGCTAAGAAGCTCAGGCGGGGTGCGTCCTGTGGACTTCTCTACTTGCTTCAGCGTGTCATACCGGCTAATTGATGAGCCTTCGGGAGCCGAGTGCATCTTTATACACCAGCGCCCAAAGGCTACGAACTCATCAACTAGCCCTTGGTAAAATTGGCGCCGTCACCGAGGAAGGTGATTAGCTGCTCGACTACTGCCGGGGCCTGATTGTACAAGTCCTTGGCGTTAGCCTTGCTGAACTTAAACTCCTCGCCATCCTTGACGATACCGCGCCAGCCAAGGGTTACGGCTACAAGGGCCTCAACGTCCATCGCGTCATAGTCGAGGTCCTGAAGCTTGTCATTGGCCTTAGCGGCAATGATGAGAGATGTCTGCCTCTTCTTCTGCTTGCGCCATTCCCTAGAGTCAGCGCCCTGAATAGTGATGAAGACATCAGTAGGCTTCCCGTCCACCGGGGAGAGGATATTCACCTCTGCCCCGGCTTCATGGGAGACAGCCGTAGCTAAGCTATTGAACTCCATAATCCCGCCCTTTTATGGGTTATGCAGCAGTCCGAGTGACCACGATGTTAGAGGCGTCCGAAGAGTCATATAGACCCACGAAGTCCATAGCAATCGTGATTGCCCCTTCCCCGGACACATCAGGCTGACCAGAGTTGTACTTAACATTCCCGATCTCAATCAGGTAATCATTCCCGTCAAGGTCGGTCAGGGTCAGAGCGATGCTGCTGCTGGTTTCGTTTAAGAACTTCTCATAGAGCGCCTTAGACTCGAAGTAGGTCGTAAGCGTACCCGTCACCCGAGACTTACCGATAGCGGGGCGCTGGGTCGTAGCCGAACCAACTGCGAACAAGGGCTCAATGCCATTCTCAAGGGAAAGCTCCAAAGCCGTTACCGTCGCAATTGCGGAGCCACCCTCCGTAATTGACCCGGTAAAGGAGTCAAAGGGAGTGTTCCCAACGTCAGCGCTGTAGGTGCTAGAAGCCACCTGAGTCGTGTTGGTCGTCAGGTCCTTGCCGATAATCCCGAAGGTGCAAGTGACCATCGAGTTAGGACTAACACTGAGCGCCATGCTGTTGATCTCACAGCCGGTGTAGCGGTGGTACTCAGCGATGGCAAGGTCCGCGAACTTCCGCTCAAAGGTGAACGAGCGACGGGTCACGCCAGCCTTGAGAACGTCCGTGGTCCAGCTACCGCAGAGCGCGGCTTCTAACAGATCGTCAAAGGCTTCGTATTCAAGCTCGCCAGTGATCTCGCCGGAAACGCTCTTGTTCCCATGGCGGAAGTCCTCAACCTGACGATCGCCTCGAAGCTTCTCGGACTCCACGGCATCTTTCGTAAGAGCAAGGGTCGTTCCGGTATGAGGAACAGGCGTCCAAGTCGGAGTGGAAGGCGTGGTTCCGTAAGTGGTTTCTGCAACGTAGTGCAGACTATGTTGTGCGCCGTTTGCAATAGTCATGATCGTGCCCCTGTGTATGTCTGCACGTTGATAGAAACAGGCACGAAATACCACGCGCCTTCTAATATCGCAGGGCCGATACTAACAGAACGGACCCGCAACTTAGTTCCATTATAGGACAGAACTGTGCCCCGCTTAAAATGGTCTGCAATCGTATCTAGCTGAGTAGGACGGCCTGATCCACGGGGAGCGACCACATCCACCTGATAGATGGCATTAGTCTCGTCCTGCCCAGTAGCCCCCAGCGTAACCTGAGCGGTGTCGCCGGGGAGAAGGCTGGGGCGGAAGTAGACCGTTCCGGCATCAGGCTCGTAGGGAATATTAGGCCACGCCACTGGAGTGCTATCGAGAGAATCTAGCTGGCTGTCCAGCGCCGCCTGCATATCGTTAAAGTATGTGCTCATCACTCGATCTCTATAAAGAGCTTTTTGTCGCCACTAACCACTTGATTAATGATCGACTGAAACTCAGCTACCGTAAGACGAAGCATACCGTATGGGGCTTGTCGTGACCCTTGTGCTGGCGGACCTTCATTCCGACCCATCTCAATGATTAGAGAGTAAGGCTGATTGTTCGTCAGGTAATAGTTCTGCCCCGGCTTTAGCTCAGAGATAACCTTTCGCACCTTTGCCTTCGGCTTCTTACGAGTTATATCCGTGGTCTTAATCAGGCGGGTAGACGCCTTTCCTTTAGTCGGAATCCAGCTATTTACGAGAAGCCCCGTATCAATCGGCGTCCGGTCAATGACCTTGTAGCTTAGGCGCTTCATCACTTCCCTTGCCGTTTCCATGGGAAGCTTTTTGAAGTCCCGAACCGCCGTGGTTAGCTTCTTCATTTCCGAATCTGTAGGTTCGATGCGACCACGGACCCACTGGGCCCGATATCGCTAATGTTAATAATACGGAACGTATCTGATCCCACCACGACCGTATCGCCNANNTCNTANGNTCCACTTTCNGCNAGCATNCNACGGTCGCCCTGTANTANCGCACCGTCAGCCANATCAGTATCAGCATAATCGAAAAGGCAAGCGTATCCCGTAAACGTAGACGAGGAGTCACTGGTCTGTCCCGTGGCTGGGTTATAGGCGCCCTTCGTTACGCGGGTAAAGGTGTACTCCTTACCGAAGCGCGTAATCATCCTCGTAGCAGAGGATGTAAGGGGCGTGTAGTTGTAACTCACGCTCGCGTCACCTCAGAGGCGGGCATAACCAGTTTACGTAAGGCACGCTCTAGCGCAGGGGTAGAGCGCTTCATCCCTGCATTGTCCTTGTACGTGATCTTGATCGAGTCAATCTGCTCGGACGTTACCTCGCGCTCAGACGGTGCGAGCTTAGAATCACCGTCAATCTCAATCTTGATGAGTTCGTAGATAGACAGCTTTACTTCACTGGGAATCTCATTGGAATCAACGGCATAGCCGTCGATCAATACCTGATCGCGGGGCCATTGCATGGTCTGATTCTCATCAGCCTTTAGGCCGCGAAAGCGTAGGGTCTCGAAGTAATCCGTAGCTCGGTATAGCTGNTGGCTCAGGAGTGAGTCATTTCCATAGGTAATGCCTCGGTCATCGGCCCATGCCTTGAACTCGGCGAGCGTGATGTACGAGTTGGCCCCAGAGACTAGCGTCCCGTCTTCAACGACTATCGCCATCTTTGGCCTCCAGCACCCTATAGTCACCCATCTTGTAGTTCTCTACCTCAGACGGGTGAACGTCCGCGAACTTACCATCACTGTCGCGGAACATCTTAACCAATTTCGGCTTTGCCTTTCGTACCGGCTTCTTCTTCTCTTCCATAATGACTCCAAGAGAAAGGGGGCCCGAAGGCCCCCTCATACCTCTTAGCCGAGGAGGGTAGCGATGAAGTCAGGCTTCCATGCCTTCACGCCCCATGCCACGGAGACCTCGATCATCGACTTGTGATAACCGGGGTACACACTCACCGTGAAGGTCAGGCCGCTGGTAGCGTCGGAGACCGTCATGGTATCGCTGGCAAGGCTGGACGGCGGCTCTGCAAGCGGGCGGATAGCCAGCTCAAGAGCGCGGCGATGGAACGCCACGTTAGCCGTGTAGCTGTTGCCAACCGTGATGGCAGCATCATCAGCAGCCGCAGCGCGAAGGCCGGGGGCACCGATAGCGAAGGCACCACCGGACAGAGCGGTATTCACCACGTACTTATTGGTGTCGCCGTTGATGGTGATGATATCGCCAGCCAAGATCGTGCCGCTGCCACCGTCTGCTGCAATGGAGGTATCCCCAATGGCAGAGGAAGCATCATTCACGAGGTAGCTAGCGCCGGTCCCTTTGGTGTGGCTTTGGACCTGAGCGGACTCACGGAGCATGAGACCTTGGAGGTCGAGCAGGACGCCCTGACGGAGCAGGTCCGTACCGCCAGCCTCATTCGCCTTCTGGAGCTGGGCCAGTTGACGGAGGTTGGTACCAGCAACGGTGTTCAACACCATGGAGGCTTGGCCGTCGTTCATCGGCATACCGTTGTCAGCGAGGATTTGACGGAGTTCCGCCACTTCGCTGAAGTTGGATGCGAACGGGGTCGTGCCAGCGGTGCCGAATGCGCGAGAGGCATTCTTGTACGCTTCCTCAGCAACGTCAGCCTCGATCTCGTTCACGAGCGCACGCATTGCCTGAGCAATCTGGTCGCCGTACACGGTCTCGAAACCAATGCCGTTGTTTAGGTGGCGCACATCTTCCCCGGTGTAGGGAATCTGCACAGCGCGGGTGTTGCTGATGGTCAGGGTCTTGCTGTCCACGGTCTGATCGGTCCCTTCGGGGATCGTCATTGCTTCCGTGACATCGACAACGCTTGCTGCGCGAGTGAAGCTAGCGCGAACAACGTCGCCCTTTGCAACACGCTCGGAGCCGTCTGCGTTTACAGTAACAGCAGGGATGAAGCCGACAAGCTCCCGCCCCACCACATCGGCGGCTTTGTAAATATCAGCCGCGAGGTTCGTCAGTACGTTAGCCATGGTCGGCCTCCACGTTATTCATCAAAGAGTTTTCCGCCACTCCGCATGAAGTCTGATTTCTGCTGAACAGACAGAGCTTCAAAGTCGGAACGACTCATTTCCTTACTACGCGCTTCGGCTCCACCTTGCGCTTTGGTAGCCCCGCCACCACTTGCTTGGATTCCATCAACTAAAAACGGGTAATCCGTTTTGATGGAATTAACCAACTCATCGAGAGAGGATACGGTCAACTGCCCATTAGGATCAGTTACCCGCAGCTCCCCATCCACTAGAGATAGCCTTTGGCTAAACTCTTTCTGGAGCAATTGTGCGCGCCCCGTATCTTTTGTCAACTGAGCCGCTAGTTTAACAGCTTGTTCGTTAATCTTCTGGCGCTGCATATCGGCGTTCATCTTTTCGATGGTCTGCCGTAGGGTGTTCGATTCGTCTTTTTGAGACTCGAACAACTCCTTGTAATTGTTCTCTGCAATCGCTTTCTCTTCGGCTTCACGCTTGGCTTGCTCTCGCGCAGCTTCACGCTCTGATTGAACCTTCTTCTTTTCCGCTAACAGTTCGTCAACCTTCGACTTAAGCCCGGTAGTCTCTTCTTCCAGCCGCTGCTGAATGGTTTGATTCAACCGCTCAGACAGTTGCTCCTTAACCGAATCGTCTAGCTCAAAGTCTTGTAGTAGTTCGCTCATGTGTCACCTCTGGCGTTACATGGTGCGGCTCTGCCGCGTTATAAACCCACCTGCTCGAAGGCAAGTGGCTCTAGCTCTCTAAGCTCTTGTAATGATAGCACTTTCCCGCTGTCATCAACGAAACGACCTATAGAGAGATTCCCGCGCCTAAACAGCGTGGCCTTAGCCTTTCCTAATACCTCCTCCTGAAAGGCCACAGGTTGCCGTCTAAGCCATTTTTCGTAGTTCGTGGTATCCCTAACCGTCTTACCCCCTCTCGGGCCGTCAGCGGGCCGTCTGGAGGTCTTGTCGGGGCCTAGGTCATACTGTCCGTCAACGATGAACGCGATGGTTGAACGACAGTTGAAGTGAGCCGGAGGTTTAGGGTTTGAATCCTTGTCCTCGTAGATGGTCCCATCTCGGGACGCACAGATGAGACTGGTGTGGCTGTCGAGGACGGAAATCCACTTATAACCCTGAATCACGCCGCCGTTCTGGCGGATCACCATATTTCGGGCATTAATGGATACATGATTAGTGATCGTACGGGCGAGGGTTGCTGCTTGCCTCTGCTGAGTCCCCGTAATATCCATGATGCGTTGCGTTACCTGATCCGTGCTCTCGCCGAACATATAACCGTCGCGGACAATCTGGGCGACCTGATAGCTTTTCCGATAACCGAAGGTCCGTAAGGAATCGTTGATCGTATAGCCCTTACGAGGCTCCAGCTTCATTATTTGAGCCAGAGTAGTTCCCACAGCTTCATTAGTAGAGGGACGGACAATATTAGCCCTAACGTTGTCCCGTAATAGGCGATAATTAAAGTCAACTTCGTAGTCCACGAACTCGACCATTTCTTGAATAAAGGCACTGGAATACCTCTGATAGCCACCGGACCCAATATCCATAAGGTCCATGGTTACGCGGTCTAATACCGAAACTGGTATATCCGTTAAGTCCATGTCGAGAGTCCTGATGGACTCCTCTAGGATATTCCTTACGAAGGCAGAGGCTTCCCGCTCCCTGCCCTTGGCGTAGCGCTGCAAGAACACCTGATGCCTTGTTAGGGCATCGTAGATGACATCATTGGTACTCATTTACGCTTTTTGTATCCCGCAGCGTAAGCAGCACGGCCTTGCTTCTCGGCTTCAGCCTTAGTCTTGTAGACCTTGCCTGACTTGCCCCAGCGGTAGCC
>JGI10211J34971_10002789_pt1 | contig 14098 bp, 9 predicted proteins | sample Etolagsediment_FD_34971 | JGI IMG/M metagenome (IMG submission 34971) | reverse complement strand
ATCGCTATCGAAACCGATTCAATCAAAATGAGAATTGCTGATTTTGCGTTGACTTTATCGATTCATTATTAATAAAAATGGAATCAAACATGGCCCAAATCCTTCATCACGGATAACATAATGAAAAAGCGTACGCTTTACTGGTTGCAAGGCGGTGGTTGCGGCGGCGATACCTGGTCGCTTTTCAACGGCCGAACGCCCGATCTATCCCAACTGCTGGATTCATTGAACATCGAGCTGCTATGGCATCCCTCAATTTCCAATTTATCGCTGGATGCCTATCATGAGCTGCACGCGCAACTGTTTGCCGGCCGAATCAAGCTGGATCTTTTTTGTGTTGAAGGCTCGGTTGTGCGCGGCCCAAGCGGTACCGGCATGTATGATACGCTGATGGGCAAACCCAAAAAAGACCTGATCGCCACCCTGGCCCATCAGGCCATGGATGTCATTGCCGTTGGCACTTGCGCCGGCTTTGGCGGCATTGGCGCGGATGGCGAAATCGAGGCAACCGGCATGCAATTTCATAAATTTGACGCCGGCGGCTTTCTTGGGGCGGATTTTGTCGCCCGCGGCGGCCGGCCGGTAATCAACCTGCCGGGCTGTCCCTGTCATTGCGACGTGATTGCCGGAACGATCGCGGCGCTTTGCCAAAACGGTTTGGGCGAGCTGGATAAATTTCAGGCCCCGGTTGAATGGTACGGCACCATGGTGCATCAAGGCTGCACGCGCAACGAATATCATGAATATCGCGTTGAAGAGATGCGGTTTGGCGAAAAGGGATGTCTGTTTTTCTATCTTGGCTGCCACGGCCCGCTGGCATACGGGCCGTGCAACAAGAGCCTGTGGAACCACAGATCTTCCAAAACGCGCGTGGGCGTGCCCTGCTTTGGCTGCACCCGACCCGATTTTCCGCAACGCTACCCATTCTTTCAAACCCGCAACATCGAGGGCATCCCCATCGAACTGCCCGACGGCATCAATCGCGCCCATTACATGGCATATAAGGGCATTGCCGCCGCGGCCGCGCCCAAACGACTCAAAGATCGCAAAACCGGAATTTAATATGGGAAAACAAATTTATACCCTGCCGATCAATCGCGTTGAAGGCGATCTGGAACTGCGCATCCGCATCGATGACGGCCGCATTGCGGATGCCTGGAGCGCCGGAATCATGTACCGCGGGTTTGAAAACATCATGCGCGGCCGCGCGCCGCTGGATTCACTGGTCATCACGCCCAGGGTATGCGGCATCTGCACCACCGCGCATTTGACCGCCGCGGCCCAGGCCCTGGATGAAATCTTTGCCGCCCACGTACCGGATAACGGCAAACGGGTGCGCAACATTTGCCTGGGCGCTGAAATTTTGCAAAACGATGTCCGCCACAGCCTGATGTTGTATATGTGCGATTTTGCCAACCCACGATTTGAGCGCCAACCCCTGTTCGACCAGGCCTGCCGGCGCTATCGACCGCTGCGCGGTCGTTCGGCGCAAGAATGCATCGCGGCCACTCGGCAAATCCTAGAAATTGTCGCCATCCTGGGCGGACAATGGCCGCATTCGTCTTTCATGGTGCCCGGCGGCGTGGTATCGGTTCCCTCGCGGGCAGATATTTCCCAGTGCCGCTACTTGCTCGAACAATTCCGCGACTGGTATGAAAAACAGATTTTGGGATGCTCTATCGCGCGTTGGCAATCGGTCCAATCACAAGCCATGCTGGATCGATGGCTGAATGAAAATCCATCTCATGCCGACAGCGATCTGGGTTTTTTCATTCGATTCGCCCGCGCCATCGGCCTCGACCGCATGGGCGCCGGCCATGGTCACATGCTGAGCGTCGGCCTGTTCGACACCCCCGGCGCAACCAACGGCAGCCAAAAACTGCTGCCCGCCGGTTTTTTCAAAGCCGGCGACACAACCCCATTTCAGCAAGAGGTGATCAGCGAAGACATCTCGCATGCCTGGTATACAGACGATGAAGTCAGCCGCCATCCATTCGATGAAACCACCATCCCCTATGCCACTGGCAACGAAGGGCCCAAATACTCCTGGTGCAAGGCGCCGCGATACCAGGGTCTGCCGGCCGAAACCGGCCCCCTGGCCGAGCTGGCGGTAGCCGGCAACCCGTTGATCCGGGACATCCTGCGCCGGCATGGCGTCAGCGCCTGGGCGCGACAATTGGCGCGCATCATTCGACCGGCCGTCATTTTGCCCAAATTGGATGAATGGCTGCAAGAATTGATCTGCAGCCGTGACGTTTTTTTTCATCCCTACCACGCATGCCCTGATGGCCGCGGCATTGGGTTGGTGGAAGCCCCGCGCGGCGCGCTGGGTCATTGGGCTCAAATTGAAAACAACCAGATCAGCCAATACCAAATTATCACGCCAACGGCCTGGAATGCCTCGCCGCGAGATTCGCGCGATGTTCGCGGACCTTGGGAGCAAGCCTTGCTGGGCGTTGAAATTGCCGACCCACAAAACCCGATCGAAGCCGGTTTGGTCATCCGGTCGTTCGATCCCTGCCTGGTGTGCACCGTGCATGCCGTTTCGCTATGATCATGCCGGTGGCCACACAGCCAATCCCAAGAACGGCTCACGCGGCCACATTGTCCCGGGCCGATAGTTTGCAGCATGAAATCGACATGCTGCGTCAAGAAATTCGCGTGGCTCGTCAGGCTGCTGAAATCACGGCCAGCCTGGTTGTGGCGCAGTTCGAGGAAACCGAAAAAATTTTGCGGCGCCTGCAATTTGCCAATGCCCTGCGCCAAACCGTGCTGGACTCAGCCACCCAAATGGCGATTATCGCCACCGATAACAGCGGCAAAATCATCATCTTCAACAGCGGCGCCGAGAATATGCTGGGCTATCGGATGGATGAGATCATCGGGCTGAAAAAGCCGGAGTCCTTCCATCTGCAAACCGAAATTGCCGCGCGAACCCGACAGCTAAGCCGCCAATGCGGCCGCCCCATCAAGCCCGACCGCGTTTTATACGAACATGCCAAACACGGCACCTTTAAAAAATCAGACTGGATGCTGCAACGCAAAAACGGCGATCTGTTTCCGGCCCAGATTTCCGTCAATGCGCTCAAAGACCCCGATGGCGCAGTCAATGGCCTGCTTTACATCGCCATCGACATATCGGAACGCAAACAGGTTGAACAAACCCTGCAAAATGCGCAGCAAGAGCTGGAAAAACGCGTCAGTCAGCGTACCGAACAATTGGCCAACGCCAATCGGGAGCTGCAAACTGAAATCCGCGAACGGCGCCTGGCCGAGCAGGCGCTGAAAGCGTCGGAGCGCAAGTATCGCGGCATTGTCGACAATGCCACCGAAGGCATCTTTCAATCCACGCCACAAGGCCGGCTGCTGATGGCCAATCCCGCCATGGCGCGCATCATGGGCCATGATTCGATTGAATCCCTGATTGAAAACACCACCGACATCAGCTGCCAATTTTACGTCGATCCACAGCGTCGCCGGGAGTTCAAAAACGCCATTCGCGAACATGGTGCCGTCAAGGGTTTCGATGCCAAATTCCATCGCCGGGATGGAACCATTATCGATATCAACATCAATGCCCGCCTGGTCAGCGATGATGCCGGCAAGCCGCTTTACTACGAGGGCATCCTGGAAGACGTCACCCAAAAAATTCACGCCGCGGAAATGAAAATCGCCAGAGACGCGGCCCAGGCCGCCACCAAGGCTAAAAGTGACTTTCTGGCCAACATGAGCCATGAAATCCGCACCCCCATGAATGCCATCATCGGCATGGGAGAGCTGGCCCTGAACACTGATTTGACGCCGAAACAGCATGACTACCTGAGCAAAATGAACAAAGCCGCGCACATGCTGTTGGGCATTATCAACGATATTCTTGATTTTTCCAAAATCGAAGCCGGCAGAATGGAACTGGAGCTGATCGACTTTGATCTGCACGAGGTGATAAACAACCTGTCGGACATGTTCGCCGGCACGGTCGCCGACAAAGGCATTGAATTGCTGCTGTCAGTTGCCGCCGATGCGCCATGCCGGTTGCTCGGCGACCCGTTGCGTCTGGAGCAGGTGTTGATCAATTTGATCAACAATGCCGTCAAATTTACCGATTCCGGCCAAATTTTGGTTAAAGTCACAACCCTGTCCCAAACATCGGATCAAACGCGGCTGCGCTTTGCGGTTCGTGACAGCGGCATCGGCATCGATCCGGCTTATCTGCCTGATCTGTTCAGCTCGTTTTCTCAGGCAGATGGGTCAACAACCCGAAAATTCGGCGGAACCGGCCTGGGGCTAAGTATTTGCAAGCAACTGGTCGAGCTGATGCACGGACAGATAACGGTTGACAGCGCGCCCGGCAAAGGCAGTGAATTTGTTTTCAGCGCCCAGTTCAAACTACGTCATGCCATGCAACGCATCTCGCTCCCGCTTGAAATCGTGGGAAAACGCGCCTTGATCGTTGATGACAATCTATACGCCAGGGAAATGCTGGCGGACATGCTTGGCTCGTTCAAGTTGGAAACGACCGCTGTGGCATCCGGCGCGGACGCCCTGCAAGAGTTGCAACATGCAGCGCAAACCCAACCCTATGCATTGGTCCTGTTGGACTGGATGATGCCTGAAATGGACGGCATCGCCACGCTCAAGCACATTCGAAACCATCCTGAAATGAAAGACACCCCCGTGGTCATGATGACCGCTTACGGTCGCGAGCAGGTCATGCAGCGCGCCGAATCGGCCGGCACCCAGGCCCTGCTGCTCAAGCCATTGAAACAATCATTGCTGTTCGACACCATTGTCGATCTGTTCGGCATGGAATCCCGGCCGGATGCGCGCCGCTATTTGAACAAGCCGAATGAAAAAAACGAATCCAAGCATTTTTGCGGACATGTCTTGCTGGTGGAAGACAACCTGCTCAACCAACAGGTCGCCATGGAAATGCTGCAAAATTACGGCCTTGACGTCCAATCCGCCTATAACGGCAACCAGGCGATCCAGATGCTGGATTCACATGACTTTGATGCTGTTTTCATGGACATTCAAATGCCTGAAATGGACGGATTCGAAGCCACCCGACACATCCGCCGCACGCCCCGTCACATTGACCTGCCGATCATCGCCATGACCGCGCATGCCATGCAGGGCGACCGTGATAAATGCCTGAGCGCCGGCATGAACGACTATGTAACCAAGCCCATCGATACCAAACAGTTGCTGCGGGCACTCTCGCGATGGCTCAAGCCGGACCGGCATCAACCGGCTGCGCCCGCGGATACGGGTACATCCCATGATCGATCGGCGCGGCCCGATCTGCCCGGCATCGATGTCGCCGAGGCCACAGCGCGCATTGGCGACCGGGCGCTGCTTTATTCGCTATTGCTGCAATTTGCCGACAGCCACAAGGCCGATGCCGATAAAATGCGCCGCGCCCTGGCCGATGGCGACAAACCGTTGCTCCGGCGGTTGGCGCACACCATCAAGGGCGTGGCCGGCAACCTGTCTGCCAATAGCCTGGCTATCAGCGCCAGTGCGCTTGAAAAAGCGCTGGATGCGCCTGATTCCAAAACAATCACAAACGCAATAGGCGAATTCGACACTCAATTGGCCAGGGTCATTCAAACTGCGCAATCCATTGTTCCGCGGCCGCAAAGCCTTTCACCGCCGCTGGTGGCTGAAGACAGCCCAGCGGCTGCAAATCCGGATGAACTAAATAAAAAAACGGCCGCGCTGCTGGAATTGCTCGAAGCCAATGATTTGGAGGCCGAAGCCTATTTTCAACAGATCAAGCCCCTGTTGCCGCCCTCATCGGCCGCAGTCATGGCAAAATGGATCATGGCCCTCGATTTTGAGCAAGCCGGGGCTGAATTGCGCAAAATCAACTTGCTTTCGACAAGCATGCCCGGAGAACCCGCCAATGACTGAGACTGCGGGCAAAGAGCGCATCCTGATCGTCGACGACGAGTTGACCAACATCAAGTTGTTGGGCGCCACGCTCAAGGCCCACTATCAGGTATCATTCGCCACCAACGGCCAAGCCGCGCTGCGCATCGCGCAATCCAATTCACCGCCGGACCTGATCCTGCTCGATATCATGATGCCGGACATGGATGGATACGCGGTATGCCGCCAACTGAAATCGGATAAATTGACCCAGCACATTCCGGTTGTTTTCATCACCGCCATGAGCGAAGTGGCTGATGAAACCCGCGGTCTGGAACTTGGCGCCGTCGATTACATTATCAAACCGTTCAGCATGGCCATTGTCAACGCCCGCGTGCGCACCCATCTTGAGCTCAAGCGGCATCGCGATATGCTGGAAAAGTTATCCGCCATCGATGGGTTGACCGGGATAGCCAACCGGCGGCGTTTCGATGAATACCTGGAATCGGAGTGGCGCAAGTCCCTGCGCGATCGATCACGCATATCGCTGGCCATGATCGACATCGATTACTTCAAACGCTACAATGACTGGCTGGGGCATTTGGCCGGCGATGCCTGTTTGAAGCAGATCGCCAACGCCATTGCCGAATCTTGCCGTCGCCCGGCCGACTTGTGCGCCCGCTATGGCGGCGAAGAGTTTGCCATCGTTTTGCCGCAAACCGACAGCCATGGCGCCATGCATGTCGCCACTGCCGTTCATTCCAACATCAGCTTGCTGAAAGTGGCGCACGAACGCAGCCCGATATGCCCCCTTGTCACCGTAAGCATCGGCATATCCACCACATTGCCTTTGCCGCAAATGCAACCGAGCTGTTTGCTGCAAAACAGCGACAAAGCCCTGTATGAAGCCAAAGCCGAGGGCCGCGACCAGACCGTCAGTATCGATTTTTAGAATCTGTTGACATTTGCGCCAAGGCGCTGAACAAAAATTAAGTCGCCCGATTATGAACATGGCCGCGCCCAAAAAAGGACCGTAATTTTAAGATGCCAATAGAGCCTGTCAAATGCGCAAATTTATTTCTCTACATCTTGCAAAAACGGAATGCGATCCATGACCCAACTCACCCCTGAACCCACAATACCTGTCGACCCGATCTGCCATTCAGATGAAATGGCCGGGGCCGTTTTGAACTCTCTGTCCGCCCATATCGCCATTGTAGACGCCAAAGGGCAAATTTTGAAAATCAATCAGGCGTGGCTGCGTTTTGCAATTGAAAACGGCATGCCGACAGATTACAATCCGGTGGGTCAAAATTATCTTGAAATCTGCCAGGGCGCGCCCGATGCTCAACCGGTGGGCAAAGGATTGAAAGCCGTTATCGCAGGCCAAACAGATGAATTTTTATTTGATTATCCATGCCATACCCCCACCGGCCCGCGCTGGTTTTACATGCGCGCCGTGCGCATGGCAAGCGCCGACCCGCTGCGGGTCATTGTCAGCCATGAAGACATCACGGCCCTGAAGCTGGCTGAGTCGGCCCTGGACAAAAGCCGCCAGGCCCTGGAACAGGAAAAAAAAAACCTGGAAGAAGCCAACATTGCCCTGAAGGTAATCTTGCGACAACGTGAAAACGACAAAGACGAACTGGAACACAAGGTGTTGACCAATATCAACGATCTGGTGCTGCCCTATGTCGACAAGCTCAAATCCGCGCGGATTCGGCCACAGGACAAGGCCATCGTCGACATCATCGACAACCATTTGCGCGACATTGTTTCACCCTTGATTCAGCGACTCAGTCACCTGAAGATCATCCTGACGCCCCAAGAAATGCAAGTGGCCGCCATGGTCAAAGACGGCAAATCCAGCAAGGAGATTGCCGACGTGCTGAACGTGTCGGACGCCACCATCCATTTTCATCGCAAAAATCTGCGCAAAAAACTGGGGCTGAGCCACACCCGAACCAATCTGCGCACGTATCTGCTGTCAATTGGTTAAGGTCGTTTACCGGATAACGCCAAAAACAGGAGTACCCTTTATTCCATGAAAGTGCCATTGCTGGACCTGACGCGACAATATACTCAAATTCGCACCGACGTTCTAACCGTTACCCATGAAATATACGACAGCCAGCGATTCATTATGGGGCCGCATGTCGAAACGCTGGAAACCGAGATTGCCGATTACTGCGGCGTCAATTTCGGCATCGGCGTATCTTCCGGCTCGGACGCTCTATTGATTTCATTGATGGCGGCCGGTATCGGCGCCGGAGATTGGGTGATCACGACGCCATATACTTTTTTCGCCACCGCCGGAACGATTTTTCGCCTGGGCGCTCGTCCTGTATTTGTGGATATAGCGCCGGACACCTTCAATCTGGATCCAAGCCACCTTGATAAATGCATCGCCGGTTTGACCGAGAACGACCGGCAGCGCATCAAGGCCATCATCCCCGTTCATCTGTATGGCCAATGCGCGGACATGCCGGCAATCATGAAAATCGCCAAACGACACGGATGGGTGGTCATCGAGGACGCGGCCCAGGCCATCGGCGCCGAGGCTGACAACCGGCGCGCGGGATCATGGGGCGACATGGGGTGTTTTTCCTTTTTTCCATCCAAAAATTTGGGAGCGTTCGGCGACGGCGGCATGGTGGTGACCCACGATCAGCGTTGGCGCGATAAATTAAAAATTTTGCGTGACCATGGCGCAAGCCCTAAATACTATCATCAATTGGTGGGTGGCAATTTCCGCCTGGATGCGCTGCAGGCCGCAATCGTGTCGGTCAAACTGAAGCATCTGGATCGCTGGAGCGCCCAGCGCGCAAAAAACGCGGACCACTATCGGCAGCGCCTGGCCTCACTGGCTGAAAGCCGACGCGTTATATTGCCCTGTCAGATCGGCGCCCGCCATATCTACAACCAGTTCGTCATCATCTGCCAAGATCAGCGCGATGCCCTGCGCCAATGGTTGACCGAGGCCGGCATCGGCACTGAAATTTATTACCCGGCGCCCCTGCACCTGCAAGCCTGTTTCAAGCAGTTGGGCTACGATCCCGGCAGCTTTCCCCAGGCTGAATTTGCAGCCAAACACAGCCTTGCTTTGCCGATTTTCCCGGAATTGACCGATGACGAGATCGATTATGTGGCTGACAGGATAATTGATTATTATCGAACTAATTGACGTTGCCATATTATTGGAACATCATCTAACAGGATGGATTACGATTGGCCTGAAGATGATCGCGCCTGAAATCGCGCTGCTCTTCAATATGATAACACATCGTGTTCATCACGCAGTATCATATCCAGCCGCCCGGCCTGCACCTTGATATCGATCGGTTCCAGGCCGAATGCGGCTTCGATACGCCCGCTTTCCACCCCAATCACCGACAGGGTTTGCCCGACCAGGGCATCGCCCACCCATTTGGTGATGATATCGTAGTTTTGGGCGTAATCGGCGCCGTTTCGGATTTCCAATTTATTGATCTCCTGATCGGGTTTGCCAATATGAATCACTTAACGACTGGATACCATAAAATATAAAAATGGCCTAATTATAACGGCAATCTCATTATCTGGAGCGAACCCGATTCCGGTTGGTGCGTCATAATTAGAATTGCTGTCATCGCGTTGCTTGATTTATCCAAATACAAGGAGCGCCCCACATGCACAGCGTCATTCATCATTGATATGCATTTTAGCCATGGTCAATATCACAGTCAACGGAAATGATAACCAATTCAACTGAACCAGTGCCGACACCTTCAAGCCCTGCTCATTGCATTTGTCGGTTTCCTCGTGACGCCTGCGGCGCGCTCTGTTGCGCTTCGCTTTCCTGAATGGCGCCGTCTCCGTCGAGGTCCAGGCGATCAAAATGATCGGCCGGTCCGGAAAACTCGCTGCGCGAGACCTCGCCGTCTCCATTGACATCATCCTGTTCAAATCGACCGGACCCGCGATTGCCCCTGCCGCGGCCATTGGTTCGCCTCGGCTGTTGGACTTCGCTTGCCTCGATATATCCATCACCGTCCTGATCGAGCCGCTCAAACAGCTCTTGCGTTCCGCTGAATTCTTCCGCCGACACTTTGTTATCGCCATTCTGATCATCTTGCGCCGCTATGTCCGGTAGCGAATCACTTTGACTTGCCGCGATCACCACTGAAACGGTCATGGCCGTGAATGCAAAAACCAGAATTCCCCAGAAACACCCGCGATACTGTTTCATCATACACCTCTTTGTTTGATTTATTCGTGGCAGGCGGCCGAACACTCAGCCGCCATTCAATTTTCTCCGACACTATCACCTGATCATCAATTTTTTATCCGGGTTTCATCTTGGGTTTGTAAATGTTTGGTAAAAACGAGGCGGGCGGTTGGGAACAGGCGTTCAATAGCCATCTGTAACAGGTACAAAACCTCCGGCGCCAAGTCCGAATTTGTTACCTTCCCATCTTGCTTTTAATCCTGATCTTGATCGCAGATAAATTTACGGGTGTCGTGGAATTTGCAATTTACCCATTGATCAAGACCAAGAGCATGCGCATGAGTTTGCTTCGTCAAAACTTATTGACCTGTTACAGCCATTTTTACCAAACATTTACAATTCCCGGATAAACCTTTGATAAAAATTTGACGGACGGGTGGTAGTTTCAGGGAAAACACGGCGCGGCTGGATACGCAATCGGCCGCTGATGGGATGAACCAATCAAAGAGGTGTGTCATGATGGACAGTCAAAAAATGAAAATATTTTGTATGCGAATGATTACAGTTAGATGGGTTGTGTTGCTATTTTGGGTAGGCTTTGGCGCCCATGCCGGCGCGGCGGTGATCCCGAAGCTCTCATTGACCGGTTCGGCCAACAGCGCCCTGTGCGCGACCGTACAGCTGGATGCGGGAGAATTCAACGGGCAATCTGCGGACTGGTGGATTGTCATGTATGCGCCATCCGGCTGGTATGCCTATCAATACCCGAATACGTGGCTATCCGGCGGCGCGGCTGCGCAGGGATTGCAGCCGATGTATCAGGGGCCTCTTTTCGATGTAGCCGATCCGGTAGAAATATTATGTATGAGCGGGCTTGAAGCTGGCGCCCACTATCTGTTTTTCGGCGTGGACATGACCATGGACGGCCTTTTGGACCTAGGGGTGGCCTATGATTGGGTGAGCTTCGAAGTGAATGACGCCGCTTCACCGCTGGTGATCAATGAAATTATGGCCAAAGCAACCGACGACGGCGAAGACTGGATTGAATTCTATGTTTCCGGCACGGAGTCGATCAATTTAGGCGACTATACGGTTGTCGATGACAACGAAGACCGTGAACCGGCGGCCCTGCCGAATGTCACCCTGGCGCCGGGTGATTTTTATGTGGTTTTGGCCACGGATGAAGCACCGCAGGACGATTCTGACTATGTTCCCTTCAAACTGGGGTCTGATGACTGCGTGAGTCTGTTTTTAGACGATGCATTGATCGACCGACTCGACTGGGAGGATGGGGATGCGGCCATCGGATACAGTTATGGTCGCTGGCCTGATGGGGCTGAAAATGCTCAAACCCTGTCACCGACCCAGGGATATACGAATGAAGTTGCCGAACACGGGCAAGTAATGATCAACGAAATTGTGGCCAAAGACAGTGACGCCGGATTTGACTGGTTCGAGCTGTACAATGCCGGTGACGCCGCGGTGAATCTTAGCGCCTACCAAGTCACTGATGATGGTGAGGATCATGAGCCGACGGCATTGCCGGATATCTCTCTGGCTCCTGGTGAGTTTATCGTGATCTATGCGTCCGGCGACCAAACCGATGCGGTCCTTTATTGGGTTGATTTCAAATTGGGCGCATCCGATAGTTTGAGATTGATTTTGAACGGCGAAACTGTCGATTACCTGGAATGGGACGATGGAGATGCGCCGGAAGGGTTTTCCTACGGACGGTATCCCGATGGCTCAGAAGATACCCAAACCCTTGAACTGACGCCCGCCGCGGAAAATGAACCAATGGAATTTTTCTTGGGAGATACGGTAAAGGATGTATATATCACCATCAGCGAAGCCGACTGGAACAGCATGCTTGCCAGCCCTCTTGATGAGGAATATCACACGGCTGCCATCACTTATCGAGGCGTCACCCTTGAAGAGGTGGCCTTTCGCGCCAAAGGCAACTCCAGCCTTCAGTCGGTGGCCAGTATGAACAGCGAACGCTACAGCTTTAAAGTGGATATGAATTACTACGTGGACGGCCAGAAACTGCTGGGCATGAAAAAAATCAATCTGAACAATAATTTTAAAGACCCCTCTTACATGCGAGAGCGCATTGCTTACGATATGATGCGTTCGCTTGGCCTCCCCACGCCCCGGCTTGCTTATGTGAATCTGTATATCAATGGCGCCCTGCATGGCCTGTACACGCTTGTGGAACAGGTTGACAGTGAATTTTTGGAAGAAAATTTCGCTAACCCCGATGGTGACCTTTACAAACCGGACGGCACGGGCAGCGACTTGTTATGGCGGGGGGAAAATTTTGCTTCCTACGACGGCGTTGAACTGAAAACCAATGAGGAAACATCGGATCATGCCGCGTTTATCAACATGGTCAATGAGCTGAATAACGGCAGTGATCTGGAATCGGTCATCGATGTGGATGGCTTCCTGCGATATCTGGCGGTCAGCACGGCCATGTCCAACCTGGACAGCTACCAGGGCGCGTTGGCGCACAACTACTATATCTATGAACAAGACGGCGTGTTTTCCCTCATCCCCTGGGACCTGAACGAATCCTTTGGCTCATTTACCATGGGGTGTCAGGACAGCAATGCCATGATCACTTTTTATATCGATGAACCCACTTCCGGCACATTGGCGGAACGCCCGTTGATTGCCAAACTGCTTGAATATGAAGATTACCAGACCACCTATCACGGCTTTATTCAGGATTTGATTGACGGGGTGATGAATCCAGCAACCATAGCCGCAAAGATTGAAAAAACGCAAACCCTGATCAGCGATCATGTGGCCAATGACCCTACGGCATTTTATTCCTATTCGCAATTTCAAGCCGCTCTTGGATACGGCATGATTGGAAGTATTTTTGGGCTACAAGGATTTGTGGATGATCGCGCGGACAACTTGAGCGCCCAACTTTCCGGTACCCAACCATCACAAGGCGATGGAAGCGGAAGCTGCGGCAGCGACAGCGGCCGACCTCCCGGAAGATTTTAATCCTGTTGCAATGGATGCCGACACGGGTGTCCCCAGGCAATGGTAACGATCGTTCAATGCCGTCCGACCCAGATCGCGACATCGATCATCATGTGGGGCGGCAACCAATTTGGCGCCCTGCGACCGCTGAGCAGGATTCACAGATCTCTGTTCAGCATGGCGCCATAATTTCTCATACAAGGAATAAAATTATGCTGACCCGCTCAGGTTTTACCTCTATGAAAACAAACAACGTCATGCTGGAAAACAGCGTTTTCGCCGGCTGTTGGAGACCTGAACCCGACATGAATCGGAACCCGGATGTGGATATGAAAGCGCTTGGGGCGCTGTTGTCCGGATTTACGCATCACCGCCTTTCCGACCTGGACAATGCCGATTTGATGAATCGGGTGGATACCAAATATCTTCTGCCCGTCAGTGAATTGGAAAAATTTCTTCTTCTCATCCACCCGTACTACACAGTACTGGAAATAGAATCGTCGCGGATGTTTACATATCAAACGACATACTTTGACACGCCAGAGTTCGGATTTTACCTGATGCATCATAACGGTAAAATGAACCGATTCAAGATCCGTCACCGTCTCTATGTGGACTCCGGGGACCTGTACATGGAGCTGAAACACAAAACCAACAAACGGGTGACCCAAAAAAAGCGGGTCCTCATTGACGGCCGCGACGGCAAAGGAAAGCGTGACCAGGACCGCATCGCCACCCTGGCAGCCAAACCGTTTGAAGGACGACGGGAGCCGCTGCGCAAAAGCCTGGTCTGCTCATATGTCCGGATCGCCATGGCAAATGAAAAAAACGGCGAACGGCTGACGCTGGATTTGAATCTGTCGTTCAAAGATCCGCATCAAATGCATTTGAAACGATTGAATCCGGTCATGATTGCGGAGGTCAAACGGGAAAACCGAAAAGTTTCCTCGGTTTTTATGGATATGATGGATCGCTTTCACCACAAATCTGTCTCATTCTCAAAATACTGCATTGGCTGCGCCT
>JGI10211J34971_10002788_pt1 | contig 14099 bp, 12 predicted proteins | sample Etolagsediment_FD_34971 | JGI IMG/M metagenome (IMG submission 34971) | reverse complement strand
GACCAATCCTTCGCCGGGCACTTTCCATTTGCCCTGATAGGGCTGTATCATACAGCCGGCACAGGTGTAATCCTGTTCTGTCACTGAGGTTTGAATCGGAGCTTTGGAGGTCGGATGCTCCAGGTTATGTACCACGATAGCTGCAGCGCCGCCGGCCAGCGGAGCAATGACCCGATAGGCAATCTTTTGTCTCATCGGTGCAATAAAAACCGAGTCCGGCAGAGGCGCCGCCGGCGCGATGGGACGCAGCAGCTCGCCATCCTCATAACACAACGGGCGAATGTATTCGGCGATGAAATCTTTCGGATTGTCTGAGAGATAAACCGGCGCGCCTGACATCGCCTTGGAGACAGCCATTATGCGGCCCGCGTATCGGTCGCTGGAGTGAAACATATCGTGGTCGCCCCATACGGTCTGGCCGAGCCAGAGGGTATTACTGTACGACTGCAGCAAATGCGATTTACCTCTCGCCTCCTTGCCGGCCTTGTAGTCAATACTGCTTCGCGTTACCGCGCTGTACCTGGTATTGAAAGCGCAGGCCAAATTGTGGGCCATACAGTTGATAATCCCGTCAATGTTATTATTCACCGCAAACTCGAGCGCCTGCAGATTATTGCACGTAGCTTCGACGGCGTTGTCCGTGCCGATATACCAGGCGATGTTTCTGGCCTGGCAGTCAATCTTAACAAAATCAAAACCGTGTTCTTTGACTGCGCCGATATGCGCATTATAAAAAACCTTCGCCGACTGCAAGTTATTGCGGGGCACCAGTGCATTTGTCCGGTCAACAGCGACCAGGTTCTCGTTAATATCTTTGCCGAAGTTGTTGTGCGGTGAAATCGTTTCCCAGTAGCCGCTGGTAGTATTCCACAGTCCCATCCACTTTATCTTATCATCCTTGCGCATCGCCAGCAGTGGTGCCCAGCCGTTGGGAAATTTGTTTTTGTTAGGGTTGAAGCTCTTTAGCTTACGGTGCTCGTCCGCATCGAGGTGACCATCGTCCACAAGCAGATAGCGAATCGGAAGGCCCGACGCCTCGATTTGCTTTACCACATCCACAAGAACTTTCTCATTGATAAGCCATTTGTACTCTTCCCAACTGCACCATCCGAGATAGTTGAATACTTCCGGATATTTCTTATTGGCGCGGAAGTTGGTTGAGCCGGCTACGGGCTTACAGGTAATCGCCAGGGCCCACGCCCGACGACAGGCGGTATAGACATCATACGAATAACACCACGAAAAGACAGGTGCATCGCACGAAACCGCTTCGGTGCCCAGTGTTCCGAAATTGAGTATCATCCGCCCATCCGGTGAGGCATAAAGCCAGGTCATTGTCGAAGGTCCGCAAATTGGAACAATCGCAAGATACTCTCCGGTCTTCAGTTCCAGCAGCAGGAACATTCCTTCGCGAACCCTGGCATAATTCGAAGGTCTGCGAACATAATCCTCGTTGCACAATTCTTTTAAGCTATTAAAGAGCCAGGGCTGAATTCTGTTTGCACCGTCCGGCCAGTCAACCTCGGGGTGGTGGTCGCCGCTGAAATAGCAGCCGCGTGGAAATTCCGGAAGGACTAATTCGGAGCGTTTGAGTATTCCAAACTCGTTCGGCCGGCCCGAATAATCTTCAAGAATCTTCACTCCGCTTTGCCCCAAGCCGGCGAACTCAATTTTTTCGGTAACCGGTCCTTTATTGCCCTGGGCTATGTAGTCGGCCCAGACCGGTTTCCAGTCGGCGTGGCTCATTCCGGCGCCAAATAACAACCATAAAATACCGATAGTAATAATGTGTAATTTACTCCTCATACCAGTCGCCTTTCACGGAAGAAAACTGCCGCTTGTCCCCAAAAGGGGTTGTTTATAGAAGTCCTTTCGGCTGACGATTATACTAATCACTCCGACAGCAATTTGCAATCGCTTTACCTGTCTTTCGAATTAACCTCGAATTTAACAGGCACAAGGAATTTCTTACAGAAATGACACAATTCGCCCTTTTAAAAAATAAACAATGTTGCATAAAAACGGCATAATCGCACGTCAAACAAGATGAATGTCAAACGCGACTCTACGCCGGATGCTCCATCTGGGGTGTCCCATAGGGAGAGAATCGAGTCTTTTTTAAGGTACGGATTAGATGTCAGAGGAAGCTGTGAATAACATTTTGGGAAGAAATAAGTATTATCTGCTGTTATTGACTTTTGTTCTGCTGCTCGTCTGCACCGCCGTGCGGGCGGAGTACGTAGCCGATGGTGTAACGCTTACGCAGCTTACCAATGACGGCAGATGCGTTGCTTTGGCATGGGCGTATCACGGGGACCTGATTGCCTTCATCCGGAAAGTCTCTGATGCTCAAAGCCAGTTGCTGATTATGAATTCGGACGGCTCAGGCGAGAAAGCGGTAAGTCCGGTTGGAAATCCATTCTTTGCCGAGTGGTCGTGGGCAGGCCGAAAGCTTTCGTACGAGTATTCCAACACCGACGACGACGAAAGTCAGGCCGGGGTCTATATCTACGATGTTCTCACCGACCGGTTACTTCCTATCTCGGCACCTTATATTCAAGACGCCATCGACGAAGAAGCGGGCCCATTTTGGTCGGCGGACGACCGATACGTTGCCTATAAGGTCGAGCCCGGACCTTCGGAAACGCACCAGGTCTGGGTGGCCGACACTCAGTCGGGCAAGAACTGGCGGCTTCTGGCGGACCGGGGCGAGGCCAAAGAGCAAAGGTGGAGCCCTTCGGTGCCCCCTAAGATTTGCCTTCTTGTCGAATCCAGCGGCGGTGATGATTTTGACGCAGCCACAGTGGACCCTGACGGCAGGAATCTGGTTCTGCTGACCGATATCGGCGCCCAGGACGTAGAGATAGACGAGCCACGGTGGAGCCCGACCGGAGAATGGGTGGCCTTTACGAGCGACATCGATATGACACACGCCGAACGGGAACTCGGACGTGAAGACTGCTGGATTGTCCGGCCGGACGGCTCCGAACCGCGAAATCTCACAAACGCTACTTCTGAGGCCACCGAAGAGCAACTTGACATCGATGAGCCCTTCTGGTCGTGGGACGGCCGGTGGATTCTCGTCGAAGGCAAGAGGTTCGATAATCAAGGCAATAAGATAGCCACATTTTACATCATAGACCCCGTAAAAGGCGGATATGAGCCGATTATGACGTCTTACCCGCGAGAGACAGGCGTATATAACGACTTTGAGTCGGCGAAATGGTCGCATGACAGTACCAAAATCGCCTTTGTTACCGAGCGTTCCACGGTGAGGAATTGGGGGCCGGACGCCGAATCTGAAAGCCCACAATGGGTCCTCAGTATCTATGACGTCCGGGAAAAAAGGGCCGATGACATTCTCATTTATGATGAACAAATCGACGGAAAGAAAATTCGTGCCAAATTAGACAGGGAAGAAATGCGTGACATATCCTGGTCGCCCGACGGGCGTTCGATTCTCCTGACGATAGCAAACATAGTCAGCGAGGAGGACGATATCCGTCAACCCGATATCTATCGACTGGACCTGCCTGAGCGATATGTCGATGCCTCCGCATCGCAGCACATCGGGCCGCCTATGGGGCGTGAATCGGCGTTAGTTGAGCAGCCATCGGCACCGGTGCAAACCCCCGCACAAGTACCGGCGGAGAAGACCGGGTTTGTTACTGAAGTCGTAAGGCCTTTGCATATGACGGTTGAAGAAGCTGTCGCCTCTCTTTCCGCCAATTATGGCCAATACCTGACGGCGAACGCCGCGCGGAACCTTTTGCTGTTCAAGGGCCCGCCGGATGTGTTAACCAGGTTCCGCAGCGATTTGCGACTGGTTGATACGCTTGCTCCCCATATCCTTGTGGACTTTCTGGCGGTCGAGCTGTTGGACGAGGCGAACCGCGACCTCGGCCTCGACTGGACCTACGTCGAGGGACACTTCGGGTTCTTTCAGCCCGCAGGAAGCGCCATCCAAAAGTTCTCCCATATCGATACCGATGAAGACTATCGAGCAGGGCTGCCAAGCGGCGCCCTGGACAGTCTGACTACTTTGCCGGGCGTGGGACAGTCGTTATACCAGGGGGTCGGCAGACTGCCGCGCGAGTTCTTCATTCGCCTCAATACGCTGGTCAGGGACGGTAAAGGAACAATCCTGGCAAACCCAAGGACTGTTGCTATGAGCGGGAAGAAGGCAATGATTAACATCCGAAAAACGCTCAATTACTTCTTCACCGAAGGCTATGACGTGACAGGCCGACCCATTATCGATAAGAGCGATATTTCCGCGGACACCATAGGAGAAATTGTACCTACGCTTCTGGCGGATGGGAAAATCCACCTCGTGGTTGATGTCAAGGTCGGTACTTTTACGTTTACAAAGAACGGAGGGCTGCCGGAGCTTACAACCCGACAATGCAAGACGGAAATCAACGTTCAGCAGGGGCAAACCCTTATCCTTGGTGGACTGCGTCAGCAGGAAATGAGCACTTCGGTAACGAAAGTCCCTATCCTTGGTGACATTCCACTCATCAGTGGGCTCTTCAGACGGGAAGAAAAGGACATCAAGCACAGCGTTCTGACAATCTTTATCACGCCGCAGGTGATGACGCCTGATAATCCTGTCCCTGATTGGCCGATACTAAATCCCGAAGACCACAAGCTGGTCCCCATTATGGAGACACTGCCCCGGAACGGAAAAGCAAAGCGTCCGGGGAAATAGGGCTGCACATCCACCATAACTGCGCTGCGGATACAGCTATTCGCGGCTGCATAATTTTTCAATCAATCCAACCACTGTGGGCGCACATTTTGTATAATCGCGTTTATGGGTTTAGCTGAACAGATAAAGCAAAAGGCGCTTGAATTAGGTTTTGATTTGGTTGGTATAACAGACGCTTCACCAATAGAAGCAAAGCAGGTTGAATTGCTTGCCGGCTGGCTAAAGGCCGGTTGCGCTGGGCGGACGAGCTATATGCACAGAAATTTTGAAAAACGCATTGACCCAGCGAAACTTTTAGAAAATGCGCAATCAGTTATATGTGTTGGCTTAAATTATACGCCGTCCAAAACACAACCAAAACGGGCGGAACCCGATGCCCCAACAGGCCGAGTGGCTAACTACGCACAATATGAAGATTATCATTCGTTCATTAAGAAACAATTACGCAAATTGACAGAATTCATAATCTCGATTGCTAACGAGAACGTAAAGTTTAAGATTTGTGTTGACTCAGTCCCGTTGGCTGAGAGGGCGCTGGCGGCGAGAGCCGGGCTTGGATTTATCGGGAAAAATCATATGCTGATAAGTCCCGTGCTTGGGCAGCAGATATTCTTAGGCGAGATAATAACAGATTTAAAACTTGAAACGGATAAGCCGATTGCCGGCAACTGCTCGGATTGTAATAAGTGTATAGAGGCCTGCCCGACAGGGGCGTTAAGGGCTGACGGCCAATTTGACGCCGATAAATGTATCAGCTACCTGACAATAGAATACAAGGGCGAGATACCGGCAGAGTTAGCTGAAAAGATAGGCGACCGGCTCTTCGGCTGTGACGAATGTGTTCTTGCCTGCCCCTATCAAGAAAGCGCGCCCGTATGCAAGAACAGGCAGTTCAAATTCTACAGCGACAGGGACCAGCTGAACTTGCAGAATGTTTTGAATTTAGGCGCTGAGGATTTCAAAACTCAATTTGCCGATTCGGTCATTAAGCGTTTAGGCCTGGACCGATTAAAAAGAAACGCCCGAATCTGCCTTGCGAATAAGAACCGGCCAAAATAGAGAAAAATCACCCGCTGAAAAGTTGACGATGGCGATGAGAGTAATTACTATATTCGGGTTACTTGTTGGACTATGGGCATGTATTTTGGGCGTGATTTGTGGCGCGCTGTGGTTATTGCGGCGCAAGGGTGTTATCCCTTATTGTTATAGAGTGACGGACTTTAGTGAGGAAGCCATTTCGCTAAGCGTTGGGAAGAAAGAGCACCTCATAAAATGGACTGATGTTGAAGCTGTTTACCCTTACTCGTTTAGTCGAGCTCATGTGCAGAAACTCAGCATTTTTGAGCTCGAACTAGTGGACGGTGATACTTGTATGTTAGGGGTATTCCCCAAGAATGTAAGCAGCTTACTCGTTAGATTTTACGATGCCTTCCTGAAAAGCCTGAGTATGAGGATGGAGGATATCCGACAGATTGAATTTTCTCATCCAACACATTGGATACGCAATAAAAAGAGGGCGTTTTCGAAACAGTTTATGGGAACGGGTTTTTTCGCTCTGGTATGGTTAGGTTTATGGATTCCTTTAATTATATATGCTAGGGAGCGCGTTGTTCATATTTGGGTGGCGTATCTCCTTGCATTATACCCTATTATTATATGTATAGGGATTCTTGTCTACGAGTGGCTTCAGGCTCATCGTCACAAATGCCTGCTATCTCTAAGAGTTCTCGACGGTCAGCTGAGGTGGCAGGATGACTTTGGTCGGCCTGAGGTAAGAGCCTTATCGGAGGTGAAATCTTTTAAGCTCGATAAGCTCCAGGGATTTTTAGGGTTTTCTGATGGTACTACACTCAGAGATTTGGAGAAGCTTCGTTATTGGCCTATCTTGCGAGAATATTTGCTTTCAAAACTTGAGCCAATAGAAAAACAGAAGAATAAATGAGATTAACAAATCCCAATGGCCAGATAATCGCTCAGCACGATGGCGACCTGATGACAGAACTCGAAGGCGATACTCTGACGTGGAACGAGAACGGCCAGCTGACAGAAGGCTTGTCAGCAACATTAACCTTCATATACAATTGGGACGGCAAACTTAGTAAAGCGTATCTCGACAGCAACAATATCCATTTGAAATACGACCCCATGGGCAATCGCGTCTGGAAGAATTCCACTGTTAATGGTGAACGTAAATATATTGTTGACATTGCAGGCCGTCTGCCGGTAATATTGATGGAGCTTGATGGAGATGAGAATATCAAGAAAAGCTATATCTACGAAAACAGCAGAATAATCGCTCAGCGCGACGGCGATTACGAAGACGACAGATACTTCTATGTCAATGACCGCCTTGGCTCTGTGCGGCAGGTAATCGATATGTCCGGCAGCGTTAAAAGAAATTATACATACAGCCCGTTTGGCCAATTGCTGGAAAGCGGTGCAGCCAGCGGCGCCCCGAGCAATCCCTTTATGTTCACCGGCCAGTGGTTCGACGATGAAATCAGCCAGTATTATCTACGGGCAAGGATGTATGACCCTGTCCTGATGAGATTCACCGCCCGCGACCCCGTAAAAGGCAAATTCAAAGACCCCTTGACCCTGCATAAATACCTCTATTGCGGGAACGATCCAATTAATAAGTCAGATCTCTCTGGCGAATACTTCTTCGGTATTGCTGGCGCACTTATCGGCCAAGCCATGTTGAGCCAACTGCGAATAACAGATACTGAATTTCATATGAGTGTTTGGTACGAAAGTTGCTCATGGGCTGAAATGATCAATGCATTCCAGGTGAACAGAGCCGTAGAGATGGATTTAGTCTATCAAAAGATCCAGGGCGGTTTTACCAGAGCAGGCCTTAAGAGTATATTTCACTACGTAACTCCACTTATGGGAACATTCGGAAAGGCTACCGGGTTTCTGACCGAGTTAGGGAGTGATGCCGCCACTGGTGAACTGGACCCGTTTATCGAGGGGCTAATTGAGGGTGGTGATGTAACCGCTGAGGATGTCTGGATATATTTCTTGGGTAAGGCCCCTGCCACCCTGTATTAGTAGGTTCTAACCTAAATAAGCTCAGTATACGCTACCTACTGGTGGATATGAGGAGATTACTAATATGCAATGCGAACAGAAAATAACTCTAAGACGTTGTTTTTTTCATCGTATTCATGTATCGACTTGGGTTGAGAGATTATCTCGTCTTTTCAGTTATTCTTTTGACGTTTCACTACTTCGACCCAATTTGCGGCTTGCAATTCTTCGCAAGTTTGGTTATTTCATTTGCTGAAAGTAAGGTGTTTGGATATGTTTGTCGAAGCTTCGCCGACTTTACATATGAGCCAGCCAATTGCGATAAGTTTTATGAATTGAAGTTTTTTGAGGAGACGATTAATGAGCCGAGTAACTGCGATTGTAATTGCCTGTCTTTTAGCAACGCCCGGTTTTGCACAAAGGGAATCACGTTATCACAGTTCTGAGTGGCATTTCTCTTTTCTGCTGCCGGAAGGGTGGGAGTATATTACTGAGGATGCGCTACCCAACAAGTATAGAACAACACTTAAGGAACAATTTATAAGTAAAACCTTGGCCCTTTGCCAGAAAATTGGTGCCGAATATTTTACCACACCGTATATACTTGTCCAAGTTAAAAGTTCCCAAGAGATGTCGGAAGTCCAGCTTGAGAAGTTTTTTGGGGACGACAGGGGATTTCTCCTGGATAACCTTGAAAGAATGATAGACCTTATACAAAAGGGTAAAAGCCTTCGCATGCTCGAGTCTTGGAAAGGTGCGGAGCGTATAGGGGCGGAGGTTGACTATCACCCGGATAAGCATGCCTCATTTGAGACGGTGGAGTTGTACCACCAAAGTCTGGGAAGGATTATCGCAGTTACAATAAAACTGCTGGGTAGTCATAGAATGGTTACACTAAAATGTTATGCAGACGGTCCTGATGCAGATAATTTCTTAGATTCGGTCAAGGCGGTTGAAGATTCTTTTTCTTATGATAAAGGCTATGGATTTAGGGAAACCAAAGGCGTGGCACCCGGCTTGATCCAAGGCTTGTTCCGAAGAGGCATCACTTCTTGGATCGTGGGACTGTCGGTCATAGCTCTATTATGCTGGCTGCTACGCCGATGGGCAATGGGCTAGAATGGTACTTCAGCTATTGGAAGAAACTCGAAAAGAAATAGAAGGGAGTTGGCGTAAGAAACGTAATAACGTGTCACAATTTGGCTTCTGCGGAGTATAGACAGTTTTCAAGGGGGGGGGGTAGGGACTGATTATGAACAGATTATGGCTGAAAATAGTTGGGTGCATGTCTTCGTTCTCCTCGCTGGGTTGGAATGAGCTATACGTACGCTAATAATCAAGTAATTGACCAGCATACCGGCGGCCAGTCAGCAAGTAAATATTTCTATGTCAATAACCGGCTCGGCTCTGTGCGGCAGGTAATCGATATGTCCGGCAGCGTTGAAAGAAATTATACATACAGCCCGTTCGGCCAATTGTTGGAAAGCGGTGCAGCCAGCGGCGCACCGAGCAATCCCTTTATGTTCACCGGCCAGTGGTTCGACGATGAAATCAGCCAGTATTTCTTGCGAGCCCGAATGTACGACCCCGCCCTGATGAGATTCACCGCCCGCGACCCCGTAAGAGGCTCATTCCGCGAACCGATGACACTGCATGTCTATCTCTATTGCCTAAATGACCCGATAAATAAAGTTGATCCAGAGGGTAGATTTGCTTATAATTTTGTAAGTTCAATACTTACCGGTGGTGCGTTATATGCTCATGGAATAGACCTTGCAACTTATGCTGCATCTTCGGGAAATTGGGGATTCTTCGGTCTTGCACAGGCAACTTTTGAATTTATGCCTGTTGGTATGGCAGTAGCAACTGTCGGTGTACGAACTTGGGTTGGCCGGGGCGTTGGCCTCTATATGGGATGGAGGATTGAAAAGCTTACTGAAATAACAGGTATGGATGTTTGGAAAGGTGTGCTTATGGACACTTTTGCATATTATATGTATAGTTGCTGGATGTTAAACGCACGAGCAGATTCAGAGATTAGGCCGTGGGATATGCAAGATTTTCTTGAATGGAGAGATTGAGTACGGAGATAGCCTATGTTCTCTAAAAAAGAGACCAGAATAGTATTGGGGTTTTTGGTCCCTTTTATGGCAGCGTGGGGTATCTTATATCTTTGTGGATATCATATTACACGATTTGGTGACCCTATTGTTGGATGGATTATACTCGTAATCTTTATAGGAAATTCACTCTACGATTGGAAGGACAAGAGAGCGCTTTTGAAGAGATGTGTCTTGGCATTACCTTTTTCTTTGCTGGCGGTTTTACTATTAAGTCTTACAGTTTTCCGACTTTCTGATTCCTGGGATTCCGGAGTTCTCATGTTTATTGTGTTAACAGCAGGGAAAGAGAATTTGAAGCAGTTTTTTGTTATTAGATTAGTAATAGGAGCTATTCTGATTAGCCTGCTGGCTATCCTGGTTACTTTGATTAATAGTGTACTGGCTGGCCCTGTGAAATGAAAGCCCAGAGCTTTTATGAGAAGATACGTTGCAATAGGATGTGTTTATATTATAACGGGATGCGTTATAGCTGTCCTGGTGTTTTACGAATCTTATTGTGTTCGATCACACACGCAAAAAAAACCTGAATTGCTGCCTGTCGCAGTTAAATCAGTTAAGTTTGCAGGGATACTTTTTCTGCTTCTTGTAGTATTTACAGCTTCTCAAATTCTTTGCAAACACTTTCATACAGGTTTTTGGATTTCTTTTGTGATTTCCGTTTTAATCTCGCTGTGCTTTCTGGGAGTTTGTTATTTGTTCAAGATAAAGAATCCTGCATTTTCGAATGATTCGACAAAAAAGGTAAAGAAGAAAAATGAAGCGATGGATGACCCCCAAAGGAAATTGAGTAATAGCGATTATGGTTCTCGAAGATCCAACGAAGCTATCTGACCTGATCGACCTTGTGATCGGCCGTTTTACGATAGCAGTTATTCTGTAGCATTGGGTGAAATAGGTAGAAATATATGACGGAAATTAAAAGTGATCTCATAAGGTGTTAACATTTTGTTCCTCTTATGGAAAGGTAGTTTTCCAGGGGAGGTGGTGAATAACCATGAACAGATTATGGCTGAAAATAGTTGGGTGTGTGGTTGTGGGAAAGGAAGCAGCTTAAGGTGCGAGGAAGGTGTCTGATTCGCAGGAGGGGGTTTCGCAGCCCTGGACTTTGCAGCCCTGGTACATACCCTGCAGCGTGAATATATCATCATTTGAGATGTCGGTATGGCGCTCCTTTATAAATTTGACGCCGCCATCGCCAAACAAAACATTTTGGCCGTGACGGTTGTGATTGATACTGTTGAGAGTTAATAGATTTTTGTCCAGTTTAAGCGTGAACGGTTTGTCGTAATCCTGAGGGATGTTTTCGAAAAGGGGGCTCAAATCTGAAATCAAGATTCTTTGGCCGCGTAGCTGCAGTTTTGCGGGTTTGCTGCACCTTATTCGCACGCTGTAAGTTATATAATTTCTGGCGGGGAAGTCGTTGCGGATTTGTACTTGGGAGGGGTCGAGTCGGATTGCTAATGTCTGCTTTTTGCCGGGGCAGACAAAATCTCCCGGCTTGACGTAATTACCTTTTACCAGGAGCCACATATTGCGGGTGTTGGAGTAGTTCTCTTTGCCCTGGTAGCCGACCTTCCACCAGTGCGAGCCGGCGGCGGTTGCAACAGCGGGCATATTGCCGTTGTGGTCGGAACTGTATCGCTGTACGCCTCGGAAGATTCGGCTGAGTCCCATTTGGCATTGGTACTGCCGATACTTCTGGCGGGCGTAATTCAGAGGAGCAAACCAGGTTCCTAAAACAATAAAAATCACTGCAGCCGCTGCTGCCACTTTGCCCAGGTTCCACCAGAGCCGAGTCTTCGTAGTAACAGGCCGGGTTTGTTCGGCGGTAAGCAACTGCTCAAGGCGGAGCTGGCTTGACTTTGCGAGATTATTGAGCCGCCAAATGGTGCCTTCGGCCAGCTCATCCGGACACGGCTCAGGAGTCAGACTATCAAGTGGGGACAGAGCAGCTTTGAGCTTCGAGTGAATTTCGGCTGCCTCTTCGTTGCGGGATATCAACGCCTCGGCTTCGGCAGTCTCTTTTTGGGATGTTAAACCTAAGCAATAATCAAATAGTAGCTGTTTTTGCTCGTTGTTCAGCGAACTCATTTAGTTTCTTTGCTCCCGAATGCTGCTTTCCACTCTTTGCTAAAACGTCCAACGGCTGTATGGAGTCTGCTTTTAACAGTTCCAATAGGTATACTCAAAATCTGAGCCATTTGTTTATAAGAAAATTTGTTAAAATAGGCTAAAATTAGTATTTCCCGCAAATTTTCCGGCAGAGCCGCTATGATTCTTCTGACCTGCGCAGCGGCCTCATCCGTCTGCAGTTTCTCGTAAGGCATTGTTTTATCGGAATTAAGGGTGTTTAGCACATCATCGAAGGACAAATCCTGCGACTCCGCTATGGTGCCGATGGGGATGGCGGCTGTTCGCTGCTGTTTGCGAAGGGCGTCCTTTGCCTTGTTGGCGGCTATAGTGAACAGCCAGGGGCGAAGAGACCGACTTGGGTCGAAGCTCTCTCGGCTGGTAAATAACTGCAAAAATGTTTCCTGAAAGATATCTTCAACCAGGTCGTGCCGGTTTAGAAAGCGTCTCAAGAACACATAAAGGCCGTTTTTGTAGCGACTTACGATTTCCCTGAACGCGGCTTCCTCGCCGGCGGCGTAGCGGTCGAGAAGCTCTGCGTCACTTTGTTTGTCAAAAGTAGGTTTCATTTTCCAAACTCTTATTAAAGTTGTAGCCGAGCAAGTATAATATTATAGGGGATTTAGAAGTAAATTAAAATCCTATGAACCGGAGCCTATCAAGATTGTTTTTGCACTGTCACGTTTTTTTCTCCCAAGTATTTTGCGCCTTTGGCCCTTTGCCGGGGAATGAGGGGGCGAAGTTGAAAGTGTAAAAAAGACTTATACCGCACCTATTTAATTTTAACGCCCGCGGCGTTAGAAAATCCGCAAAATCGGAACATCCTGCGAAGCGGAAGATTTCTAACGGGGCCCGCCAAATCATATAACTCCATAAGAGCAAAAGGATTATCTTTTTACATAAGCGCACTTTTAAAATAGATGCGGTATTACCCCTCGGTCGGAACACCAGGTAGGCACTCTCCGGACTATCCACTTATCCGAAAGGTCCGGCCCGTGTGTGTGCGGAATCGTCATTTTAATATTGAACAAAAACACAATGGGCGCAGTCAAAAAGCTATGCGAGATTCCGGCTGTGCAGATGAATTTTTACATCACCCGGATTTCCGGGGGCTCCTTATGTCCTACCGAGCTTCCTCATATATTTCTTTGACTTGCGAAGTCCCATTCGAGATGCCTTCTTCTTGACTGCGTCGGTCTTTCGTCTGAGCTGCTTTGCTATTTGAGCAGTTGGGTTGTTCGCGAAGAGCTTTTTGAGCAGCGCGACTTCGCTCGGTTTCCAGCCTTTTGCGGCCTTCTTTTTTGCGGCTTTTTTCTTCTTTGCCATTTTGTGCTTCCTTTCGTTAAATGGTTTCGGTCAAAACTTGTCCATCTACTCCGATTTAACGACTATGTACAATCTACGAGTGGTCTTTCGGAGTGTCAAGTTTTTTCTATGGCTTTGAAGCAAAAAATGTCATCAATCGGTCTGCGGTCGGACCGTCTTAACACTGTAAGATTTGTACCCAATCTGTTTGCAGAACGGGCGATGTGCGTGACGTGCAGGGACTAAAGCACAGACCTCAATGTTCCGGTTACTCGTCGGTGGAACCATTATCTTCGGCTTTGTCGGGGTCTTCGCTGAGATAACTGATTCTGTCACCCAAAAGAATACCTTCGGAGCCGGGCTCATTGGGAACTGCGCTCAGGTAACTGATTTGACTATCAATAATACCACTTTCAGGTTCGGGCTCGTTAGGCTCACTCGCCCAACTTATATTTCCAGTTACTATTGGCAATCCTACGAGAAGCAATATCAGAATGAGCATATTTAAGATTTGTCTTTTCATTTTTAGTCCCCATCCAAAATAGTTCAAACTTTTATTACCTGCTTTCACAGGCACAGGCCTGATTCGCTTTTTGACTTACGGTAGTTAAGACCCTTCTGAATAAGTGTCCTGCAGAGGCGCAATCACTATGGGGCTTGTAATGCCGCTCGGCAGCATTTTATCTTCGTCGGGGGTGATGCTAATAACGCCGACGTCGCCCGGTTCGGTCGTCTCGGAGCCCCCGTCATCGAGGGTAGCACCAATATTCGTTACATATCCGCTGCTCCATTGGCTT
>JGI10211J34971_10002787_pt1 | contig 14102 bp, 14 predicted proteins | sample Etolagsediment_FD_34971 | JGI IMG/M metagenome (IMG submission 34971) | reverse complement strand
TGGGGGCTCTGCTGCGGCCATCCAGGCCGCAGATGCCCATATAATCAACACGAAAAAACTCCTCCTCAGACGGGTAGGCTGAGGATTAGTGGTAATCAGGATAAAAAAAATCTGTTTAGGGACACTCGTCGTTGTTATTGTTGCTAACAATTAAATATCTCACGACTTTCACACATATTTTCTCTCCTCCAAAAACCTAAGAGTACATTCATCTTTTGAGGTAGAAAGTGAAGAACAAGAGAGAAAATATCAAGCGAGTGAAATTATTGATTGTCAAATAAGTATTTTGTCAGATCGAGATTGTAGTTGATTTCTCGATACTCAGGCATACTGTTATTTTTGATATTAAAAAGTAACAGAGGGATGTCCATCTCATACAGCGAGCCATGACTCCGATAATCCTCTGCAAGCTCTTCCATTTCCTCCGGAAGATCCCCAAAAACCGTATCTCTGTCAGGAAGAACAACCAGATCGCCAATTCTAGATGCCATAAGTCCAAATCGTCTGGCAGCTTCCTCTCTGGTAAAAACACCATCTATTCCTGTTAATCCAGATATGATTTCGATGGCTTTATCTGAGTCACTTTCCTTTCCAAGGTGGAGGTACGAAACACCACCAAATCCACGATGATGCTTGAGCAGGCGATCTGCAACAGGGGAGACTGCAAATTTAAGGTCTAAGCCACGATTGCTACAGGCTTTGGCGAGATCCCAGCAACGTTTTTTAGAATTCATTCCATGATCTGCAGTGAGGGCTATGGTAAAATCAGGCCCCTTTGTTTCGATTATACCTAAATATTCATCAAGCTTTTTCATGTGTTCCTGTGATTCCACAGCCTCTGGTCCCCACATATGCATAGGATAGTCGGTTGTGTGAACATAAATAAGTTCAATGTCGGGCCTGTTTTCGATAAGATCAATCGCAATATCAAAGAGCCAATAGTTTATTGCTGTTGAGTACATTGGTGGTGGGGAACCGTATTTTTCACAGATTGCTTCATCTGCAGACTCTGCAGTGACAACGAAATCGGCAGCGCCACCTAAAATTTTTGATGTCTTTGCTTTACAAGTTAAAAGAGCTGACTTCTTTCCCGATTGTGCGGCAAGTTCAAAAATTGTGGGTGCTTTGAGGAAACTTTGATGCTCAAGGAAGACTGCAGCATCTTTTTCTTTGTCATAGTAACAATTGGTCGTAACTCCGTGGGAATCAGGCCAACATGCACAGGCGATGGAAATATTATTTGCATTTGTGAGAGAAGGGAATATGGAACTCCCTGGTTTGAAGAAACCCTCACGTGCCATTCTACGCATGACCGGCATATCAGTTTTTTGATAGTACTCCATATCAAACCCATCTATCATGAGGACAATGGATTTATTCAATAAGATTGGTGGCATAGTAACTCCTTAAAAAAGAAAAAACATTCTACATACATTTGGTTCTGGCGTAGACACTGAATCGCTCAACGCCAATTACAAGTAAAAATACAAAAACAATTATGGTCGCAGCTGTTTGATATTCGAACATATCCATTGCGACCTTTAGCTCGATTCCGATGCCACCTGCTCCAACCAATCCGAGAACAACAGATGAACGAACGGCTTTTTCAAGGGCAAAAAGTGAGGAATTCAAAAAGGAAGGCATTGCTCCTGGTACCACAGCTGATAAAACAATTGCCATGCGCCCGGCACCAATGGTTTGCAATGCTTCCTCTGGTCCATGATCTATGTCCTCCATTGCCTCAGCAAAAAAACGACCACAGAATCCCACTGTGTCAACAATGATTGTGAGCGTGCCGGCAAAGGCTCCCAAACCAACTGATGCAACAAATATCACAGCCCAGACCAGATCAGGGACGGAGCGACAGAATGCTATGATAAATCGAGTAATATTATAAATTATCGGGTGAGGTGTGTTGCGACGCGAGGCAAGTATTGCCAGAAAAAAGCTTATAACAATGCCTATTGTTGCACCAACAAGTGCCATTTGAAACGTTTGGAGAATGGCTTTTGAGATACTTGATATCCTGCTGAAGTCAGGTGGAGTCATCTCTTTAATCAAACGGAACATATTTGGAATTCCGTTAAAAAAATCGGTGATTGAAAAGGCACTCCCGTTCAATGACCAGACGAAAAACATGGCAGCAGCCAGGTAGATTATAATTTTCCAAATCGGCGGTAAGTCGAACCGCCCTGGCATTTCTGACTGATAACTGAGGCTATGATCACTGATAGATTTCATTAAGGTCACTCTTGGTGAAACTTGTTGTTTCTCCATCCAGCATCACATTTCCACTCTGCAGTGCCACGAGTTTATTGGAATAGGAGAGTGCGTGATCAAGATCGTGAGAAACAAATAATAAGGTGATATTTTCTTCTGTGGTTAAATCAACAAACAACTCCATAATCTCTCGCCCAACTTTTGGGTCAAGACTTGCCACTGGTTCGTCTGCCATCATAAAATCGGGCTTTTGCATAAGAGCTCGGGCAATGGCTATTCGTTGAGATTCTCCACCTGATAAGCTGTCGGCTCTACTCTTGGCAAGGTGTTTAAGTCCAACTTTTTCGAGGCAAAACATTGCTTCGTCCCTAAGAACTGCTGGAGCAAAGGACTGGCGTAATGTGCGAATGTTACCAGTACGACCGATAGCCCCATGAATCACGTTGGTTAAAACAGTTAATCTGGGAACAAGATTGTGACGTTGAAAAACAAGCCCTACTCTTGTACGGAGCTTCCTAAGACTCTGATGGTCCAATGAGCAGATATCATGACCAAGAAGTGATATGGATCCTGAGTCTGGTTCTATCAATCTCAAGCAACAGCGTAGGAGGGTGGATTTTCCACTCCCATTTCCACCAATAAGAGCAATCGCATCACCCTGGCTCGCTGAAAATGATACATTGTTGAGGATAGAATCCCGGCCCGGAAAGGATTTCCCGATGGATTTAAGTTCTAACTGGGTCGTTTTATCAGCAACATCCCGGTCTATGACCGGGAGTGCTGATTGAAGTTGGCATATCATAGAGATCTACTCCACAAACCCGGCAAACTTCGGATAGCCAATAGTGATGTACATGGATCGAACATAGTTATAGTCTGAATCCTGTACACCTGGTAAAAATCTCATTCCCGTGTACTTTTTATTATCCTCACCCTTAAGAATTGCCTGCACAAGTTCATCAGAATGTTCAACAAAAACTTCTTTGACTTTGTTTACTATGGATTTGTCAACATGGGGGGCTGCAAGTAAAACATCATTTGGAAGGTCTGGACCGCGTGCAATAACTTTAAAATCTCCTGGTTGAAAATCCTTTTCCTTTCCTCGTAACTTGAGGAATTTATCGGTTGTCATTCCCCAACCAGCAACATCGCCACGTTTAAGACCTAACCACCCAAGATCAACACTGGTATGCATGATTTCAACATCTTTAAGTGGGTCAAGACCATTGTCAGCCATGATCTGGAGAGGGGCAAGATGCTTTGAGGTTGAGCCAACGCCACCAATCGCGACCTTTTTCCCTTTAAGGTCAGCTATGGAGTTGATTCCGCTATTTGATAAAACAACAACTGAACAATAATAGTCTGGTCTTGAGAAACCAATAACAGGGGTCGCACCAGTGAGGGTTTTAAAAACCACATATTCCGCTGGACCAGTAAGCACAAAATCTACATTTTCAGAGCGAACTGCTTCAACGGCAGCGGTTCGATTTGGTACTGGAAAGAATTCCACTTCTTGACCTAAATTTTTAGACAAAATGTCTCTAAATGCACCAAATTCTCTCTGGAGCATTTCAAGCCCTTCGATATCCGTTACTGCAAGTCTAATCTTATCATTAGCTGTTGCTTGAATGGGCAACACCATTGTGACCAGGGCAAGGACACACATACTGACAATTTTTTTCAAGCCATTCATTGGAACCTCCGTTATTGGTGAAATGGTTATGTCGGACAATTTGTATGTTCCGATCTTATGGGACCAAATTAACAAAGCTTTATTATGGCGAAATTTATTTTAGGTTATAATCATATTACATTATGTTATATGTGATTATATTTATTATAGGTTATGGTTATATAGGAGAGGAATTTGAAATTTACCTTAAAACAGTTGCAGGTTTTTCTTGAGGTGGCAGCACAGGGGAGTGCTTTGGCCGCATCCAAGAAACTCATGATATCTCAGCCTGCCGTGAGTGCATCCCTAGTTGAACTTGAGAAGAACCTGGCCACAACTCTTTTCCACAGGAGAAAGAAACGGATAATTTTGAATGAAATGGGGCGAGATCTTGTTCCCATTGCAAAGCTGCTCATCGCAAAAGCGAACGATCTGGACAAGATGTTCCAAGACTGTGAAGGAAGCCCGCAAGGTACATTACGTGTGGGGGCAAGTACAACACCGGCTAGTTATATCCTGCCATCTTTGATTTCTAGTTTTGTAGAGGAGAATCCCCAGGTAAGAATTGATACATTCAGTCGTAATAAAACTGGAATCGTATCCTTGTTTGAAGATTTTTCCCTTGATATTGGGGTTATTGCAGGCTCAAGTCATAAGCCCCATGTGAAAAACATTCCCTGGATTGTAGATGATCTTTGTGTGTTTGCTTCAGCGACTCACCCCTTAACCAGAAAAAAAGATGTCAGCCTGGCTGACTTGATAGATTGTTACTGGGTAACGAGAGAGGAAGGGTCTGGTACTCTAGAAGTCTTTATAAAAGCATTGTCAAAGTCTGCTGGTTCACTAAAGACCCTGCTGGTTTTTGACAATCTTGAATCCATCAAAAGAGCTGTTGAAAACACTAGTACTTTAGGATGCACGTCACCATATGCCATTCAAAGAGAAATCAAGATGGGTGTGTTGAAAATAATTCCCACCCCTTTTCTTAATTTACGTCGTGAGTATTCATTTCTGGTACATAAGGAAAGGCATCAGAGTCAATTGCTGAATTATTTTATTGGGCACTGTTTTGCTCAGTCAAAGAATATGGGGTCTTTCTGAGTTTATACTATATCAACTGGAAGTGTGAGCTTCCACAACAGCTTCCACCAGGGGGAACAAACTGTTGTACCAGGAAAAAAGAAACAATAAGTGCAGTATTGCTACTACTTAGATGCTGTTGGTAGCATTTCAACGTAATTGCGTTTTTTTATCAATATCTTCTTCAAGTCGATCGTGGGCTGGAGAAGGTGATACAGAAAGTGATGTTATTTGATTTCTTAGTTCACTGGTCATTTCAATATCCACACATTTTAAACAGGCTTCGAGTTGTTCACTGTTTCTAGCCCCTATGATAGGAGATGTTACAGTTGGGTGATTCATTACCCAGGAAATTGCAAGTGCCGCAGGTTCGTATCCCAGTTCGGTTGCGAGTTTTTGAAATTGCTCTGCAGTCTTAAAATAATTCTGATTATTGTATCGTTTGCTGTAATAATCCTTGTCTCGTAACCGAGCAGGAGATAAAGAATTCAGTTGTGTATACTTTCCGGTTAACACGCCGGCACCAATTGGACTGTACGGAATCACACCCAACTGTTGGTCCTCGGCCAATGGAAAAATTTCTACTTCCGCTTGCCGTTTTATAAGACTATACATAGGTTGGATGCAATCAATGCTACTGAAAAGATTTGTTTTTGTGATATGAATACTTTTCATTATCTGCCAAGCTGCCCAATTACTTACCCCTGTATACAAGATTTTTCCTTGGCGTATAGCATCCTCAAGAAATCTAAAGCTGCTTTCCATGGAAGTTGCCTGATCAAAATAATGGAGAAAGTATATATCTATATAGTCAGTTTTAAGGCGCTTGAGACTCTTTTCTAACTCAAGCATTAAATGTTTACGCGATGAGCCAATGTCATTGACGCCAGTATCGATTCTACTGGTTCCTTTTGATGTTAAGATAAGCTCATCTCTGCATGGTTTGGCACAATCACCTAAAATCTTTTCAGCCCTGCCATCCGAATATTTGTTGGCACAGTCAAAAATATTAATGCCCACCTCCCGGCACAGTGAAAACATCCGTTTTGATTCTTTGACATCTGCTTCAGTACCAAAGGTCATTGTCCCCAGACAAAGAGATGAGACTTGAAGCCCGGTATTTCCTAAAAAATTATATTTCATCTGATATACACCTATTTATATAAGGAGTTGCTGAGGATTGAGCATGGAAAACTCTGTAGAAAGGATCGACCCAGGTAGTACTAGTGCACTACCACCCGCCACAGCAAAGACTGAGCGAAGACTTTACCCAGAAGAACTTCAACGGCCTTGTTTAAGGCAATACCCAACAGTCATAAAAGAGTTTATGCGTTAAATAACTTATTCAATGTGTGACTTTTTAATAGCCACAATGTTCCAGTGATATGATCCTTTTAAGGATTGTTCAACCTCTTCCAAGTCTGTGACATAGAATCCTGCATCTTTAAGTATTTTTTTTAACTTAACTTTGTCGCAATAGTAGTGGGGATGTGCCTTGTCACCCTTCTCACTATTTATCCAGGTATCTTTTGATACCTCCTGACCAACTTGAAAGTTATGATTATTCTTAGAGAGAAGTGTTGCTTGGAAAAAGCCACCAATTCGCAAAACCCGGTTAATTTCTATCAGAGAGTGAATGAGATTTCCTTTCGTTCCATGATAAATGACATTCCAGGCAAGGATATAGTCGAAAAAACTTTCTCCAAAGGGAAGTGTGGCCATATCTGCCAAATGGGTGGATAGCTCAATATTTTCCTCCTGAGCCTTATTCTTAGCAAAATGAAGACCATGTGGACTGAGATCAGTCATGCTGACTTTAAATCCATGTGCTGCAAAAAAAAGTGCGTGTCTCCCAACGCCACCACCAAGATCGAGAATTTGTTTAACTTTTTTTTCTTTCAAAACAGGAAGAAATTGGGTGACAGCTGCTTCAGGTGTTGTCCAGTCCTCTCTGCTTTGAGGATTTTGCCATTGATTATCCCAATGGATATAAGCAGTTGAAGCGTTGAACATTTGTATGTCCTATATTTAAGGGAAGTGTTTGAAAGGATGCGGGATGCCTTCCTTTGTCATAAAATGATAAGAGCAAAAGATAGATGCCTGATATTCAAACTCTGTAATGATATGTTTAGAAAAGTATTAATTTTTTAAGCCCACAAGTGGAGTCGCATGTGAAAAACATTGAAGTTAAAAAAAGCTTTAAATCTGTATGGGGCTATGCTGGATCCTGAAAGATGGAACTTTCTATATATCGCTTTCTTTTTTCTCTTTGAGTTTATGCAGGTCAAGAATAGCTAAGCCGTCAATACAGTTCTTAAAATCAGGGTTAACATTAAAATCCAGAAAATTCGCATAATCGCCGAAGGTATGTATGGTCAATACCGCCCCGACGATACCATCTTTCAGGACAATTGCTGTACGAAGAAAAATCTGCAGACTGTCTACTCCGGAGAAAAAAACCTATGTCAAAACTCGGAAACAGTATCGGCAACAGCCTGTATGGGCTAGGAGGCAGGGAGGATAACACGGCTGCAATCATCAACAGTGAAATCACCAAACTGATAGCTCTGAAAGAGACTGAGGCGTACTGCAAAATGCTGGCTGGCCTGCAACACATCGAAGAGCAATACGGCCTTTCCGCCAGACTCATTCACAAACGGGCGCATTGTCTGATGGCCCTGGGAGAACTGGGGAAGTACGGCGATGCATCAAGGATTCTTTATCTGCAACGCTAACAGACAAATAAGATATGTACCGAATCTATCGTGAAGAGCTTATCAGCCATAAACTCGCGCCACTCAACCTGGACAACATCCCCAAGCCTGGATAAATGATCCAACACCTGAACAGGTAGAGCGCACCAAACCGTTGACCACTTTTTAACAGCTTCTAAACGAAATCCTAACCCGTAATGTCTACAGTGATACAGAACAGTAATGAAATAGAATCATACGGGAGGACACCATACTGTACTTGTATCTCTTTTTACTGCCACACCAAGGCAAGCCCCTGGTGGATTATAAAATCCGATGATAAACATGTGGCCCGTCGTGAAGACATGAAACCTATTTTGAATTCCGTCCGATACAAAAGACGTAGACGCAATCTCAACTATGAACCGGACCCGAAGGTTGTGGTAGCCGGTGACATTGAACTGAAAAGGATGCACCATCAGATCAAAAAATATGGTAAAGTACTACGCTAGCTTTTCACAACTCCTGCCATATATTCACAAGCACCTTCTTGATTATGGGAAACAACAAATCAGCGACCAATATGCGTGTTTTTATCATCGAGTGCCCCAATCCCCTCGATTTACTCCAGGGACGTAATGAAGGCAAAAGCCTTGAACAGATCTGCAAGCTTATAGGCCACGAAGCCACTTCCTTTCATCCGCGCTCAAAAATTGATTTGGAGACGGTATGCAAATACATATCAAGCATTGATCGGGAGCATGACGACACGGATAATCCGGACCTGCCAATCTGCATCCACATCTCAAGCCACGGAGAAGAAGATGGACTCTTTTTCGGAAAGGATTTGCTGAGCTGGAATGAGCTGGAAGAAGTACTTGAACCGATCTGCACCAAAAAAAGCACCTACCGGGGAGAGAAGATCCTGATCATATCCGCCTGTGAGGCAAAAAAACAGAAACTGACCAAAAACATTCAGAAGAAACTTCAGTTAAATAAAGGCGTTCAGCCAATCAAGCACCTGTTTGTCACCGCAGGCAAAGATGTGTATTGGGATGATGCTGTGGTCGCTTGGGCCCTTTTCTATAATAAAATTCCAAAGGCTAACTTTGCCAAAAAGAAAAAGATCCTGGAGGTATTATCGCTGATCGAAAAGGCTGAACTGGGACGCATTCACTACTACAGGTGGTCTGCCAAAAAAGAGCACTATCAGTGCTTTTGCGCAAACGGCAAAGTAGGCTAGCCTGAAACAGCAGGCATCCACCAGGGAGCACTTACTCCAGAATAAAAGAAGGCCTGAAACCGGGGGCTTCAAAAAAACCCACCCCCGGCAACCAGTCTACGGAACAACACAGCTGGCAGCAACAGCCTGCCAGCTGAAGAAATCTTCTCTTTGTCATATATGAACAGAGAGTGCCTCACTTCTTCTTACCTTTCTTTGCCTTTTTGTCCTTCTTTCCTTTCTTAGCTTTTTTCAGATCTTTCTTTTTGGCTTTCTTTGCTGCCTCTTTCTTCTTTCCTTTCTTTTTCTTAGCCATGCTATCCTCCACGAGTAGTTTTTAAGGCATAATGCCCACACAAACTTCTATATGACCTAAAGTCATATATTATTACCATAAGCTATAATGACAGACTCGTCCTGTCAAGAATATTTCATGTGCAATTGCCATTTTTTATGGTATTTTTTCTTACAGGCTTCTCGAAAAGAGACAATGTGGCACCTTAACTGCGTTAACGAGTACTCCACTATGACCTTTATAGAATTCAAAAAGCTGTTACTGGATGCGGAAATCACCCTGCCCAAGTTCTGCAAACTCATCAAGGTGAGTGACAAAAACATCCAGTCGTACAAAAAAAAGGGACACGTCCCCAATGCTATTGCTGCTCTAGCTGCCTGCTTTGTCAGGCTCCATCAGGAGCAGATAGATTATCGATCCCTGATAGAAGAGCTGGATCTCAAAAAAAAGACAAAGAGTGGTGGTTTTAAAAAGAAACCGTTGAAAAAAGGACTAGCTGCGCCTACTCCTGAAGAGAAAGACCAGAACGATCACAACTCCGAAGAGGAGTACTAACGGTAACTGATCAGCAGGGATAACAGCACTCCTCCCCCTCCACGCTCGACTATTTTTCCCTTAGCATCTCTTCCCCCCCTGTTTCTGCCATATCCTTTTTTTACAGATCACTAACTAAATGCTAACAAGAAACAAGGAGCCTTTTAATGGGTGCGGCCTTTTATGCTCTTTTACTGCTTTTACAACTTTCAAATTCACACGGTGTCACGAGCGCCTTTTACCTGCCTCAACAGGTTGAGACTGAAGTCAGCCCATCGCAGTTTAGTCCTCTCTTCTCGGATTCATAAACAGTTCGGTTTTCCCTGTATTCAGAAAAAAAACAGAGCTGAACAATGTTCTGATACAATGATAACCGGATTGCAATAAATGCCTGATAGATATTCTTTGGTTGAAAACCGATGTTGTTCTCCTTGGCTGTGTACCTGAGATTTTTGTAACAGTACCCTTCCTGTTTTTTGCGTGAAAAATGTCAAAGAGAAGCTTGTCACTTGTTTTACAAAAGGAAAGTGTATGAATTCTTCTGAGACTGCAATATGCCGGATGGTTGTATCCATTCTTGAAAAACAGAATCTGACTGTCCACTTCCAACCCATTGTCTGTTTGAAGAATCAAATGATTTACGGGTATGAAGGACTCATTCGGGGGCCTGTGGATACCATGCTCCAACCGCCAATCATGCTTTTTGATGCGGCAACAAAGTGTGGCTGCCGGGCGCAGCTTGATTTTCTCTGCCGTAAGAGCGTGATCAGGCAGTTTGCCAGGTTGAGTCTCCCGGGGCGTCTTTTTATCAATGTCGATCCTATCAGTATCCTTCATGAGAATTTCCAGGAAGGAAAGACCCTGGAGCTTGTGCGAAAAGCGGGTATTGACAGTAGCCGGATTATCATTGAACTGACTGAAACCCATCCCATTGATGACATCGGTCTTTTGAAAAAGGCCATGGTGCATTACAGGAATCTGGGGTTTCGGGTGGCCCTGGACGACTTGGGGGCAGGATACTCCGGTCTCAAGCTCTGGTCCGAAATAAAACCGGATATCGTCAAGGTAGACCGTCATTTTATCCAGGGTGTCAACGAGGACAGAACCAAGCAGCAGTTTGTCAGTACCATTATAAGCACCGCGCAGTCCATGGGATGTCGAGTCATTACCGAAGGTGTGGAAACAGAGTCCGAGTATGCACTACTGCGCAAGCTTGGAGTGGAAATGGTTCAAGGGTACTATTTCAGCAGGCCGAAGGCCGTTCCTCTCCGGGAAATTCCTGCCGCACTGTTCAGAAGGGAGGATCGTAGACAGGAAGAGAATGAAGCCTTGACAGTTGAAATCCTTCTCCGTCCCGCAGTTTCTGTCCAGAACACCACCAAGGTCGCAAAAGTAGGAAAATTGTTTNCTGAGATGCCGGAACTNGAATCCCTGGTTGTGGTGCATGACAACGAAGTCCTGGGCATGGTCCTAAAAAAAGATTTCCTGAATATTTATGCAAGCCTCTATGGCAAAGAACTGTATGGGAAGGAACCCATCCTCAAATTTATGAACAGAAATGTCCTCATGGCTGAGAAAAGACTTTCTCTTGAGGAGGTGAGCTATCGGTTGACAACCTCCCTTGATCTCTACACAGAAGAGTTCATTTTGCTGGATAACTGCATTCTTGCCGGTAAGGCCAGACTGATCGACCTGCTCCATGAAATAACAAAGCTGCAGGTGACCCGGGCCCGCTATGCCAATCCCCTGACCTTGCTGCCTGGAAATGTCCCAATTCAAGAACAGTTGCAGAAATGTTTTCGCAGAAATCAGTTTTTTGTTATCTGCTATTTTGATCTGGACAACTTCAAACCTTTTAACGACCTGTTTGGCTTTAGAAAAGGGGACGAGGCCATTCTTCTAGTCGCTGAACTGTTGAAGACCTTTGTTAATAAACGGAAAAGTTTTATCGGGCATATCGGCGGTGATGATTTTGTCGTTATCTTCACCGAGAAAGAGTGGGAACAACAGGTGCAACAGATCTTTACACAGTTCGATTTGCAAATACCCGAGTTGTATGGAGCAGAAAAGGCAAATGGGACACTTCTGGTTACCGACCGCCAGGGAAAGCAGACGGTACACAATCGGATGGGACTTTCCGTGGGGGCGGTGGTCATTAACAGGCCTGCTGAGACCAACCTCCAAGATCTGTCTCAGGATGCGGCCATTGCCAAGCATCATGCAAAATGTCATTCCGGCAGTTTTCTCTATATTTACCATCCCGGTGAGCAGTGCAGTGAACCTGTTCTAGAAAATCGTGTCACGAAGTAAAAAGGAACCACTCTTCCCCGATATCAGGCACAGTTCTTCTGTTGTTGATCTTCGATCCATAAGGATACCTTTATGAGGATGTTACCGAATATGAAATGATTTACAGTAGGAACGAAACTTCTGGTTGGGGTAGGGGTAACGTCGAATATCTGTATCGGCAGCCTGCTCTACATCAACTGGAATGCCAATCAGGGATTATCGCAGACAATGGATGAACTATTGATAATTCGGGAGCACGACAGCAGCAATTTGAGGCAGACCGTTGTCGATTTACAGAAAAAACTGCTGTCACTGGGCGATTTTTTCCAGGTTGATCCTCGAGAGGCGGTTCACCGTTACCTGGTCAAGGTCTTGCACCTGGAGAAGGAAGAAAGCCTTCGTGGTCGTGAACAATATGCAGGGCAGTATTCCCGTACTGAGAGACGCAACCTGCAGCAGAAAACCGGAGTCATTCAACGGCGCGAAGGGAAAATCATTGCCAGTTGGGGGCTTTTTGACGAAGAGGGTAAATTTGCAAACGGAGTGCAACAACTCACTTTCGTGGCTACTCCGACGTCGCCTGATTATCAGGAAATCATTTCTATGATTTCAGCAGTTGAAAAAGAATCTGGAACGGGAGAAGCTCTGCAACAGAGGGTGCATGAACTCAAGGCCCATATTGTCGATGAGGCCTTGGCGGCGGAAATGGTGCGGACAGAGATTTTGAATATTACTGAACAGATAACAGCAAAAGAGAAGGGATTGCATGAGAAGCGGATGGCGATGCAGCGATTTGTGGCCAGCATCGGAATCGGTACCCTGGCTGTCAATCTTATCGTCCTTTTTATTCTGACTCGGATCATTGTCGGACGTCCTCTCTATCGTTTGACACGGATTATCGATGAAATTCGTGAGGGCAAAAGTCCAGATATCCCGTGTCAGCATCGAGGGGACCAGATTGGGATTTTGTCAGGTGCTGTGAAGAATTTCAAAGAGGTCCTGATGGAATTGAGTCAGGAAGATGAACGAAAGCTGGTCGAGAAGACTTTGCTCCATGATTTGTCTCAAGTCATCTCCCAGGTGATTGAAGAGTTGGAAGCCAAGGCCCAGAATTTGGTTAACCTCGCGGAGCGAATGGAGGAGCTTGCCGGAACAACGAAGGAGCAGTCAGCCAGGGTGGCGTATACGGCCGGACAGACGGCTGAAAACACAAAAGAGGTATCTTTTTCCACCTCGAGTATGCAGCAGTCGGTATCTGACATTACCCGTCGCATCGTAGAACAGAGAAACATGGTGCAGGAAATCACGGTCGCGACCAAGGAATCACACCAGACCATCGAACAGTTGACCCGGGCCACCCTCGATGCCAATTCCATTATTGAAATTGTCCGGGGTTTGAGTGATCAGATCAAGCTGTTGGCCCTGAATGCGACCATAGAAGCAGCCAGGGCTGGTGATGTAGGGAACGGTTTTGCGGTGGTGGCAGCCGAGGTCAAGGTTCTATCTCAGAAAACCGAACAGGCCACGGAGGAGATAATGAGCAGGATAAGAACCATCGATGGGGCAGGAAGGGGGATGATTCAGGCGGTGCGCAATATTGAAGGACAGGTCAACGCACTGCATGAGGTAACCGACACATTGTCACAAACAATGGAAGAGCAGGAACTTCAGACTCGCAATATCCGGCATCTTACTTCAACCACTTCAGAGGTGTGCCATAACCCATGAAAAATGATGCTCAGAACATTGAGTGAGAAAGAGATTTTCAAAATCAGTAATCATGCCCAGATGAGCATGAAGATTCTCCACCTGAGATGGTAGTAGTGTGCAGATGACTGTTCTCATGCCGTATGTAAGGTCAACTGGAGATACAAAAGCACATTTTTCTTCTGAAAATTTCGAAGTTAATTCTTTTTTTCTTCTCGCAATTATCTGTAAAATGTCTCCATGGCTACGATTTGTGCCTTCTGTCTTTATCAAATAATTCACTAAAGCCTTTATTCATGTTTCTGTGACAAAAAAGAAGTCACTCTTCTTTTTTGTCAACTTTCCTACATTCTGTGTAGTTCGGCATAGTGTTTCCTGTCAAGCATACTA
>JGI10211J34971_10002786_pt1 | contig 14103 bp, 11 predicted proteins | sample Etolagsediment_FD_34971 | JGI IMG/M metagenome (IMG submission 34971) | reverse complement strand
ATTTTGAAAAGAAACCACGACTGCAAAGGAATCCGCCATGTCCCCAGGAGAATCAGACGTACCGATGATATCGGACGAGTATGACATTGACGCTTTCTTCATCTCAGGAAAACCAGCTGTGCTGATGAGTTTTTTGACACCGGGTTCACAAAAGCCCAATTCGCCACTTACAGGGGCAAGTATGGAAAGGGATTTCCAATGACAGAAAATCGTTCAGAAAAACTCCGGGTTCTTTTTATTTGTGTTCATAACAGCGGTCGCAGCCAGATGGCCGAAGCCTTCCTGAATGACATGGCCGGGGATCGGTTCCAGCCGGAAAGCGCGGGATTTCACCCCACCCGCATTAATCCGCTGGTGGTGGAAGTGATGGGGGAAGCGGGCATTGACCTTTCAAATAGCCAGACCCGAAGCGTTTTCAAACTCTATCAGGCCGGCAATCTGTACGACTACGTGATCACCGTTTGTGAGGAATCCACTGAAAACCAGTGTCCTCTCTTTCCGGGCGTTACCCGTCGATTGAACTGGCCTTTTGATAACCCGGAGGCTTTTGAGGGAACCCGCGAGGAAAAGCTGGACCAGATCAGACGGGTTCGAGATGAAATTAAAGCCAGAATCGGGGCGTGGCTTTTGGAAATGGGTGATGGGAAATAAAATGTATTCCACAAAAATAACCTTTTTGGCGATTCTGATTGTTTTTGCCGCTTGGATGCCTCCTGGGTGCACCACAAAAGAGACTCCCGAGATCCGTATTGCGGGTTCAACGACGATTCTGCCTTTCATGAAAAAAGCTTCAGATGCTTATTCACAAAAGGTAAAGGCCACAATTCAAATTAGCGGCGGCGGTTCCATGAAAGGGATCCGAGAGTTGATCGACGGAAAATGCAGCATTGCCATGTCCTCCTCTCCGATCCCAATGGAAATGCTCAGCCAAGCCGAAACCGAGGGAATTCGAATCAAAGGATTTCCTTTTGCCGATGATGTGATTGTTCCCATTGTTCATCCCACTAACCCCATCCATAATCTGGATCTTGCTCAACTGCGGGAGATTTATAACGGGAGTATCAATTTATGGAATGCCGTCGGTTGGATCGCCAAACCCATTGACGTGGTCACCAGGGGGAAATCATCCGGAACCGGGGAGGTGTGGAAGCGGGTCGTCATGAAATCAAAGGGTGTCAAACCGGGCGCGGTCTTTCAGAATTCCAACAGCGGGGTTCTCGCTTATGTTGCGGAACATTCGGAAGCCATCGGTTATGTCAGCCACGCCTTGCTCAACCATGAAGTTAAACCGCTTTTCGTGAACAGTGTCGCACCGAATAGAGAGAATACAAAAAAAGGAAAATACCCCATATCCAGACGTCTGTATCTCTATGTGGATGAAAAAAATCTCCCCCATCATATCAAATCACTGATTGTTTTCATCCTCGGCAGTGAGGGCCGGCAAATTGCCAGGGAATCCGGTTTCATTCCCCTGGAACCCCTGAATTGATCGACGCTCCCGTTGTCTATGGGAAGGAAAAACCTGATAACAAACTGATAAAACCCTGCCCATATAGCACAGCACTATTTAAACCCAATTCTATCTTTCTTCTAATTCCAACCAAATCTCTTGCTAACGCAGCCACTCTAAAAGTTCTCCTGTCACGTTAATATCTCTTTTCAAACCAAAGGAGGATTCAAATGCCCCAAAGAGAGCGATTAGGGACCGTTATTCCCCTTGAAAAAATGAGCGACCAGCCTATTCGAAAGACCGTAATGACAGGCGTCAATGGTTTGTTGGAGAAAATCCTTTCGGTGGATGCATTCAAAAGCCTTTACGATACGCTTCCCCCATGCAAGGATCCTTTTCAATTTTTGGAAAACACCCTTGACCGGCTGCAAATCGAACACCGTCTCGACCATAAGGCGGCCCAGGCCATTCCCTCATCTGGAGGCGTGATTGTGGTGGCCAATCACCCATTCGGTGGCATCGACGGCATCATACTGGCTTCAGCCCTCTCCTCCGTAAGAAAAGACATCAAGATCCTGGTCAATTACTTTCTGATGAATATTCAGGAGCTGAAGCCTCTTTTTCTTCCGGTGGATCCGTTTAAGCAGAATGGATCCACCGCCAAGAACCTTGCCGCCATGAGGGGCGCCATACGCTGGGTTAAATCGGGGGGTATGCTCGTCGTATTGCCGGCGGGAGAGGTTTCTCACTTTTCCTGGAAGCGAAGGAGAGTGGAAGACCCGCCCTGGAACCATAGCGTGGGACGAATGGTACAATTGACAAAAGCCCCTGTGCTGCCGGTCCATTTCAGGGGCAGGAACAGCGCTCTTTTCCAGGTTGCGGGACTGGTTCACCCCCGTCTTCGGACGGCCATGCTCCCCAGGGAAACAATCAGAAAGGAAGGGGCGACGGTTCAGTTTAAGGTTGGGCGTCTCATTCCCTATAGGAAACTCCACGCACTGAAAAACACGCATCAACTGACCGAATATCTGAGGTTCAGAACTTATCTTCTTGAAATGGCCGAAGAGAGGGTTTCAAACGATCGATCTTCAATAGGGCCGCTGAAATTTGAAAAGAAGATAGTCCCAGTTGCCAGGCCGTCAGACAGGGCGGTGCTTTCAAGGGAAGTGGATTCCCTTCCCGAAGATCAGGTACTCCTCACAACGCCGCGGTTCTCGGTCTATTATGCAAAATCCTCTCAGATCCCCATGCTTCTAAGGGAGATCGGACGGCTTCGGGAAATAACCTTTCGCTTGGTCAAGGAAGGCACGGGAAATGCCATCGATCTTGACCGGTTTGACAATATCTATACCCATCTATTTGTATGGCATAAGGTCAATGAAGAACTGGTGGGCGCCTACCGCCTGGGGCCGACCCTTGAGATCCTCCCGAAGCATGGAAAAAAGGGGTTGTACACCCATACCCTTTTCAAATACCGCAGCCAGTTACTCGGCAAAATCGGCCCGGCCCTTGAATTGGGACGAACTTTCATCAGAGCTGAATATCAGAAGGATTATGCCCCGTTAATGCTTCTCTGGAAGGGGATCGGGCAGTATATCGCACAGCATCCTTACTATAAGGCCCTCTTTGGCGCGGTGAGCATCTCCAGCGATTATGGGCATTCTTCGCGCCGGCTCATGGCGGCTTTTCTGAAAATGAATGAATTTTCGTCTGAATTTTCGAAGATGGTCAAACCGCGAAAGCCTTTCCGCCAGGATAAAGAGGTCTCCCTGATCAGGGGAAAGGAAAATCTTCATGCCAATGATCTCGATGAACTCTCCTCGTGGATTTCTTCCATAGAAGAAGACGGAAAAGGGGTCCCCATCCTTTTAAAGCAGTACGTGAAACTGGGCGGCAAAGTTCTTTCCTTTAATGTGGACCGCCATTTCAGTAACACCCTCGACGGCCTGATGGTCGTCGATCTCACCCGGGCGGATCATAAAATACTTAAGCGATATATGGGTGCGATAGGCTTTCGGGAATTCATGGATTATCATTTCGGGAAGAAACCGTCTTCCCTGTACTCACATCGATAATATCCGGGTTGAAATGGTTCGCCAGTTTCCAGGCGCTTTCCCGGTCTTTCGGTGCTTTAACGTTGATTTTGTAAGAACCGCCCGCTTTCGCGTTGAAACCAAGGGTGATATAATTGGAGTAAACCTTTTCGTGGTCGGCGTCATCGATGTCCCACATGTCGTAATACCGCAATAGCAAGGTGTGAGATCCCGCGGAAAAGACCAACTCCCTTTTCCCTTCGTAAATGATGTGCGACAACATCCCCCCCACACCCTCTCCATCAAAACTGTCGACCTCAATAAAGCCGGGGTATGTCAGGGTTGCGGTATCCTTTCCATGCTCCGACATCCTGTAGGTCTTTGTCTTCGCGCAGCCGTAAGCCATAAACAACAACCCGAGGAGAAGCCCCAGGCCAACGATGATTGATTTGTTTTTCATACGAAACCTCCAACTGAAAGCATTTCTCTTTTAGAAGGGACTCTATCGCACTCGTGAAGTCAAGTCAATATCAGTTCTGGACAATAAAACACATTATAATTATTATAATATATTTTTACATATTTAATATAAGATAGACATCACTTCACAGCAGAAATCTAATCATATCCTAACATCATCCAAACATTTTCTCTGAAAGCCAATCATCCTTTGAAATTGTTGACATTCCCTGGAATGGCCAATATTCTGGATCTCATGAGAAAAAAGATCATCCAACTTCTTTTCTTGTTCACCCTGATACCGGTTGTTTGTTCGGAAGCCGGGCAAGGAGCAGATCAATCTGCTCAGCGGAATTTCGGCACAGAACAGACTTTTCAGCACTCCCTGGTAATTGCCATCGATGCGGATTACCTGCCCCAGACGTTTTTAAATGTAGACGGTCAGCCAACCGGAATGTTTGTGGACATCTGGCGTCTATGGGCACAGAAAACCGGAAAAGAGATTACATTTCTTTCAGGAAACTGGAACGATACGCTTGCCAACCTGAAGAACGGAAGCGCCGATATTCACTCCGGGCTGTTCTTCAGTGATTCCCGAGCCGAATGGATCAGCTTCTCTCAGCCGTTTTATGTTGTCGGATCCCTTCTATTTTTCAGGGCGGCATCAAAAGCGTCGGATAAGATCGGCGATTTTGCCGGGAAAAAGATTGGTGCCATACTGGGCGCTTACCAGGAAGAATATTTGCGTAAAAATTACCCCGAAGCGACAGTGGTGCCCTTTACAAATCGGGAGGAGATGATACGGGCTGTTCTGACATCCAGTATCGATTGCATGCTGGCAGAAGGCCCTTCGATGACGTTTATTTTGGATCGTCGTGGCTCAACGGGACAATTTGAAACCGGCCGCGTTCTGTTTAGAAAATCGTTTCATGCGGGCGTTCTCAAAGAAAACAGTGCCCTCCTTTCGCTGGTCAACCAAGGGTTCGATGCCATCTCGGACGCGGAGTTGGCCAACATCGAGAAACGCTGGATAACCGACCCGAACAAGCGATACTTCAAGGCTTCCCAGGCAAAGATCAGGCTGACGGAAAAAGAAAAGGCATGGATCAACGAGCACTCTTCCATTCGAACAGGATTCCCCTCGGATTACCCCCCGCTGTTTTTAAAAAAAGATGATGTCATCCTGGGGATCATGCCCGATTATCTTCGGTTGGTTGCGGATTATTCAGGGCTTGATTTCCAATGTGAACGTGTTCCTGCGAAAGACTTTGATGACGCGATACGAATCGGCAAGGTGGATATGGCGGCAGTCTTTGATCTTCCGGAACGGCACCCCTATACGCTCAAAACCCAGCCCTTTATGAACATCACAATGGTAATTGTGGGCCGCAACAACACGCCATTGGTCAGCAGCCTGCATGCGTTAAAGGGGAAAAAAATTGCGGTGGTCCGGGGCATAAAAATCTATAACCGCATATTGAAAGACTACCCGGGTATTGAACGTGTTCCAACAAACACCCTCAAGGAGGCTTTGGATGCCGTCGTATCGGCTAAAGCGGATGCTGTTATAACTGGAATGGTGATGGTCGGGCACGTGCTGCAGGACTATCCCACCTTGAAGATTCTGGGTCTTGTCGGCATTCCCGAACAACCGTTGATATTTGCGGTCCGGAAGGACTTTCCCGAACTTGTCAGCATCATGAATAAGGCCATCGCCAAAATCTCTAAGGAAAAAAGGGATGCCATTGTCCAAAAATGGTTCACGGTTCAAATTGAGCAAAAAACGGACTGGCCAACCATTTTAAAATGGGTGGGTGCCCTGACCTTTGTCTTTTTGCTGATTCTCACCGTCTTTCTGATCTGGAATCGAAAACTCGTGAGGGAAATCACCGAACGCAGGCGGGCCGAAAGCGCGCTGAAAGAAAGCGAGGAACGGTTCAAGGGCTTGGTGGAACAATCTCCTTTCAGCATTCAGATGATGGACCTTTCAGGTAAAACCGTCCGGGTTAACCGCGCCTGGGAGGAGCTTTGGAACCTGAAACTTGAGGATTTGGAAGGCTACAATTTGCTTCAAGATGAGCAACTCAAGCGTTTGGGTCTGATGCCTTATATCGAAAAAGCGTTCGCAGGAGAAGTCTCACCCCTGCCCCCAAAGGAGTATGATGCCTTAGACACTTTGGGAAAGGGAAGAAAGCGCTGGGTGGGATCGCGGGCGTTTCCGGTCAAGGATTCAAACAACAATATTCGCAATGTCATCCTCATGCACGAGGACGTCACCACCCGAATACTGGCCGAAAATGCGCTTCGGGAATCCGAGGAAAAATATCGCCTCCTGATCGATAACGCCACTGATGCCATTTTTATTGCGCAGGATGGAATTCTGAAATTCGCGAATCCAAAAGCGGAAAAGATGACAGGATACTCCGGGGAAGAATTATCCAGAATGCCCTTTGTTGGCATTATTCATCCTGAAGAAAGGGAAATGGTCCTTCAAAGACACCTCAAAAGACTGAAAGGTGAAACCCCTCCCAGTATTTATGCTTTTAGAATCATCAACAAATCCGGGGCAGAATTTTGGGTGGAACTCAATACCGTTCTCATACACTGGGAAGAGAGACCTGCCACCCTTAATTTTCTAAGGGACGTTACGGCCCAAAAGCAGCTGGAAACCCAACTCCAACAGGCCCAGAAAATGGAGGCACTGGGAACACTGGCGGGTGGTATCGCCCACGACTTTAACAACCTTCTCATGGCCATCCAGGGCCGCGTCTCCATGATGATCATGGACAACGACATTTACCGTTCCGATCTTGACCACCTGAAAGGGATAGAGAGTTATGTTAAAAGCGCCGCTGACCTGACCCAACAACTCTTGGGTTTAGCAAGAGGCGGAAAATATGAGATTAAACCGACGGATTTGAACAAACTCATCAAAAAAGAAGTCCGGATGTTTGGCCGGACCAAAAAAGAGATCACCCTGCGTGAGAAATACCAGGATCATCTTTGGCCTGTCGAGATCGACCGGGGACAGATACAACAGGCCCTGTTGAACCTTTATGTCAATGCCTGGCAGGCAATGCCCGGGGGCGGCGACCTGTATTTGGAAACGGAAAATGTGACCCTTAACGAAACGGATGTCAAACCCTTTTCTACAACACCTGGAAGATATGTGAAAATCTCCATTGCCGACACGGGGATTGGGATGGATAAGAAAACCCTGGAGCGAATATTTGATCCATTCTTTACCACCAAGGAAATGGGCCGGGGAACCGGATTGGGATTGGCTTCCGCATATGGTATCATCAAGAATCATGGTGGATTCATCAAGGTTTACAGTGAGAAAGGTGAAGGAAGCAGATTCACCATCTACCTTCCCGCTTCAGATAAGGAAGTTATTGAAAAAAAGAAGACGGCTGGAGATCTATTGACGGGTTCGGAAACGGTGCTTTTTGTGGATGATGAAGATATCATCACCGAATTTGCGGAAAATCTGTTGGGTCGACTGGGTTACAAAGTCTTGATTGCCAGAAGCGGAAAAGAGGCCATTGAGATCTTTACGGAAAATAAGGGGTCAATCGACATGGTGTTGTTGGACATGGTGATGCCCGACATGGGGGGAAGCGATACCTACGACAGATTAAAAACACTGAATCCCGGTGTCAAGGTACTCCTTTCCAGCGGATACAGCATTGACGGTCAAGCGACCGCCATTTTGGATCGAGGTTGTAATGGCTTTATTCAAAAACCCTTCAAAATAACGGAACTGTCCAAAAAACTGAGAGATATTCTGGATGACAATGAATAGACGCAAAAGAAAAACCGTCAACCGTCTGCTCTTGCATACTCTGGAATTACGAAGCCTTTTTGCAAAAACAAATCAACGCTTCCCCGGGTTCAGCTGGTAGATCATAAATCCGGAAAACAACGCGATACCNGCCACCAGATAGAGGATTTGAAACCCGCACCATTCCCCGATGTATCCCAGAATGATGGANCCTGAAAAAACNCCGGCATCAATCCCTCCCGTAAAGATGCCGTTTATCTTGCCCCGAACCCCTTTTACTTCATCCCGAAGCGCAAANGCGTTCATGGATGGAAAAAGAAGACCGTGTCCAATCCCGCTCATGGCCCCCGATATGAAAAGGATGGCGCTTCCGCCCAGCGCCATCAGTACCAGATATCCGGTTCCTGTAATAATGAAAGCGTACGGGATAATCCGTTTCTCACCCACCCGGTCGGCAAGCCGCCCGCCGAAAAACCTTGTGAATGTGGCGGCCGACGAGTAGGCCACATAATATAAGGAGATGAAGGTGATGTGTTTTTCCAGGGCAAAAGGAGACACAAAATTGCTGGAAGCGGCCAGCCCGAAGCCGAAAAGCAGCGCCAAAACCGTCACCAGCAGCATTTTCTTTCTGCCCAGAACCGCAAAAAAAGAAACCTCCGACCCGCTTAAATGGCGATCATAGGACTCGCTCAGCGGGAGCTGGAGACAAAACCCCAGAAATGCCATGGCCGACGCAGCCAGGAAAAAAAATTGGAACCCCCATTCCCGAATGATAATTTCGGCGATGACCGGACCGATCGCCATCCCCACAAGGGCCGTCACGCCATACATTCCGATTCCTTCGTTTAAGCGCTGCTCGGGAACAATGTCTGCGACGAAGGTGAATCCGGCCGTAAAACAGATGGCCAACCCGACCCCGTGTAAGAGCCTGACCAGGAAAAGGGGAAGGAAAAAAGTAGACAGGTCTCCTTCAAACAGAAGATAACTGAGGGCCAAAAGGCAGATAATCATGCACCCGGCACCATAACACCGCTTCCGCCCGACCCTGTCCACCATCTGGGAGATCCATGGCCGACAAATAACCGACGAGAGAACGGTTGCCCCCATGATAATACCGATGTCGGCCTTCGACCCCCCGTGGTCCGTAATAAAAATGGGAAACATGAAAAAGCAGCCCAGGCTGGATACGGTAAAGAAATTAGCCGCGGCTAACAGGATAAATGATGGGGTATATATGGCTGGTTTAGGGTTTGATTTCACGGGCTGCCTGCAAAAAACCCATGAGGAAGAGCGTTCTCAATAGTTCCTCTGTCTTCATCTTTTACGATCAAAACGAGTTCACTTTTGGTAAGATCTTTGTTGAAATCTTCCATTTGAAGACCGCTTGAGGAAAATTGGAGAATTTTATTACCGCTTTTTGTTTTCAGCAGGCCTTTAGCCCGAATGATCTTTTTCTGGTGTTTGTTGAAGAAGGTTTTCAGCGCATCATGGGTGGTGGCGGCGGCCTCCAGGGAAATGGTGGCAAAACCCTCGGTGCTGTTCAAAAACCCGTGGCCATGTTGCATCGGAAATTCGGTTTGAAAAAATTCGTCTTCGGATAAGCACTTTGGAAGAACGTCCTTTATGGGCATCTGAACGCCTCTCATTTCGGAAAATATCTCTTTGTATTCAATTTTGCCGTAACAGGTTTCATAGACCGTCTTGTTTCCGCCTGTAAAGGCTTTCAAACGGTCTCGAATCAGGGGAAGGTCCTCCTGCCCGACCAGATCGATTTTGTTAAGAATAATGACATCTGCCTCTTCCACCTGCAAATTGATGATGGGCATTTTATGCCCCACCCGAGCATAAACCACTGCGTCAAGGAAGCAGATGATCTGCTTGGAAAACACTTTTTCCGACAGTCTTTTCAAATGAAATTCGGACACAATCTGTTTCGGCCTGGCCACGCCCGTGGTTTCCACAAGAATGAAGTCAGGGGCGTTATCTTCCACAATGGAAATCAGAGCATCGGCCAGTTCCGCTCTGAGAGTGCAGCAGATGCACCCTTGAGTGATCTCCTGAAGCCAATAGTCCTTCTTTTCAATAATTCTTCCGTCAATATTGATTTCGCCCAGCTCATTGACGATAATCGCCACATTGACGTTGCCCGTTAACTGGGCGAGAAGACCGTTTACAAAGGTGGTTTTTCCCGCTCCCAGAAATCCCGATATGGTGTAGACTGGCGTTTTCATGAAAGTTTATTTTTGGATCACTTTTACGTCGTGATTTTTCAATGATTGAATGAATGCCTCGCAGTAGGACGGATCATCAAACCCAAAGGTCTCGGTTTCCGTATCCAGAAGATCAAAAACAGAATGGGTGCCCTTCAATAGATCGACCGCACCGCCCACAAATCCCCCGATGGCACTGCCGACACCTTTCTCTTTCTGTTCTTTCTCATGAAGTTTCTTTAATGATTTCAACTCCTCAGTGGAAGCCTTAAAGCGCTTGACCACCGTCACCACAATGGGGTTTTTGGCTTCATCACTCTTGCCCATGATCAGCTGTTTTGATTTATTCACCAGGCTTTTTGTCTGTTCATATGCCTGGACCAGATAGGACGGCGTCAGCAGTTCCACATGATCAACGAGTAACAGCGGGTACGCCGTCAGTTCTTTGGGGGGACCGCGAAACCCCAGCCGTTTCATGGCGATCGCCCCCAGTTGGGAACCAATGAATGTTCCGGCCGCGACGGGAATCCAAAGGCCGGAACTAAAACCCGCGATGGTAGCAACCGCGGCGGCGGCCCCGCCGGCCGTCCAACCCACCGCCCAGCCCGCCCGAGATCCGGCAAGCTCACCAAGGTATTGAAGCGTTTCCTCCACACCACGGGATCGAATCATCTGAACACCCAGCAGATCCAGTATGGTTTTGGGGAACCACAGGATGCCGTGATCCAGAGAAAACGCCAGTACGCCGCCCGATGCGGGGGCGAATGTAAAGCGGTTTTCTTCTAACCCGAAATAAAGAAGCGTGGCCAGGATTTCAGGAGAGGCGGGGGAATCCTCAGGCAGCAGCAATCCACCATCAATGTCAATCATTTGATCCTCCAATGCTTCTGTTCTTTAAAGAGTATCACCATAGAATTATTTGGGAAACCGAACAAAAAATTCAAGTCCATTCTTGGAATTAGCAGCAGCCATATAACCGCCGTGCCGTTCAACGATCTTTTTTGCGATGGAAAGGCCCAGGCCTGTCCCCGCCTCGCTCAAATCCGCCACCCGGTAGAAGGGCTCAAAAAGATTTTCCAGCTCTTCATCGGTCAGTGTTCGATAGGTATTGAAAATACTGAGTTGCAAATGATCTGGCCTTTTTTCCAAACGAACCGTCACCCGTCCCTCTTCAGGAACATACTTGGCGGCGTTGTCCAAAAGGTTGGAAAGGACGGATTCAAGGCCCTTTCGGTCTCCCGTCATGGTAACGCCTGAAGGAATCTCCGTCTCCAATGCCACCTTTTTTTTCTCCAGTGTGGGCTTAAAGCGCTTCAAATGGCTGTTGAACAGCCCAGACACGTCCAATGGAACCCTTTCAAGGGACCCTTCGTGAAGATCCAGTTTGGAAAACTCCAGAATTCGGCCGATGAGGGTGTTCAGTTCCTCAATGTCCTGGCGAATGTTGTTGAGATGTCTTGTTGCTTCCTCCGATTTACCCTTTTTCAGCTGTTCGCGCATGATCTCTTCCGTGACACGGATTCTGGCCAGTGGGCTTCGCAATTCATGGGAAACATTGGCCGTCAGCTCCTTTCCGCCTTGAATCATCCTTTCCAGCCTTTCCGCCATTAAATTGAAGGTGCTCCCCAACTGGGCGATCTCATCCTTTCCGCAAACGGAAGTCCGGTGGGACAGGTCCCCTTCGGAAAACTGGATAGCGGATTCCCGCAATTTGCTTAATCGCCTGGTGATGAGTCTTGCCACCGGAATCACCAGCAGCGCGACAAACACACCGATCGCCAGCAACATGATGGCAAACCCTTTTTTGAAGCGGGAAGTGTCAACGGGCTCAAAAAGAGAATGGATTTTGAGGATTTCCCCATCCGCCAATTGAATGGGAATGCACATGTACAGACCGTGCCCTCTTTTAAAACCCCGCTCAATTTCAAAAGCACCGGTTTCATCATCTATTTTCATGCAAATCCGCTTTTTCGATGCGTCGGGGATGGGTCCCTCAAAGGATTTGAATTGGGGGGTTCCATGGGAATCGGTAACCCAGAAAGCAGCCCCGTAGACTTCTCCCATTTTCACGATGAAATCCTGAAGGACCTGTTTTTTACTCGTGGGCGTGATAGAACTCGAGCGAAGCTTATCCTCCAGATATGCCTTTACCAGTGTTGCGTGGCCTGTTGCGTACTGCTCAAAGCGCTCATGGAAATACTTTCCCGGAAAACGAATGAACAGCGCAAACGTCAACACCTGCGTTATCACCAGGATCGCTAGAAAACAAAGGAAGATTTGCGTATAGAGCCGTCCGATTCTCATTTTGTATCCACAAATATATAGCCGGTACCCCAGACCGTTTTGATACGTTCAGGGGAGCGGGGATCAGATTCCACTTTGGCCCGAAGTTTACTGATGTGCACGTCAATGCTCCTGTCAAAAGCCATAAAGTCCCGACCCCTGGCCATGCTCATGAGCTGATCGCGGCTGAGGGTCCTGTTGGGATGTTCCATCAAGGCCTTGAGTATTTCATATTCTGTTGAAGACAACGCCACTTCTTGACTCCCCATGCTGACGGTACGCTTTGCCTTGTTCAAAATCAGCCCTCCGGCCTCAAGCTGATGATCCCCCTCGTGATCGGTTTCATCGCCCTGAGGTGCTTCAGATCTTCGAAGGACAGCCCTCATGCGGGCCAACAACTCCCGAGGATTAAAAGGTTTCGGGAGATAGTCATCAGCCCCGAGCTCAAGGCCCACAATGCGGTCCGCATCTTCCCCTCTGGCCGTGAGCATAATGACCGGAACAGCAGAGGCGGGTCGAATCTCCCGCAGAATTTCAAATCCGTCTTTATAGGGCATCATAATGTCCAGTATGATGATGTCCGGATTCCCGGTTTTGATGGCCGGCAAAATCCCCCTGCCATCGGAAAGCGCTGAGACCTGAAATCCGAATTCTTCCAGGTATTCGGTCAAAAGGTCCCGAAGCTTTTGGTCATCATCTACGATCAAAACGCGTTTGTCCATATAAGTCACCGCTATTTTTCAATTTTTTACATTCTTTAACATTTTTTTACATTCCTCACAAACATTCTTTACGTCTCCCGTCTATTCTGAAATCAAAAGGGCGCACAAAGCGTCAAAACTTCAAAAAAAGGAGGATTTATCATGGGAAAGAAAAGAGCATTGATTTTGGGCCTGGCACTTGTAGGCGCTATCGTGGTTGCCGGAATGGGTTTAGCGGGATGCCAAAAGGGACCTATGTTTTGCGGCGGAGGGTTTCACGGGAAAGAATTCCCGAAACATGTTCTCGAAAAAATTGATGCCGAGGTGGAGGCTCTTAACCTCTCGGAAGCTCAAATGGCGCGTTATGAAGAGATTCGAACAAAAGTTCAAAATGAACTGGTTGAAGTGGGCAATCAGCGAAAGGCCTTTTTCGAGAAAGTGAAAGGCGAAATGGACCAGGAAAATCCGGACTTGAATACACTCTCAGTTTTGGTGAAATCGCACCTGGAAAAGTTTCCCACCCGTGCCGGCATGTTCATCGATGATTTCATGGCATTCTATGAAGTCCTGGATGACAATCAAAAAGCCGTCATTACGACACATTTAAAAGACAAATTTAAGAAATTCGAAGCCTTCAAGGCGCTCATGTCATCATAGAAATGTTACGGTTTCCCCGTCAGTAGGTGCTTCTTTCAGGGAAACCGTAACGCTTCTCGAATGATTCAACATTGGCCCGGCACCGTAACGGCAGTCACGAATTCAACATAATGAAGAAAGGAAAAATCATGATAGAATATTTTTCAAGAAGGGAATTTATCGGTAAAAGCGCATTGATGGCAGGGGGTGCTTTGGGTAGTCTGGCCATTGGAAGAAATATGGTTTCAGCAGAAACAGAACCTGTTAACAGGATTGAATTTCTTGAGAACCGATGTAATGAAAATCAACCAAAAACCAGAATTTTGGTGACTTATGCCAGTCGATGCGGCTCAACAGGGGGCGTCGCCGGGGCCATAGCCGGTACCTTTTGTGACAAAGGGGCCTCCGTGGATGTGCTTCGGATGGAAAGTGTTTCAGATCTAACCCCGTACCACGGGGTTGTTATCGGGAGTGCCATTCGAAGTGACCAGTGGCTGCCCGAGGCGATTGATTTTGTAGAACGGCATCAAAAAGTTTTGAGCCGTAT
>JGI10211J34971_10002785_pt1 | contig 14104 bp, 13 predicted proteins | sample Etolagsediment_FD_34971 | JGI IMG/M metagenome (IMG submission 34971) | reverse complement strand
GGAACTCGGGTCAGAAGATTCCCCGACCCGCTCCGATACCAGGATATGCGCTTCGGGAGGCGGGCCGGCGTACACAGGGTGTGTGACACTATAAACCCTGTGCCCCGCCGCGAAAAGTCGGTACTATACGAACCGTTATGGGTGCTGCCAAAAAATCGGTACGGGTCGGTATCAGAGAAATCGCGCGGAACGCCGGAGTTTCGACGGCTACCGTCTCGCGCGTATTAAACGGGAACGTGCGTGTAGACGCACAGCTTGCCGAGCGCGTCCTTCGTGCGGCAGAACAGCTCGGCTACCAGCCGTCGCCGGCCGCCCGGTATCTGAGGAGCAAGCGATCGAATCTGCTGGGTATTGTCGTCCCCAAGCTATCGTTGCCGTACTTCAGCGCAATCGTGAACGGCGCAATTGACCGGGCACGTGAGTACTCCCAGTTTGTTCTTGTGGCGACAGTCGAAGGGAGTCGCTCGACGGAAGTTGAGTACCTTACCAGCCTCTCACGGTATATGCTCGACGGACTGGTCTATTGCCCGATTGGCGAGGGTGGCGGGGTTGAAAAACTCGTTGCGATTCCGATGGTCGTTGCGGGCCGCCGACACGTTATCGACGGGGTACCACACGTCAATACCGACGACGAGAAAGCGGGATACCTGGCTACGCGGTACCTGCTTGAACTCGGACGACGGCGAATAGCGTTTGCGGCCGGTTTCTGGCCTCCGCCGCCGGTGACCGAATACACCGAGTTCGTAACGGCCGTGGATCAACCATCCAGTGGAAGCTACTCATCGATTGACCGGCTGCGCGGATATTTCCATGCCCTTCGCGAGGCGAAGATCGATATCGATACCCGATTATTCGCGTTTACGGGATTTGAATCGCAGGACGGTTTCGCGACGGCGAAAGAACTGTTCAGCCGGATGGTCGGGTTCGACGCGCTGATCGTGCCGAACAGCCGCGTCGCCGGTGGCGCGATGGGTTTTTTCGCGCAACAGGGCGTCCGCGTTCCGCACGATATCTCGATCGTCAGCGCGGATGACGGACTGGTGGGCGAACACCTGCCAATACCGGTGACTGCTATTGTGCACGATATGTACCAGGTGGGCGTGGACGCTGTCGATCAGGTAAATAATCTGCTATCGGGTACGAAAACCGGCAGCACGACGGTCGATGTGCGGCTTCAGATTCGGAGGTCCACCGCGCGAACGGCAGATACGCAGTTGTGAGTAAACGTTTACACAAGAAAACCGCCGATCTATGCAATGAATTTACCGTCCACAGCCGTTCCGGGTGCTATTCCGTTGACAAGTATGCATTTCGAAATTATCGTGAGTAAACGTTTACCATCGGGGGTACCACGGCCGTGTTCGTCGGCGCTATCGCAAACCTTTTTGACATAAACCTCGTTTTACTGACCGCGCTGGGGAGCCTCAGCGGAGTGATCATCGGATCGCTGCCGGGGTTGTCGGTGACGATGGCGACGGCATTACTGGTTTCCCTGACCTTTTCGTGGCCTATGGAACACGCGCTGGCGATGATCATCGGCGTCTACTCGGGCGGGGTTTTCGGCGGTTCCATTTCGGCGGTATTGCTGAATATTCCGGGAGCGCCGGCCGCGTTATGTACCGGCTTCGACGGCTATCCGCTTGCCAGACAGGGAAAAGCCGCAATGGCGCTGGGACTGGCACGGATCGGCTCGTTTTTCGGCGGTATGATCGGCCTGGTTTTTCTGGCGCTCTTTGCGCCCCCGATCTCCCGGATAGCACTTCAATTTGGCCCGTTCGAGTACCTCGCGCTCATAACCCTGGGACTGATTACCATCGGAAACCTCTCGGAAGGATCGTTTATAAAGGCGATCCTGGCCGGGTCTCTCGGTTTGCTGCTCTCGACCGTCGGCATGGATCCGGTCTACGGGACGCCCCGGTTCACCTTCGGTAACATGCACCTTATGTCCGGAATCGGCCTTATTCCATCGTTGATCGGGCTGTTCGGCCTTTCGGAAGTAATCGTGAATATGCGCACCCCAAGCCACAAACACCACATTATCGAACAGATCGGCGGAATGATCCCGACACTCAAGACGTTCCGGAAGATGATTCCGGTCATTCTTCGCTCATCGCTGATTGGTGCGTGGATTGGCGCGCTTCCCGGTGTGGGAGGCGCAATCGCGTCGTTCCTTGCGTACGACGATGCGAAACGGACGGTAAAGAATCCGTCCCAGCCGTTCGGGCAGGGGGCGCTGGAGGGCGTTGTTGCCCCCGAGGTTGCGAATAACGCGATGATCGGTGGAGCGATGATACCGCTTCTTACACTTGGTATTCCGGGAGACGCGGTTACCGCGGTGATGATGGGTGCATTCATCGTACACGGAATTCAACCTGGCCCGTTGATGATGGTGAACAGTGCCGATCTCTTCTGGCTGATTGTGGTGCTTTTCGGGTTGTCGAACGTACTTTTTCTCTTCATTGGTTTGCTGGTGACCAAATACTCGCCGAAAATTCTGTCAATACGACCGGAAACGCTCATGCCGATTGTCGCGGTACTCTGTTTTGTCGGGGCGTACGCAATCAACAACTCAACCTTCGATATCATCGTGATGATTATTGCCGGTATTCTGGGATTCGTACTGAAAAACGTGAAATTCCCGATCGGTCCCGTGGTTATCGGACTTATTCTGGGCGGGATGGCCGACGCGGCGGCGCGGCGGGTTTCGATGATAACCAACGGGCACGTACTTTCCGGGCTTATGAGTCGCCCGATAGCAGTCGTTATTTTCGTGATCGCTCTGCTTCAGGTTCTGGATCAGATCTCCTGGGTGAAGCGCACACGAAAGGCGCTTTTTGAACAGGTTGCGTCGTTCGTACGCCGGCCGCGCGCCAATTAGCCGGTTGCCAATACTGCGGATTACCCGTTGGTTCAACGGGCATCAAGGTACAAGAGGAGGAGAGATGAAAAACCATCGAATTGTAGTTGCCGCGTTGCTGATCGTATTGACGGCATCGACCGTCTTTGCTACGGGCGAACCGGAAGCAGCGGCGTATCCCACGCGGAACATTGACGCGATCATTACGTGGGGCGCCGGAGGACTCACCGACACGATCGCCCGGAATTTTATTCCGTTGCTGGAGGAACAGCTGGGGACATCGGTGATACCGCAGAACAAACCCGGCGCCAGCGGAGCGGTCGGAAGCCAGGAAGTCGCGTCAAAAGCGGCCGACGGATATACGATTCTGTTTACGACGACCGAATCCGCCGGCGTCTGGAACGTTATGGGTATTTCCCCGCTCGACGTAAAAGAGTTCAAGCCGGTAATCCTGCTGTCAAGCCTGACGCCAACGGTTGCCGTCCGGAAAGACAGTCCGTGGAGCAGCGTGGAAGATCTTGTCGCCGACGCTCAGGCTCGCCCCGGTGAGATTATCGCGGGTTTTGCGGCGCCGGGCTCTACCGGTCACGTGGGAAGCCTGCTGTTCGCCAAGTACAGCAACTCCGATTTCAACGTTGTGCCGTTTGGCGGTGGAGCGGACGTGATGGCCGCACTGCTTGGCGGGCATATTGACGTTGCATTCAACCCGATTGGAACGGTTCACGGGAACTATCTGGCCGGAGAGCTTGATATTCTCGCGACGTTCTCGAATGAGCAGATCGATCTCCTGCCGGATGTTCCGCCGCTCGGCGCAATCATTCCGGGATTTCAGGAAGTCCTTCCCTGGGGACCGATGGTGATGATTCTGGTAAACAAGAATACCCCGGACGATATCGTCGAGACGCTGCAGGAAGCGGCGCTTGAAGCGGTCAAAGACCCGGCATGGGCTACGTTTGCCGCCGGTTACTTCATGGAACGGGTCAATGCCACGGGTGATGATTTCTGGGCACGCGTGAACCTGTGGAAGTCCACGACGTCGTGGCTCCTGTATGAATCGGGTGTAAGCGCGGAATCACCGGCGAAATTCGGTATCCCGCAGCTTTAGAACCGCGGGACACAGCGAGGGGGGAAACGATCGTGGATCGGAACGAAGAAATCTTTACCGGAGTCCTGTTTGTTACCGGGGTAGCGGCGCTGGCGTACAGCCGGACGCTGCCGCTGATGGGACCGGCCGAACTCAGTCCCGGACTCTTTCCCACCATCGCGTCCGTACTGATAATTCTGCTCAGCGGAGGACGGCTGGTCACGCTGAGCAGAGCGCGGAAAAAACTCACCGGAAGCGTGGAAACCGCCGCTTCCGGTGAGGCACCGGCCGTTGCGGAGGAATTACGACCGGTGTGGATACCTCTGGCGCTCTTCGTAGCGTACGTTGTAGCGCTGTCGTATCTGCACTTCATCATCTCCTCCCTGTTGTTTCTCTTTTTTCTGATGTGGTACCTCTATCGACAGATGAAAATCCGGATTCCCGTTACCGCGGTCACGGCCGTCGCAGCGATTTTCCTCCTGTTCAGGTACCTGCTGGGCGTGAGGTTACCGTAAGACGATGAAAGCAGTAATACAGAAGAGCCCTCTCAATGGTGAGATCCGGATTCCCGGATCAAAATCGCACATGATTCGTGCGCTCTATTTTGCGGCGCTTGGCGATGGAGTCTCCACAATTCGGGAGCCGGTGCGGTCAAACGACGGCCTGGCTGCCGTCGGACTCTGCAGGGCATTAGGCGTGCCGATCGACATGAACGCCGACGACCGGTGGATTGTAACCGGTGGTACGATACGCGGACCGGAAGACATTATCGATGTGGGGAATTCCGGAACAACGATGCAGCTGGGTGCACCAATTATCGCCTCGACGGGTGAAGGTGCGGTTGTTACCGGAGATGACCAGATCCGGCGCCGCGCGATACTTCCGGTACTCAATGCGCTGCGCCTCCTTGGAGTCGACGCGTTCACGATACGCGGAAACGCTTCGGCACCGTTCTATCTGAAAGGACCGATTCGAGGCGGGAAGACGTTCGTGGACGGGATCGTTTCGCAATACGTCAGCGCTTCGATTCTGGCCGGCACGCTCGCCGAAAAGGATACCGAGATCGTTGTGGACCGGGCCAACGAAACACCCTACATCGAGATGACGCTCGGATGGATGCGCTCCTGCGGCATCGAGGTGGAAGCCCAGAGTGACTTTAACCGCTTCTTCGTAAAAAGCGGCCAGACCTATCGCCGCTTTGACCGCGCCGTTCCTGCCGACTTCAGCTCGGCAGCATTTCCGCTCATCGGTGCGGCCATTACCGACTCCGAGGTTGTCCTCCATGGACTCGATACGACAGACGTGCAGGGAGACAAGATCCTGATCGATATTCTTCGGGAGATGGGAGCGTCGATAGACGTGGTCGAGAACGGCGCCGGCGGCATCAGAATTCACGGCGGAAGGTCGTTGCGGGGAACGACGATTGACTGTTCCACGACGCCGGACTCCGTGCCGATACTTTCGATTCTCGGATGTTGTGCCGATGGTGAAACGCTCCTTACCGGTATCGAAAGCTCTCGACTGAAAGAGACCGATCGTCCGCTGGTAATGATCGAGGAACTCACGAAGATGGGTGCGGATATCAGCCTCACCGATGCGGGGTTGCGGATTCGACCGAGTTCATTGCGAGGTACCGACGTACGAAGCCACCGGGATCACCGGGTCGCCATGGCACTCACTATTGCAGGTCTGGTTGCATCGGGGACTACGACGGTAGACCAGGTCGAAAGTGCTACTATTTCATACCCGGGTTTCGACCGTTCCTTCGCGGATCTGAACGCTTCAGTCCGATTCGCTGAGGATTGATTTGGGAAACGCGGCGAAAGACGAACGACTGATACCGCGACGAGGGTCGCTATTGCTGAAAACCGGACGCCGAGCGTGGGGTTCGCCGCAACCGGGACTCCGGGTTGGACCGTTTACGCTGCGGATTCCGGTAATTCATCATCAGATAGAGCCTTCAGAACTCCTTCAGGGTGTCATCATGACCGCCACGGGGCTTGGACTTGTTGCGCTGCTGGAAGATATGTTCGGCGTGCCGTACGCCGTGGCACTGACGATCATCATCATTCAGCAACTCGGGTATTACCTGCATCAGCTCCTTGGAGATACGACGATCTCCGGCTGGCTGACGCCCGCTGTTCCTCTGATTATCGCGTTTATTTCGCGCTACCCGGCGGGGCCGCAGCGCCTGCAGGCGTATATCGCGCTGCAGCTTGTCATGGGATTGATCTTTATCGTCCTGGGCGGGAGTGGCCTGGCCAAACGGCTGATCGCGGTTATTCCCGACAGTCTGAAGGGCGGGTTGATCGTTGGCGCGGGATTCAGCGTACTGATAGGCGACTACGGGATTACTCCTTCGGGTCTGCTCTACCGGGACTATTTTTTTGTTCTGGTTTGTGCCGTTCCGATCGTGCTTTTTCTGATCTATTCCGAGCACATCAAGGCCAGAACCGAAACGTATCCCAACGGCGTACTCGCTGCATTGACGCGCCTCGGGGTGATTCCCGGTTTGCTGATTACCATGGTGATTGCGGGGCTCTCGGGAGAAGTAGTCCTCGAGCGTGTCTCGTTCGGATTTTTTCGCCCGGTGTTCGGCGAACTTCTTCGGGACTGGTCGATTTTCGCCGTTGGAATACCGCGGGCCGAAATGTTTATACGCGCGCTCCCGCTCGCCTTTGCCGCGTATATCATGGCAATCGGAGAGACGGTGCTGGCGCAGGAGACGGCCAGGGACGCACAGGGCAAGCGACCGGACGAGAAGATCGGGTTTGACGCCGGCAGACTGAACCTTATCACCGGAATTCGCAACGTACTGCACGCACTTATTGCGCCCAACGGCGGGCTCGCGGGGCCAAACTGGGCAGCCATGACGATGGTGATTGCCCGCCGGTACGAACAGGGACCGCAGAGTATGTATTCGCTCATCGGAGGAGCGGCTTCGTTCAACCTGATGCGCGTCGTCATGATGATGTTTTTACCGCTGGTGTCGCTGGTAACGCCCTTTCGCGTCCCGATCTTATGCGTCGTTTTGATCCTGCAGGGATTTGCGAGCTTTTCGCTGGGACTGGCAATCGCCGATACCCGAATGAAGCGAGCGGTAGCCGGCGTGATCGGGCTGGTTCTGGCGTACTACGGAGCGGCATGGGCGCTGGTTGTGGGAATCGCCCTGGACCGACTGCTCGTTCTTGGAACCCGCCGGAAGAAACGGGAAAAAAGTGAATACTACGGTATCCCTTCCGTTGAATAGGTGCTTCCCGAAATTATCGCGGCGTTCCAATCGCTCTATGAAGTTTTTGCAGTGCCGCCGGATGGAATATTGACGACTAAAAAGAGGCAGTGGAACACCGCGCAATCGGACGTCGAGTTCGGGAAAATCGGTCAGGGAGAACGCGTATTCCTGCGGCAGACGCCAGGAGATAAAAGCGCCACATCCGGTAAAAGCGCTCGTCGTAATGGGGTCCGATGTTATGCCAGTCTTCCATGATGAAGAACCTTCCATCGCCCTTGATATTTGAGCCATCGATGGAAGCATCCCGTTGGGGATGATGTATTTTTCGTTCCACCGGAAGGTGGCGGTACCGTTTATTTCCCAACTCCACCTGGTCGCGGGATGCGGTTACGCCGAATACTTCAACGCCATATTTCTCTGAGGCGTACCCGGTAAACGCGCCCCATCCACACCCGAGTTCAAGAGTAGCCGCACGGATCGTTCATACGGGAATCCAGCATCGCACGGTACAGGTCGAGTCCAAGGTCTACGTCGGAGAGGACCCGACGGTAGAACCGACGATCATGCACCTGAATATCCCGGCGCTCGGGACCGTTGATCGTTATTCCTGCTTCCTGAAGCAGAAGTCGCAATATTTTTTCACTCGTTTCTTTCGGCACACAAAAAAATTCCACCGATACGCCGCACCGCGGTAAATAACGGTGAAAGATTCAGTAAAAGAGGGGGAAAAATGGAAATGGTGAAAATATTTCGGGCCGGGAGTACGAAAAGTACCGCACCTTCCATCCACTCACGGGCGACGGGTGGTGCTGGTGTGCTTCAAACGCAAGAGCCAAAAGGATGTTGACGTCAGGGAGATACGCAGGCATCTTCTTCTTCCAGAATGCGGGCGCTTCCATGAGGGAACAATTGGAAACGTGATTCGACGTGGCCGGATCCTGATCTCGGAAGCCTCCAACTCGTGTTCGATGGCACGGGTTATCAACGCTTTCAAGGTTATTCCCCGCAGTGACGAGAGAGCTTTCGCGTTCCGGAAGGTGGTTTCCGGCAAATCAATCGTGGATACGCGTAGACGGAATTGTTACCGACAACGCCGGCCCGAGTTGACCGGTCACAAGTGGTAGCGATATGATACCGGTATGAAATCGCTACACATTCGCGATGTTGATGAACGAGTATTGGCGAGGCTCCACCGACTCGCAAGAGCGCATCATCGGTCGGTCCAGGGAGAGGTGAGGACAATTCTGGAAGAGGCATCGCGGTATGCGCCGACTCTTGACGCTCCCGGGCGACTCGATCTGGTTACAACAGATACCGGCCGGAAGACTCCTTGGTCTCGACACGATATATACGATGATGACGCGCGGTAGTACGCTCCTTCTTGATACGAACGTACTTCTGGGTGCCACGGATCGATCCCGGGAAAGTCACCTGGCCTGTAGCGACCTGTTTCAGCTCCCGTCGCAAACCGGAGTACACCTTGTGACGATCGGACAGATTCTGCGTGAATACCTCGTGGTGGCAACCAGACCGGTAGCGGTAAACGGTCTTGGTCTCGATACGACGGAGGCAGTACGGAATATCCGGGCGTTCCGGACCCGGGCACATCTCATTCCCGAGACTGTGGAGGTACACGCTGAGCTCATCGCTCTTGTGGAGTCCAATTCACTGCAGGGAAAGAGAATTCATGACGCAAATGTTGTTGCCGCGGCAACGTATTACCGCATAGACGGAATTGTTACCGATAACGCCGGTGACTATGCAGGTATCTCGCAGGTTCGCGTATTGTCTCCATTCTCAGCGGTTGATGAATTGCGTGAGCTTCTGTGATCACCCCGGTCACGCAGTGTCCACCATTTCCGTACCCGTCACTTTTTCGCGAACCTGCCGTTCACATCGGCAAATCGCCCCCGCAACGCCTTCCGGAACGCCGGCGCGTTGACACCGAGCAGGCCGGCGGCTTCGGCGCGGTTCCCTTCCGCCGCCTCAAGCGCAGCAACGTAGTACGAACGTTCCATCCGGGTTAGCAGGGCGGGCAGATCCACCCCGTCCGGCGGCAGATACACCGGCGTACCGGCCGTTTCGCCCGCTGCGTCGTCGCCCGCCGCGCCGTCACCCGCTCCCGTGGCGTCCGGTTCATCGGTACCGAAGTCGCCGGAACCGAGCACGCTCTCCACGAGGTCGAGGGTGATAATGTCATCCGCGGAGTGGACGTACAGTTTTGCAACGGTGTTAGCGAGCTGTCGGACGTTTCTCGGCCACCGGAAACCCGACAGCGCTTCCATCGCGGCGGGCGAGTATTCCTTGTGGGAACCGTTCTCCGAATTTTCTTTATCAAGGAAGAAGCGGGCGAGATCGGGGATATCCTCAACGCGCTCGCGGAGCGGCGGTACATTGATGGTGAGCGTCTGCAACCGTTCGTACAGATCTTCCCGGAATCGTCCGTCACCGATGGCCTCCAGAAGATTACCATTGGTCGCCGCAATTACCCGAACGTCCACCGTGATCTCCTGGTCGCTCCCGAGTGGCGTGACGACGTGGTCCTCGAGTACGCGCAACAGTTTTGACTGCATCTCCGGTCTGAGTTCCCCGACTTCATCAAGAAAGAGCGTCCCGCCGTGGGCAGCGCGAAAGCGGCCATCGCGGTCCCCGGATGCACCCGAGTACGCACCTTTCCTGTGACCGAAGAGTTCGCTCTCCGCGAGTGTTTCGCTGATTGCCGCGCAGTTCACGGCAATAAAGGGGCCGGATGCGCGATCGCTTCGGTTGTGGATGAGCCGCGCAACCAGTTCTTTGCCCGACCCTGTTTCGCCGGAGATGAGCACGTTCTTTCTGAACCGTGCAACCCGGGATGCGGAGGTGATGAGCGCTTCGAATACTGCGGAATGCCCCGCCATTGGTGGTGACTGGCTGCGCCAGCGGGTAGTTGCAGGCGGCGGGCCGGCTGAATCATCGGTGAGTTGCTCGTCCGCCTGGAAGAGAATCTTGCACTCGGTCGGCGGTGGGGCCGATCGTGCGGTGGACGTTGGAACCGTGCCGTACGACAGGTGGAGCGGTACGCGCCCGGGATCGATCGAGACTTCGCGGCACCGGTAGCGTCCGCCGGAAAAACGGGCCGGGGTTCCCTGGAGGAGTTTTGCGTCAATCAGCTCGGCTTTGACCAGCAGAAACCAGACGGTCTGCATCTGGGGCGTGCCGGGATCCAGGAGAATCGACTTCCGGTACCGGTCGTGGGGGAGTGATGCGAGTACGTCGCGCACCGCCTGATGGAGACGCGTGAAGATCTCCTCGTAGTTGACGACGCTTTCGAGCACAAGGTCAACGAACGAGAAGGTGCGAACGAGCCCTTCCGCGTCCGCTACGCGCTTTACGGTGATTGCTCGTTCCTTGTAGTCGTCGCTTGTGACAAACAGCACGACGTGGTCGAACGGCCTGTGGCGAAGGAGCGATAGAACCGGGCCCGGATCTCCCACGGGATCCTGGATGGGCTCGTGTGAACCGACAAACGAAAACAGTAATGACGGAACGCGGGTTTCCTGCATAGTTGCGATGGTAACACGAGTTCTCTGAGCACACCAGTTCGATACGAAAGAATGCAAAGAATTAGACAAATTATCAGTAAAAAAGAGTGAAATCGAGTTGGCACGTTGATTGCTTTATTGAACGTGGAGGTGAAAATGAAACGCTACCAAAAAATCGACTACAACTTCGCTCCGGCGAGCTACTGGGACGAACCGACCGATGAACTGATGCGCCTGTTACGGAACGTGAAGGGATCCGCGCGCCGGGAGATGATCCGTGACTACTGGAACGATGGCAGTATCGACCTGCTTGATGAAGAATTGCAGAAAACGACCGTAAGCATCGATCTCCGCGAACGACTGGGCCGCATCTCACCATATTTCATGGGCGGTGAGTACCTGCCCGATTATCTCCCCGGCGAGGTGGAGATTGCACGAGTTGAACTGGAATCGGTGACGCACGACGTGACGAGTATCCGTGCGCGCCCCGACCTGGGCGGCGGAATCCTCTACAGGATCGTCGACGAGTACACCACCGAGTTCGAATTGCACCCCGAACGGAGCGACGTACCGCTTACGCTGGGACAATTGATCGTTCTCCTTGACTCCGCTATAAAAAACGGCGTTGTACTGGGGACCCTTCGGTGGAACATTGATAACGGAAATGATCCCGGTCGATACGCCGACTATTCACGATCAACGAGTGAATACTACTGGGAACTGCCCGTCCATTACGAGAACGAAGTGGGCGATTTAATCGCCGAATATCGTCGAAGAGAGGAGGTGCGGGGATGAGGAAAAAAAGAGCGATGCCGTTCGCGACTTTCACNATAATCTTTGCAATGACGACGCTCCTGGTTGAAGCACAGGATTCCTGGGAGCGGGAGCGTTCCTACGTTTTCCAGGCGGGAATTGGCGTTGCCACTATCGGGTACCCGGCGGATGTGAACGGACTCCTGAACGAACTGGAAGATCTGCCGGGCGTTGACCGTACCAAACTGCACTTGAACTTCGGCGCGGGGTTCGCGGTATCTCCGAACGTCTACCTCGTTGGATCGATCCAGGCGTACGCGGACCGATTCGACTACAGCTTCTACAACTCGTACTACGGAACGATTTCCGGCAATACGCAGTTCAACTGGTACCTCTACGGCATCGGGCTACGCGGGTATCCCATGGAGACGGGGCTGGTGCTGGGACTCGACCTGGGCGCAACGCGTGGCGTCATCCAGGACAGCGACTACGGCACAGAGACGAGCGACTGGGGCCGCGGCGGGGGCGTCATGGTCGGCTACGATTTCGCCCGGCGGAAAACGGGCTTCTCAGCGCTCATCGCCGTACGGGTTGACGCGTTGAACATCGATGGCGACACGATCACGGGATCAAGCCTCTTCCTCGATCTGCTTTTCAAATAGGAGTAACCCATGAATTGCACGAACATCGCCGTGGTTAGACGGCTTTTTCAACTCGGAAATATGGTATACCCTGAATGAAGGTTATCAATGACTACAATTTTCTCTATTGAAACGGAAAACCGGTTGATTGAAACGAGAGGGCGACGGGATGAATAGCGCTGCATCCGCCGGGCGCTACCGCCTGTCGTTCACCTTTGGCGGTCTGCTGATTCCCGAAACGCGGTCAATAGCTGCCTCGTGGCAGGAGACGGGCGACTGGACTGAAATCCACCGGAGGTGTGCGCAGGAAAACCTCCTGGGGAAGACGCGCTTTTCCGCTGCGTATCGGTACTTCGGGGAGATCAAGGCGCGGTTGGGTGAGGCGTATCCCTGGGAAATCGAGGCCGTCGCGTCCGAGGCGCTCGACACGCGGGCTATCCTCCTGGCGCTGGTGTCGCGGTACTACCGGTTGATCGGAGATTTCCTGAACGAGGTTGTGCGGGAACGTGTCTCCGTGGGTTTACATGAGATAGAATCGTTCCATTTTCGGTCGTTTGTCACTGATCGCACGCCCGTCCACCCGGAACTGGCGGAAGTTGCTGCGTCCACGGCGGACAAGCTCAACTCGGTGGCGATCAGGATGCTCCGTGAAGGCGGGATCATTCCGGCGGGCGCCGGCCCGTGGCGCGTTTCCCGCCCGGAACTCCTCCCGGAAACGCGGGAGCGCTACTGCATTGCCGGGACTGAGGAAGATCTGCGACACCTGCTGTTTACCGACGAGGAGATACGATCGTGCCGGATGTAACGCTGGGAAAACAGTTTGATCGAATATTTCAGGTCGCATCAGGTACGCGTTTCCTGAATCGTGAGGGTCTGGGAAACGAGGTGCCCTTCTTCATTCAACCCTACCAGCCGGCGGACCAGCGCGAGGTGTATCGGAATATCGCGGAACTCGAGAAGCGCCTCCGTGCGGCGGGGATTACTCCCGTAATGCTTTCGGTCTACGACATCGTGCTGGACGTGCTGCGCGAGACAGACCGGTTTGAAGCGGTAGCCGCGATGGAACCGCGGATGAAAAAGCATGAGGGGCGCCGTTCGTTCCTCAGTGAGATCAAGAAGTTCGTTGGCCCGGACCACGGGAAACACGTAGTGGCAATGATCAGACGCCTGCTCGATGAAACGCCCGGCCATTCGCTCGCGATCATGTATCGCCTTGGAGAAGCGTACCCGTACTTACGAACGCATGACCTGTTGAACAACCTGCACTCGGTGATCTCCGACGTTCCGCTGCTCGTCTTCTTCCCGGGGGAATACGTCAGTTCCGATGAACGCGGGTTCTACTTGAGCCTCTTCGGCAGGTTCAACGGTGAATACTATCGGGCGTTCAAGCTCGATGACTACATAAAAAGGAGCACTTCCCGTGGCTAAACTGCGTGACATCCTTCAACACGACATTACCCGAGACATCGAAGGGGTAATCAAGGCCGACGACGCGCGCCGTATCCAACAGGAGATCAATGAGTATGTAATTACGCAGGAAGGTGCCAAAGTTCTCCGCAAACTGTTTGAAGGTCTGCAGGAGGCTATCGACACGCAGAAGAGGCGAGGTACCGAGATCTACCCGTTCAACGGCGTCTGGATCTCCGGTTATTTTGGTTCGGGCAAGTCGCACCTCCTGAAGATCCTGGCGTACCTCCTTTCGGCCAAGGCGGAGAGTGAACTGCGCACCGCATTTATGCAGAAGATCGAGGACGACGCGATGCTGTCGGGGGCCGTGGCAAACGCGTTTGCCGTGCCGGCTTCAAGCGTCCTCTTCAATATCGATCAGCAGGCCGACGCCGAGACGGATGACCGGAGCCAGGTTGTGCTGTTTGTCTTCGAGAAGGTTTTCAACCGGGTTCGCGGTTTCTGTGACGATGATGCGATCATTGCCGACTTTGAGCGTGACTTGGACGAGAAGGGCGAGTACGAGGCATTCAAAGCGCATTTTGCAAAGGAAACGGGCTCACTGTGGAC
>JGI10211J34971_10002780_pt1 | contig 14117 bp, 13 predicted proteins | sample Etolagsediment_FD_34971 | JGI IMG/M metagenome (IMG submission 34971) | reverse complement strand
CAGCAAAATCAAAAGTATCTTCGGGTGCAGAAAGGTTGGAGACAGCAATATATTGCCAACTCCCAGTTGTATTGATTGGGCCGGAGGTGCCGATAAGCGGAGACGTGGTTCCAGAAACATAGACATTGAAATATGCGTCCCCCCCTCCAGAACGCACATACATATCCATTATTCGTCCGTTTGTAAGGTTGCGCTCAAAAGTGGCGCGGACAAAATCTCCAACAGGAATTTGCTCGGACCAGTTTCCGTCCAGATAATAAACCTCATCGGTAATGTCCGAAATAAACGTATAATTGGAATCAAGGTGCTCCACATAGGTTACGTTGATCTCCCCAATGCTGTAATTGGAAAAGCCCTTGACCTGCATGGTAACTGTCCCGGTGTAAGAATCATATTGGAAATTGGTGCAGTACTCCTCCCCGCAGGGTTCCCCGTTCCTGAGGGGATAAGGGTTCGCAAGCCCATGAAGCTGGGTAAAAGTAATGGTAGCAGGAGAATCAAATTCAGGGAATTCCTGGGAATCTACCCCTATATGGTTGCGGTTTATTATGATTACGTTTGAAAGTTCGAGCTCGCTGCCCACGTTGAGGCGGAGGGATTCGAATGCAACGCTTCCGTACTCTCCCTCGAATTCTGTGTTCCTGAAAAGCACGTTTGTAAGGTTCTTGAAAAACAGGCGGGTGTTTACAATCCGGTATTCTTTTTTGTTCTCATCATAGATTGTTTCGGATCTGTTGATTGAGATTTGCCCCAGGGATATCTCCGTGTTCCTGAGGTTTGCAACTACGATTGTTTCTTCTTTGTCAACACAATATGCAGATTCCAGGCCCATGCGGGCGCATGCGCTTCTTTCGGCACCGGGAGCAAAATCAGGGGGACCGGGAGATGCCGGAGGTGAAACAGGAGTATCCACTGGTGCGGGTGGGGAATAGGATTCATTGGTTTCATTGATAAGGTCTTCTATTGGAACGGTTACTGGATCAAGGGGCTCAGAAGAATCATTGGTGGTATTCTGGCCAATAAAGGAATCTATATCAACTATGGACCATCCTGGCCCGCCCATTTCTGAAGGTGCAGAGAAATCTAGGAATGAAATTGCGGATTCTCCGACGAAGTTCCCAGAGAGGGAGAGGAGGAAGAATATGGGAACTAATACAGACCATAATTTCGAATAACCTCTCATGCCGCCCTACACCGAGGTGAAATCGGTAATAAAGTATTTATATATTACTATTGGCAAGAAAACCTCTGTATTATCCATGCCTAGGATGAATTGCCGCAAAAGGCCACCGGAAACCTACTCTCCCTTTATTTATAAGACCCAGAAACCTAGATAACCACAATGATAACAATACGTAGCTGGAAGTACAGAATTTACCCAACAAAAGAACAAGAAAAAAAGTTCCAGTTTTACCTGTACGAATGCAAAAATCTATGGAATTTCCTTCTTGAATACACAAAACAATATTACGACAAAACAGGAAAATTCCCAACAAACTACCAGCTTAACCACCTGACCAAGAAAAAGAGCAAATTATTCTCACAAGTTGCACAAAACGTAGCAGGCAGGCTTTCAAAAGCCCTGAAAGGGATGGTTGCAACAAAGGAAAAAGGAGGGAAAAGAGGTTTTCCCAGATTCAAGCCAATAGATCGAATGAAATCATTCACTTATCCACAGTTTGGATTCAGGCTAAACGAACAACTTTTACTCTCAAAAATAGGAGAAATGCAAATCAGGAAACACAGGGAACCAAAAGGAAAAATCAAAACGCTCACAATAAAACAAATGCCCATGTGGGGCAGATATGCACAGGGATCTTAATGCAGCCAAAAACATACTCAAAAGATCTTGCAATGAGACTTGCAAGAGAAGAAAGCGAAGCTTTCTCAGAGCTACCGATGGGCGCCGGGAAGCTAGGTCATTTAGGCCAGAAACGCCTGTGGAGAATGGTCCTCTGTCTAAAAGGGTAAGGTCTGCCGATGAATCAGGAAAATCTATCTGCGAAGATGGAAGCCCCGCCCTTTAGGGGCGAGGAGTAGTCACATATTACTATTAGTGCAAATGAGTTGTACGCTGCAGTCATTCAACTGTAACAGATTTGGCCAGATTCCTGGGTTTATCTATGTCACAATCCCTCAAATCTGCGATATGGTAAGCCAGGAGCTGAAGCGGAACCACTGAAAGCAGGGGGTAAAGCTCCTCTTTTGTTTCCGGTATGTAAAGGATATCTGTTGCATGGGCCTTTATGCTTTCGTCCCCTTCGGTAGCCACCGCAAGGATGTTTCCGTTTCTTGCTTTTATTTCCTGCATATTTGAAACTACCTTGGGGTAAATGGAATCCTTGGGTGCGATTGCAACCGTCGGGACTTCGTCGCACACCAGGGCGATGGGGCCGTGCTTCATTTCCCCCGAAGCATATCCTTCAGCATGGATATAGGAGATTTCCTTGAGTTTTAATGCGCCTTCGAGCGCAATCGGAAAATTAAAGTTCCTTCCGATGTAGAGGAAGTTGTAGACCTTGAAGTATTTCTTGGCTATTTCCCGGATATTTTCCTCCTGCAAGAGAATTGTTTCGATTTTTTCCGGGATTTTCGAAAGGTCAATTTGGATTCCCGAAAGCTTTTCCGCGAGCTTGTATAGTACCACGAGCTGGGAAATAAATGCTTTTGTGGATGCGACACCGATTTCCGGGCCTGCACGTGTGTAGATTACTGCGTCGGATTCGCGGGCGATTGTGCTTTCTGCAACGTTGATTATTCCAAGGGTTTTTGCGCCCTTTTGCTTTGCAAGGCGCAGAGCAGCAAGGGTGTCTGCGGTTTCCCCTGACTGGGAGATTGAAATGAATAAATCCTTCTGGCCGATTACTGGGTTGGAGTAGCGGAACTCGGATGCATAAACCACTTCTACTGGAATGCGGGTGTATTTTTCAAAGATGTATTTTCCTGTGAGGCCTGCATAGCCTGCAGTTCCGCATGCAACAATGAAAATCTTCCGGGGATTATCTTCCAGATTGGGCTCGATTGGGATTGAAAGGGAGTCCCGGACAATCTGGGGCTGCTCATGAATTTCCTTGAGCATGAAATGCTTATACCCCTGCTTCTGCGCTTTTTCCACATCCCAGTTTATTGTTTTTGTTTCCAGGGAAACGGGGTTGCTTTTTCCGTCGTAAATTTCAATAGAATTTTCCTTTATTGAAGCAATCTGGAAATCATCAAGGTAGATAACTTTGCGCGTATGCTCAACAAATGCGGAAACATCAGAGCCAATGAAATTTTCTTCCTCCCCGATTCCAATTGCAAGCGGGGAACCGTTGCGCGCAACAACAATTTCATTTGTGTCCGGGCGGATTGCACAGATTGCATAGGTACCATGAAGCTGGTTTATTGTTTTAAGGACTGCGTCTTTCAGGTTTCCCGAATAGTTTTTTTCAAGGAGGTGCGCAACAACTTCGGAATCAGTTTCGGATTTGTATTCGCAATCCTTCATTTCTTCTTTGAGTTCTAGGTAATTTTCAATTATTCCATTGTGAACTATTGCTATTTTTCCGGAGGTGGAAAGGTGAGGGTGGGCGTTTTTTTCCGAAGGCTCTCCGTGAGTTGCCCAGCGGGTATGCGCAATGCCCATGCTTCCGGAAAGAGAGGAAAAATTCATGCTTGAATCTACTTCCGAAACCTTTCCCTTGCCTTTTTTCATCCGGATTTCGCCTTCTGAAACCGTGGCCATGCCAATTGAATCATATCCTCTGTATTCGAGGTTTTTAATTGATTTGAGCAAGAGTTCGCTTGCTTTTTTCTTTCCTATGTATCCTGCTATTCCGCACATGAGCATCAGCCTCAAGAAGATTAGAATAGAAATAGAAATGTTTTTTAATACATCTATACAAAAAATTTTAATACCATTAAAAAAATCTTTAAGGTGAACAAAATGAGGATAATATCTGACGAAGGGAAATCGCTTGGGTGTAAGGAGATGAACGAGGATTCCATAGGGGTGCTTTCGGAAGAGAGGCTCCAGATGCTCAAACTCATCTCAAAGGAGCCCATGTATCCTGCCCAGATTGCAAGGAAAATGGGAATGCAGGTGCAGGCAGCATATTACCACATCCGCCTGCTGGAGAAAGCAGGGCTTGCAGGGTTTGTGGAGTATGAAGAGAGGGGTGGAGGCATGGCAAAGAAGTTTAGGAGCGTTTCGGATAGCCTTGCAATAGTCCTGAATGATAGGGGGTGGGGGGAATACCGGGAAGAAAAGGAAAAGGTTCCGGGGTTGCTGAAGCCATTTATACGGAACGGAGTATTTGACGGGAGGGTCGTGCTTGGATCCCCTGACCCGCACGGGAAATACCGGGCGCGTGGGAATGAGCTGTGCATGGTTGAGTTCTCCATGCTTCTGGGGCAATATGCAGGCTTTTCCTTTCCGCTTTATTCCCTGGATACGGAAGTGAAAGAAAAGGGAAAGGAAGGGAACCTGGTGCTTGCTGGGGGGCCTAAGGTAAATACGCTTGTTGCGGAAGTGAACAAGCATCTTCCGATACGGTTTGAAGAAAGGAGCTTTGATGTGTACAGCACGCTTTCAGGGAAAAAATATGGGGAGAATATAGGGTTGGTGGAGCTTGTGGAAAACCCATTCAACAAAAAGAAGAAGGTGCTGCTGCTTGGGGGGCTGAATCAGAATGGGACGCGGGCGGCTGTGCTTGCGCTGATAAAGCGAATGCGGGAGATTGGAGGGGGGAATACATATAATCAGGATATTATAGCTAAGGTTGTGGAAGGATTCGACGATAATGGGGATGGGGTCGTGGATGCAGTAGAAATATTGGAATGAGGCAGTTCTTTGAAATAGGGCAAACTGTGGTAAAAAGACAACATTTATAAATCTAGATTGAGCAATAAAAGTAGCACAAATAGTGGGTGTGATATGAATGAATGGCACTGCAAAACAAGAAAGGATAATTACTGCTGTTTCAAAGCTTAGGGAAACAGCGAGTGCGCATCCTATGAAGTGGAGAGGGCTCAAAGAAAAGAGGATACATGCCCTCAATGAGGGGCAGAACCCGAAGGTTCTCGCGGTAGGCCCCCGTGTAATCGGCGGGCTGAGCGCGCGTTACGTGAATGATACTCCGTATGGTGGAAAACCGGGAAAGATTTTTGAGGTTACAACAACCAACAGCGGATGGCTTGACAAAGTGGGAGCCGGTTCTGTTTTCTATGCAGTGAAGCACCTTGGAGTTAAGAAAGTGGATGTGTGGGGGAATGGAGGAAAAACTCAGGGGAACACCACAAAGTCGCTGATGGAAGCAGTCGGAAATATGCCCCTTGAGATAAGGGACTTCAGCATTGTCGGAAGCAGGGTAACGGAGGTAGGGGTTGCGGATGCCGCAGTTATTTGCTGCTCTGATTCTAGGGTCCAGGCACATGATATGTATAATAATGTAGTTGTGGTTTCCAATGCAGGGAATATTCTTTCCCTTACTGCAATTGAAGTGCTGACTGAAGCAGTTGAAAAGGGAGTGCCCATCCTGATGGTTATGGGGCACACAAAGTGCGGTGCGGTAGGCGCTGCAGTTGCGGGAAACAAAGAAAAGGAGCTTGCAGAAATTATGAGCGTAGTTGGCTACAATCTCAGGGTGGGGGAGCCGGCAGATGCAGAAGTGAAAAATGCTATTGTTTCCGCAGGACTCCTTAAAGGAAAAGGATTTGCAAATTATTACGGGGAGAAACTCCAGGTGCTCCAGGGAAAAATAATGGATATGAAAGTTGAAGTAATGGCTACTTTCTTTGACCTTGCAACCGGGGAAGTAAAAGAACTTTAAGTTCCATCCCCCCTCTTTTTTAATTATTCTTATTCAAACTCATTTTGCCTTATTGCAGGTGAAAAGTATGGATGCAGAAGAAGCTATGAAGAAACTGATGGAAGGCAACGCAAGATTTGTGAAGGGAGACGCAAAAAAGTATGATTTTATTGCAAGGAGAAAGGAGCTCCTTGACGGGCAGCACCCATTCGCAACGATATTGACCTGTTCAGATTCAAGGGTAAGGCCTGAGTTTATATTTGATACGAATATAGGGGAGATATTCAACATTGAAACCGCGGGGAACGTTGTGGATTCCATTGCGCTCGGAAGCATTGAATATGGAGTGGAACACCTGCATACTCCTGTGCTCATGATACTTGGGCACACAAGATGCGGGGCAGTAACTGCGTGCTGCCAACTTCAAGGAGAACTTGCAGGGAACCTGGGGGAAATCATGAAGAAGATTGAGCCTGCAGCTCTCAAAAAGAACAAGGAAATCGACCCTGCAATCGATGAGAACATGCAGTGCGTAAAGGAATGCATGCTCAAAAACAGCCCAATCATAAAGAAGTTTGTGGATGAAGGCAAGGTGAAGATGGTGCTTGCAAAATACATCCTGGAAACAGGAGAAGTTAAGGTGCTTGACTAAACATGAACCAGCACGAAAAACAGGAACCAATCAGCTCAGAGAAGCTTTACGAATTCCGGAAGCTAATGAAAAAAGTAAAGGGCTACCGGGGCAGCGGCACCCAGATGATTTCGGTATACATACCTGCGGGATACCCTTTGCACGAGACCTCAAATAAAATTAAGGAAGAACTTGGGCAGGCTTCAAACATTAAATCGAAACAGACACGCACAAATGTGATGGAAGCACTGGAAAAAATCATAAATTATTTCAAGATGTTCAGGAAAACCCCTGAAAAGGGGTTGGTGGTTTTTGCAGGGAACATTTCCGATGACCCTTCAAAAAGGGACATTCAGCTGTTCTCAGTTGAGCCTCCATATAAGCTGGGCGTGAGCCTCTACAGGTGCGACAGTTCATTCTTCCTTGAGCCCCTGGACAGTATGCTGGAAACCCGCGCAACATATGGGTTAGTGGTGATGGACGGGAGGGAAGCAACCATCGCGCTCGTAAAGGGAACTGAGACCCAGATTATAAAGAGAATACGCTCGATGGCGCACTCCAAGATTAAAGTGGGTGGGCAGAGCGCCATGCGTTACCAGAGGGACATTGAAGAAAAAAGGGGGGCATATTACAAAAAAATCAGGGAATCCGCAAATTCTGCATTCCAGGGAAAGGTGAAGGGCGTTATTGTGGGTGGCCCGGGGCCTGCAAAGGAATTCTTCATGAAAGAAGAGCCCCTCAGCCACCAGCTTACCGTGATGGGTGTTGTGGATACAGGATACACCGATGAATATGGGATAAGGGAAGTGCTTGCAAAGAGCGGAGATATTCTCGCAGAGCAGGAAGCAATTAAAGAAAGGCAGCTGGTTGAGAGGTTCATTAAAGAAGTAGTAACTGATGGGCTTGCAACCTACGGAATAAACGAAGTTATTGCGGCTGTGGATTCAAAGCAGGCGGAAGTGCTACTTGTTTCGGAAGAGCTTCCCTTCAGGTTCATTGAATATAAATGCCTGAACTGTGGGCATACGGAAAGAAAAATTACAAAGGAAGCCAAAGCAGAATCAAAGAACTGCCCAGAGTGCAATACAAAAATGGATGTAGATATTAATGAGCCGCTTGTTGATGAAATTATAGATAGGGCAAACAAGCGCAACATACCAGTTGAAGTGATCTCAACCCATACTGCTGAGGGCTCTCAGTTCCTTACCGGGTTTGGCGGAATTGGTGCGCTCCTCAGGTACAAAAAGCAGGGCTAGAGAAAATAAAAAGATAGCGTAACGCGGGGCATATTTTTACTGCTAGTCTAACACTGCAGAAAAAAATTTCAGGGGAAGGTGTGTGAATCCCCAGATTATTCTTCCGCAGTTTCATTTTCTGCTGCATCTGAAGACTCATTTAGTATTACCGGGCCAGGGCCTTCCATCTCAGAAATATTTATATCCGGAAGACCGGTTTCATTGGCCTCTGGCTCTTCTTCAGGGATAGGAACCAGTAAAGCGGTTTTGCAGGTTCCCTGGACATACGTACCGTTTATGCGAACCAGGAGGCCCCTGCTGTAAATCTCGGGAGAACCTCCCTGCTCTATCCAGATTATCGCTGCATTTGGGTCTTCGGATGCAACCAAAATCTCTTCATAGCACTCGCTGATTGTAGCGGTGCCGCCCATTGTGTAGCACACGTCTCCATCATCAAATGCATAAACGCTAAATTCCTTGCCCACAAGGCCTGGGCTTCCCGCATAATCAACCCCGCACTGCATTAGGTTCTGCTTGCTTAATGGGTATTTTTCAAGGTCGCGCAGATCTTCAACAATGTAAAATCTGCTGGCGGCAAGAAGGTTGGCTGAAAATTCCTGTAGCGTAACATTCTCGCCTTCCTTTGCAAAGGGCGGGGGGTATTCCCCGGATATCACAACATCCCCATCCGAAACTGTTTCCGGAGGAAGAGTAAGAATATAATAAGCAATTCCCAATGCTGCTAAGATAAGCACTGCTGCTATAATCTGTTTTGTTTCCATTGAATACACCTTTATTCAGTTGTGTTTTCCTCAGTAATATTGCTTTCAGCTTCAGGGGCAGGAACCTCGATTTCAACTCCAGTCTGCATGAATCCTGTGGCCAACTGGCACTCGCTGAAATATTCTTCATCCCCACTAAATGTTCCCTTGTAAACAAACCCTGTCATGAATTGCGGGCTCTCTTCAACCGTGCTGTAAGTGAACAAAATGATTGGCTCTTCAACGCTATTGTAGCATTCCGCAAGGGTTGCCCCTGTTCCGTTCACTATGCACTCGTTGTTGGTTTTCTCATAGATAATTACTTCTTTTCCTGCAAAGGAACTGGAAAGCTCTTGTGCACACTCCATCATCTTGTCTGAAGCTGAGGTGTGCACTCCCTCAGTCTCAACCATTATGGAAATCTGGGGGCTTGCAAACACGTAAGACTGGAAATCGGTGAAGCTTGCATCGGTAGAAGAAGATTCAAGCACCAGGTATATGCCTCCGGAAATCACTCCTGCAAAAAGCACCGAAGCCCCAATCAGGAGAATACCGAAAAAGATTACCAGCTTGTTCTTGAATACATTGGAGAATGTTGCAAATCCAAACAGGAATAAGAATACTGCAAGCGAAGAAATCGAGAAGAATGCGAGTGAGGAAACCAGGAGAGGTGCATACTCAGAAACCTCTTCCCTTTCAGTCCTGTCAAGAGGTGCCATTGTAGCTGCAAGATCCATCAGCCCTTCATTGGTTTTTGTGCCTGCACCCTTGAAAGTGTCAACAACCTGCTCAGCCTGCTGTGCGGAATTCAGGAGCGCGTTTGCCTGCGTAGCAAGCTCATTGTATTTCTCAGTTATCTGAGTGTATTTCTCCTGTGAAAGCCCATCCACGAAGCTCCTGTCCTGGGTGCGCTTCTCTGCTTTCATAGTATTGAAATCTGCCTGCTGTGCTTCGGAAAGGTCCATGGTATCAAGAGTAAAGAATACTGCGTCCGCCATTTCCTTTGCATCAACGGTTTCGTTATAGATTACCCAGGACTCCTGAATAGAATCCTCAAGAACATTAAGCTTTGCGTCAAGTTCCCCAAGGTCGGCATCCATTGTGCTGAATTCAGAATCATTAAGGTTCTGCTCAATTGATTCGATTACCTGCCTTACCCTGTCCGAGTTCGAGATAACTGTGCTATCGGAAACATGGTCCAGGAGGTCTTCCGCATCAGTAAGCAGTCCTTCTGCCCTGGTTTTTTCAGGCTCAAATTGTGTATTGTACTGCGCTTTCTGCTCATTTATTGCCTTGGATTCGGTCCTCTGGATAGTGGAATCGTAAAGTGATTGCGCAACACCCTCATAATCACCTATGTACTCAAGCTGCGGGAGCATCTCATCCACAAGCTCTTCTGCTTCCACAAGGTGCTCCTCATCAATAATGATTGGGGGGCACATCCCATAACAAGTGTTGCATTCGTCCCCTCCTGCAGTATATGGAACCCTGAACGGGGTTTCCTCCAGCTTTTCCTCATATCCCTCCATAGCATTGATATTTTCCTTGATTTCAAGAAACACGTCATAGATATTTGATTCAGAAAGATTTGCAAGGTCCTCAAGAGTTTCCTCTTCTATCTCCGTCATCATGTTTGAGGATATTGAAAAATCCTGGATAATTGGCATGATCATTATGGGGTCACTGCACCCAAGGTAGTCTCCGTATTCATCACAGAGAACTGAGGCAGTAAGGTAGCAGTCATTGTCCTTTGCTTCCTGGGCATTGGTGGGGATAGAATCGTTTGTGCAGGGGAATGCATGAAGGAAGATGCCCATCCTGCACTCCTCCTCTTCTATGTTTTCCCACATGTTCCCATCCTCCCTGCTATCATGGTACAGTGTAAGGAGTGCAGTAAGATTGTCTATCTGTGACTGGCTGGGGTAATACTGCTCCACATAATACTGGTATAACGCAGCCTCTATTTCCCCCTGATTGTCCACAATTTCCCCATTCTTGAGAAGAAAGGCTTCCTCCCCATCAACATAGATTATTTCATAGCTGGCCCCGAGTGCAGAAAATGCTTCGGTTCCTGTCTGCTCTTCACCAGTATAGAGGTAGTCCTGAACCCCTGCGGAAAAGAGAAGACCTATCATAAACAATAGACATAGGGACAAACTTATCGGTCGCATAAACCTAATTTGAGGGAGAAGAGCTTTAAATAGTTTCCTATTTTTCCCTTCTGACCATATAATCTGCAAGGGAGAGCATTATCTCCCTCTTATGCCCATCTTCCACAATATTTAGTGCTTCTTTGGCTTCATCCACCAGCCTATCCGAGATTGAGCTTGCATAATCAATTGCCCCATGCTCCTTTGCAAGGGAGATTATCTCCTGGACCTCTTCTTCGGTTTTTTCAGGCTTTTTAAGGATCACTGATACCTTTTTCTTCTGTTCTTCAGGAAGCTTGCTGAGCAGGTTCAGGGTGATGAGGGAGCGCTTTCCCTCCTTTATGTCCTCTCCGATTTCCTTTTTGTATTTAGAAGGGTCTGCGGTGAGGTTAAGCACGTCGTCCCTTATCTGGAAGGAAAGGCCGATTTTCTCCCCGAATTCCTGCATTGCTTTCTGGGCTTCGGGAGAAGCATCGGCAGCATAGGCGCCCATCCTGCAGGAAACCCCGATTAATGAGCCGGTTTTGCCCCCTGCCATCTGGAAATAGTCTTCTTCTGAAACATCAACCCTGCCTGCACGGTACCACTCAAGCTCAGTTCCCTGGCCGTTTACCACATCCGAGAAGGCCTTTACCATGATTTTCATTGCGCCCTGGAACTTTTCAGGGGGAATTTTTGTATTGAGAAGGGTAGACCATACGACCGTGTAGAGGGCGTCCCCGCTGTTTATTGCTATCGGGATTCCGAACTGCTCGTGGAGCGTTGGCTTTCCCCTTCTTACGGGTGAATTATCCTCGATATCATCGTGGATAAGGGTGAAATTATGGAAGATTTCAATTGCAAGTGCGTATGGGAGGGCGTCTTCCTCCTTCCCTCCCAGCGCATCTGCGGATGCAAGCGTAAGGATGGGGCGTATCCTCTTTCCCCCCCTGGAAAGGTATTCCCTAAGCATGCCGTAGATATATTCTGGCTCCTTTGGAACATTATCGTAGATGGTTGATTCTATTTTTTCAGATTGTTTTGAGATATAATCATCAATATTCATGGAAAATCCACCCAACATACATTAAACGCAAGATTATTTATATTTCAGCTTTCGCTTGAATCCGCACTTTTTGCATTTGTATTCGATTATGCTGTTGCGCTGGTCAAAGAATATTTCAACTGTCCTTCCTGGAACCCATGGGGTGAAGCACTTCTTGCAGAAGGAAAGCTTCTGCTCCTTTGTAAGGCGCACCTTGTATTTTTGGACCAGTTTCCAGAGGAGCTTGAGGTACCTTTCGGAACGCTCAGGGTGCTGCCTGAACGAGGAGCGTGCTTCTTTGAGTAGGTGCTCTATGCGCTCGCGCACAGTCTCCTTAATAACCTTTTTGGACCTCTTATCCATAGTCCGCATTAGGAAACAGAAAATAAATAAAGGGAGAACATGGGAGCAGTAAAAAGGCTGTTATTATGCTGTTATTATGAGGTAGGTTATGGAGGAACATCTGGAAAAACGACCACGGAAAAGCATATTTCCATTGGAATTGCAAAAATCTCTAAGAGATGAAGCAATCAGCAAAATAAAATCAAGACTCTTGCCTAATGACAAAATCATAAAAATAATCCTGATAGGTTCTTCTGTAAAAGAGTCTTTTGGGGAGTACGAACCTCCAGGATTCAGAGGTAGATTGTTATCTGATTTTGATTTTATTATATTTGTTGAGGATGATTACGAGATTCCGGAATTTTTGGAAAGAGAATCTGAAGGAAAACCGTTTCCCGATGACAAACTAAATCTTGCTTATAAAATCAGAAATTTTGTTGAGAGCTATTATGGAGAGGTATTTTTCATTAGACGAAAAAGTATGGATGACCCAAAAATCCAACAATTAGGAGAAATTGCAGGAATACCTATGACAAGTACTTCCAAACATAAACAAACACTTGTGTACTCCAGATAATTGAGGCCAAACAGGGTTCATTTTTTCTGGGAATTCGAACCCAGAAAGCACTTATTTTTTAACTGACACAAGGAATCATGGTCGAAAGGGTTCGGTCAATGGGTTGATGCTATGAAAAGAGGGCGCGCTTCTTTGAGGAGGTGCTCCATGCGCTCGCGCACAGTCTCCTTAATAACCTTTTTGGACCTCTTATCCATAGTCCGCATTAGGAAACAGAAAATAAATAAAGGGAGAACATGGAAGCCTTTGAAGAATTTTTCATAAACCCGATACTGGAGAAAACAGGGTATAATGCAGTGAATACTATGGTTTATGCGGGGATTGCACTTATTGCAGTATATGTGCTTTTCCACATCCTAAAAAAAAGCGGAATAAAAATAGATAATGGATTCTTCTGGGGCGTTTTGAGCTTTGTGCTTTTTGGGTCCACTGCGCGTGTGGTTACGGATGCGGTGGATGCGGGCGTGTTTACAGGGGTTACTCCCTTGCACCAGTGGATTCTGGATGCAGGGATTTACGATTATGGATTCCTTACCGTTACTCCGGGGATATACATTATAGTGGCATCTCTGCTGCTGGTTACGATGGCTATCCTGCATTTAGTAAAGAGGATGGAGCTGCTCCCGTATGTGGGGCTTGCGCTGTTTGGGTTCCACTTCTTTTTGCTTGTTCCGTTTATGCAGTACTGGGTATTTGCGATTCCTGTGCTCGTGCTTGCGGCAATTCCTACATACTTTATATGGAAAAGATATGGGGCAGTTGCATCTGCTGTTGTGGCGGGGCATGCGCTGGACGGTGCAGCCACGTTCATAATCCTGGATGTGTTTTCATCTGCAATTGGGAAGAATTATTTTGAGCAGCATGTGCTTTCCCGCGCAGTTGGTGAGCTCCTTAACACATATTTCCTGTTTTATCTGCTCAAGGTGGCGATTGCTTCCGCTGCTGTGTATCTAGTGCAAAAGGAAAAGATGAAAAGTGATGAGCGCATTTACTTCTACCTGGTTGTTGCAATTATCGGGCTTGCTCCGGGAATAAGAAGCGTGCTCAGGATGGTGTGCGGCACATGATTTCCCTTGTGGGGCTTGGGGTTGCATACGACATAACTGAACGCGGGATGGAAGAGCTCAAGAATTGTGATTTTGCATTTTGCGAGATTCACACTATGCCCGTTCCGCGAGAATATGTGGAAAAGCTTGAGGCTGAAAGCGGAAAGAGAATTGAGATTATTGAACGGGACAAAGTAGAGGGGGAATTTCTTATTGAGAAAGCAAAGGAAGGAAAGATTTGCCTGCTTTGCGGCGGGGACCCGCTTGCTGCAACCACGCACACATCGCTTCTTATTGATGCAAAGAATGCGGGGATTGAAACGCGGGTTGTGCACAATTCTTCAATCTTTTCTGCGGCTGCCGGAAAATCCGGGCTGCAGGCCTACCGGTTCGGGAAAACCGTAACTGTGAGCTTCTGGAGGAAGAATTACGAGCCTACTTCTCCTTTGCTTCTTATTGAGAAAAACCTGGAAGCGGGGATGCATACGCTTGTTCTGATGGATTTAGACAAAGAGCTTGGGCTGATGGATGCGAAGCTGGGGCTGGAGCTTCTTGGGAAAAT
>JGI10211J34971_10002778_pt1 | contig 14130 bp, 9 predicted proteins | sample Etolagsediment_FD_34971 | JGI IMG/M metagenome (IMG submission 34971) | reverse complement strand
TTCGCAGCGGATTTCCTCCACGTCCTCGATGTGGCGGCCGGTGGTGGGGCTCACAATCTTGCGCACGTAGTCCCATTCACCGGGAAAGTGTTTGCAGAGCGCTTTAAGATCGGCCAGTTTGACCTGCAGTGGGGCGTGGACGGCCTCGTGCGGGATGTAGGAGAAGAAGGGACCCGCTTTGTTCTGCTCGATGAACGCCAAGGCGTGTTTCGTGATCAGGTCCGTGGTGTAGCCCTTCTCATCCGGCACGTAGCGCCGGTCATGCCACCAGTCGATGTCGTGGTGCCAGTTGACATACCGGTCGAACAGGTCGCCGCCGCCGTTGTAGTAGCCAACCCAACGGTCGAACCCGTAGGCATTGACGCCTTCGCCCCATTCCCACCCCTTGTGATTGTCGAAGATGCCATTGGTCAAGTCACAGGTGTATTCCCGGTGCAACTCACTCCGAATCTTGTTCTTGTTGTAATCAAAGGCCTGTCCGTTCCCGTCTGCCGGGAAGTTGGGCATACCGTTGTGCCACTTGCCGAATGCACCTGTCTTGTAGCCGGCGGCCTGGAAGTCTTTGGCAACGTTCCGGATGTCATTCGGCAACGTCCCGCCGGTGGCGGGCCCAGCCGACACCTTGGCGTAATGTTTGCCGGTGAGCACCCCGGCCCGCGAAGGCGAGCAGACACAGTGCGTCATGTAGTTCTCAAGCCGGATCCCCCGGTCGAAGATCCGGTCGATGTTGGGTGTGTGTCGGAACCAAGCCGGATCGCTGTTGTGGACACTGAGATCGCCCCAGCCCAGGTCGTCAGCGTAGAAGAGCACGACGTTGGGTTTGGCCGCGAACGCCGTCGAGACGGCGGACAACAATGCCAATAGGCGGATGATTCTGGTCATCACTCGTTCTCCTCGGGAGTCACTCCCGGTTCGGCACGGTTCTCCTTCAGCCAGGCATCGATGGTGGCTGTCCGGCCGCGATCCGGGGTCTCGCGGCACCACTGCCCGTAGTGGGCGTAGAGGGTTTTCCTGACACTCTCGTATGCGGGATCATCGATCAGGTTGCTGACCTCGAGTGGATCGGCTATTTTCTGCGCAAGTCATCGCGTCCCAACGCTGCTGGTCGGTCATGGTGAACAGCAGGTTTGGCTTCCGTTCACTGGCTCCAAGCGCCATCGATTCCATGTAGGACCTTCTATTCATCTCGTGCCTCTGAGTAGGACGCCTCATCGAAGAACTCGATAATGCGATAGGCCTGCATGTTCAGCCTCTTCATGGCATCGGTAAGCTCAACATATGGTTCGTATTTGACGTTGATGATGCCTTTGTTCGAGTTTCGATTGGACGGATCTGTGGTCAGATCCTCCGGGTCGTTGTCGGCATACTTGAACCAATGCCAGCCGACATTGTTTTTCCGTGCCAGGAGATTCAGCGCCATATTCTGGTAGTAGTAGCCCCGCTCCCTCTGGGTGTGCACAAGCCATCCGGCCCCGGACTCGTTGGTCAGGCCAGGGACATCGTGTCCTTTCGCGTACCACTCCGAGATGATGAACGGCTTATCCGTCCATTTGCCCCAGTTCTCGATCCGTTCCTTCTCGAGCATCCAGGCACCATACCAGTTCATGCTCAGGACGTCAGCGTACTTTCCGTAGGCCCTCATGACCGTCTCGTTGTTGCTCACGCCGATGAGACGAATACCGATGTAGAGGTGGTTCGGATCATGCTTCTTGATCGCGGAGGAGACAATGGAGAAGTAGCGCTCGACGTAATGTGCCAGGAAGGCATCTCGATCCGCGGCCGTGACGTCCTTCCGGGCGACCTCCTCCCTGCCCGTCCTCTTCTTCAGCCAAGCCAGGGCCGCCTTGTAGCCATGCTCGTTCTTATCCAGACGCAGGAACCGGTCGAGGGCATCAGTTTTCAGCGGCATTTCGTTGTCGGAGAAGTGGCCGAGGAGGTACGGATCGTCTCTGGTTGCAGCCAGCTGCTTGGCATACTCGTCAGCAAAGGTCTCGAACTCAGGGTCGAAGACATAAATGACGCCGCCTTCGTATTTGTGGTTTCCGGATCCCATCTTCGCGGCCCCCCGCTTCTTCGCGTACGAAGCCATAAAGTTCCACATCTGCATATAGACGGGACGGTTCTCCGCAGTCTTGAGGAGATCGTTCCCCGACCAAGCGGCCGTGCCGTTGAAGCCGAGCTCCCGGAACCAAGCCATGGTTGCTTCAGCCCAAGCTTCCTCAGATCCGTATTTGGCCTGCAGATTCCGGCGGTAATTCTCGCTGCGTCCGGGGCTGACCGAACAGACGGCTTTGTGGATGAACAGGTGCCCGTCAGGGTCCACCAGCCACCAGCGCCCGTTGACCTTCCTTGTATAGAAGAAACCGGTAGCCGGGAATCTCGTGCCGAGCATGCCGCCGAAACGGCCGTACTCGGGATCGCTCTGTTCCACATAGCCGACCAACTGATCGATTGTATAAGTCTCCTTGGCGATCCATTTGTGGGCGGGCTTCTTCTTGGACTCGACCATGAGCGGCTCGCCCGTCTTCGGGATGCTCTTATCTTCCCCAAGCACATCGCAAACACACCCGGCCAACGCAATCATGATCATACCTCTGGAGATGTTACTTCCGCTCATTGTCATTTCTGGTTCCCCGCCTTCTTTCTGTACCCCTCGTATCCCGCGCGCTTGAAGAAGGTCTCGAGGTGCGGGCTATACGCCTCCATCTGATACCAGAAGGCACTGCGGGCGGGCTGCACGATCTCACCTTCAGGATAGTCCTTCCCAAAAGCGCTCGCATCGATCGAGCTGAGGACAATTGATGCCTCAGACCTCATCTTCTCAAAGCGTTCAGGGAGTTCCCCGGACAGGTCTTTCTGTTCGCCGGGGTCATTCCGCAAGTCGTACAGTTGCCACTCGTCCTTACCTCTGTTCAGGGACAGGAGCTTGTAGTCGCCATCGATGAGGGCTGCTTTCTTCTGGAAACTAAACGGAATCGGGTGCTCCCGCCTGGGGGTGCCACCGTTGAAGAGCTCCACGAGGCTCTCCCCGTCCCGCACGCCAAGCTGGGAATCCTCGGGCAGGTCCAGCAGGTCAACGATGGTGGGCATGATGTCCATGGTTGAAGCTGGGAAGCCGGTGACCGCAGGCTTGATTGTCCCCGGCCACTCGACGATTCCGGGGACGCGGATGCCGCCCTCGAAGACACTGCCTTTGTGCCCCCGGAGGCCTCCGCAGGAGTCGGGATCGATGTTGAGCCCGCCGTTGTCGCTGCAGTACCAAACGAGTGTGTTCTGCTCGATTCCCAGGTCGCGCAGCCCGCGCCTCAGCGTGCCGATACTACGGTCAATGCCGACGATCTCGCCAAGCTGATGCCCGAGCTTGTCGTCAGGGAATCCCTCCCGATCGCTGTCCAGGGCCTTCATCGGGCTGTGAGGAGATCCGTACCAGATCACGGCCAAGAAGGGAGATTCATCGACCTTCTGCCGTGCCATGAACTTGAGGGCCTCGTCAACGACGATGACCGAGGAATCCCCCTTGAATTCCTCGAACGTGCCATTGCGGCTCATCAGAGGGTCCAGGTCGAAGTAGTTGGTGACCGACAGCCACTCATCGAAGCCGTACCGGCCGGGATGGTTGGCGTCGTCGGCCAGTATCGGGACTCCGGCACCACGCACGCCGTTGAGATGCCATTTACCGAAATGCGCGGTCGTATAGCCGGCCTTCTTGAGGGCCTGGGGGAGGGTCTTCTCTTGGAGGCATAGGTTGTGGCCGTGCGACGGCACACCGGTCCGATTGTGGGTCCTGCCGGTCAAGACTGACGCCCGAGTGGGGGAACAGACCGGTCCGGCTGCGTAGAAACGATCGAAGCGAATGCCAGCCTTGGACATGGCATCGAGGTGTGGCGTCTTCAGACGGGGATGTCCGTAGTACCCCACCTGCCCCCAGCCTTGGTCGTCCGCCATCACCAGCACGATGTTCGGGCGCGGGCTCTGACCCCAGAGACTGGCAGACAGACCGACACACAACACCAGCAGAGAGATCCCGATTTGGTAGCGCATCATTTTCTCCGTTTCAAATTCCTCTCATTGGGGCCCTGAGATGACGTAGCTTGCCTTTGAGCGCCCCGGGGCGATCATGGTGAGAAGACGTGGAGTAGGTGGCAACTCCACTGAAGTGTCTGACCCCGCTATGCGAATGGTTCGATACCTGCCAAATCCGTGTCCATCTGTGTCCATCCGTGGTTCTTCAGGGCAGAGCGGTCTAATCTCGCTTTTTCTTGTTGCCGGCTTTTCTATCTTGCGGGTCCATCAGGCAAGGGAGGGGAACTGCCATGTCCGCGGCAGGCGGAACAGACGCCCTGAGCGTTTTGATCGTCTCCGCGTACTCGGGATTGGCGATCTGGTTCGTCCATTCGTGCGGGTCCTTGGTGTCGTAGTACTCCTCCTGCCCGTCGCCATAGCGGATATAGCGCCCGAGCTCGCTGCAGATGGTGACGTAGCCATTTCGGGGTGTTCCCTTGTCCGTCAGACACGTGACGGCAGTGCTCTGCCAAGGCGCGTCCGGATCTTCGAGAAGGGGTCTCAGCGATCGACCGTCCAAGTAGTCCGGGCGCTCCAGTTCGCACAGATCAACAAGCGTCGGGTAGATGTCCTGCAGGGATACGAACCGCTTGCTTACGGCTCCCGCCGGCGTGACCCCGGGTACGCGGAACATCAACGGTGAGTGCGTGGCCTCCTCCCAGAGTGTCGCTTTCTGCCAATGGTGCTTCTCTGCCAGATGGAACCCATGATCGGTCAGGAAGACGACAATGGTGTTGTCCTTGTAGGGGCTCTTTCCCAGGGCGTCGAGCACACGCCCCATCTGGACGTCCACATAAGCGGTCGTTGCCAGATAGGCTCTGACGCCGTCCTTGTACAGTCCGGCTTTCATGATCGCGTCGACATACTTGCCCTTGCTCGTCGTCAGCGCCACGCCGGCCGGGGGAACGTCAGCCAAGTCATCCTCTTTGAGTTCCGGCGTGGTGACGTCAGCCAGCGGGAACATGTCGAAGTACTTCCGGGGCACATACCAGGGCATGTGCGGATTGAACGACCCGTAGGCCAGGAAGAAGGGCTTGTCGTGCGTCTTCTGCAACTGTGCAACGGCATGGTCGGCATTGATGGTGTCATTCATCTCCTCCTCAGTGAGGTGAATAGGCCCCCAGTCCTGTTCCCCTCTGCCAACGGACGTCAATGGCGCCCCGGGGGGTGCCGGATCCCGCTTATGGCCGATCTTCTCATCCCAGTCGTCTCTCCCATCCCAGCCGTGAGTGATTTTGCCGTAACCGAGAGTCGTGTAGCCGGCCTTCTTGAATGCCCCGGCAAGAGAAACGGCAGTCTGGAGCGGTTTGCTGACGCCCACTCCCGGGGTGTTGTGGTAGTGCCCGGATTTCCAGGGAGCCACTCCCGAGAAGAACGCGGTTCGTGAGGGAGAGCATACCGGGGCAGCCGTGTAGGCGCGGGTGAACAGCACCCCGCCATCGGCGAGCTTCTGGATGTTGGGAGCGACCACCTTGCCGCGATACCGATTCGGGTCGCCCAGCAACCAGCTGTTCAGGTCGTCCGATATCAGAAACAGCACGTTCATGGGGCGATCGGGACCCGAATCACGATTCACCCCCTGTGCTGTCGAGCCGATAGCGCCTACGAGTAGAGCAAGCACGCACAACCCTGTTCTCTTTGTCTCCTTCATCAGGTCATTCCTTTCTTTGATTTACGTACCGTTGAAACCAGCGATCCGTATTCTCATCTTACACGCCCATCTCTTTGACTCTCCCATTCTTCGGTCCAGTGTGGCGAACAAGAGCGGGCGACGATCGCCCCTTTACTCTGCACCCACCAGATACTCATTCAGCAGTTTGCCCTTCGGCGAAAAATGCCTGAATGTTAGCGTCGGCACCCCACCCTCACGATTCACGTCACCCTCAAGAAATCCCCCGCACACGTTGAGATAGAGGTGCTCCGGGCGGATATCCTCCTGCTTCCAACCTCCGGCATGTCCTTCACCTCCCGGGCCGCAGCTGAACTCCAATACGCCCGTTTCCGCATCCTTGGAGACGTACTGCCAGTGGCGATCGCCGCAGACGACGACCATGTTCTCTTGCTTCTGCAGGAACCGCCTGATGCGCGTGCCTTCATGCCTGAACGCATCGTTGGCATGGTTGTCTTTCTTGTTGTCACGGTCCGGCCCCACAATGGGGGTCGGACTGATCAGAACACGGAACGTGGCATCCGATGCATTCACAGTGGACTCAAACCACGCCAACTGCTCCTTGCCCCAAATGGTCTTGTCGGGGCCGTCGTCCATCGTGTTCGGACTGCGGTAGTCCCTCCCCTCGACCATCCAGACCTGGAGATCCTTGCCCCAGCGAACCGTCCGATACGTTTTGTCGCCCATCGGAACTTCATTGAGAAACACGGCCGTGCCCTGCTCGTACGTGAACTCCCCCATGAAGGCGGACTCCTGCCCGGGGTAGCAGTCATTGCGCCAGGTATCGTGGTCATCCTTGATGAAGTAGGACGCCACTTGCCGGTGGAAGTCAATGTGCCGGGGTAGACTGTACATGCGATCCCAGTGCCAGAGGGCGAGTGCCTTCGTCTTCGCCAGGCGGTCGTAATAGAGAATGTCACCGGTATGCACAAAAAACTCCGGGTCAAGCTTCAGGGCAGAAGCATAGAAACGGTATCCCTCGGAGGTATCCTTGTCCCCATACGACGTGCCGGTCGTGACGATGAAGTTAACAGCAGCTTCCTGCTCGGCGGTCGGGGCCGTCTTGAAAGAGCCCTCAACGCTTGCCGTGATGGCGTCTTGGTCTAACGGCGCAGCATCAACCTGGAGCTCATAGGCAGTGCCCGGCGCAAGGCCGACGAGTTTGAACTGACGAGTGTAGTCACGCGCGGGGTCGACTGTCACCCAGTTGACCACGTGCCAATCGGTCTTGCCGGACTCCCGATAGCGCACCCGCGCCCTTCCAGGTTTCCCCGGTGTGGCGCCTTCGATGCTCTCAATGTCGGTACCCTCGGGATAAAACACTTTCGGTCTTCGATCAGGCCGGTCCTTACCTTTCGGCGGCTCGTATTTCCCGCTCTTCTTGCTCAAGTACCGGATCTCAGGTTTCGGTGCGTCGTCACCAACCCGCTGCGCATGTTTGGTCAGCCGGACCCAAACGACTGCGGAAGTCTGATCGACCTCGCCGATCTTGATCCCCGTGGCCATGTAGGGCCCGACAATCCACTCTGAGCACTGCCCCGTCACAGCCGACAATACGAACAGGCACGAGGTGAACAGCGTTATCACGATGGCATTCGTCCTCATTTGGGGCCCTTCTTCGTCTTCTTCTCTTTCGGTTTCCTCTTCTGGTCCGGTTCCGGATTCTCCCCGTACTCTCGCCCTATCGACATGAATGCATCCAAAACGCCCCTGAGGCGTTGGCGTGTGGATTCATGCTCCGGACTTGCGCACACCGCCTCACTGTAGCGTTCCGCGTCCGAGGAGACCGGGATGTCATACAGCGTCTCGGTTTGTTTGCCTTTCGCCGATACATTCAACCTGAAGCGCTTTTCGCGAACGAAATACTGGCCGCCCTTGTAGGCAATCAGCACACGCTCCCGATCCTCGCCCTTCGTCCCCAACAGGTTGTGCGACAGGTTCATGCCGTCGACCTCGCGGTCGAGTTTGATGCCGGCCAGCGAGCTGATCGTGGGAAGGACGTCGACCAGGCAGATGAACTCGTCACGAACGGCAGGCGCTATGCGTCCCGGCCACCAGGCGATGAAGGGCACCCGCGTTCCGGCTTCGCTCATGGACCCCTTGCCCCCTTTGACGTCCAAGCCTGGCAACTTACTCGTGATAGATCCGTGCGTTCCGTTGTCGCCCGTGAAGATGACCAACGTGTTTTGGTCGATCTCATGCTTACCGAGCTGCCATTTGCCAGCGATGGCGGTCTTGTACCCGGCGTCCCTGAGGTCATGACCGAAGGTCCTGATCTCCGCGGGCATCCGGCACCCCTCCCCCTTACCCATTAATGCCAGGTAACCCGTTCGGTTCGGATAGAGCCCACTCATGATCATGACGCGTGTCGGCGTACACAGCGGCGTGGAGTAGGCATTCTCGAAGCGCACACCTTCCTCGGCCATGCGGTCAAGGTTCGGCGTGGTGTAGATCGTGCTGCCATACGACTCGAGGCATTCGGCGCCAATGTCATCGGCCATAATCACGATGACGTTGGGGCCGGTGGCAGCCATTGCACTGCCCACGGTCAGGAGCATCAACAAGAGCGTTCGTATCACGGCTCATCCTCTCTTTCAGTTCCCTCGGGAAGCCGCCCGATCTCTCGGGTGTTCTCACCGAACGCCCTCATGTAGACATCCATCATTTCCGAAAGCTGTGCGACTCTCTCCGGATAGCGCTCGGATAGGTCGGTCGTTTCGCCCACGTCATCGCGCAGATTGAACAGCGACCCGGTTTCAGCCGGCACGCGATCGGTTTTGCCCACTTTGTCAGACCTTCCGCCACCAGGCTTCTGTCCTTTGACCAGCAGCTTCCAGTCGCCATGCCGGATCGTGGCGCCGGGCACGACAAAGGTCTCATGGATCGGCTTCGTCACCGTCGCGCCCAGCATATAGGGCAGGATGCTACGGCCGTCAATGATCCGGTCGGTTGGGAGATCGACACCCACGATCGCGGAAAACGTCGGCAGCATGTCGATGATACCGGTGATCTCGTTGTTGCTGGAGCCTGCGGGTATCGTCCCGGGCCAGCGCATGATGCAGGGAACCCGCACGCCCCCTTCGAAGTTGGTCCACTTCCCATCGCGCAGCGGACCGGCGCTCCCATGCCCTTCCACATTTAGCTGCGGACCATTGTCCGAAGCGTAGATGACGAGCGTCTTGTCCGTCAGACCCAGGTCATCCAACGTGTCCATCAGTGCCCCCACCTGCCAATCGATCTCCTGGATCACGTCCCCGTAGGTGCCCTGTCTCGACGCGCCTTTGAATGTCTCGTGTGGAATCCATTCCACATGGGGCAGCGGAGACGCGTAGTACAGGAAGAAAGGACCGTCTTGATTGGCTTTGACGAACTCGATGCCTGCGGCCAGCAGATTGGGCGAGTGGATCCCGTCGGTCTTCCTTACGCCCTTCTCGACAATCTCCCTGTTCCGGTAGATCGCGGTCTTCTTATTATCGTATTCCATGAACCCGTAGAAGAAGTCAAATCCGTGATTCAGCGGGCTGAACTCCTGCCATTCTCCTAGATGCCACTTGCCCACGATCCCCGTTGCATAACCTGCCTTCTTCAGCTGCTCGGCAATGGTGATTTCTGTTGGATTGATGCCCATTCTCTCCCGTCGGTAAATCACCTTCCCCGCACCTACGCGCTGGGCATGGCAACCGGTCATGAACGCGGCACGTGTCGGTGAGCAACGATTGTGGACATAGAAACTGGTGAATCTCATGCCCTCGGAGCAGAGCCTGTCGATGTTCGGTGTCGCAATGTCCTTCGAGCCATAGCAGCCCAAGTCCCCATAGCCCTGATCGTCGGTCAGGATGAAGACGATATTGGGCTTTTCCTCTCCTCGGACCGGGGTAACACACTGACAGAGCGAAAACCCCGCCATTGCGGCGGCCAGAATTCTCTTGAGATTGTCAGTCTGCAAGGTGCAGGTCTCCCATCACGTACTGCAGGCCGTTCAGCCAGTGCTGAAGGACCTGCCTGTTGTGGAACACGGCCTTGTTGTGGCCGAGGGCCGAGTAGAAGACGCGACCCTCGCCATACTCCCTAACCCAGCTGATGGGGAAGTCTGTGGCGTCGCGCTTGATGGGCTTCTTCGGCTTGTCGGACTTCCCGAGGTCCAGCGACAGGAGGACATCCACCTTCTCGCGCGAGTAGGGCGTCTTCATCTGGTAGATCTCGTCCTGAATGGAGAAACCCTCCGCCGGGAATACGCCTTTGCAGAGCGGACTTTCCGGTTCCTCCACGCGGACGTGGACCGTCTGGCTCGCAGACCAGGGGTGCCCATCGAAGTAACCCCCGATCATCTCCCCGTAGGCAGGCGACTTCTTGAGCGTGTCGGTAGCCGCATGAATCCCGAAGAAACCCCCGCCGTTCCTGACATAGTCGGTCAGGTTCTTTACCAGTCGTTCGGCATTGGCGACTTGTTCTGCCTTCTCCTTGTCGGGGAGTTCACCGAACTGATCCCGCTCTATCGGACGGTAGAATACCTCACCCGTTGTGTTGGCGAAGCAGACAGCGTCAAACTGCTTCAGGGCATCGGGCTCGAAGTTGGCGAGATCGTCGCTGACCACGGCCGTGAAGGTCCCGGTTTCCTCACCCAGCATGGTCATGATGACCGTTGCCGTGGGAATAACGAAGCGATGCGGCCCATGACTCACCCCGTAAACCAACGCCTTACGCGGTTGCGCCGGTGGGGCTGCCGGCTTGATGTCGCCCACGACCTTCCTGAACTCCGACACGACGTTCGCATCCACCGGGTGGACTTGATTGAACTCGTCGACGTCCTGCTGTCCTTTCGTCTTCTCGGCCTTGGGTGCAGCCGTAGCGGCCATAACGGCCCCCGACAGCAACAGCGACAGACCAATGCACTTCCTGCGCTTCTTCATAGTTCTCTCCAATCCTACGCCTTGTACTCCCAGCCTTTGCGGATGTGTGGACGAAGCAGCTCGTTGGCTGCCTCATTGTTGGCAATCCGCATGTTGGACGAGTCCCAGTCAACCGGCTGCCCGGTACGTTTAGCGATCACGCCGAGCATGACGATCTCGGCCAACGGGACGGCATAGCTGGCGAAGTCCGAATTTGCCTTGCCGCCGTTCCTGCAGGCGTCGACCCAGTTCTGCATGTGACCGTTGTTGCCGACACGCGGGACCGTCTTCGGCGGCAGTTTGCGCGCCCACTCACGCATGGTCGTCTCGGGTGCGAGCCGCGCGCTGCCCGCCCGCATCCCGGGCAAGATCATGCCGGCTTTGGTCCCCACGATGTACGCGCCACCCGCCTTTGCGACGCTCGCAGCTGATCGTGTCGGCTCCAGGTGAGCCAGTGATTCGGGCATGTTCCCGCCGTCGTACCACGTGAACTTGACCACCTTCGACGAGTTCCTGGGCCTGATATGGAACTCGACGACCGATGACCTTGGCGGGTTCTCCGGCCAGCGCTCCGATGTTGTGGCCTCGACCCGAACGACATCCAGGGAGTCCAGGGCAAACAGCGGCGCCTCCAGTGTATGGCAGCCGATGTCGTACAGGGGCCCGCCGCCGAAGTCCCACCAAGCCCGCCAGTTCAGGTAGCTCCTGGAGAATTCACGCATTCTGGCCGGCCCTATCCAGAGATCCCAGTCGAGGGTGCCAGGAACGGGTTCTGGTTCGGGAATGATCGCCTCCTTCTGCCCCTTGCGGCCGGACCATACATGGACCTCAACCATGTCACCGATCATGCCGGCGTCATACCACTCCTTGGCCAGAGCCAATCCCTCGAACGATCGGCCCTGGTTGCCCATCTGCGTGACAATGCCGTACTTGGTCTGAGCTTTGGCCAGCTCCCGAGCTTCCCAGATCGTCGTCGTAAGCGGCTTCTCGACGTACAGATGCTTCCCCGCCTGCGCGTAGTGCATCGCGATCGGGTAATGCGTGTGATTCGGCGTGCCGATCACGACACCGTCGATGTCTTTGCCCACGGCGTCCAGCATCTTCCGGAAGTCAGTAAACTGCTTGGCGTTGGGGCAGACTTCCTTCGCAATCTCCAGCCCTCGGGCCTTGGAATCCACATCGCAGATCGCGACAATGTCCGTGCCATCCCGCTTGCCGCGCAGCAACGCCTGAGAACGGCCGCCGATGCCGATGTACGCCAGGTTCAGTCGATTGTTCGCCGACTCATCGCCCTGTCCGATCACCCGCCCGGGGAGAATGGAAACCGATCCGAATGCTGCACTTGTCTTCAAGAAACTCCGACGTCTCATCGCAATACTCCTTTTGGTTGTCGAACCACGGATGAACACAGATAGACACAGATGGGAAGAGCGGGAAGGAAGGGACAGGTTGCTTCGGCGCAAATCGGCGCGGCGTCCGCGAGCCTGCCACAGCACTCTCCCAAGATCCGTGTTCATCAGTGTCCATCCGTGGTTCTCTCCTCCGGTTTCTGTTTTTCGTCATCCTCCAGGGCACGCTTCCCCTCGAACGCCCCCCACGCCGTGCGAGTTCCGTGTTCTTTGGCCTGCTCGTAAACGCTCGGATCGTACTCGGGGTTGGGTTTGGGGATTCGGGCGCCGACCTGCTCGAAGTAGCGCATCATCTCAGCGAACAGCTTCCCGTGCTCTTCCGGGCGTTTCATTGCGATGTTTGCCACCTCACCTTCGTCTGCGGCCAGATCGAACAGCATCGGCACGTCCGGCCGTTCGTAGAAATGCATCACCTTCCGCGTCCCGGTCACAATGGCCGAATGCGGCATGGCTGTGCGGTAATGGGGATAGTGGAAGTAGAGATAGCGATTCCTGAACCCCTCATCCGGTTTCTCACCATGCATATAGCCGGCCAGGCTGACACCGTCGATGTCCTTCAGCGAGCGGGCATCCCCGCCCGCCCACTCGACGAATGTGGGCAGAAAATCGTAGTTGACGACGTTCTCTTTGAAGACCGTGCCTGCCGCGATGCCGGGCCCTCGGACCACCATGGGAACTCGGATTCCGCCCTGCCACACCCACCATTTGGCGCCGTGCAACGGTTGCGTCTGTCCGGGGTAGAAGTGGTGCCGGTACCCGTTGTCGGAGGTCACAACCACATAGGTGTTGTCCTCGATACCGAGCTGCCGGATCTCATCAAGAACCGCACCGATACGGCCGTCCAGATCCTCTGCCATTCCGAGCCAGATTGCCGGGTCCTGTTTGCGATTGATCGTCTCCGGTGTCTTCCCGACTTCCTTGTAGTACTCCTGCACCAAAGGGTGCTTCACGTACTTCTCTCGCGTCGCATTCAGGCACTCGCTACCCGCATGCATGGCGTAGTGGGAGATCTGCAGGTAGAACGGGGCCTTCGCCTTGACCTGCTCCCGCATGAACTTGATCGAGCGCTCCGTGACGCTGAACATCAGCTTGGGGTCGGTGATATCCACGGGCTGACGGCTGACCTTCCCCACGGTGTTCCCGGGGGTGTTGGTCGTATCCCCATCGTGGGCCACGTAACCCTCATCGCCCGGATCGCCGCGCATGTGCCACTTCCCAAAATGGCCGCAGGCGTACCCCAGTGGATTCAGAGCTTCGGGGATCGTCACGGCATCCTCATCGATCGTCATGTCCGACACGCAGGGCACAACCGGGAACTTGCTGTAGGCACGGTTGGTGTCGTAGTAGTCCGATCTGGAATTCATGTACACGGTAAAACCGGAGCGTCCAGCAGACTTTCCCGTCTGCAGGCAGACCCGGGACGGGGAACATTGTGGCGCCCCGGCATAGGCGTTGCGGAACTTCATCCCGTCGCGCGCCAGCTTCTCCAGATTCGGCATCTGCAGCACGGGCATCCGCGAGTTCGCCATGCTGTCGTCCATGCGTACCGGACTGCCATTCCACGCCCAGTCGTCGATGAAGATCATGACGATGTTTGGCTTGGTCGCCGCAACGGAGCCATTGCGCGCAGGCTGGGCCGTAGCCTGCCAACCGATCGTCGCGGCCAGCCCCAACAGGACTCCAGAACTCGCTCTCATGCCTGTCTCCTTACTTGGTGGTCGCAGGCCTGGCGGCCTTGCTCGTGAATCGCGCGTTGACAGCGTCGTAGCCTTCACGCGGCGGGACACGGTCGATCTCACCCCGGATCATGCGCGTGGCCTGGCCGACCAGCCACAGGTAGTGGTCTTCCGGCAACCCTTCGTATGTCCGGAAAACACTCTTGCCGACGGGGGGCTCATTGCTGATCTTGAAGATCTGGGTCCCTTCATCCATTTCGTCGAACATGGCCTGGTAGACCATGGTGGCGCCCAGCCTGCGGAGTTCGCAGTACTGACTCCAGAGGAAGCGGCCGTCGCGACGATGAATCTGCCGGTCTTCCGGTTCGCCTTTGAGATTCACCCAACTGAACCCCGGAAACACCACGGGTAGGTAGTCCAGGCCG
>JGI10211J34971_10002777_pt1 | contig 14130 bp, 14 predicted proteins | sample Etolagsediment_FD_34971 | JGI IMG/M metagenome (IMG submission 34971) | reverse complement strand
TCTTTTGCTTTCTGGTTGTTTATCTCTACAAGATAGAGCTTTGTACGTACCATCTTGTTGACAGTTTTTGTCTGTGTTAAATCCATCAGTTTTGTAAGGTCTATTCCTGCACTCTCTAACAGAGCATAGATTCTTTTTTTGTCATGAGGATTTTCAAACGTACCGCTAAGAACAGTTGAGCCATCCCCTACCTTACTCATCTGTAGATTTGGCTCAATAACGTTGATCATCTTTTGGATAAAGCCAAGGTTTTGATTTACATAGACATGATAATTTTGAATAGTTCCATCTTTATACATAATAAGTATGGAAGTATTTCCTGTTTTTTTACCAAAAATCTTTAAAAGCGTATTGTTTGTTGCAGAAGTATTTAGCAAAGAGACATTGATCATATCCCTATTTCCAATGACAAGTTTTTTTACCTTGTTTTGTAACTCTAAGACATTATACTCGTTATTGTATACGACTATATCATCTGAAAAAAGTCCAGTTATGAGACTCAGTAGTAGTATTGTTTTTCTTAAAATTGACATCTATTTTCCTCTTGTTTTATAGTGTTGGACATGTTAATGTTACAGACATATTTTGGTCATGGTAGGAATATGTCTGTATCTTGGTACTTATACGTTTGTTTGCCAGATATACATCATCTGCAGGTGTTGTATACTCAACTGTGATAGAGACAATTCCCTTTTCACCTGTATAACTTGGAGCTGAAAAAACGATTGTTTTGGAGTCTGGACAAAGAGCACTAGCTGATGCAACATAAGCTGTAAACTCTTCTCCTGTAAAACTGGTTAAATCTTCACTATTGTTTGCATAATCAGCAGAAATATTTGCAATAAGCTTGAGTTTATAGTCTATCTGCATCACATTCCAGTATGACAACAAAAATGTTACACTAAATGCCAAGGTAGGCAACACAACCAAAAGTGTCGCCATAATCTGACCTAAGCCAAGTGCGTTTCTAAAACCTCTTTTACTCTTCATAAGAAATACTCACACTCTCAACTGCTTTTGCACGTTTTTTCTGTGCTATATGATCTACCATGAGTCTATCTTTTGTCTGTTGTAGTCTCTCATCTTCAGAAGAGCTGCACTTTATCATCCAAAGGTGACCCTTACTCTCTTTGGATGTGTTAAAGACTCTGTTTGTGTTGAGTTCTTGTGTTTTATAGTAGGTAGCAAAAAAGTTTCTTATCTCATTTGGGCTCATCTCTACAACAACAGAATCAGCATAAACAAACTTATTATCTGTCTGTTTTACTAACTCTTGCATTTGTATACTATTGCTTACAAATGAGCTTATGAGAATGTGAAGTGCTATATACTTCGTATCAAACTCTGTGTTTTTTGCACCTGCTCCTTTAGGAATAGCAGAGACTATATCTATATAGTCTCCTACTTTTAAGGAGGTGTCTATATTTTGAAAAAGGCTTAGAGGCAAGGTGAGTGTATCATTTATTTGAGCTGCTTGTGTCTCTTCTTCTAGCGCTACTTCTTCTATCTTTACAGGAGTCTGCACTTGTTCTGGTTGCAGCACACTTATCTTCTCTTTGCGAAAAAGCTCTTTATCAAACATCTCAACAACTGCATATCTTCCTATGATTTCCGCTTCAGTTAAAGGTGCTGCTGATAGATAGCTTTTTGGAAGATAGGACTTCTCTAAATCATCCAAACCTATCATCTCACCTTTTGCTATATGCTGTTTTGCTAAAAACACCTCTATAGTGTTATCATCTTGTAAACTCTTATCTGTCTGTTTTGCATAAAACAAAAATGCTAATGAGGATGAGAAGAGTACCAATCCTACTAAAACTCCTATTGTCAATCGTATCTGTCTGTTTTTCATATTACTCCCTTATTTAATTGCTGGCATTAAAGCATCTGCGGACATTGGAAACGCTATCATTGCTATAACTGCTGGTATGATAAATATAAACATTACTAACGTGATGCTTATATTCATAGTTGCTGCTTTTTTCTCTACACTCAAAATTTCTGCAGATTTAAGCTCCTGTGCTTGGTTTTCAAAGATAGTTTTTACACCTATTCCGGTCTCTTCGGAGAGTCGCATAAAACCTACTATTGTTCCCACTGCTTCTGAACCTGTTCTACTTGTTAAGTTTGCATAGGCCACTTCACTTCCATATGTGACAAACTCATACTTAAACATTTTTGCCTCATGAAGTAGATCTTTACCCAAGACAGTTGCACCCTCTGTAGTAACCTTATCTATAGCATTGTTAAGTCCGCCACCACCTTCTAATATAATAATAAGAAGGTCGATAAATATAGCCAAGTCATTCTCTATGCGTTTTATACGAGCTTTTACTTGCTCATCAAGATAGATAAAAGGCATAAAAACAGCTATCAAAACTCCAATAAATACAATTACCATCTTCATAAGCATTGAGAGCTCAAGTATAAAGTTTAATGAGATTAAAACGCCACCTGTTACTATGCTTGCTCCGACTATTTCATAAAAGCCCTGTTTTGTAAGTCCTGCTTGAAGAAGCTTTTGTTTAAACTCCTCTTTTTTTTGATTTCCCTCTTGTGTTAAGATACCTTCATCTTTCATGCCAAAGATAGTATTGATCTTTTTATTGTGTTCATATACACCATAAAAATGCCAAAGAAAAATAGCAAGTAACACCAGAGCTGAGAGACTCATCAATATATAGGCTAGAGTCTGAATCATTTATCTATCCTTGTGATGAATTTGTTAAAGACTATACCTATAAAGACCCAAAGAGCTATACCAAGTAGCTGAAATCTACCATAATCAGACTCCATAAAGTAGGCATGAATTTTTCCATTAAAGTTACTGTTCATCATGAAGTATAAGAAGATAGCAATGCCGACAACGATGTAAGAACCTACACTCCCCTCACGAGTTACAACATCTACTTTTTCCTGCATTTTTTTTCTATAACTGATAGTCTTTTCAACTTTATCAAGTGTGTTTGAGAACTGTCCACCACTCTCACGACCTATCTTAATAGCAAGAGCAAAAACAAGTAACTCTTTAGAGTTTACATACTTGTTTAAGTTCTTAAATGCTTCTACTTCCCCAAGGGTATTTTTCTCTTGAAAGAAGTTTGCAAAGATGCCTCGAAACATCTTAGAACTCGAAACTGCTATAGACTTTGTAAGTGCCTGCTCAAATCCTATACCATTTTTCATCATCTTCACGAGAACAGATATCGCGATAGATAAAGAGCGATTAAACTCTTTTTTTCGTCTAAGTATAATAGAGTGTAACAACATACTAAATATCAGTGCTCCAAAAGGAAGCCCCAAGACAAAGCCACTCCAGTGTTGTAAAAAGAGTGAAAAGAGTGTACCTACCATCATACTAAAGAGAAAAAACATCACAATAAAAAGAGAAACAGGAAAACGCAACCCTGCATGAAGCATGATGATATGCAACTTCCCCATAAATGAGGACTCTGCACTCGCTTGTCGCTTCTTCTCTTCAAGAAGATCATTAACTTCATCATCTCTAAGAGTAATAATACTTTTTACAAACGCGAGATGTTTTAAGCGTGCATACTCAACATATGCAACATACCCAAGAACAGTTGCACTAAAACTCATGATTAAGAGAAGTAAGATATCTATTTGTAACTGTGTCATTATTGTAAATTCGGCCATCTCTCAAGGAGATTCATCCCTGTGTTATAAGAAGCTTGAACAATCTCTGACATATAGTTAGGCTTCCATCCACACATGCGTTTAGGATGAAATGCTTTAAGCTCTTTGACAAACATCTCTTTTGTTACCGTAAAGTCATTATCAAAGATTCGTGTCTCAAGCATAACACCATTTTGCATCATCTTTGCAACACTTCTTGTAGATGCTGAAACAGCTCGAAACTCACCACTTGAATCCATCGGATTATCAACATTTTTTGCACGTTGAAACTCAAAAAGATCAAGCATAGAGACGATGCCATTCTCCTCTACACGTTTTTCAGGCTCAGATATCTTTACTATACGGCGTTTTCCATCTGGAAAACGAACAATCTGCACTATTAAATCAACAGCAGAGATAATCTGAGAACGTACAAAAGACATATTTGCTGTTGGACGAGCCTCTAAAAACATATTTTCTACACGAACAATCGCCTCTTTCGTATCATCAGCATGGATTGTTGTCATTGAACCTGGGTGTCCTGTGTTCATGGCGTTTAGCATAGTTACGATCTCTGGACCTCTACACTCACCTACTATGATACGTCTTGGACTTGAACGCAGTGCCGTACGAAGAAGACTCTCTATGCTAATAGCACCAGCACCCTCTTCATTTGGTGGTCGCGTTTCAAAAGAGCGTATAGAGTGACATGGCATCTGTGGTTTCATCTCTTTTGTATCTTCAATTGTTAGAAGTTGATCACCCTCATCTATAAAACGAGTGATAGCGTTTAAAAAAGTCGTCTTTCCGCTTGAAGTACCACCGGAGACTACAATGTTTAGTTTTCCTGTAACAGCTTTGAGTAAAAAGTATGCCATTTTTATATCTATCATATTTGAATCAACAAGTGTCTCAAATAGAAGTGGTACTTCACGAAACTTTCTTACTGTAAGATAAGAACCGGGATTTCCATCTTTATCAAGATTTGCCGCAATTGGTGGTATCTGTATCTCAATACGAGAGCCATCAGGAAGTTTTGAAGAGGCAATCGGACTTGACTCATCTACTTTTCTGTTTGAACTTGAGAGCATTCTGTTAATGATGCGTTTTAACTCCTCTTCGCTACGAAAACGAAATGGGGTCATAACTGTTTTTCCATCATAAATAACATCGATATAATCTTTTGTATTTACAATAACATCATTAAGATCTCTACCTGCAATACGGATAATAGTACTTACAGGACCATAATAGAGAAGATTATCTATGATAAAGTCAGCTATCTCTGCCTTTAGTGCCACTTTTGGCAGAGAAAACTCGGAGATATGCTTGACAACGACCTCACGTATCATCTGTTCAGTCACTTCACTTTTGATATTGAGTTTTTCTAAGAACTTATCATAAATCTTATATGCAAGATTATAGTACTCATCACTTGTGTAGATAAGTGGAAAACAGAGCTCAGAACATGAGGAAAGTTCCAACTCATACTCATGACTCTGCTCTTCATTTTGAAGCTCTTTTTCTTGAGTACTGTTGTGACCCTTAATCTTCTCTCTTAAAGCCATTGTTTTACCCTATCCCAAAAAGATTTTTTCTCTTTAGAGAGAGATTCTTTCGTATATAACTCACCATCATGAATGAAAAATTTCTCTGAAAACTCAACAATTCCATCCATAAAAGGTGCATTTGGATAGACATCACAAACAAGTTGTGCCTCATTCCAACACTCTCTTAAATGCATAGCATCATTTGGCAATGAATAATCTATCTCAAAATTATGCTTAAGACCCTTAGAGAGTATCTTTTTTGCCTCTTCGTGAGTGACACTTCCAAAAGAGTCAGAACGATTTGCAATGATATGAGTCTTTTTGTACCATCCACTTTTATCAATGATATCTATGTATGTTTTCAAAATAGACATAGATGGGATACTAAACTCTGTAATAACAAAGATATTATCTGCGATCTCTTGGATATCTATCTCTAAGTCCACATCCTCAAAAACGCCAACATCTATGAGGATAAAGTCAAACTTCTCTTTTACATAAGAGATAAAGTTCAAAAACTTATGGATGTTCTCAAACTTCTCAAGCTCCTCTCTTTGTGTATGCTTTTGAATTCCAGGAACATAGTAGAAGTTGTTTGTCAGTTTTTCAAGTCCATTTTCAAAAAGATCTTGCATATCCAACTTCATAAGTGTTGTGATATCTATGATAGTTTTTGTCGGCTTGATGTTTTCAAAAAAGAGATTTGAAATCGCTTTTGTAGACGCAAAATCCAAAAAGAGTACGTTTTTATCTAAATTTCTCTGTGCAAGACTTTTTGCTAAGTTCATGGTGATAGTTGTTGTTCCAACCCCACCACTAATACCTGTAAATACAGATATATTACTCTTACCACGTCGCATTTTAATAACACTTTGTGATTCACGAATGATGCGTTTTATCACACCAGAGTCAGTTGTAGACTCGTTCATGTACGAATCCACACCAATTTTTCCAGCAAGAAGTGAGTACTCAACATCATCTTTTCCAACAACAATTATGTAAATGTTATCAGTAAAATAGATACTGCTAAGCGCTTGGATATCTTGTAGCTCTTCAACCTTATAAAGAAGTACAACATCTCTATAATTACTCGCAGCATAGAAGTTTATAAACTCATCTATAGAGCTAAATTTATTTACATCTGTAAACTCATTTTCGAGTTCATCGTAACATGTTTTATCTGACTTTGAAACGTATGCTATTATCATTTTTACTTCACACTCATAAGTTTATATTTTGTTGTTGTACCAGCTGTTCCAACATTAATATCATCAAAATTAAGAACTTTTATATGCAAAATCAATCCTTTGTGTACTTTCTCTTTATACTGGTTTACATAGAAATTTTTATCATCTAAAAGATCATCGAGTTGTGCTTCGTATGAATTTGGAGTATTTAGAATATCTTTGAAAAAATTTATAAATCTTCCAAAAATTCCACTCGCACCACCATCTTCTTTGTGTCTCGCACACCAGCTTAGCCAATCATCATTTGTAAATTGTGCATAGACTTTGTACTCTCCTGTACCTCTACCAAAGAAATTTTTAATTTCACTTCGTCTTGTGTTGAGTAAATTATGCTCTGCAATAGAAGCATCATCGCCAAGAAATTTTCTTGTTTTTCCTAGATATATCTCTTGAAGATCGCTATCGAGTGCATCAGGTGCAGGTCGTATAGTGTACTTATCCACACCCGTCATCATGTCAAACATCATCCCCATCATACCTCCGCTTGATTGGGAAATTTTACACTCCTCAACTTCTGTTCCATAAACAGATTCAAGCCCAAGTAGATTAAAACGCAAGAAATCTACAACTTTCCCAGCATCAACCATCACAAACTGTAGTGGGACAGGTACTTTAAAATCAAAGTCAATAAAAACTTTTTGTGTTGCAACATTCGTACGAGACCCAAAGAAAAAACGAAACATTCCACCCATCATATTTGTCATAGGCTTCATAAACTCAGCTAAAATACTCTTTCTTCCATTTTCATCTATGCCCATTATCTTGTCTAAATAATTTACACCATTGAGTTTACTTGCAAGTGTTAAAAGTGTTGTCTCTGTATCTTCTTGAACAGAAGTTGTATCTATGCTTACTCTATCATCATTGCTAAAAAATGGCATCCACTGGGTCATTCCCATAAAATCCATTGCTTTACATGTCAGAGAATCTGGATCGTAGTTGAGTATGAAGCCATCACACCCCTCAACCACAGAGATTGTCTGAGAGTTATAATCAAGTAATGAAACATTTTTGTTTGCATCCGCCATATTTACTTCATCTGTAGCAATAGCACTCTGCTTTTCCAGTCTATAATATTCTTGATTACCAAAAATAATATTTGCCATATAGCGTTCTCTAGCTTCTGGACTCTGTGAACCTTGAGTATATACGACTGTATCTTTAGAGAAATAGTCCTTAAAAATATCAATCGCATACTCAAATAGAGTCTTCTTTCCTGTAGCAGCTGGTGCAGAAACTTCCTTAAAGTACTCTATATCTCTAAAAACATCAAGTGCATAAAATGCATCTTGATTTGAAGCTGTATAGTTACTTGCACTATCGTAAGGTATTCTATACTCACCTGCTCCAAGAGCATTTCCTCTTGCATCTACTTTTAAGGCTTCATTTGAGAGTATCTCACTATTTACCATAAAAGGTTTTTGTCCAGAACAGCCAAGATCATCAAGTTGCCCATCTCTACATGCAAAACTCTGCTCTATTGTAAGTTCAAAGGTTCCCTCTGTATTTATATTTTCATACGTTTGTGATTTTTTTTCTGGAGTGCCAAATCTTGTCCAAAAAGTATCTATATTATGACTAGGTTTTTTAATATCTACTTTTTGATAAACTATTTTATTTCCATACTTATCTTCTTTGGCATTATAAAATGTTCCAAATTCTGTTTGTGACTGTGCAGCATTTAGAGTCGTCATAAAACTACCTAATGCTAAACTTATAAATATGACTTTGTTATTTTTCAATTTTATCTTCTCCATTTTAATTTTCATCTATCGTACTATTTGCCATCAAAGAAGAAATTCTTTGTGAAACGATTGCATCCATCTCTAACTCACTCAAAGGAGTCTCTCTTTGTGTATTTGCTTCTAAGAGCTTTATCTTCATAATCATTGCCGCAGTTATGTTTCTCTTTTCAACATTTTTGATATGGGTGAGTTGGTTTACTTCACCCAAGGTCTCACTTGGTGTTCCTAAAAATATTGCAGCCCAAAACAAAAGCATAATTGCTAAAAACAAGGGTACAATCGCAGCAGATCCCTTTCTCATAAACTTCCTATTATATAAGCCCCTAATGCTCCCAGGCTCATAGCTGGTGCAAAAGGAAAGCTTCTTTTTTTTACTACACTCAAAAGTAAAAGATGTAAAACTCCTGATAGCATTACAAAGTAACCTACAGAAGCTAGTCCCACAAAAAGTGCACAAAATACCCCAAAACGCAGATCTCCTCCTCCAAACGCCATATTAAAGATAATAGGAATAAGAAAAAGAAAGAACACAATTGCAACTGCTATAAAATCTTGAGTAGATAAGGAGTCCTCTATAAACTTCAAAAGAATTATAAAGAAGATGGATGGAATCATTATTTTATCCAGTATCAAACCTTTTTCAATATCTATATAAGAAATTAAAATTGATACTATTATAAAAAAAGATAATGTCAACAATTACTACTCGCATTAGTTTTTATGATATTTTTGTGATATCTATGTGATTATAATGTAATAACTTTTGATTATGTATGTAGATAAGAAAAAAAATGTGAAATTTTCTAAGATATGTAACCAAAAGGAAACATTGTAGAAAAATAAAAGTGTAAAAGATAAGAAAAATTTATCTTTTACTTTAGATTTTAAGAAGCAAATCCACTTTTAAAAGTATCTTTGGCAACAACTATCTCTTTTTGTCTCTCTTTACGACGTGTATCTTTTTCTACGAAGATTTTTTTACGAGTTTTGGGATCCATCTCTGTATAGTACATAACTGCCGAGTATGTAGATGGCGTTGGTGTAAAGACTTGCGCTTGTTCAGGGTTCATCTGCAACTCTTCACTCGTAAAACGCTTGAGCTCATGCATGTCTTTTTCTTCACAACCTGGATGAGCCGCTATAAGGTAGTAAGTTAAGAACTGCTGTTTTCCCTCTTCTGCGTTTAACTTGTCGTACATGTGTTTAAAGTCTACAAGTGTTTGTTTGCCAGGTTTTCCCATGAGGTCTAGGACATGCTGTTGCGTATGCTCAGGAGCTACTTTCATCTGTCCTGAGATATGGTGTTTTACTAACTCTTTTAAGTAGCTATAACCATGTTTTTTATCGGCTGTTATAAAGTCATAACGTATACCAGACGCAACAAAAGCTTTTCTAACACCCTCTACATCACGAATCTGACGCAGGAGGTTAATGTTACGCTCATGGTCTACTTCCATACTTCCACACAGATGACGCGAATCTACACAGCGTTGGTGTGCACATGTACCAAGTTTAAGTTTTTTGTTACACTCATAACCGTACATATTTGCTGTTGGTCCACCTACATCAGAGATGATGCCCTTGTAGTCTTTGTACTTGTTAAAATCTTTTGCTTCTGCGAGAATATTTGTCTCACTCCGCGTTCTAATTGTACGCCCTTGATGCACACCAATAGCACAGAAGTTACACTCTCCCCAACAACCATGGTGTGTCATGATAGAAAATTTTATAGTCTCTAAACACTTCACTTTACCCATCTTCTCATAGTATGGGTGCTGCTCTCTTGTAAAAGGAAGGTTTGAGTTTGCATCCATCTCCTCTTCATTGAGATAATCAGAGGGAGGATTTTGAATTAAAAAACGACTATCGACTGGTTGGCAGAGTCCATTTGCAGATATAGGATCATTGTTATCATAAAAATCATCAAACAAGTCTATATAACGCTCAGGTGTATCAACACACTCTTGATGCGAAGGGAGTTGTATATACTCCTCTTTTGGCTCTTTAGAGATATAACAAATCCCTCTTATATCTCTGTAGTCCTCTCCAAGTTCTATAGCCTTTGTTAACTGCTCTATAGCTATCTCACCCATTCCATAAACCATGATGTCCGCTTTTGAGTCAAAAAGAATTGGTTTTTTCATCTTATTTGACCAGTAGTCATAATGACTTGTTCGTCTTAGACTCGCTTCTATACCTCCAAGAACAAGAGGCACAGTGTTTTTAAAGTAACGACGGATTAGGTTACAGTAAACACTGATGGCACGGTCTGGGCGTTTGTCATTTTTCCCACCGGGTGTGTAGTCGTCTGAGTTTCTAAACTTTTTTGTAGCTGTATAGTTACTTACCATACTATCAACACTTCCACCACTTACACCCCAGTACAAACGCGGCTCACCTAAACGCATGATGTCATCAGGCGACTTAATGTCAGGCTGACCAATCATACCTACTTTATAACCCATTGCTCTAGCATACGACCAACCATAGCCACACCGATAAATGGAGAGTCAATGTAAGAGTCACCACTCACTAAGATAACATCACAATAGTCCCAACCTCTTGCATCCATATCCCCGCGTGTTGTTGGAAGAAAGTCCATCTCTGTAAAAGTAACTGTCTCTCTGCTAGGGTCTTGGTGTTTCGTTTTATTTCTTCTACTCAAGATAGAGCCTTTTCATATAAGTTTTAAGTATCTTATTTATTTTAATATGTATAATAATACACAATATAACTACATAAAGAGATTAGAAATGACTTACCCTTATGAAAACTTAGAAAACTTTACACTTCCAAATTTACTCGCACGTTCTGTATCGCTCTATGGTGATAGAGATGCTCTTGGAAAAGCCGGCGGAGAGATTTTTACCTATGAAGAGTTTGGACAGAGTGTCGAAAACATGGCATCACTTTTACAACACAATGGAATCAAAAAAGGTGATAAGGTAATTTTACTGAGTGAAAACATGCCAAACTGGGGTGTTGCATACTTTGCTATTACTAAGTTTGGAGCTGTTGTTGTTCCTGTCCTTCCTGATTTTCACCCCTCTGATGTGCACCATATCATACGACACTCAGAGGCTAAGGCTGTTTTTGTCTCAGATAGACACCTCCCTACCATAGAAGAGTGTGAAAAACCAAACATAAATTTTGTCATAAAGCTCGAAACACTTGAGCTTATTGATGAGCTCACAAACAAAAGCTATATCTCAAAACTAAAATCAAAAATCAAAAAAAACCCAGAAGAGAGTACAAAACCACACGAGGATGACCTAGCATCACTTCTCTATACTTCAGGAACAACAGGACACTCAAAAGGTGTCATGCTCTCTCATAAAAATCTTGTAACAAACGCCATGAGTGGATGCAATAAAGTCACAATCACTTCAGAGGATGTGTTTTTATCTATTCTTCCACTAGCACATACCCTAGAGTGCACAGTTGGTCTTACTATACCTATACTCCATGGCTCTAGTGTGCGTTACATCGATAAAGTACCCACACCAAGTGTGCTACTTAAAGCATTTGAAATTGTAAAGCCGACTATGATGCTGAGTGTTCCCCTTATCATAGAAAAAATCTACAAAAATAAAGTACTACCAAAGTTTACTGGATCGTTTCTTATGCGAACTCTTTACTCAATCTCATTTTTTAGAAAAAAACTCAATGCTATCGCAGGGAAAAAACTTATAGAAACTTTTGGTGGAAGACTACGTTTTTTCGGTATAGGAGGAGCTGGTATCTCTCCTTATGTTGAAAAATTTCTTCAAGAAGCAAACTTTCCTTACATCATAGGATATGGACTTACTGAGTCTTCTCCACTTATTGCAGGATCAGCACTAGGTAAGGCTTCAAAACTAAAATCAACCGGAACAGCTATGTTTGGGGTTGAGATAGCTATAAAAGATCAAGATCCAGTAACTGGAGAGGGTGAGATCATAGCAAAATCACCGAGTATAATGATGGGATACTACAAGGATGAAGAAAAAACAGCAGAAGTACTTCATGATGGTTGGCTACTTACCGGAGATTTAGGCTATATAGATGAAGATGGTTTTTTGTTTATCAGTGGACGTAGCAAAAATGTAATCATAGGCTCAGGTGGAGAAAATATATATCCAGAACAGATAGAAGCTACTATTAACCAAAGTGAAACAGTACTAGACTCTTTGGTTATGGAGCAAGATGGCAAACTTATTGCAAGAGTCCATCTTGACTATGAACTAATTGACACTATGTTCAAAGCGGACCAAACACCAGACTCTGAAGTAAAAGCTAAAATAGAAGAGCTTTTAGAGAGCATGAGAGTAGATGTAAATGCTCAAATCTCTTCATATTGTCGTATGGTTAAGTTTGTTGAACAGATAGAGCCATTTGTAAAAACGCCGACTAAAAAAATCAAACGCTACCTTTATACAAACTAAAGGAGTGATACTAGAGTGAAAAAAATAGAGAAAATGCTTCGTCAAAATGAGAGTATTCTTGTAAGTGCTGAGATTTCAAAACACTTTTACAATCCTCTTGTAAAACTCTATGCATTAGGGGCTTTGTTACTTTTTATGGGTTATGAGCTTGAAATTGGAGTGATTGGTATAGTCCTAATTTTACGAACACTCTATGTACATATACACGAGTTTAAAGAGAAAAAGTCTTATCATGCTTTTTTAACACAAGAACGCCTCATAATCGCTAAAGGTCATGCAGTACCTGAAATTTTTCCTATTGAGCTAACTGAGATAAGAACTATCTACATTAAGCCAGTAAGTGAACGATTTAAGAAGTTTATAGATGTAGGGACACTCGAAGTTTTAACAACAGATGGAGGACGCTATGTTATCCGTAATATTAAAGAGCCCTATCTTTACCATAGAGCAATTATTGGAGATATTGTGAGTGCGACTCACTACTCCAATAAAAAACGATCAATAATTAGCTGAACTGCGGTTGCACAAAAGGTATAACCTGTTTTTTACGGCTTAAAACGCCATCAAGCCACACTTGGTTATTTTCTAATTTTTTATCAAATGCTGCTTCTATTTTACTTGCATCATCACTCACACAAAGAAGCTGAGAGCCCTCTTTCATAATGTCTGTTAAGAGAACTACCATAGTATGAAGCCCCTCTTCTTCTTTCATCAAACGCATATCTTCAAGAATCTCATCTTTTCTCTCATCAAGAGCGGAAATATCTATCATCTCAAGTTGATTTATACCAACTTTCATACCATTCATCTCAAATGCTTTGTAGTCTCTTGTATTAAGACTACGAGCAGATGCACCCTCTGTCGCAGATTTTACTATAAACATCTCCATAGCAAGGGCTTTATAGTCCTCCACTTCACAGATTTTTGCAAGCTCTTTTACAGCTTTTGTATCTACTTTTGTACAAGTAGGTGATTTAAAGATTACTGTGTCACTTAAAATCGCCATCATCATCATTCCTGCAATATGCTTAGGAATAGGAATATCATATGCTCTATACATCTCATAAACAACAGTATTGGAGCAGCCTATCGGTCTTATCCAGCACTCTAATGGTGTATCTGTTGTTAAGTCTCCAAGTTTATGATGGTCGACTATACCAAGAATTGTAGCCTCCATAATGTCTGTTGGAGCTTGAGCCTTATCTGAAAAGTCTATGATATATACTTTTTCACCAGCAACTGAAGTTTTAAGCTCAGGAAGAGTTCCGCCAAATTTATTTAAAATAAACTCTGTCTCAGCAGAAATCTCACCCTGACGAGTTGGTATACAATCTTCACCAAGTTGATTTTTAAGATAAGAGAGTGATATAGCACCTACGATAGAGTCGCTATCTGGACTTGTGTGTCCAAAAACATAAGTTGACATATTTTTAGCCTTTAAAATTTTTGTAAAATTATACGCAAGTAGACCTCTAAAAAGGCTTATAAGTGAAAATTTATGAAGAGAGTTAAGCTTATCGATTTAAGA
>JGI10211J34971_10002774_pt1 | contig 14135 bp, 16 predicted proteins | sample Etolagsediment_FD_34971 | JGI IMG/M metagenome (IMG submission 34971) | reverse complement strand
ACTATTTTAACTGTGACGCCGCTTTAGCTCAGCCGGTAGAGCAACTGATTTGTAATCAGTAGGTCCGCGGTTCGAATCCGTGAAGCGGCACCACAAGGACCAAACATGCCAGAATTACCATATACACCAAAGAAATCAATGGTCTCGCATGTGATTGGTCTATTTGGGGGATTGGTGAAGTGGGATCACGCATCCATGGCATGGATGAGTCAGGAGTTCGACTCTCCTATCCTCCACCACACGAGTCCACTTGATGTGCCCGTAGTTCAGTTGGATAGAATGTTGGTTTCCTAAACCGAAGGTCGCAGGTTCGAATCCTGCCGGGCACACCAAATGGACCGGTAGCTCAGTTGGATAGAGCGTGGGTTTGCGGAACCCAAGGCCGGAGGTTCGAATCCTCTCCGGTCCACCACGAACACAATAATTAATTGTGTGAAAAAAATTCTATTCCATAAGACTCAAGCACCACAGGGAGTTCATACCCGTGACCGTGGCACAGGACATGATGAAAGCGGAATCAGAGTTGGTGCAGTACCTCAGTGACAACGGTGCACTGGAGTTCCGATATATCAAGTCACGCGACAGATTGGATCTCTATGCCGATGAGAAGTACCTCACCATGGGCAGGATCAAGTATCCAGACATGTTCGGTGGACGCGGCCAGATGGGGTTTATGGAATTATACATCAGCAGATTGATCAACCAGAAACTACAACTGGCAAAAGGTAGTTCATGAAGTACGGTTTCTATTCTGACTACGATCTAAAAACTTTCAAACAATATCCGTTCCGTTGTCCGTCGTGGGATCCTATGCCGGATGGGAAGAAGAACGTGGTGATATTGGGTTGCTCGCACACCTGGGGTGTGGGACTGGAAGCACACGAGACCTGGGCACACCATGTCAGCCAACACAACACAGATAGATTGAGATACTGGAACTTGGGCCAGCCCGGTGCAGGCCCGGAAACAGTGGTCAGGATACTATACTCGTGTGAGAAGGTGATCAACCCCAACACCATAATAGTGATGTGGCCCGAGATGAGTCGCAGGGAAAGGCTAGAAGACTACGCCGCTAACCTGCATGGCACTGATGAAAAACTGCGCTTTGAAAATCACAAAACCGACCTCAACAACTTCCTCAAGAGCATGTTCTTCCTAGAGAAGTACGCAGAGAAGAACCAGTGCAAGACCTTCCACTGCTTTTCCGATCATTATCATGACTTCCGGACCAAAGAGAACGCACCAGCACTGCTGGAAGATTACACCCTGCGCAACTGTTGGCCACACTGGGACAAGTTCACGGCTAGGGATCTACACAGCCAGCCGAGCTATGCGCGTGATGGCATTCACTATGGGGTGGAGCACCACGAGAGGTTCGCCAGATTGTTCCTGGAGAAGTTTGGTCAGAAATTAAAATAATCTTTTATGTCTATACCACGCAAGGAGTCCTGTCGACCGATAAATTCGTTCAGTTGCTGTGAGTTATCTTCGTCTATGGCAATTTCATCAGGGGACATTTGTTTGGCCCTTAGTGTAAACTGATTTGTGTAACGCACATTTAAAACACTCGGCTGGTGTAAGAATGCCCATTGGTGGGGTATGCCCTTGTTCTTGGCAAAGTTTATTATGTCAGGTAGTGTTTTTACATTCAGACAACTCACCGTGGTCCACATGTCTAACTGTAGAAGTTTATATGTCTTTTGTAGTTTCTGATATGCATCTACTGTTTTTTTGTATTCGTCCCATTTAATGGGCCATCTGGTATAATCATGCACATTGCCTATACCGTCCAAACTCATAGTGACAATGACCATTATGTGTCTCCGCAACACATCTTCCAACTCAGCGATCATCCTAGAACCGTTTGTGTTCATTCTTACGATTTTTACATTGTCCGGTAGCTCTTTTAATATCTTTTTATAGTTTTTGCTGGCAGTCGGTTCACCCCCGTTAACGTCGAGTTCTATTATCCTGTCCTGTGGTAACATCTTGAACATTTCGGTGTTGTTCACGCGTGGATAGTTTTTTGATTTAAGACTTCCGATCTTGGTACTGAGATTGGCGTTGCATGATTGACAAGCACTGTTACAGATGTTATCCAACACACCCCCGACTATTAAGTAATCCTTTCTTATGGGGTGTAACATCTTGTGTCTGGTGATACTATTGGTTCTGATGCTTTCTCCCGTTACCCTTTCCGACTGCTGACATCTGACACACTCCTTGGGCCATTGTTTTTCCTCCATGCTGTTTTTAATCTTCGCCAACCATTCGCTCTGTTCGAGTTCCTCATACGATCCAAATCCTTTTCCATCCACCATGTGTCCACATTTACCAATAGTGCCGTCATGATTTAATCTTACGAAATGTTCTAATCTAGGACAAAACATTTTTGTGTCTCCTCAAGATCTCTCCCAGATTTATAGTTCGTCCCATAGACTCCATAAGTTGGTAATCAACTTCAACAAACGGTCTCAGCAGTGCTACATTTACCTTTTTTCTTTTATCTTTATTTTCGTGAACCTTGGTTATGTTTTTTATGTGCTTGAATGGTCTTAATGTCACTGTTCCTTTGTAGAATTTATATAGATGCAGTAACCAAATGTACTGTGGTGCGAAATGCCGATCGATCACCTTTCCTTGCTCAACCAATTCCCAAGTGTCCTCTACGTCGAGATTATTATCTCTACAATATTTGTTGAGTCCCGCTACGAAACGATCACCGGGATCTCGTAGAAGTATATCTATGTGATTGCATTTGGAAATTTGTTCATTTTTGTATGACTTATCGGCCACGGACATCAACGTTGATGAGCCCACTTTGAATATAGGATAGATTGTGTGTTCGCCCACGTCAATGACCACACATTCTGTATTCAACAATTTATTCCAATGTTTAAGCATTCAACTCCACAAATAGTTTTCTAAAAACCTTCCTACAGGAAACGTTGCGTCTTTCGTCTTGAATTTTAGTTGTCTGCAGAAACAGGTCGATATCTTTCTGCCATGGCGTGGACGAGTAGTAGGCCAACAAATTTTGGTAACTATTTTTAAGATACCCTGTTGGTTTTTCCTGCAGTCTTTGTTTCAGCGTATCCTTCAATTTATCAAGCATCACATCTGGTAGGTTCAGTATGTTGTAATAACGCGGTGTGTACAGCGGACCTATAATGAAACTGTTATCCTGGAATCCTATTCCTTTAAGATAATCCACACACCCAAAGATTGAATTATAGTTCAGTATGAAGTGTAGCATATTGAAACTTATCTTGTGGTCCAACTTTCGTATGGTGGAGAGGTTTTTGACAAAATCATCCCACGATCCGTGATGTCTTATGTACTCGTATTCCTCCTCCTTTGCTTCAACACTCACAGTCCAGTGAATGTTTTTGAAACTGCACAGTAAGTCAAATATGCCTGTTTGGGTAGTGCTTAGATTGGTGTTGACTCTAATGTTGCAGGTTGGATTTTTTTCCTTTAGCAGTTGTAGGAATTCGAGGTTCTCCTTCATGAGCATGGGTTCGCCTCCCGCGAGATAAACATTTTCAAGTTGGGTAATGTTGTCGTAAACAAAATTTCTTATTTCTTCTCTGCCACGAGTATTTGATTTAACCTTCTTCTGTAACTCTGATGCCCATTTACTACTGTAGTCTGGACCGCAGTAAACACAGGCCTGGTTACAGGCGTTGGTCCACCTAAGGTCTACATGTTTCAGGGAAAAATTTTTTATGTTGTCATAGAAGTCTAAATCAGTTTTCCTCCCGATTTCTTTTAAATAATATAACCTACTACTAATACTGCTTAAATTGTTTCTTTTTTTTTCCTGTAGATAACACCCCGAACAATTATGCGGCATTTTATCCTGCAACATTTCTTTTTTTAGTTGTAAATTTTGTTCCCCGTTTAGAACATCCTCAATGTTTGATACTGAGATATTTCCTAAATCCGTCTTAGATATTATACAATTTTTGATATTACCATTTGGTTCCAACTCGAACCCCGTCCATGGCAATGCACAAATACTTTTATTTTTTAATAAATCTTTTGCTTTCACCCGATCATTCCTTGCTCGAGCAAAATTTCATTAACAAATTGATCCGGCAAAATACTGTCAGGGTGACTGAATGCCTGCGTGTTCACCGCACCGGGCCTGATCAATAACATTTCGATATTGCTATGTAGAGACGATAACTGATTGTGAGCCAGCTCGAGGGACATCTTTTGATTCCAATACTGCATGGACTGGCGCATAGTGAGTCCGTCTATCAGTTGGCTTTCGCTGAGCACTGCTTTGGTTGATATATTCCAAATTTTACGTTTTTGTTGGCTTGGTTGCCATCTGTGCCAAACCTCGAATAGCAGTTCTGTCTGAGCATAAAAACTTATTGCGTTATTGATCCACATATCGCAAGGTTCTATTATTGATGCAGTATGAACTGTTCTTCTTATGTTTTCGCCATCACTTCTAGATATACCAATAATCTGGTGACCTAATGAACCCAATTGGTCAGCAAAGGCTTTGCCTATTCCTCTCTTGTGTCCAGTGATCGCGATCTTCATTGTGATATTTACTGCCAGCAGATAGGTTCAATTTTTTTTTGGAAATTAAATATCATGATGAAATTTGAAACTCTTGAACCTGCCTATCATCCAAAAAATAAAATGGGATTTTTGATTGATTGGTTGGTCACACTCAAGTGCAACTATGATTGTGCTTATTGTGATCTATCGGGACACGACAACTCGACCAGACATCCACCGCTAGAAAAATGCTTGATTATGTTGAAACAAATGTACCAATACGCTGATGTCATCATGTCCCACAAGAAAAAGCCATTCAAAGATGTAACGATGAACATATATGGAGGTGAATCTATATATCATCCAGACATATTAAAAATTATTCAACAAACTTCTGAGATGTATCGACCCTATGAAGGGAACTGGAGATTGCGTAGACGCATCACAACAAACGGAACGGCAGTAGAAAAAAACTGGAAAGAAATCTGCAGACACATCGAAGGATTCACCATGAGTTATCACAGCACCGGGCCCGAAAAACTAAAAAAATTATTTTATGATAATCTCCTATATCTTGTAAAAATTGAAAAAGAGCACGATATTGTGGTCTGCATGTATCCTACCAAAGAACACTGGAAAGATTGTGTTAATTTTTTAAGATGGGCAAAGGAAAATGGCCTGCGAGCTAGACCAAAAATATTAGACGGACCTTTAGGAATTTACCAAAAACATCACATAGAAGAATTGAAAGAATTCATAAAGGAATCTGAACTACAGGATTGGGACGTAACAAAAAAAGCAGATCATCAAGCCCGTGGCTGTTGTGGAGGACGACAAATGTGCTTTAACAGAAATCTCAAAGAACACAATTTTCTTGTGCCAAGAAAAGACGATGGCTTTAAGGGTTGGCATTGTTCCGCCAACCAATTTTTCCTTCATGGTAACAACGTAAGCGGACTATATTTCACTAACAAAGATTGCAGAGTGCGATTAGATGGTAAAACGGGACCGATAGCAAATTTACACACTATGGATACCTATATAAAAAATATGGAAAAACAACAAGTATTACCCACACTGGTGTGCGCTCAAACAGAATGTATTTGTGGTACCTGTGCTCCTAAAAGCGTTCATAAAAAGAATCTCGACGATATAGTTGGAATCTACAACAAAACTACTGTTGCAGATAATGTATAGGCTCATTGAAAAAGGTGCATGCCAAAACTATTCTAGGAAGGACACATAACTCTCCGATGACGATGTTGTGCGCTATCTGGCTGTTGAATACCACAGGACTCACAAGTTCAATTTCGCCAATCATGTTTAACTTGCCGTAGTCGACGTTTTGAAATGAATAGTATTTCTTTCCAAATTCGTTTATTATAGGTTTAGTTTCTCGCAACATGCGTTCCGGTATGTCATACCATCGATTGAAACTGTTGCGTGTGTTATGTATTGGTATGTTTACTTTGGCAGTTATCGGTAACTCATCTATGTGTAATGCACGATCCTCTGTGTTGTTTACGATGGTGAGTGCGACTTCACGTATCTTCAGGTCGTGTGTTTTGCACCACTCCACCAATGCCGGGGTACTGCGAATGAGATCCGGTGTGCTGATCTTGTTCCATAATGAGTTACTGTCCAGCAGGGTTGGCTGTCTTGTTTTTATCCACTCCATAACTTGTGTCTGTATCTGTGATAAGTGATACATCGAACAAGACAGCGGGTGGAACGGCTTCATTTTAATAGAGTTGGACATGCTATGAANCCTGGCTCCCGCTGTTGTTTTCTATGTTTGACCTTAACCAGTTCTTCTATATATTCCTGGGTGTTCCATATGTCCTGTGATCCAAAATTNTCCATTGTACCCCAGTCTTCTATCTTGTTGAGCCAGACTTTGTCTGCTTTGTACTTTTCGCCTATATCAATTATCCCCTGCATTTCATGAAAGTTGTCCTTCTGGACCACGTAGTGCAGTACAAATTTAAATCCGTATTTCTGTTTCTGTTCGGCTATGCATTCAAGCGCTTCTACTATCTTGTCCCACTTGCCTCCCACTCTTAGTTTCTCGTAGGTCTCTTTGGTTGCACCATCTATACTAACACCCAGCTCGTTGAGGTTGCTTATCACACTCGGCACCTTACTATGGAACTCCTTGAACATGAGTCCATTGGTCAGTATACTGTACTTGATGTTATCACGCTCCGGCGTCTGTGACATAAAATGCCGATACACGTGTGATGCAAAAGGATCACCATCCGATCCAATGTGCACCTGTACTGGATGTTGGTAGTCTCGTAACCATTCGTTTATACGGTCCGCCAGTTTCATGCCCAGTTGGTATGCTGATCCATCCTTGTGGAATATCATTGTCTTCCTGCAACTGGGACACCTCAGGTTGCAACTGTTGTCTATGGCAAGCCTCAGATGCTTTATGTGTTTGGATGCACCATGCAACACCGAACCGGATCCGATGTATGAGCACTGATGTTCATTGCAGTATCGATAGGTGCCGTCGGTTATGGCGTCCTGCAGAATTTTACGCACGCCATTGTCATTGATTATTTGTCCCAAGGATCTGACCTGCAGATTGCCTATGCTCTGTGGCAACCATGACTGGCACTCGCAGGCATAACAACTGCCTTTCTTGTCTATCAGTATGGTGTCAAAGGGGCGTGGACACCTGTTGCTTATTTTAAGGTCCTTATTTGTGTCTATGCCATAATGTTCGAACAGCCTGTAGTTTATCATTTATCAGGATCCGTGATCATGTCCAGTGTCAGCGGTTGGCTCTCGTCTTGCTTTTGTGCTGACGTTGGTATTGTTTTCCTACGTCTCCTCCGGTCTTCTCGTTGCTGTTGTTTGGCCATCTTCTTGGCACCACGGGTGCTCTTGTAGTCGTAGTGTATGCCCATGATCTGTCCTCCTGTTCAGTTGTAATTATTTGTCTGCAACCATCAGGAAAAAGTTTACCAAAAGCAACTATTAAGTGTTGCTATTTTGATAAATATGCCTTACAATCCAGAGCGGTCACAAGGCCAGTGATCGCACACGCTCTCACCGACACTTGTTGGTGTTCGCGTTTACATAAACCTTATAGAGAAAAAATATAGGAGATCAATCTATAATGAAAATTACTAAGAACAAATGGACGATAGGTGCGGCGATCGTAGTCGCGGTTATCATTTTATGGGCGGTGTTCAAACCAACCCCGGCCGAAGCGACGGAGATGAAGGTGTATGGTTCACTGAACTACATGGTTTCAAACAACGAGAACTCTTCGGGAGTGGCAACAGCGAAAGCGGAGAACAACGGTTCCGCTATTGGTGTTGACTTCACAAGCAACATTGCGGAAGGCATCGACGGCTTCGCCAAGTTAGAAGTGGCGATCGACGCGGATGACTCTGGTTCCACACCATTCGATTCAAAACTGGCATACGCTGGTATTGACATGGGTGGAGCAGGTGTGCTATCAGCAGGAAGACAGAACTCTGTATTCAAGGGTGCTGTGACATCTAAGACAGATGTGTTCCCAGAATACGGCGCCAGCGCCGCACAGGTATTGTTCAGCAGGGACTCACACACAGTGATCTACTCTAACAGCATTGGTGCAATCCAGTTCGACAACTTGGTAAAAGTTGACGGTACAACTGGTAAATCGGGTGTTGACGTTTACGAGACCGCGGCCTCTATGGACATCAACGACAATCTAAACGTGGGTATCGCTTACACAGATGACAAAGTGAACAACATCGAGTACAAGGGTGTTGGTGCATCATTTGACATCACAGATGCCACAACGATTGGTTACAACCACACAATCAAGACAGTGGAATCAACCAACCTTGATACCAAAGCCAACGAGTACGTTGCCTCACACACGGTGGGAGACACAACGTTCTCGGTAGGTTACGGCAAAGTCAAGAGCGGAACTGCCTACACAACAGTTGGAGCCGAGAAGAAACTTGGCGACAACTTCAGCATGTACGCTGGTTATGAGATGACTGACGTAGTGTCAGGCACAGACACAGCAGATATGGCGGCTGGAATCAAGTTCACGTTCTAGTTTCTAAACACTGTGAAGCCGATCGAGATCAGAGAAGGTCAGAGTCGGCTTTACGCTTTTTAACGCGTTCGCGTTATTTTTTTTTTTAATCGCTATCGCTCTCTGATAATTTCTGTATTAATGAACTGCTTATTGTTTTTTAATTGATTTACATGAATATAGAGCAATCTAGCACTGTTATCATCGTACCAGTTTTTCCATTTTGTAAGAAATTTTAATTTTGTTGGATCTAGATTCTCAACAAGTTTTTTTTGTATGTAAGCCGATGTTGCCTGACTTTGTAGTTGAGTAACACTGCTTTGTAGAACATATTCGGTGATATCTATGTCTTTGAAAGGAGTAAATGTCAATGTATTATCTAAATGCCAATGTTGGTGATCATTTTTATTGCGATTAAGCACTTCTGAACAAATATAATCTAAAGGTTGATTTTTTTTATAACTTCGCATTCCTTCTACTATCGCATTTTTACATGTCTCTCGGTTTAAAAATTTCCACATGTAATCATCTTCTTTGACACTTTCTAACAAATTCACTCCGTGAAATTTTAAAACTTGACTTGCTGTACGTGGGCCTCGCATAAAATACTCGTCACCACAACTTCCGGTAACAAGAACACAAGGATCCTCCCATAAGTGTATTTGATTGTATAACTGGTGTTGTAAGATTTTTTTTTGATTACAAGAATAAAAATAAGTCCAATGTATGTGTTCGTAATCTACTATTTCATAATTTTTAGTAAAACTATCAAGATATGCCCAAGCCAGTAAAGAATCTATGCCCCCTGATAAAAATATTTTCAAAGGTAACGTGTTATGAGATAAAAATCTTTCAAAACTATTTCTTATGATATTATCTATCTTTTCAATAATGGTTACATCTGACATAGCTCTTTTAGAAAAAAGACGAGGACTTCGTCTTTGCTTACCTAGATTCATATTTCCATCTACTGTGATTAGCCAATCTTCTGCTATATAATCTTCGTTTTTTTCTAGATTGTTCAGTGTTAACTTGTTGAACCAAATTGGAAATCCTCTATCTTTGTCGTGCTTGATTGCTACTTTGTTTTTGTCACACACAAAAGCACAGAAATTACCTTTTATCTTCTTTGGACTATTTGATAGTAAAATACTTGCCAATTGAGTCAAACTATATTTGTCACTGTATCCTTTGAGTATGATAACTTTATCTCCTAAAACAATTTTTTGCCAGCCGTCGTCGGTGTTCAAAATCAGATTGTTGGGGAGAACAAAATGGTTTGGAAAATTTTTTTGATAATCTTTACCTAAATTAAAAAACATTCTTTTCTTTGTCTAAAAAATATCTCTGTTGGCCGATGTAAGTATTTACAAGTATTTTTCTAGTCAGAATTATTTTATGCTCTCAGTCGACATTGTCCAGTTTCGAGTACCCATGTATCTACCGATCATGTTTATGCTCCATCGTGGGTGTGTAGCATTTTGCCGAGGACTGACACTGTGCTGTGTATCCTCGCCATTCCAGAACATCACGAAGTTGTTGGACTTGTACGTGCAACTCTTCACTATAGGCCCAGGGGAGTCATAAACCCTATGGCTGTTCATCGCTAGACTTTTCGCTCTATGTATACAAAAATCTCCCCCGGTACTTTTATCACCAGGGTATTTGAGATAGAGTAATCCAGCATATATTTCTTTCTCGTTGTCCGTGTGCGGTGTTCGATTACTGACATAGTTAATGGGTGGATGCTTCACGAAACTAAAATCTGTATAACAATTGGATCGACTACCACTAGTGGGATCATAACGATCCTGTAATTTGATTTTATCCGCAGGTATTTTTAATTTTTTACTCCACGGTTCGAAAACGTTCAGGACCTTATCAAAAAAATCTCGCGATAGATGATAGGCCATAAACTCCTGCCATATACTACTAATAGGTTGTTTTTCGGCAATGATATCTCTTGCCTGCCAGGTGTGTTTGTTATGATGATCCCTTGGCTCTTGTCGATCTAAAATGTCACCAGGTAAGGTTGCCAATAATTCGTCGTGTTCTTTTTGTGGTAGGGCATTTTCTATTATGATGTGCGGCCATGGGTCGGATTCGACTTTTTTAAAATTCTGTAGCACACATAATTTATTCATGGCGATAGAAACAAAGTTCTATGTTTGTGCCATCCAGTATTCTGTTGGTCCATACTTTAAATCCTTTGTCTTCAAACTTTTTTACTATCTCGTCTATTTTTTCAAATTCTTGATCGGCCGGCCCAAAAATTGTTTCGAACTCCACGTGGACCATTTTAACTGGCAAGTCTAACTCTAATATTTCCGAACATAATTCATACCAACGACCTTCTATGTCCAGTTTGATCAAGTCGACATCTGTGCCCAGTCTATTTGATATGCTTCTTAGATTCTCAGTCTCGACCTCTATGGAATCCACAAGTTTTTCCGGATACACATTCTCTAGACTCCAACATCTTTTCTTATGATCAGTGGTGTAGAAGGTCATTGTTTTCTCAGTGGGGTCGTAGGCCTTGTGTGTGTGAATGGGTTTAGCAGACGACCGAGCCACTGTAGTCAGTGCCATAGGAGTTGGATCCCATGTGTAAATTTTTACATTGGGATTCAATGATCTTATACCTTCTTCGAATCTTATTTCTTTTGACACGCCAAAACTCCAAAAAACTTGTAGTGTTTTTGCGAATGCGGATGGCACCGCATATTGTTTGTAACGTACCCAGGCCGCTGGAACATAAGGAAAACGTTTTTCATACGCTCTGCAGAGAGCTAAGAGATCAAGACTTGACATATTGTATGATGACGTCGTCATGACGTCCTTTGTTGGATCTGAAATCGTAAATTTTGCAACTAGGGTGTAGATCCATAAACAGTTGTCTATCCCTGTCTATGTCTATTATATCTTCTATCACGTAGATGCCTCCCGGCCTTAGATGATCAAACGCTAATTTGAAAGTTGGAATTTGGGTTACCGGCTCGTGATGCCCATCGTCTACGATAATGTCAAAATCTTTTGGAATGTGTTTCCATGTTGTAGCATCATTTGAACTTCCTATGTGTAATCTACACCTATCTAGATAGGGTGCATGGTCATACTCAAACCATCTCAGTTTACGATCTACGCCGTGTATTTCTGCTCTATCAAAATATTCATACCACAGTTTCATACTACTACCTTTGAGTATTCCTATCTCACAGATTTTTTTTACTTTATCCTTAAGTGGGCCAAAGTTTGGCATGTAGTATTTGCTGATGTAACTGTGCTCTCGACCCTTATCAGATTGGTGCTCCTGCAAGTCATAGATATCTTGTATTGATTTCATTTGTGGTATTTAATAATCAATCGGGCCTGTGTAATTTTTCCAATTTGACTTTGTCTTTATTCTTGAAAAGGCAAGTTCTTGATTTCTTAAATGCTCAATGTTTTCATCTATTTTTTTGGTTCGTAATATTGGACTTATCACAGTATTGTAGTAATAAAGGTGTTGGGACACCGATGGGTGACCGTCATTTTTGTGTATAATCATTGCTTTATTGTCCAAGCACCATTCACTAAATGATATCGGTGTATCTGGCAAAAATTTATGTAATGGATGTTTTATTTTTTGTAACATGTTGCCTTCGCCCAACTCCAACGGAAAGGCTAAAAAATTATAAATTTCAATATTTTTATCCAAGCAATATCTATTTGTGAAATATATCTGCTCATATGTTCTTGATAGCAATCTCTCGAGATTGTAGTCATTGCCTGTGTATTTCCCTTCGCCTATTGGTTTGAATTTTTTATTGTTGTCTCTGCTTACACGATCAAATCCACTCCACATGACAACTTGGATGCTTTGGTCATCAGCGTTGTGTAATATTGATCTTGCTATGTCCTCGTTGCCCCAACCAGGAACCCCGTGTCTTTTGACTGTAGCAACCTTCCCTAAAAAAAAGGTCCAGGTGGGCCATTGGTACTCTGTAAAGGAACAACCGTATGTTTTATACAATGCCATTTTTTTTAAGGAATTTCCTTATAGGTGTCGGCAGGAATCCAATATTGTACTATACATTTCTTCATACAAGGATATTTACTTGTTTTACATTTTGATAAATTTTTCTAACCTGAAACCCTTCGAGTCGTAACACTCCACATAGTCAGAATTGTTAGAATGTCTTATCGTGCCCTGTCCCCACACCACGTCGTGGTCACTGTAGGCGAATGCTTTCTTGATTGTGACGTCTATATATTGTCCGTTACCAACTCCCANNGTTAGGAAAGTTACGTACCTTCCCTTGTCTCCTCGGAACACCCTGCCGTTGGCTATCATTCCTGCGAACTCCACTTTGTCAAGATACAATTCTCTGACATACATGCCCGGCATGAATTCTTCTTGGCTCCACCATCCGTACTTCCTGTATTGGAATTCTGGAGTGTCCCACCTGTCTGAATTGCTCGGCGTGACAACATCAATGCCAACACGCTTGGCCTCCGTCCTGTACACCCAACGCTTGTAGGATCCATGACAGTGTTTGAGACATGCCTGCCAGAACTTCTTTGGATTGTGTGCCTTCTGGTAGGCCAACGCCCATATCAGCCTGCCTAGGTTCACGGCGTGTGCCCTACATAATCCAAAACCTGACAGTGATTGTAGCATTGTTATGATCTCGTCCTTGCGAGGGTGGTTGCCTAACCTTGTGATGAACTCCATGATCTTTTCTTCGTTCTTTTTAGCGAACGCACGTCTGTACATGTCCGCTTCGTACTTGTCTATGTCCAGCACATCTGATATCCTATCTATGGCATCGTCCTCGTACACTATGGTGTCACTCATACGTTCCTTACTCCAGTCATGGAACATCGTGGCCTTTTTCCTGCCAGATACCGCCACTGGTCTTATCAGTGCGGTGCCGAATACACAGTCTCGTCTACTCTTGGGTTGTATCGCTCGGAACAGCCTCCGCATGGCCGGACTCTCTGCTTGTGTCACTCCCAGCACGTCGCCCCTGCACAGCAGTTGTGAAGTAGCGGAGTCTTCTTCGGGATAGTCCGTGAGCTTCCGTGTGGGATCTATTTCTATGAGTTGCGACAAACCACGATTGGCTAAAATATCCACTTTCAGGTGTTCCAGGTCCTCCACTTCGTTCTTGTCTAGTAGTATTTGGTTCTCCGCCGTGAACAGGCTCTTTGGTAGTTGTCTTTGAAACATCAGTATTCCTCCGCAGTGTTTTGATATGCATCTCTTCTTGCCTTTCAGTTTGTTCTCGATCCGTTTGGCCTCCTTGGTGTCGATGCCTAATGAATCGTATGTGAACCTGCGGGGTAGGTTGCCCTTGACTCCAAGTCGCTTGGCCGCTTCACGTCGCGCTGACTTATCCTTGTAGAGCACGTAGTTGGATATCCTAGCACTGCGTCCGGGCCACTTCTTGAAGATCCTCTTCATGACTTCTTCCTGTTTGTGGTGGGGAAAATCTATGTCCACATCGGGAAGGTCGTCTCGATTGGGGTTGAGGAATCTAGCCACTGGTATGTCCCACTCCACTGGGTCCACATCCGTTATGCCCAA
>JGI10211J34971_10002773_pt1 | contig 14136 bp, 10 predicted proteins | sample Etolagsediment_FD_34971 | JGI IMG/M metagenome (IMG submission 34971) | reverse complement strand
GAGAGAGATAGAGGGCTGTCACGAGGGACGCGGTCTGCTTCACTGCACCGAGATGCTTGCGGACTACGCGAAGGGGGGCGCCGGATTCAAGTTCATCCACGACAACGTATTGGAACCGGGCGCCACCATCGGGGAACACACGCACAAGAACGACGAGGAGATATACGTCATCCTCGACGGTCGGGGCGTCATGCGAATCGATGGCGTGGATCAGGATGTGGCAGGTGGTGACGTGTGCATCACGCGGGCCGGACACAGTCACAGTCTGACCAACAGCCCGGATACGCCGATGCACCTGCTGGTGGTGGGGATCAATCTGTAGAGGCCCGCCGCCACGACAAAACCAGACTCCGAGTTTTGAACTCCTGCAATTGGCGAAGCAGAACGTGGAACCGGGGCGAAGAACACGTGTCTGACAAACCCGATCAACGAAGTGCCTCAGTGCCGCTCGTTGCGCAAGTAGAGCGAACCGAGTATTGTAACGTCTGTTTGTACGTGGAGCCCACGGTCCTTGGTGGGCGAGAATGAAACCGAAAGAAGGAGAAACGAACATGTGGAAGAATGCAGGACTGATCGTGGCAGTGTTGGCGATCGTGTTGTCAGTGGGGCAGGCGTATGCCGGGTGTGGCGCGGACGGCTGCAAGCCGGCAGCCGCAGCACAGTGTGCGAGTACGGAAGGAGGCTGCGTGGTGACGGCGGCGCTGGCGAAGATGGACCTGACCGATGAGCAGAAGAAGGTGATTGCTGCTGCCCAGGAAGAATGTGCGGCCGCACTTGCCAAGACCAGCGAGATCAAGTGCCCGAAGAGCTGCGCGAAGGCCCAGGGCGGCGCGAAGGCCGCCTGCCTGGCGAAGGTCAAGGCCGTTCTGACCGAGGAACAGCAGAAAGCCCTGGCCGAAGCCGTGCCATCCGGCAAATGCACCAAGGGCGCTTGCCCGAGCGGCAAGTAACGCCGACAACACCGGATTTCATCCGTGATCCCTACGAGGCGGAGGAGCCTGTTTGGCCCTCCGCCTCTTCTATTGCGGTCGACCGTCCGGTTCTCCGGACGGCAGTGGAACGGGTTCCAGTAGGGCCGGTCGTCGAGCCGGTCGAGCAACGGCAGTGACTTCTCCGGGCGGGAGAGGCGTCGACGCATGTTGCCGGTGAGTCGGCAACGCGGGTCTCCGGAGTTGACCCGGTGAGTGGCCTTGGCTACATTGACGTTGGTATGGCTATACGTCCCCACAGAACAGGCAACACAGCGATCCGCCGCTTGCGGCTGATGCCGGGAACTGCGCTGCTTCTGGGCGCGGCCCTCTGGTTGAGCGTGGGGATGCACGCGGTCCATCCGTTGCTGCACTGCGGCGATGCGGTCGCGTGTGAACACGAGTGCCACGGGCATGATCACGAGGAGCAGGACGACGCTCAGCGGCGTATCGAGGCAGCGCGTTCGGTCGATGCCGGCGAGACTCCGGAGGCGGCGTCTTGCGTGGTCTGCCAGTTCCTGGCCAAGACGGGGGCTTGGCTGTCGGGCGCGACGAACGCTGAGACGTTCGCGATTCCCGGTGCCCGCCGAGCAGAGCCTTTTGCTGCCCGGGCGGGCGCCGCGTCACGCATCCACGCGAACGGGCCGCGCGCTCCTCCTTCCTCCTGCTCACTTCCTGCCTGACGGCCCTCGTGCCGTCGTATCTCCCTGATTTGGACATGTGGCCCCGGCGCTCTGCGTCACGCCGCAGTCCGTGTTTCCGTTCTGTTCGAGCATGGAGGAATTCCGTATGAAGTCGATACGTGCTGTAGCACTGACTGTGTTCGTTTCCGGCCTGGCCATGGCCGTGCAAGCTCAAACCTCAACCGACCAACTCACCAACGAAATCCGGAGTCTACGTCAGCAGATGGAGGAACAGCGGAAGCTGTTCGAAGAACGCATCCGCCAGCTGGAGGCCAAACTCGACAAGATCGAGGGCGTGGAAGCTCGTGCGACAGGGGAGACGGCGCCAGACGACCTGGCAGCCGCACTCACCAGGCTGCGCGGGGACAGTGTCGTCGCGGCCCCCGGGAGGACGCTTCCCGAAGGGCTCAAGACCGCTGTCCGGAGCATGAATCCCGACACGTCCGTGATCGTGGATACCTTCTACCACTACGACGATTCGGAGGAAGGCATTGCCCACATGCTGGAAGAAGTGGCCGGCTTCGGTCACGCGCACGGCGACGATGACCACGGCCACGGCCATTCGCATCTGGAGGAGGGATTCAATCTTCGCCATCTGGAACTGCACCTCTCCGGGGCGATCGACCCGTACTTTCGCGGCTGGGCGATCGGAGCCATATCGGAGGAGGGCGCGGAGATTGAGGAAGCCGTGATCCAGACGAGTTCTCTGCCGTGGGGCCTGCAGGTGCAGGGCGGGAAGTTCTTCAGCAACTTCGGACGCATCAACGCGCAGCACTCGCACGAGTGGGATTTTGCGGACCAACCGTTGATCTACAAGCTCACGCTCGGCGATCATGGACTGAACGAGAAGGGCGTGCAGGCATCGTGGTTGGCCCCATTGCCGTTCCAGGCGTTGGTCGGCGTGGAAGCGTTCCATGGCGACAACGAGATGGTCTCGCAGTACCATGGGGAGGAGGAGTTCTCCGAGCACGGCGGCCCGAGGCTGTGGGTTGGCTGGCTGAAGGTCGGGCCGAATCTGCCCGAAAAGCACGGGCTGCAGCTTGGACTCTTCGGAGCTCGCGGGATTCACCAGGAAGAACATGACGAGATCACCGGCGATACTCCGGGTACCCCTCCCGATGGCGAAACGGATCACTGGCTCGACGGTCATACCCGCTTCTGGGGCGCGGATGTTGTCTACAAGTACGACTCCGGCAAGGAATACGGCGTCGGTGACGTGACCGTGCAAGGCGAGTACTTCCGGCGGAGGAAAGAGCTCGATCTGGTTGATCACACCATCGCGGGCGCCCCGATCGGCAACGACCGCATCGACGATCAAGACGGGTACTACGTCCAGGCAACCTACGGCTTCCTGCCGCGCTGGCGGTGCGGAGTCCGCTGGGAACAGGTCGGCCTCACGAACGACACCAGGATGCCCGACGGCGCGCGTGAGGACCACGACGACAGCAGTCGCACATCCGCTATGGTCGAGTTCCTGCCCAGTGAGTTCTCGCGCCTGCGTCTCCAGGGCAGCTACGGAGACTACGCCACCGAAGACGGCAAGGAGGATGCCTGGCAGGTGTTCGTCCAGTGGACCATGTCGCTGGGGATTCACGGTGCACACACGTTCTGAACATGCCAAGGGAAACACACAGATGTCATCAGAGACACGCATCTCAACAAGTCGCGCCCGTCGTTTTGTCAGCCGACTGGGTATCCTGGTTCCATGCATTTGCCTGCCGCTTCGGGCCGAGCGCCTGAACATCGTCACAACAACGTCGGACCTGGCATCGATCGCGGCCGCGGTCGCGGGCGATGCAGCTGTGGTCACCAGCATCGCCACGGGCGTGCAGGATCCGCACTTCCTGCAGGCCAAGCCGAGCTACATCATGAAAGCGCGGAACGCCGATCTGTGGATTCGGATTGGCATGGAACTCGAGATCGGCTGGGAACAGCCGATCATCGACGGCGCTCGCAATCCCGGTATCCGGGTCGGTACGTCGGGCCACTTGGATGCGTCAGGCAACGTGATCAGGCTCGAGGTCCCGACTCAGCGCGTCACCCGCGAGATGGGCGACGTTCACCCGTCCGGGAATCCGCATTACTGGCTCGATCCGCTCAACGGACGCATCATGGCGCAGAACGTCTGTGAACGTTTATGCAAGCTCATGCCCGGTCAAGCCAGCGTGTTCCGCGACAACCTGCGCGCATTTGTGGGGGCCCTCGATACCCGGATGTTCGGTCCCGTGCTGGTGGAAAAACTGGGCGGCGACCGTGCATGGGCGCTTTTGCTCAACGGGCAACTGGATCGGCAGTTCACCGAAGCTGGCAGTGCGGGTTCCGCGGGCGGGTGGTATGGTGCTATGCGCGCGCACCGCGGGAAAGGCATTGCCACCTACCACCGGAGCTGGAACTACCTGACCTCGCGCTTCGGCCTGTCCATCGCCGCCGAACTCGAACCCAAACCGGGTATCCCGCCGAGTGCAACGCACCTGGCAGGCGTCGTCAAGGAGGTGAAGAACGGGGGCGTGAAAGTCATTCTGATCGAGCCGTTCTACAGTCGCAAGAGCGCCGACTTCGTTGCTTCGCGCACAGGCGCAACGGCAGTGGTGGCGGCCAACTCGGTCGGTGGCAGCCCGGAAGCGAGCGATTACCTGAGCCTGATAGATCTGATTGTGACGCGACTGAGCGAGGCGCTGTGATGGCTCAAGACAATCGCGCTATGTCGATCGACAGAGCCGGATCCGCGTTGGAGACAGACAGGCAGCCGGTGATCGCCTGTGAGAACGTCTGTATCGCGTATGGGCGCGAGGATGTGGTCCACGACGTGTCGGTCGAGGTGCAGCCCGGCATGTTCCTTCCGTTTGTCGGCCCCAATGGCGCGGGAAAGACGACGCTGTTGAGAGCGATTCTCGGGTTATTGAGGCCCCGCTGTGGACGCATCATCACCCCATTCGATCTGCGTCCGCCGGGGTATGTACCGCAAGAGAAAGCGCTGGACCCGCTCTTCCCCGTTTCGGTGAGGCAGATCGTGACCTTGGGACTCTACCCGGAGCTGGGCATATGGCGACGACCGAACAGACGGCAACGGGAGCGCCTTGACGAAGCTCTGGAGGAATTTCGTCTCGTCGGGCACCAGACGAAGACCTTCTCCGAACTGTCGGGGGGGATGCGGCAGAAAGCACTGCTCGCACGTGCTTTCGTCAGCCAGGCCGACGTTTTCATCATGGACGAACCCACATCGGAGCTCGACGAAGAGTCGGAGATCGACGTACTGCAGCACCTCCACCGGCTGAGTGTAGAGAACGGCAAGACGGTGTTGATGGCCCACCATGGGCTCGACCGGATCGCCGACTTGGCCTCCGCTGTTCTCATGTTTGACCATGGTCGGACGGAGTTGATGGAAACGGCCGGTGCACTGGCTGCCCGATGAAGGTGGCAGAGCCGGGTGCCGGCCCAACCTGCACAGACAAGGAGGGGACGACTGCCGAGGTCGTCCCGGGCAATAGCATGGATGAAACTGGATTTGTCGATCTGTTGCGGACCTTCCCCGACGCGGTGGCGGGTGGTGTCGTCATCGCTGCCGTATGCTCACTGCTCGGCGTGTTCGTCATCCTCAAACGCGTCGTGTTTATCGGGATCACGTTGTCGGAGGTGGCCGCGTTCGGTATCGCGGCGGCGTTCTTGTGTGGAGTGCATCCGTTCGTCGGCGCGAGCACCTTCACTCTGGCTGCCGTGACTGTCCTGGCCCAACCGTTCGAGCTCAGGCGCTTGCCCCGTGATGCGCTTCTGGGCGTACTGTTTGTGCTTGCGGCAAGCGGCAGCATCCTGCTCGTATCCCAAAGCGGTTTCGGCCTGCACGAGGTCAAGAGACTGCTGTACGGTGATCTGATCTTGACATCGAGACGCGACCTGGTGATCATCCTTTCGACGTTGCTGCCAGTTGCCGTCTACCTACTGCTGTTCCTGCGGCCGACGCTATTCACGTTCCTGGACCGCGATGCGTCAAGGGCGCTCCGTCTGCGCGTCAAGGTCTGGGAGCTCCTCTACTTTGTGGCCCTGGGACTGGCGGTGTCCGCGGCGTCCAAGGTCGCCGGATCTCTACTGGTGTTCTGTTACCTCGTTGTCACTCCGGCCGCGGCACTCCTGCTCAGCAAACGGTTGTGGCCGGTGATGGCACTGGCCGCCGGGATCGCCGTTGCCTGCACCATAGCCGGGATGTCGGTGTCGTTCACGCGGGACTTGCCAACCAACCAGACCATAGCCGTGACGGCGTGCGGTGCCTTTCTGGCGTCCCTGGGCTGGGCCGGCGCCAGGAAGTGGCGCACGTCGTGAGAACACGGTCACATCCCTGCAGAAACCGGCACGCCACGCAATGACCCAATGGGCAACGCGTTCCTCCACAAGTCGTCTTGAGAGCCGATGGCAAGGTACTCAGCGTGCTTGGATGACCTGTGTTCGGATGGTTCGAAGCGCTCCGACGCTGTATTGTCTGCTCCGAAGCCTTGAGTTGTGGATTTGCCGGTCCGTCATCCCGCGGCGGCAGCGTGCGAAGGAGTGAGAGCATGAGTGCATTGAACGAGGATCCCGGCACAGGCTTCGCCAGTCTGGATCGAGTTCTTCAGGGGCTGTCGAAAGGCGACAATGTCGTATGGCAGGTTGACTCTGTCCACGCCTACCGGCCTCTGGTCAGAGCATTCTGCGCCAAGGCTTTGGACACCGGCCGCCGGGTCGTGTACTTCCGGTTTGCCACGCATGCTCCACTGGTAGCGGAAGACGAGGTCACGGATATCTGTTACCTGCAGGCCGCCAGGGGGTTCGATATCTTCGTGGCGGAAACGCAGGACGTGGTCCGCAATGCCGGACGTGAAGCGGTCTATGTCTTCGACTGCCTGTCGGAGTTGGCCGAAGACTGGTGCAGCGATCGCATGCTCGGGAACTTCTTCATGTTGACGTGCCCGTACGTCTTCGAGAGGGGGGCGGCAGCTTACTTTGCGCTGATCCGGAATCGACATTCGTTCCATGCCATCGAGCCGGTAAGGGACACCACGCAAGTCATGATCGACGTCCACCGGCTTGATGACCGCCTCTACATTCATCCGCTGAAGGTGCAGTACCGCCAGGCGGAACAGATGCACATGTTCTACCGCCTGGATGGGGACACCTTTGTGCCGGTAACCCGGAGCGCCGAGGTCGCGGACGTCGCGGTGAGCGATCCGCGCAGTCCGTTGGACAGTACGGGATGGCGGCTGGGGTTCTGGAGCAGCACGTTCGCGAAGGCGGAAGAACTCGCTGCTGCGTCCGCAGCCGGCCAGCCCATACCCGGGGATACGGCAGCGTTCGTGACACAACTCAGACGCATGATGTTCGCGCGTGAGGGACGGATGCTCGAACTGGCCGAACGGCATCTCGACCTCAACGACATCCTGACAGTACGCAGGCGAATGATCGGCACCGGCCCCATTGGGGGGAAAGCCACAGGACTGGTTTTGGCACAGACCGTGCTTCGCCGTGCAGACCCTCGCTGGCGGGATCGACTGGAGCCGCCAGACAGCTTCTTCATCGGGGCCGATGTCTTCTACACGTACCTTGTTCAGAATGGCCTGTGGTGGTCCCGGCACCGCCAGAAGGACCCCGTTTCGTTCCTGGACGGTCTAGAACTGGTCCGCCATCAGATCCTGAAAGGCAGCTTCCCGGACTACATCCTGCGCCAGTTCTCCGAAGTGCTGGACTACTTCGGGCAGGCCCCGATCGTCGTTCGTTCGAGCAGTCTTCTCGAGGATGATTTCAGCCATTCATTCGCAGGCAAAGGCGAGAGTGTTCTCTGCGCCAACCAGGGCTCCCACGGGAAGCGAATGACCGAGTTCGTTTCTGCTGTTCGCCGGGTGTATGCCAGTTGCATGAGCGAGGACACGCTGCGCTACCGGGCATCCCGTGGCTTACTCCAGCATGACGAGCAGATGGCGATCCTCGTGCAACGTGTTTCGGGCGGCCGGTACGGCAATCTGTTCTTCCCGCACGTAGCAGGGGTCGGACTGTCGTTCAATCCGTATGCCTGGGACAGCCGAATCGATCCCGACGCAGGAGTCATGCGCCTTGTGTTCGGGCTTGGCACTCGAGCGGTCACCCCGCATCCTGACGACTACACTCGTGTTGTCCCTCTGGACATGCCTGAACTCCATATCGAGCCGGGCGAGGACGACGATACTCCATATGCCCAGCGTTGGGTCGATGTTCTGGACCTGACCGCCGGGCGCGTGCGTTCGGTGGAATTCCGGCAATTGACCGACGAGCATCCCGACCTGCCGGTGGACCTCTTGGCGCCGACAGACAAACGCCTGGAGCGTCTGGCCCGGGAAACGGGCGGACGGGGGCCTGTGCCGCGGTCTCTGACCTTTGACCCACTGCTGCGCAGCAGCTTCGTTGACGATGTTGCAGCGTTGCTGAGAGAACTCGCTCACGTCTACGGAGTTCCTGTCGACGTCGAGTTCGCTTCTTCCTTCACGGAAGATGGGAACTATCGGCTCAATCTCCTGCAGTGCCGTCCCATGACTGCCGGGCAAGCGCCCGGGAGCGGGACAGACAGTTCCGACGTTGCCGACCGTCGGACTGTTGTCGAATCGGCGGGGCCTGTGCTCGGACACAGCCGGTCGGTGGAAATGGACTGCCTGGTCTACATCGTACCGGCTGTATACGGATCACTGCCGATGCGCGACCGGTTCAGCGTGGCCCGGACGCTTGGGGAATTGATGCGTCGGCGTAGGGAGGCCGCGGGGGGCGCGATGCTGATCGGACCGGGACGTTGGGGAACCACAAGCCCCTCTCTCGGCGTGCCGGTGTCGTTTGCCGAACTGCACGGGGCTCGAGTGCTTTGCGAGGTCGAAGCCATGCATGAAGGCCTCAAGCCGGAGCTCAGCCTGGGAAGCCATTTTTTCAATGAACTCGTCGAGACAGGCATGCTCTACGTAGCCATCCATCCCGGGCGTGACGGGCACAGTATCGACGAGGACTTCTTCCTCGATTCCCCGAATCACCTGACGGACTACGTGCCCGACGCGTCGGACTGGCGCCACGCCATCCGCGTCGTCGAGGCGTCGCCCTCCCAGTGTCTACGGCTCAATGCGGACACCCACGGGCAGCGGGTGACCGTGTACGTGGCGGACAGGGACGCGTCGGAATCCAGCAGTGCCGAGGGGGTGGGTTCCGAGGGCTGAGCTCGCCGCGTCCCTGCCACGGTTTCGTGGTCAGCGGGGCATACAGTACGCAGTTGTGCCGGCAGGCCACAGCGCTTGTCCGGGATCGTGATTGACGTATAGTGTCCCGCAACTGCTGCCAGGGGCACCCGAGTTGCCCTCCGTGCACGGGGACAGACGCGACATTGATGTGGAGGAAACGACATGAAGAAGAAGCTCAGAGTGCTCACAGACATCCTGATGTACGTGTCAATGTGCTATCTCATCGGCACCGGGCTGTTGATCCACTATCGCCTCGTGCCCGGATTCCGCGGCGGACATGGTCTGACGTTACTGGGCTTCGATCGGCACGAGTGGGGCACGTCGCACCTCTGGGTGTCCTATGTCCTGATTGCCTTCGTCGTGGTCCACCTCGTCCTGAACTTCGCCTTCGTGACGAACGCCATTGCGCTACGAAAGCGCTGGCTCCTTGCCGTTCTGGTCGCTGTCGGAGTTGCCGTCGTCGCGTTCTTCCTGGTTGCTCCTATCGAGAGGTCGGAGGAGAGCGGAGGCGGACGTGGCGGAGGAGGGTACCGAGGTGGGCGCGGCCATACTGAAGTGACGCCATAGGAACGGCCGCTGGCAGCGTGCCGTTCGGGCCCGCCACACGATGTGAAGTTCCCCCCGCTTGGCCCCGGACCGAAAACTCCGCGGCGGCTGCATTCTCGCCCATGAAATGCGCCCATAGCCCTTGACTCTTCCGGAGTCAGTATTACGATTATAAAAATCGTATGACCAACCGAGAGTCACGCATTCCACACCGGGCTACCAGCAGGATCGGCAGGCCTCGCGTAGCATGACTGCACGACGGGTTCCCGGGAGCATTCCGCATTCGTTCCCAGCATCGAGTCATCCTCCCTTTTTCTTGTCTTCTCAGTATTACGAATTTGAAAAACGCGCACACACAAGTATCCCGACGATCACGCAGAGAAAGGTGTTGCATGCGTACATTCGAACTCCCGACTACGGATGACCCCGCCCGTTGCGACCGGCGCAAGCGGTTCGTCAAACGACTGGTGTCTGCCGGCGCGCTGGCCGTGGCCAGTGCAGTCAAGGCAGATCCGCCGGAGCATTTGACGCTTGAGGACATTGTGGTCACGGCGACGGCGATCAAGGAACCGTCGGCCACGGTTGTCGGCGCAAAGACGATCGAGAAGGGCCGCAACCTGAGCGTTCCGGACGCGATCAAAGACGAACCCGGGATCATGCTCCAGCGCAGGGCAGCGGTTGGAGATACGGCCGACAACGTCGCCATTCGTGGGCTGTCGGCCAACCGGCTGATGCTCAACATCAACGGTCGTCCTGTGAATGGGGCTGGTGTGGTGGGAGGACATTACGTCGATTGGAGCACCATCCCGCTGGACAGCATCGAGAGAATCGAGCTTATCCGGGGTGGAAGCTATGTGCGGTACGGTAACAATGCACTGGGCGGCGTGATCAATGTCATCACCGAGTCTCCGACAGAAGAGCCGGAGTTTGCGCTGTACAGCAACTTCGCGGCCGGGAGCGGCATCGACCGCATCTGGAACCACCGGTTGACGCACTCATACAAGATCGGCCCCCTTGGCTATTGTCTCTCGGGTAGCATCCAAGAGGCGGATGAGTTCCTCTGGAACAACGACTTCGAGGGCCGGAACCTGAGTCTCGCCCTCGACTTGGATGTGCCGTGGGAAGCGGCGTTCTCTCTTGGCCTCCAGTACGCGAATGCGCGGCGGGGCTTCATCCGCCAGAACCGGCGATCCAGCAATCCGAACGACCCGGGGTTTTACCAGACGTGGGACGATGAGTATCCACTTGCGTTTGGCGAGACGCTGAATCCCTACTCGGGCACGGCCTTCATTCCCGGCCCTGGCGCCTGGTGGGACAAGGACAAGTACTACTTTGACATCGGCTACCAGCAGGCCCTCGGCGATGCGACAGTCGACGTGAAAGTCTACGCAAACCACGAGGACCGAGACGAGAAGAACTACTCCGCCGCCGGCACGGTCCCCGGATATGGCGACGGCGCGTTGGTTCTGGACCGTACGGTGGAGTCCGACCGTTCCTACGGCGGCAGACTCGAATACGTCAAGCCGTTGGGGGATCACGAGCTGCTTCTCGGTCTCGACCACCAGGTGCTTGCCTACGGTGACGTCGACCTGCACTACATCGACGCAGCCTACAACAGTCACAACTGGTTCGGCCCACCCGCCACGGGGTACGAGGCATCCTCGAAAGGCACTACTTGGGGGTATTATGCTCAGGACAGATGGGGCATCACAGACCGGTTGCTGATCACGGGGGGACTTCGCTACGACCGGTACCACAACGAGTCCATCAACGGCAGTGCAGTCCCTGATTTGCGCGAGGACGAGCTCAGCCCCAAGCTGACGGGGACGTACGAACTGACCGACGCGGACACGGTCACCGTCGCTGTATACCAAGCCGTGCGGACGCCCGGCCTGCCTGAGACTTACTGGTGGGCCTCCGGTGCGACGGGGGGACATCCAGAGCTCAGTCCCGAGAAGAACAGTGCGGCTGAGATCGTGCTGCAACACGAATGGGCGGACCGGGGAATGCTGCGGCTCTCCGCCTACTACTACGATATCCGGGACTACATCATGTTCCGCTTCGATCCAACGTGGCGCGGGGTGTACAACATCGACAGAGCGATCCTGACAGGTGCGTCGGTCGACGGTCGAGTACGGCTTGGACCGTTGGTTTCGGCCAGAGGCAGTGTCTGTTTCCAGCAAAGCAGCAAGCGTGGAGATGCTTTCGACGCGGCCGGACTATCCGATGAGATTGACTATCTCCCCGAGTGGAAGGCCTCCGCGGGACTTGACGTTTCTCTGCCCCTCGAGGCCATGCTCAGCGTCGATGTCCGCTACGTTGGCGATCGCCAGGCGATCTACGCGTACCAGGTGTGGCCGGGACAGGCGTTCGCCCTGGAGGATCTCGACGCCTACGCGACGCTCGACGTGTGCCTGAGGATGCCCGTCGCCGCACACGGGGAAGCCAGTGTCTACGTAGAAAATGTGTGCGACAAGACGTACGAAGAGCGATTCGGCTACCCGCTTCCGGGACGGACCGCGGGCGTGTCGCTGAAGTTAACGTTCTGAGGAACAAGTCAGACAGGGAGAGTGAAACGATGTTCGACAATAACACATGGGAACGCTGCGTGTCCTTCCACGGGCATTCCTGCCCGGGCCTTGCCATCGGTTACCGGGCAGCGATGCTGGCCCAGACGGAATTGGGGATCGAGTTCTCGGAGGACGAGGAACTGGTCTGCGTCACCGAGAACGACGCCTGTGGCGTGGATGCCGTCCAGCTTCTGACGGGGTGCACGTTCGGCAAAGGCAACTTGGTGTATCGCGACACCGGCAAACAGGCGTTCAGTTTCTTTGACCGCCACACGGGCAAGCAAGTCAGAGTGGTCTTCAAGCGGCAGTTCCGGCACGAGGAGTACGCAGACAGAGCCGCCGTCGAAAAGGCCATTCTCACTGCCCCGACCGAGGAACTCTTCGACGTCAAGGAGCCCTCGTTCACGCCTCCGGCGAACGCCAGGATCTTCCGCAGCATTGCGTGCGAGGACTGCGGCGAAGTCGCCCCGGAGCACAAGGTCCGGATTCACGAAGGACGGAAGGTGTGCCTGGACTGCTTCCCCGGTTATTCCAGGGGGTGGTAGATGGCGTCGTCCACAGCAAGCCCATCCAGCGGCCCCCCGGGGGCATTCTGGGAACGCATGGCGGCTCGTTATCCCCAGCCGTTCGATCGGAAGAGCCTGGCGGACTCACGGCGCGTGTTCGAGCTTGTCGAGTCCAGAGGCGTGCTCTTTGATGGGGCGGAAATTCTCGATATCGGGTGCGGGACCGGCGTTCACTGCCTGCCCTTGGCGTGGCGTGCCGCTCGGGTGGTCGGGCTGGACAGCTCGGAAGCGATGCTGGCCTGCCTCGATAGGGAACGCAGTGCCCGCGCGATCGGCAACGCGTCCACACTGCATGTTTGCTGGGCAGATGCCGACATCGCCGCACTGAGTCTGGAAGGGAGCTTCGACATCGTGTGGGCCTCGATGACTCCGGCCGTTCGGTCGGGCCGGGACCTGGTGAAGATGCGTCGTTGCGCCCGGCGTTGGTGTGTCTACATCGGTTGGGGCGGGGTCCGCAGGAATGAACTCATGGAGGAGGCATTCCGGCGTCATGGTTGCGTCTTCGGTCCGCCGCCCGGCACCGAGTCGGTTCGGGCGGCTCTGGCTGAACAGGGAGTGACCGTGCCAATGGACATAATCAAGAGCCACTGGGACTGGGAGGGAACGGATGAGGAGGCCCGGGGCGACGTTGCGAGCTTCCTCGACGGGGCCGGTTGTCCCGCCGTGCCGGAGGTCGTGGCCGACGTCGTTTCTCGTTACAGCATCAACGGTCTCGTGCGCCACAGGACCTTTGCGGAGATGGGAGTACTCGTATGGCAGGAAGATTGACAGAAACGGCTTCCACGAAGCGCCGTGGCCGTCGTGCCCGGTTCCTGATCGCCACATTGCTTCTCGGGATGGCGTCGCCCGGTCGGGGTGACGCCGAGACAGTCGAGGTCACCGACATGTCCGGCACCACTATGCGCGTGCCGGCGAAGATAACCAAGGTCGTGCCGTTGGGAGGCGCCTTGCGGTTCCTGGTCTACATGCAGAGCCTGGGCCTGGTGGCGGGGGTCGAGAACGTCGAGCGCAAATGGACGTCGGCAGGCAGACTCTACGGTCTTGCCGTTGCCGACAGGGCACGCGACCTACCGGTGATCGGCGAAGGCGGACCCGGCCGACTGCCCAACTTCGAAGCGATCATCGCGACGTGGCCGGACGTGATCCTGGCTATGGGCGTCGACCCCGCGCAAGTGCGGACGATCCGAGAGAAAACCGGCATCCCCGTGTTCGCCCTGAGCTACGGGGCTCCGGGGACCCTTGACCTGGAGAGCACGAAGGAAGCCGTTCGGAGTCTCGGCGACCTGCTGGGCCGCCGCACCAGGGCCGACGACATCACGCTCTACATCGATCGGCTTCTGGGGGATCTGCGCGACCGGACGGCAAATCCTGCGACAGCGACGCCGGTCTCGACGTACGTGGGCGGGATCTCATTCAAGGGTGTTCAGGGAATCGCCAGCACGGAGGCGTTCCACGCTCCGCTCGCGTGGGTTGGCGGTAGGAACGTCGCTGACGAGATCGGCCGGCCGGGGCACTTTTTCATCGATCCGGAAAAGCTGCTTCAGTGGGACCCGGAAGTGATCTTCATTGACGCCGCGAGCGCCGACAAG
>JGI10211J34971_10002772_pt1 | contig 14144 bp, 18 predicted proteins | sample Etolagsediment_FD_34971 | JGI IMG/M metagenome (IMG submission 34971) | reverse complement strand
GTTCCGACCTCCGAGCCAAAAGACACGTAGAACATAACATTTTTAGCATTCTGGAACTCTGGCAGGCTGAGCAGCCTCTCCACTGCCATTCTGCTGCTGTCGCGCAAAAACTCGCTGGACTTCGAGTCCCTAATACCAAGAATCTCCTTCCTCAATGCCGATTTCATTGGCCCTTCGGCAGCATGGTGATGCTGCGCTTTGTAATCTCGCGCCAGCTCGACCTTATTATCTTGTTTACCTTGTCCCATACGCCGTCCATGACCTTCATGTACTCCTCATTGACAACATATGCATTGCTGCTTTCGGGGGTAAACCAGGCGTTGCAGTCCTTGCAAAAGGTCCTGCTGTCTTCAAGGCTCAAATTCGATTCAGGTATCATGAAAGAGTGCTTGCACTTTGGGCAGCTGAGCTGGACTACCTTTGAGAATATCTTCTTCTGCTCTAGGCTTTTGAATAGCTTCTCTTCCGCCTTGTCCTTAGGGATGAGAATGGGGTTCTTCCTGGTTATCATCTGCAGTGTTGCAAGCTCGTAGTCCTCAACCTTGGCGGAGCCTACTGTAAGGACTCCTGTGAAGTCCTCCTGTATCTTGTTGAGCTCTGTTTTTGCAGATTTTTTTGGGAGGTCATGTTCCACGCCTATCTTAAGGTCGGGGGTGAATTCTATAAACCTTATCTTCTTGTGGCTCGACTTGAACCTTGCCTTTATGGAAAGGGGGGTGTCAAAGTTCCTGGGGTCAATGCTCAGCTCATATCCCTTGGATACAAGGTTTGTGATTGCTTCCTTGTACTCACTCTCCTTCAGTGTTGCGCCCTCTAAGGCCATGCTTTCCCTCATTTGCCCCCCTCCTTCTTGGCGAGATAGTAGAGTGCAGGGGTATTCCTTGCCTTCTGCTTCTTCTTGAGCACGCCAGCATTCACAAGGTCTGCAAGCCTGTGCCTTATCCAGCTGCCACTCTTGCCTGACTTCTTTATAATCTCCTCAGCGCGGAGGCCCTGCTTCTCCCTAAGTACTTTGATTATGTCCTCGTCTGCTGGCTTCGTGCCCTCAACGCCCTCTATCTCTTTGAAGGTTTCGACAACCCTGGCGTGCTTTTTCTTTACCTCCACCTTGTCGATTACGCTCTTGCCCTCATCAAAGGCCTTGTCAAGGACGTCCCTCAACGTGTTTATGATTTCGCGTATGGAGCTGCTTTCCCTCCAAACCTCCTCGATCACTTCCTTGCTTATCTTCATATTTTCCAGGCCCGTTATCTCAAGGCGCTTGGAAACAATCTCAGAGACCTCTTTCTGGCTGGGCTTGTCGAAGTAAATCATCCTGTCCACCCTGCCATGCAGGTCGGGCCTGTCCTCCTTTATAAGCTCCAGCTTCTGCGGGGTAAGCGTGAGTATAGTGAGCAGGTTTGAGTCAATCCTGACTGCCTGGTCATACAATGCGCGTATGTGGCCGAGGAATGCCCTCCTCTCCGCCTTGTCCATGCTCACTGCCTCCTCTATGTCATCGACCAGCAGCAGCAGCTGCTCCACTAGCAGTGAGATTGCGGCAATGAAATTGATTACATCCGGCGAGGATGCTATTGTCCTGCCAAATCGCAGGTCTTCCCTTACTGCATCCACGTTCTTGTCTTTGGTAACATTGATTAGCAGGTCAACAATCTTCTCAGGTATGCCCTTGGATTCCATTAGGACTCGCTTTTCTTCGACATTCTTGAGCTTTTCAATCTTGCCGGCCATAAGCTCGCCGCATATCTGCTCATATATCTGCCTCAGGCTCTTTGTGGCATATGCAGAGGAGTAGACTGCGAGCTTTTTCTGCTCGTTGATATTGATGTCGTTCTTCAGCCGCTCCATTGCGTGGGACTTACCGTTTCCGTAGCCCCCGACCACAAAGATTAGCTTAGAGCGGTTGGTATTGGTCTCCTCTTCCAGCTTCACAAGCGGCTTTGTGTACACAGTTGCTGCAATAGCGAGATGTGTAGGCACAGAGTCGCTGAAGGGATTTTCCTGCATATTGGCACCAGGTCCGTATTGTTTTGACCAGAAATATTAGAAATACTTGTTTTAAATAATTTGTTACGTTTTGGGAAACATCACAACATTACAACAATACAAAGCAATGCAACATGTTCTAATACTTAAATAGTATCGCAGCTTAACAGCTATCATGGTACACAAGCAGCTCTCGGACTATATCCTAAACCAGCTTAAGGCGGGCTATTCCGACCACGAGGTTCTCGAGAGGCTGATTGAGCTCGGCTACCCAACCAGCATGGTTAATGAGGCTCACCAGCATGCAAAGAGGCGCCACGCCTCCCATGGCAATGTTTTGCCTCCCCCACCCCCCGAAGACATTGGGACTCCCAAAGCAATACAAAGCTCCGAAAAGAAAGCCCAAGTGGGCAAGACGGGGGGAAAAGGGGCATACATAAGCCTCATTTCGCTGGTTAGCGGCTGGTTTGCCTCGCTGGTAAAGCCTGGCGTTGTCTTCGAGGAAGAGGCCGGAAATGCTAGCTGGATAGAGGGCGGCCTGAAGAACATACTGTTATCGGGCGTAATCGCTGGCCTTATCATAGGGATGGCAACCCTTGCGAAAAGCCCTGAGGCCGCGGCCAGTGCATTTTCAATTTTCGGGGATGCGAGCTGGCTGACCGGTGCGTTCTCATTTATTGATTCAGCCTGGCTCACAAGGGCAGTGGCATTTGCCCGGGTTTTCTGGTCAGTGCCGCTCTATTCCGTTGCAGTATGGCTCCTTGCAAGCTCAGTGCTCTACCTCAGTGCCCTGGTTATGCAAGGTAATGGCTCATTTGTGAAGCACTCCTACCTGATTTCAGTCTACATGTCTGCTGCAATAATAATTGCCGCAATAATAGCAGTTATGCCTTCTGCTTGCATCGTAAGCCTCGGGCTGCTGGCATTTGCACTGTTCACGTTATTTCCCCTTACCTCGGCAATGCGCTCCGCGCACGGGCTATCAATGCTTAAAAGCGTGCTGGTATGGTTAGTGCCCATGATTGCCGCCCTGCTGATATCTTATCCAATGTTCAGGGGCTACCTGATGCTGCTAAACAGCTATTGCTTTGTTACTGTCTAGACAGCAGGACAACCCGCGAGTCCTCTTTCCTGTCCTTGACCGTATAGCCGAGCTCCTCTGAAAGCCTTGCCGAGAAATCCTCAATTTCCTGGTGGAGTGGCATCTCCTCGTGGGGGAGCCTCTTTCTTGAGAAGCCAACGTGCATGTAGGCCTTGCACTCCACATAGTCCGGGCTTGCCGCGCTGATTAGCTTTGCGTACTTCTCCGGCTCTACCATGTTGCTGCGCAGAAGCGTGAGCCTCACAACCTTCCTGCAGTCCAGGCTTGGGAAAAGCTGTAGGGACTCCTGAAGCGCCCCCCAGCCGCCCTTGATTAGGGGCCTGTCAATCTTCTTGTACATCTCTTCGGTTGGCGCGTCGAGGGAAACATATAGCTGCGTTGGCTCAGTGATTTGCCTTAAAACATCGGGTCTTGTGCCGTTAGTTACCAGGAATGTTGTGAAATCCCTTTTATGGAACTCCTCTATAAGCCCACCAAGCTTTGGATAAAGAGTTGGTTCTCCAGAGAGTGAAATTGCAGCCATGTTCGGGTCCTGGGCCTCTTCGTACTTTCTCATGTCAGCGGTGCTGGAGCCCTTGAAGCCGACAATGAGCTTCCTCTGCTGTTCAATGAGGCCGTCAATCATCTCCTGTGGCTCGTCAGGGTCGTCTATCATATTGCCCCCCGTGAAGTCCATTGCCCGCCAGCAGAAGGTGCAGTTGTGGTTGCAGACATCAACCGCAGGGGTCATCTGTAGGCACCTGTGGGATTGTATGCCGTAAAACTGTTGCTTGTAGCAGACACTTTTCCCTCGGATTGCCTCCTTTGTCCAGTGGCAAATCTTGCATGCGCTGTGGTTGCCTACCAGGCCATAGCCCTGCTTCTCGAAAAGCTCCCTGAGCTCCTGCCTTATCATGAGAAGGGATATATAGAGTGGTGTATATAACAATTATCATGGACGAGGAAGAGGATGCGATTCTTTCGAAGTACTTGCGAAACGCCAAAGTGCCCAAGCTGCTAGGTTCTCTTTCGGGCGTTACAAATACAATAAGCAACAAGTGGGCGAAGGAGCATTCCGCTCTCCTCAAAAAGGCAAAAGGACTATATCCCCTGGAATTTGCTGAAAAAATAACTATTCACCTCTCTAGGAAAGACCTTGCAATGGTATACAACGAGGCTAGGCTAACCAATGAGGAGAATCTTGAACGGGCGTGCCTCCTCAGGGCAAAGATAATATTCTTGGACAAGGGGCTCAAAACTGCAAAAGTTAGAATAATCGGGTTCGTTGATTTTGAGGTGCTAAAAACCCTGGTTCATGAGAGGCGTGCTACAGGCATCAACCAGAGCAGGCTAAAAAAATTCATAGAGAGGAAAACGTCCGGGGAAACAAAGTACTTTAGCGTACATACGCATACTAGGGGTCATATACACCCGTCTGTAATGGACCTGGACAATAAGGCGTGGGGATCAATAGATTTTGTGGCCTCTGTGGGTGAGGACGATACCTTCTACTTGATACCATACAGGAAAGACACTGTCAAGCACCAAAAGCAGGGGGAAAAGGACAAGTACGCTGAAATTAAAAAAGAAGCCAAGCTGACTTTTAATTTCATAATAGAAAAAATGCATCCAGGCAAGTTCAGGGGCACAATAGAGTGCCCAGTCTCAATTTTAGAAGAAGAGCTATAGCTCCACCTTCATCAAGTCTTCTGCAATCTCAGAGTTCTTGAAGACCTTTTTCGCCTCTTTCTCCAGAACTTTGCTGTCCTTGTAGCGGCCGCTGATATGCGTGATAATCAGCTTCTTTACCTTTGCCCTCTTTGCAATCTCTGCAGCCTGCTTTGTTGTGGAATGGAGCACCTCGCCCGCCCTCTCCCTCATCTCATCGGAGAATGTGCCCTCGTGGATAAGCAGGTCAGCGCTATTTGCGAACTTTTCCATACTCTTCAGCGCGGCAGTGTCGCCGGAATAGACAATTACCCTGCCTCCCCTCTTTTCGCCCATTACGTCGCCTGGCTTCACCTTCTTCTTGCCCACGGTAACGGAGCGGCCCTTCTGCAAGGTGCCGAACTGCTTCATCTTTACGCCGAGCTTTGTTGCCCTTTCAACGTCGAACCTGCCCGGCTTGTTGAGCTCCCTGAACTTGTAGGCAAAAGTGGGGATGCTGTGCTTTACCTTGTGGGCGTAGACTGAATACTCCTTCTCTGTGAGTATTTCTCCCTCCTCGACCTCATTTGCTATGACCTCGAACCTTGGGTGTTCGTGCGCCATCATCTCTATCAGGCCGATGAAGCGGTGCGTTCCCTCAGGGCCATAGATATACAATGGATCGGCCCTTTCCCTCAAATCGAGAGACTGGAGCAGCCCAGGCAATCCCGCAAAGTGGTCTGCGTGCCAGTGCGTTATGAAAATGTGCTTGATTTTCATCGGGGAAATGCCTGCGTGTATTAACTGCCTCTGCGTGTTTTCCCCGCAGTCGAACAGCAAGACGTCTCCGTTGTCGTAGCGCAGTGCTATGGCTGGATGGCCCCTTTTCCTCGTCGGGACCCCTGCTGTTGTTCCCAGGAAGGTTATGTCCATTTGAGTAGTGCGGGGGGCAAGATTCGAACTTGCGAAGACGCTAGGTCACAGGATTTCCTCAACCCCTACGGAACATTTTCCGTCAACGCTTTTGCGAAGCAAAAGGGTTGCTTAAGTCCTGCCCCTTAGACCAGACTCGGGTACCCCCGCATTTCGCGGAGCACTTTTGATCGATCTTTTCTAAAAGATCGCTCGCCGGTACCCTCGCATAATATTCAGAATATTTAGCAGCCTTTTATATTTATCTTATAAGAGCCTGAGCCGCCATAAGAAGTTAATCGCCCATACAAAGATGTATGGCAGTGCCACTATGAACGCGCCAGCNCTGCTCGTCTCGTAGTTGCGCTCAACTGACCACATTAACAGCATCCAAATCCAGAGGCCTGTGAAAAGTGCAAAGAANGGCAGTATATTCAGGAATGCCGGAACCATGCAAAAGCCCACGAGCTTAAGCATACGGTGCGCACGGTCAATGTCGGATATGTTGTCTCCTGAGACTATCGAGCCTATGAAGTGGAAAATCCCAGTCCATATTAGCCAGTACACTATCATCAGAATAGGAAGGGCTATCATGAATGCGAGGAGCTCAACAGTGTATCCCAGGCCAATTAGGTACGAAGGGGTTATCAGGATGTGCCACATCCTGCTGCCGATGGCGCTCATTATGCCAGCCACTATGACCACAATAGCCGGCACCATTATGTCTATTGAAACAACTTTCTCATCTATAATCTTCCGTATCGTAGGCTTTGGCTTGACAAACATGCCGTGGACATGCTTGGAAAAATGCGCCCCCAGGTTTATCCTGGGCTCCCTCTTGCGACCGTGGTAGTACGCCATAGCAATAGATATATACGCTTTGGCATTTATAACTATTTCTTAAGCTGGGGCCGTAGTCTAGCTTGGGAGGATGCGACCTTGGGGTTGCGCGTGTCGCGAGCAAAAATCGGATTAAATCCGAGCGACGCGCGACAAATTGGTCGTGGTCGCCAGTTCAAATCTGGCCGGTCCCACTCAAACTTTTTTCACGCTCGCTTCGCTCGCTAAAAAGTTTGATCAAAAAGCGCGCTTCGTGCGACAATTAAACCCCTCTCTACAAGTTTGACCTATTCAACAACCTAGTTCAGCTTAATATCCCCGGTATGTTGTCTTTCCACTAACAATTCCGTTGCTAAACGTAAGAACAAAGTCCTTTGGCTTCCTTCGCTCGGCTCTTCTGAATGTTCGGCTTCTCAGTTTTCTTATATCGCTCATTTACCCTCCCAATTTGACGCCAGAAACCCCTACCAGAGTTTAACGTCTACAGCACAAAAGCAGCCATTCGCCTCAGTTACTGCAAGGTAAATGGTGATTACTACTATATATTACTTTGGTTACTTTCAAAAAACAGCCTCTTTGTCAACATTTCCTATGGCGTCCATAACCTTTGGCCAGGCGTTGTGCAGGACAACAAAGTTCCAAATTGCGTGCGTTGTCTGCTCTGCAAGCTTTTCAGCAACACCCTCCTCGGCAAGCGCGTCACAGAGCAGCCTGACGTTCGGGTTTTTGTGCTCCTGGTTAAGCCTGGCCAGATCTGCCCTGTAGTTTCCAACTACCTCAACCAAAACAGGTTCCTTGTCAAAGATGAATGCCTTTGCCCAGCCACTGTCCTTTATGTATATGTCTCCATACTCCCTTTCCATTTCACTAAGCAGGTAGTACATGAGGTGACGCCTGACAAAGCTAAGCATATAGCTCCTGGTGAAGTATTCCATAACCCTCTTTCCTGCCCAGTCCTCTCCGTGCTTGTGGAGCACAGTAGTCCCCTGGAGTATCCTGCCACCTTTCCTAAGTACCATGTCAGTCGGGAAGAACTCGTCTGACCCATGCGTTTTTATAACTGGCGCGCATACAATTTCCTTGTAAACCTTGTTAATCATGAAGTTACCGCCAAGCATCATCCTTTGCCTTTTAAGCCTCGTGACCTTGTAGCCGCCCTTGGGCTCGGGCCTCTCAAGGACCTTGAAGAATTCCTGCAGGAACTTCTTTGTCGGGGCAGAGCTCGACTTGAACATGGTGTAGTCAGTGCCCCTCTCTCCAACATAATCTCCCTCGATAAGCGCAGGCTTCCTCGCTTTAGCTATAGCAGAGTAGTGCTTCCTGAAGATTTTCCTGTCATGCGGATAGGTGTCATCATCAAAGGACATTACATAGTCTGCGCCCAGGAGCGTGGCAATCATGAACTCCTTCGTCCTCGCATTTGCATAGCTTGGCTTTTCGTTGATGATGTCCAGCAGCTTCGAGGGCACACCCTCCTTCTCCAAAAGCCCGAAAAACCTCCTCTTCTCCTCCCTGCCAAAATAGTAAATAGGCACATTGCCAAACTCCTCCTTGAGATTTTCAACGCGCTCCCTGTTCTTTTCCCTGAACACAGTCCCTTCATCAAACACAACAAAATTGAAGACGTACCCGTTTTCCAGCATGCACCTAATGTATTGGCTAACGTTGTCGTCTATCTTGGAAAGTGTGGGCATGATTACAACAACATTATCCTTCCTCTGGAATCTTGCCATACTATACCTTGTTACAGCAACTATTTATTTTTAGGTGGTTCGAAAGTGATTTAAATGCCCAGAATCAACAGAGCGTATCATGGCAGAGGAGATAATCGGGATAACCGTAAAGAAGGGCGAGAACTTTGCAGACTGGTACACAGAAGTCATCCAGAAGGCAGAGCTCGCAGACTATTCCGCAATAGCCGGTTGCATAGTGTTTAGGCCATACTCGTACGAAATCTGGGAGTTCATCCAGGATTATATTAACCGGGACATAAAATCCCGTGGCCACAAGAATGCATATTTCCCCCTTTTTATACCGGAGACATTCTTCAAAAAAGAATCTGAGCACGTCGAGGGATTCGCCCCTGAGGTTGCATGGATAGAGAAGAAGGAGGAAGACCTGGAGCGGTATGCTCTAAGGCCTACCTCAGAAGCAATCATCATGGACTCCTACTCGAAGTGGGTCCAGTCCCACCGTGACCTGCCCGTCCTAATCAACCAGTGGTGCAACGTTGTCCGCTGGGAAACCAAGGTTACAAAGCCATTCCTCCGGACGAGAGAATTCCTCTGGCAGGAGGGCCACACCGCGCACAAGGACCGAAAGGAGGCGGAGGACGAGGTAAATGTCTCATTGGAAATGTACCGCAAGCTTGTGGAGGATAACATGGCAATCCCTGTAATAGCAGGAAAAAAGACCGAGAGCGAGAAGTTTGCTGGGGCTGACTACACATTAACTCTTGAGGCGCTGATGCCCGACGGAAAGGCCCTGCAGATGTGCACGTCCCACTACCTTGGCCAGAACTTTGCAAAGGCCTTCGGGATAAGCTTCCTTGACGAGGCCGAGAAGAAGCAGCTAGCCCACACGACTTCCTGGGGCATGTCCACCCGGACCATTGGGGCAATTATAATGGCCCACGGCGACGACAAGGGGCTTGTCCTGCCGCCAAAAATGGCACCTGTCCAGGTTGTCATAGTCCCGATTGTATTCGAAAAGACAAAGGATAAAGTCCTGAAGAAGGCTACTGAGCTGAAGGAAAAGCTATCTGCGTACAGAGTAGTCCTGGATGACCGTGACAACTACTCGCCCGGCTGGAAGTACAACAACTGGGAGATGAAGGGCGTCCCAATAAGGATCGAGTTCGGGCCGAGGGACATGGAGAACAGCCAGGCAATCCTGGTGAGGAGGGATAATGGCAAAAAGATTACTGTAAAGCTCTTCGAGCTGGACAAGAAGGTTTCCGAGCTTTTAGATGATGTTCAGAATTCACTTTTCAAATCTGCCAAGAAATTCCTAAAGGACAATACTTACGAGGCCAAGAGCTTCAGCGAGTTCAAGTCCGCCATAGAGAAAAAGGGCCTGGTATATGCCGGATGGTGCGGCTCAGAAAAGTGCGAGAGGGAAATCAAGGACGAGACCGCAGCAACAATACGCTGCATACCATTCAAGGGCGGGGAAGGCAGCGGAAAGTGCGTGAAGTGCAGCAAGAAGGCAAAGCACATGGCTTATTTTGCAAGGGCATATTAAAATGGTATTCAAAATCAATAACAAAAGCTTTATGGAACTCCGCGAGGAGCTTGCAAAGCGGGAGGACCAGCTGCTTGACAACCCGAGAAACTTCCTGCTATTCTGCGTATCCACTATAGTCCTGATTCTTGTCTACTATTCTGCTACCAAAAATGCTTTGCTGCCCACAATAGTGTTGGGCATGCTTTGGATTGTTTTTTGGTCAAAGTCTACTAAAATTGGAAAGACATTCCTAATCATAGCAACAACTATCGGATACTCCCATGAGATTCTTGGCGTGTATATGGGTTGGTTTACATACGCCACTGGCAACTTTGGGTTGGGCGTTCCAATTTGGATAGCACTTGGCTACGGTTGCATCTACTGGTCCATAGAGAACTTCTGGACGCATGCGGAGAAGCGGCACTATTTCAAGCAGCACCTGTTCAAGTTCATCTGGATTGGCTCGCTCCTGTCGATGTTTCTATTGGATGTGTTCATTTTCGAGATTTCAGACATATTCATCTACAACGTAATCTTCATCGCCCTCCTGTTCTTTCTCTTCGACAGGCCAAAGGAGCAGCATCTCGCCCTCACAGTTGCATTTTTCACAGGCTTGGAGGAAGTTCTGGGCGCCACACTCGGTGCATGGACCCATCCCAGCCTGTCTCTGATGAAAATAATCCCACCATACATTTTCTTTGTATGGCTTATCCTGTTTGTGGTCCATTCCCTGCTAAAGGACAGGACAATCAAAAAGAGGGAGCTTGGGATATCCCTATCCCTGCTCTGTGTATGGGTTTTCTACTCGTTCTTTGTCTAATCAAGCCTTTCTTCGGACAAGTGCAGGTGGTCTGTCTCAACATCTACAAAGGCTTTGAATATCTCCTTCACGCGCTCGTTGTCTGCCTCTTCAGCAGCTTTCCTGTAGAAGTTTATTGCCCTATCCTCGCGGTTATGCGATTCCTGTAGGTTTTCCCTGTTCTCAATCCTGCACTGGTCATCCCCAACTGGGATGTTGTCCAGCTTCAGAATCTTCTTCCAAACGCTGGCGTGCTCTGCCTCAACCTTCCCGAGCGCCTTGAAAAGCTTCTTGCCCTCAAAGTCGTCGGTCTTTGCAGCTGCGCAGAAATAGAAGGCTGCGTTGCTAACCTCTACCTGCAGCGCGTGCTCTACGTTTTTCCTATCATTCTCTGATAGCTCTACATCAAAGTTCGCGTTTGCATCCTTGAACTCCTTGATGTACTTCTGTTTTGCCCCGCAGAAGGGGCAGTTTGCCGGGACCTCGTCACCAATGTATGGGTCCCCGCAGATTTCACATCTCCATAGCTTTGCCATTTTAGATACTCCTTTCTAAGTGCAATCTATCCCTAAAAAGTGCTATATTAAGCTTTCCACAAGCCGTGAACGTTGCAATACATGCGTGTCTTCTTGACGTCAGCCTTCTTGATGTCAAAGTCTGCAGCAGGCTCCTGCCCGGGCTTCAGGAATTCCTTGCAGGTGCTAGCATCTGTATGCACCTCAATCCATTCTATGTAATGCTCGGGTTCCATTGGGTGCTCGACAGCGCCTATCTTGACCCTTATCCCAGACTCCGTTCCCTCAACAACTGGCGCGTGCTTCTCCGCGTACTCGCCCTCAGATAGCTCCTCCTTGAGCTCCATAGGCTGACCGCAGCAGACGAGCTCGCCCTTTCCCGCATGGACAACCTCAACTATGTTGCCGCAAACGTTGCACTTGTAGACTTGCAGTTTCTCAGTCATTATGCGTTCTTCTTTGTGAGCTCTATGTCCTCTTGCAGCGCCTGAAGGTCCTCCTCGTGCTCAATCTCGTCCTGCATTATGCTGAGGGCCATGTTGTACGTAACTATGTCCTTGTCCTTCGTTGCGCCCATAATCTTGTTGTATGTCTTGATGGCGCACTGCTCACCCTTTATGTTCTGCTCCAGGAGCTTCTCAACATAAGGGTCTGTTGGCGCATCGTATCCGCAGTTAGTCAGCTTGTACCAGTCCTCCGGCTTCAGCACAGGCATGCCGCCAAGCTGGACAATCCTGTCAACAAGCATTACTGCATGGCCGAGCTCCTCAGTCGCGTGCTGCTCGAGTTCTGCAGTTACCTCGCCCCTCATTGGGCCCTTGGCAACCTTTGCGCCTACCCAGTATTGGTAGTATGCAAGCCACTCGTCGCAGAGTGCCTTGTTAAGCATGTCAACAATCTTGTCGGCATCAGGGCCGACTATCTCTTTTCCTATTGTTCCCATTCTAAACCCTCCTATTTTAGTAGCTAAACCCTTGCAATTATTAAATGTTTTGGCTATCCAAAGAAAGACTCATTTAGATTTCCGGTCTGACTATATCCTCGGCTCTCCCAGAACCCTTTGTATGTCGGGTCGTCCGTCAGCTCTATCTTGGTTATCCACTTTATCCACTTGTAGCCCCACTTGTCCTCCGCCACGAGCTGGAAGGGGTAGCCCCGCTCCGGCGGCAAAGTAACGTTATTCATTCTGTGGGCCATTAGGATATCATTGTCTGTCAGGTAAGTCAACGGAAAAGAGGTTGAGTAGCCGTCATATGCATACAATATGACTGTGTTCGCATTTTCCTTTGGCTGCACCTCTTCAAGAAGGTCCCTTATCAGAATGCCTTCCCAAAATATTGTGACGTCCCAGCCTTCGACACAGTACAAAGTAATGACTTTCGAGTATTGCTGGCGGTCCAATACTTTCTCGTAGGTATAGCTTTTTGGATTCTCAACCAGTCCCGTAATTTCCAATTCATATGTCTCAATATCCACATACTGCGGACCCTTTATCGAGTTCTCCCGAAAATCTCCAACCAAGGACAGGTCTTTTCCTTCATATTCCCGGATTTCGACACCCTCCAGCTCTATCGTAGCCCTCTGCTGGATACAGCCTGCGGTAAGAATAATCAATGCTATCAAAGCTATAATTGTCTTTTTCATTTTCCACTAATAATCATCTTTGTTGTAGCGACTATCCACTTCCAGTTAAGCACGAGGTGAAGGAGCACCAGAATGCCCATAACCAGTCCGCTCGTGTCATGAATTTGGGAAATCCCATACGTCGGATAGATGCCAAGCCTTGCCCAGATACCTGAGCTAGTTATCGGGTGCTTAATGGTCCCTGTTACAAATACCGAAAAGAAAGATACCAGCAATCCAATGTCAATCGCGTATCTTATTTTTGTAGTGTTCATTTTTTCTTCACAAACAATCCGCACCAGCACCTTCCCTCTTTTTTCCAGGTTTCCTGTATATGAAAATTGCATGGGCAGAGCAGTTCGATGTCTTTCTCAAAATCTCCGCTCCCTATTCTGCATGGGCAGTAGCGGAGACCTGTCCTCCTCTCTTCTGCCAGCACGCCCTCATAGACATCGTCCAGGAATTCTTTATCCGGATTCACTATGAAGTCCTTTCCTTTGCAGTATTCCTCGCAGATGCGGGCGAATTCCTCCTTGTTCATAGTCCCATTACTTTTTTTGCTTCCTCTGCGTCTGTTCCAGTGTACTTACCAATCTGGTGGCACGTGGGGCACTCGTGTGGCCCGGCAGCTCCGTAGTGTATATCGCCGCATACTGTGCAGCGCCAGAATTTTTTGTCAGGCATTTTAATCAACTGGTCTAATTTTCAGTGTAATAAATAAGTTTGGGAAGCTAAGAGCAAACTATAAAAAACCGCGGGCTTTAGTGAAGCCAGGAGGATTAACATGCCAAACGTGAAAGTCTATTCAACCCCAACCTGCCCATTCTGTAAGAAGACAAAAGAGTTTCTCAAAGCAAATAACATCGGATTTAAGGACATTAATGTGTCAGCAGACCCGGCAGCATTGAATGAGATGGTCGAGAAGTCAGGCCAGACTGGAGTGCCTGTAATAGACATCGACGGGACAATAATTGTTGGCTATGATATCGAGGCTTTGGAAAAAGCTTTGGGCATTGGCGAGTCAGCTACAAAGCCTTCAATGACAACATCTGCAGAATCATTGGCGCCAAAGATTGCAGCCTAAAAATGGCAGAACCAGTATATGACCTGATAATAATAGGGGGTGGAGTCTCCGGCCTAAGCGCCGCCATCTACGCAGGCCGGTTCAAGATGAAGACTGCTGTTGTTGGGGAGACCATTGGTGGCACTATAATTCTGACAACTGACATTGCAAACTACCCCGGTTTCAAGAACATAACTGGAGAGGAGCTTGCGGAGAAGATAAGGGAGCACGCCCTCGATTATGATGTTGAGATTATAGAAAAGAAGGTTACACAAGTTGAGCAGAACAAGAGGGACAAAACCTTCCGCGTTTTCATGGGGAAGAAGCATCTTCATGCAAAAACAGTCTTATTTGCAACCGGCACAGAGTGGAGGAAGCTCAATGTGCCCGGCGAGGGGGAGTTCACAAACAAGGGTGTCCACTACTGCGCCCTTTGCGACGGCCCAATATACA
>JGI10211J34971_10002771_pt1 | contig 14145 bp, 9 predicted proteins | sample Etolagsediment_FD_34971 | JGI IMG/M metagenome (IMG submission 34971) | reverse complement strand
AATCGCGTTGCAGTATGCACCGTACCCTTTTGTACGAAAAATCTTTCAGCTTGGAAGCGACGGCCTGCAAATCGCAACCTTCCGGGAAATCCGGACGGTGGAATTACCCGTTCTTGCGCCGATGTTGACCGATACGACAGCCGACCTCGGCAACTGGCTCGGCTTTGTACCGGATTCGGCGCAGCAACGGCTGACGGAACAGCGCGTCCGGGAATTTTTTTCGATACACTCGACGTTTCTTGTTTTGACCACGGATGATACCGAGCTTCATCTCCTGCGCGACGCGGGGATCGTTCGATGAAACGCGTGGCACTGATCCTGGGTGCGGCGGTACTATTCGCCTCCTGCGCGGGAATACCCGACGGAGAGCCCGGTTTTTCCTTTGACGGGCGCCTTGAATCGCGGATAGAGGGGGCAATTGAGGCCGGCGATAATTCGACTGCGGTCGTACTGATCGCGGCAGGACTCCCGGATGGGGCGTTCACCGAACAGCGCATCCGCGAGTGGATGCGAAGGATTTCCGATTCGCTGATAGTCGATTACGAAGGGGCGCTGGCGGCCGGAGATTTTCAGACGGCGCTTTCCATAGCAAACAATATTACCGAATTGCAGAGGGATGTCTGGAGCCGTATCGGCGCCACCGGTGGCTTTGATGCGGTTGCGGGTGTTGATGATATCCGCCTGCAGTGGGCCGAACGCCTTCTGGACTCTCACGAGGCGGTGCGCGCGCTTCTGGTTCTTTCCCGCGTGGAAGAACTCTCGTTGATCTCGAGCGAGCTTTTATACAGTTTCCTGCAGAGTTCGGTCGCTACGAACAACGCGGCTGCGTATGAGCGTCTGCGGAACGAATTAACCGTTCGTCAACTGGAGATAAATGATCAGCTGGACCTCAAAACGGCTTCGAGGATGCTGGAAGGTACCGTTACCGTATGGGTGAATCGGGGAATCCGTATCGCGAACGGCGTGGGAGTACCCGATCGTGTGATCGGCAGCGGGTTTTTTATTGACCCGAGAGGGTACCTGATTACCAACTATCACGTGATTTCGAGCGAAGTCGATCCGGCGTACGAAGGGTACTCCCGTCTGTATATCAAGCTTCCCGGCAAACCCGACGAACGGATTCCGGCAAGGGTAATCGGATACGACCAGATTCTTGATCTGGCTCTTCTGAAGGTGGAGATTGACCCGCCGTACGTTTTTTCGTTCAGCAATACGCGGGAACTCGAACCGGGAGAGCGGGTCTTCGCCCTCGGTTCGCCGGGCGGTCTTGAAAGTACGATCACCTCGGGAATAATCTCCGCCAGTGGACGTCGTTTCCTGCAGATCGGTGACGCCATGCAGGTCGATGTACCGATAAACCCCGGAAATTCGGGCGGTCCGCTTGTTCATTCCGACGGTCAGGTTGCCGGGGTCGTCTTCGCCGGAATCGAACAGTTTGAAGGGGTGAATTTTGCCGTGCCGGCGTACTGGATACGATCGGTTCTTTTGGAATTGTATGAAGCTGATTCGGTTACCCATTCGTGGCTCGGTCTCGCGGTTCGGAAAGCAGACGATGGACTCGCGGTTGTTTTCGTCGTTCCTGACGGTCCGTCTGAAGCGGCAGGGTTTCAGGTTGGTGACGTTATCCAGGAGCTCGGCGGAGTACCGGTTCGCGAACTTGCCGACGCCCAGGATATCATTTTGCACCGAGGCTCCGGCGAGTTCATTACCGTAGCGGTACGACGTGATGATGTTGTCTCGTACCGGCTCGGTGGAATCGGCGAACGCCCGTACAGCCCGGTTGAAGATCTCCTGAAAAATCAGAGCATCGACTCGCTTTTTCCGATTCTCTTCGGGATGACTGTCGACGAAATCCGATCCGCACCGTGGGGTGCCGATTATATCATTTCCGACGTCTTTCCGGGTTCCATCGCCGATGAATCGAGCCTGTCGGTCGCCGATCCGTTTGCACTCAGGAACTGGCGCGTAGACGACGAACTGCGGGCAGCGTTTATCGAAATTATCATCAAGAAACGAAAAGCAGGGTTTCTCGAATCGGGCGTGCAACTCGGTGCGTATATTGAAATTGACTCATTTATTTGATCCCCGTTTCGTGCGTTTCCCGAGCGGTTGTACTAAGCTAAGTACAGCATAAACGCATAACCGTGGTGAATAAATGGAATCAAATGTAACGGTAGTCAGTGTCATTGGAGATTTTACGCTCCCGAACGTTCAGAAGTGGAGAACTGCGATTGAAGCGGCGCTGAAACAGTCGCCGACGGTACTCGTGAGCCTCGGATTAGCGCAGGATATCGATCTTTCCGGTATTCAATTACTCTATTCCGTCCGGAAAACGGCTCTTTCCGGGAACAAAGAGTTTCATTTAACCGGGGAAGTCCCGGAGATAATCGCTGAGCGACTGTTTGACGCAGGCTTCATCCAGCAAAAGGTTCGGGACGGAAAGTTTCTGGAATCGGGGATGCGGGGTTTCGGAGCGACGAATGCTTGACGGATTTAAAGACAGTTTTCGTGAAGAGGCGTACGACCTGCTCGAACACCTCGAATCGCACCTTCTTGAGCTTGAAGAGAACCCGGAAGATTCCGAAACGATTTCCGCGGTTTTCCGCACGATGCATACGATCAAGGGTTCGGCGGGAATGTTCGGATTCGAAGCGATCTCGACATTCACCCACGAGATCGAGACGATGCTCGACGATATCCGGCAGGGCAAACTCAAAGCTGACCGGAACTTCATCGACCTCGTTCTGGAGTCACGGGATCACATCCGGATCATGCTCGATTCACCCGATGATCCGGGAATCGACGCGACCTCGCGTGATATCCTCGAGAAACTGGATAATGCCCGGAAGCAGGCACAAACCGGTCTTCCCCCCAACGTTTATGAAGGCGAGTTGGAGACATCAGAAATCGGATTCGAAGGCGGGCGAACCGGTTCTTCGGAGGCGGGTCGTTCGGTACCCGGAAGATCCGGTCTGGACGCCGCAGCGCCGACCGGTCTCACGGACACCGGCTCCGCTCTCCGCACGTTCCACATTCGCTTTGCTCCTCACGAAGATTTTCTGAGCCGGGGGAGTAACCCTATTCTTCTTCTTTCCGAGCTGCGCGAATTGGGGGAGTGCACGGTGATTCCGAACACGGCCGCCGTTCCCGCCCTGGATGCACTGATCAACGAACGCGCGTATACGCTATGGGATATTTTTCTCACGACCGAACACCCGCGAACGGCGATTGAAGATGTCTTTATCTTCGCGAAAGGAGACTGTGAGCTCCTTGTCCGATTGATCGATGAAATCGATTTTGCCGACGAGTCGGTATACAAGCGCCTCGGCCAGATCCTCGTAGAGCACGGAGTCGTCAAGAAAGACGTAGTGGATAAAGCGGTTCGTGAGCAAAAGCGTCTTGGCCAGGTTCTCGTCGATCTGGGGATCGAAGAACACGAGGTTGAGGCCGCGCTTGAAGAGCAGGAACACGTCCTGAAGGCGCGCCGGAAAGTCCAGGCGGATGCAGCGGCATCCAGTGTCCGGGTCCATTCAGACAAGCTCGACGATCTGGTCGATCTCGTCGGCGAACTGGTGACGTTGCAGGCACGGTTGAGCCGGACCGCCTCGGTTACGGAATCCGGTGCGCTGGGTACGATCGCCGAAAACTTTGAGCTTCTGATCGGAGAGCTCCGGGATAAAACGATGAGTATCCGGATGGTACCGATATCCTCGACCTTTTCGCGATTTCGACGGTTGGTTCGCGATTTGTCGCGGGATCTGGATAAATATATTGAGCTGGTAACCGAAGGCGGCGAAACGGAGCTCGATAAAACGGTCATCGAGCGCCTCCACGATCCGCTGGTCCACATCATCCGAAACTCCGTCGATCACGGGATCGAATCGGCGCTGGAGCGCAAACGCGCCGGGAAGCCGGAATCTGCGGAGATTACCCTGACGGCGAAACACGTTGGCGCGCGCGTTGTCGTTTCGGTATCCGATAATGGGGCAGGGTTGAACCGGGAAAAGATTCTGGAACGGGCGATCGTGAACGGGCTGGTCGCACCGAATCAGAAGATTTCCGACAGTGAGATAGACGACCTGATTTTTCGACCCGGTTTCTCAACCGCCAAAGAGGTCACCTCGGTTTCCGGACGGGGAGTCGGGATGGACGTGGTTCGCCGAGAGATCGAAAAGGTAAACGGAACGGTACACGTCTTGTCGGAACCCGGTTCCGGGACGTCCGTCTCTCTTTCCATACCACTCACGCTCGCCATCATCGACGGTTTGCTCGTTCAGATCGGTTCCGAACGTTTTGTGATACCGCTGTCGGCAGTCCAGGCGTGTATCGAGATGACGGCGGCCCAGGTACGGAAGGGGAGCATCGAGAATCGCGGTGCGCTCCTTCCCATCGTGAATCTGCGAAAATCTTTCCGGATCGAGGGCGACGCACCGCCGCTTGTACAAGCGGTGGTTGCGGAAACCGGAGAAGGTCCGGTCGGGTTCGTCGTAGATGCCGTAATCGGAGATCACCAGACGGTAATCAAGAACCTGGGGAGATTGTACCAGAACGTCGAAGGCGTTTCCGGTGCGACAATTCTCGGCGATGGTTCAGTCGCCCTTATCCTCGATGTACCCAAACTCGCTGCGCAACAGATAGATGAATATACAACGACTCACCGATAAAGAATTCCGGTCCCTGAGTACGTTCATCGAAAACTCGGTTGGTATCCGGATGCCGGACAATAAGCGGATTATGCTCGAAGGGCGACTGAACAAGCGACTGCGAGCGCTCAAGCTCGAAAGTTTTCATGATTATCTTACGCTTGCCTTTTCCCAGGAACAGCGTTCCGGTGAACTTCTTCATATGATTGACGCGATCACTACGAACAAGACCGATTTTTTTCGCGAATCGGACCATTTTGACTACCTGCGGCATCACCTGCTTCCCGGTCGCTTTGAGGATTCGGACTGGGGCTTGCGTTCACCGCTTCGGGTATGGTCAACGGCTGCATCGACCGGGGAGGAACCGTACACGCTTGCGATCGTCCTGCAGGAGTTCGCGGAAAAGCAGCATCCCTTTTCCTACACGATTCTGGGCACGGACATATCCACGGAGGTTCTGGAAAAAGCGACGCGCGCGGTATATACGGAAACGAAAATCATGCCCGTGCCCGATCAGCTCAAGCGGAAGTATTTCTTGCGGAGCCGGGAGCATGATCGAGGTCTGGTACGGGTAAAACCCGTTCTTCGTCGGCGGGTATCCTTTGTCCGGCTCAATCTTATGCAGGAACGGTATCCGATGCGCGAGCAGTTCGAAATAATTTTTTGCAGAAACGTTATAATCTATTTCGACAGAGAACGTCAGTTGGCGCTGCTTCGCAGATTGTATGAGTACCTGGTACCGGGGGGGTATCTTTTCGTCGGCCACTCGGAGACGTTGACCGGGACGAATCTACCGCTTTTCAGCGTTGCGCCGACCGTCTACCGGAAACCGGGATAACGGATGAGAACGAGGAAGAACGAGAAATGACGGACAAGATCAAAGTTCTGATAGTCGATGATTCCGCCGTGGTGCGGGAGACGCTTTCGCAACTGCTTTCCGAGAGTCCCGAGTTCGAGGTGGTAGGAACCGCATCCGATCCATATTTTGCAGCGGAACGACTTCGAACGGTTGTCCCCGATGTGATTACCCTCGACATAGAGATGCCGAGGATGGACGGGCTCAGCTTTCTGCGGCGTCTTATGCAGCAGCACCCGCTACCCGTCGTAATATGCAGTTCGGTTGCAGAAGAGCGGTCGCAGAATGCACTGGCGGCGCTGGACTACGGCGCTGTAGAGATCATCGAAAAGCCGAAAGTCGGAACCAAACAGTTCCTTGAAGAGTCACGGATTCAGGTCTACGACGCAATACGCGCCGCGCACGCAAGTCGTCGAGGGCTGAAAAAGCGTCGCATCGTTACCACCATGGGGGTGGAACCGAAGCGGACCGCGGACGTTATCCTCTCCCGGCCAACGGGAAAACACCACGTTCCGGAAACGACGGAAAAACTGATCGTAGTCGGTGCTTCAACCGGCGGTACGGAGGCGTTACGGGAGTTTCTCGAAGTAATGCCGCTGAACTGTCCCGGAATCGTGATTGTCCAGCACATGCCCGAAAAGTTCACCGCCGCGTTTGCGAACAGGTTGAACGGTATCTGTGAAATCAGCGTGAAAGAGGCCCAGAACAATGATAGCGTGATTACCGGACACGCGCTGATTGCGCCCGGGAACAAGCACATGCTGTTGAAGCGAAGCGGTGCCCGTTATTATGTCGAAATCAAGGAAGGACCACTGGTGAGCCGCCACCGGCCAAGTGTGGATGTGTTGTTTCGTTCCGCTGCGCATTACGCCGGGACGAATGCTATCGGGGTAATCATGACGGGGATGGGAGACGACGGCGCCCGCGGGATGGCCGAAATGCACGAAGCCGGGGCATATACCATCGCTCAGGATGAGGAAACGTGTGTCGTGTACGGGATGCCCCAGGAAGCGGTCAAACACGGCGGTGTCGATGAAAGTCTGCCGTTACCGGCTATAGCCGGAAAAGCACTGAAAAAAGCGGGAGTACATGGCAATCTCGGTTCTGGTAGTTGAAGACGAGAGCATCGTAGCCCTCGATATTACCCGACGACTCGAAAAATCGGGTTTTGCTGTTACCGGTACCGTTGGTACGGGAACCGATGCCATCTCTCTCGCCGTTCGCAATCCGCCTGATATCGTTCTCATGGATATCAAGATTCGCGGAGCCATTGATGGAATAGAAACCGCCCGTCAAATGCAGGAACGCATGCGTGTTCCGGTTATCTTTCTGACTGCGTATTCGGACCGGCAGAGCATTGAACGGGCAAAGCAGACCTCCTCGTTCGGTTATCTGTTAAAACCATTTCACGAGCGGGAACTCGCGATTGCAATTGAGCTCGCGCTGTACAAGTTCTCTGCCGAACAGGAGATGCAGCGCAACCGTTCGTTGCTGGATGGAACGTTGCGCGGACTGTCGGAAGGGGTGATCGTCGTCGGGAAGGAGGAGAAGATCCTCCTGCTCAATCGAGCGGCGGAGCAACTTACCGGATGGCCGTCGACCGAGGCGGTCGGACTGCCCGTCGATACGGTTTTTTCGACATCCGGAGACGACAGTGAAAACGATTCGGCGTCGTCCCTTGGCTGGCGGGTATTGCATACCCGAAACGGGGGGTCTGTTCCTGTTGAGCTCACGAAAACGCGCCAGGCGGATGATGAGCGGAGCGGTATCTCGACGATACTCGTTTTCCGCGATATTACGGAAATCCGCCGGTACGAGCGGCAGCTGATCCGTGCCCGTGACGCGGCGCAGGCTGCCGACGAAGCGAAGAGCCAGTTTCTTGCGAATATGAGCCATGAACTCCGGACGCCGCTCAACAGCATTATGGGCATGGCCGAGTTTGCTCTCGAACTATCGAAAGATGACCGGCAAAGAGAGTACATCGATATTCTGAAAGGCTCGGCACGTGATCTGCTGGAGCTGATTAACGGTATTCTGGATTTCGCCCAGATAGAATCCGGAGACGCCGCGGTCGAAAACGACTGGTTTGATGTTGCCGGGATAGTCGAGGATATTCTGAAAGACGCCGCACCCGGAGCGTACCAGAAGGGACTGAACGTGTATCTGGTGAGTGATCCCGGACTTCCATCTTCGTTCTTTGGCGATGCCGGGAAAATCCGCCGGATCCTCCATAATCTGGTGGAAAACGCCGTCAAGTTTACTACCCGCGGGTGGGTGATGGTAGAGCTGGAGAGTGAAATTCCGGACGAAGGCTTATCGGTGCTTCACCTGTGGATTCGTGATAGCGGCGGCGGAATCCCGGAAGATCGAATACCGGACGCATTCCGGTTATTTACCCAGATTGACGGGTCGCGTACCCGGTCGAGCGGCGGACTTGGACTGGGATTGACGGTTGCCGAGCGCATGGTTCGTCTGCTTGGCGGGAAAATCGATGTTTCGACCTCGGCGGCGACCGGTTCATCGTTTCATGTGGAACTTGCGCTGCAATCTTCCGGATCGGATACATTGCCGGACACGTTGTCGGATACTAACCCGGACTTGCTCATTGTAGCGGGGAACGCCGAACTGTTTCGTACCTTGTCTCCGTGGACACGTACGTCACAGGTGGAAATCTGTGCAAATGATGACGTTGAACTTCCGGAACGTGCGTCCAAGGCGTCTAAGATCGCACTTGTAACGACGGAACAGAGCCGGTCGTCACCGACGAAACCGCCGGAGTGGAACCGGAAAGCGAATCTGATAATTGTCGGAGGGCCGCACAGTTCCCGATCCACGAACGGCTATGCCGAGGGGTGGGTGCATCCACCGATTGTCGTTGAAGGGCCTCTTCGGCGGAATGAGTTGCGGGAGTTGACGAGTACGGGCCGGATTACTCCGTCTTCGCGGGCGGTCTCTCTGAAGCGAATTGAACCGGATGCGTGCCGTTTCCACGAAAAACTGCTCGGCCTGAAAACGATGATAGACGCCGGTCAGTACGAGATTGTGGCCCGCGAGGCGCAGGAACTCAGGGAGTCGTTTGACGGTGAGACGGCGTCACTGCTGTTCCGGATGGTACTCGCGGCACGAAAAAAGGACGACAATGCATTACGTGAAATATACCGAGTCGTATCGGAAGAGATTCTGTAGGAGGATATATTAATGCGCTTCCTGGTTGTTGAAGATGATTTTACGAGTCGGCGGGTTCTACAGATGCAGCTGCAGAAATTCGTGACTACCGACGTGGTGATTGATGGCGCAGAAGCAATTGAGGCATTCCGGTTATCGTGGGAAGAAGCGGATCCGTATGCGGTCGTTTTCCTCGATATCATGATGCCGAATATCGACGGTCACGAGGCCTTGAAAGAGATCCGTACTATCGAAAAGCAGATGGGCGTCCACGACCTTGAAAAGACGAAAGTTATCATGACAACCGCGCTTGAGGACCCAGGAACGTCGTTGAGGCATATTACGAAGGCGGCGCCGATGCGTACCTCGTAAAACCGATAATTCGCGAAAGCCTGATGAAAACACTGGAGAACGTTGGATTTACCTTCAGACTGGATCGATAGTGCAATGATCAGAAAAGACTTGGTTGAACCGGGTACCCGAGTCCTCATCTGCGAAGACGAACAGATTGTCGCTCTCGATATACGACTCCACCTCGAATCCTTCGGATACGAAGTCGCCGGTACGTATATCAAAGCCGAAGATGCGATAGAATCGCTGCGAACCGTTCCGGTCGATCTTGTTCTGATGGACATCCGCCTGAAAGGCGAGATGGACGGCGTGCAGGCTGCACAGATCATCAGAAATGAGTTCGACCTGCCGGTAATTCTTCTTACTGCGTACGCGGATGAAGAGACTTTGCAGCGCGCCAAACAGTCTGAACCGTTCGCGTATATCATTAAACCGTTCGAGGAACGGGAGCTCAGAACCGCGGCGGTAATTTCGATCTACCGCCACCGGATGGAACAGCGGCTCCGACAGCGGGAACGGTTGCTCTCGACGGTTCTCGCGAAAATCGATAACGGTGTTATCGTCACCGAGGAATCCGGGCGCGTCACGTACGCCAATCAGATCGCGACGCTTCTTTTCGGACTGGATTCAAACGGGTATTCGTCGATAGATCAGATTTTCAGCGAATCGGTTCGACGGTCCGCGCTCGAAGGGCAGATCAGTGTTGAAACCGACGTAGTGAACGGTGAAACCAGGAATCTTGAACTGGTCGCTTCACGGGTCGAGGATGGGGAGAATACGGTTGTTGTCTGGGCGTTCCAGGATGTAACCGACCGTTTGCGTTCGGCACAGGTTCTACGCCAGAAAGAGGACCAGTTACGCCATTCTCAGCGGATGGAAGCGATCGGACGTCTGTCGGGCGGTATCGCGCACGATTTCAATAATCTGATTACCGTCGTCATGGGGTATTGCAGCCTCGCGCTCTCGGATCTGGACGCCAACGCACCACCAGGGGAGGTAAAAAAAAATATTCAGGGTATTCAGGAGAGTGCGAAGCGATCGGCGAGTCTTTCGCGTCAGCTTCTGTCGTTCAGCAGAAATGAAGCGATGAAGCCGGTTATTGTCGATCTCAACGCGACCGTTCAGCATGTAGAATCGATGCTTCGTCAGGTGCTGCCCGAAAACATGACACTGCAATGTACCCTGCAATCATCGTCACTGATGGTATACATCGACCCAGCGAGAATTGACCAGGTCCTGCTGAATCTGGTCATAAACGCACGCGACTCGATGAAAAACGGAGGCACGATAACCCTTACGACCGAACGCATCCGGGTAGATGACGAACAGCGGACCGTTACCGGCACGCTTCCGGCCGGTACCTACGCGGTTCTTCGTATTTCGGATACCGGAGACGGCATCGACCCGGAAGCGCTTGTACATATTTTCGAACCGTTCTTCACTACGAAGGACCGTGAAAGCGGGAGCGGTCTTGGACTTTCGACCGCGTACGGAATTATCGAGAACAGTAACGGGGCTATCGATGTGACGAGCACCGTAGGACACGGTTCACGGTTTTCGGTCTATTTACCGCTCCGGACGGACAGGGAAGCCACTGTTTCTCCGCTCGTCGCCGAGACCGGGCCGTTGCCGGGTGGAAATGAAGAGATCCTCGTTGCGCAGGAGGAAGAGGCGCTTCGATCGCTCATTATCGGTATTCTGCGCGAGCAGGGGTATACGACCCACAGCGCCCGAAACGTCGGCGAAGGGCTGATCATGGCGGAACACCTCCGGAGGGTCAGACTCATCGTATCGGACCTGTCCGCACCGTACATGTCGGCCCAGGCGATCGCCGACCGGTATACNGCGACACCGTANGCGCCACGAGTTCTCTTCACCATCGACTCCAATTACGGTGCGCTGGACGGAGCCTGGTCGCTTCTGAAACCGTTTGACCGCCGTAAACTGCTGACCGTGGTACGTACGGTACTCGACGCCTAATCGGCGAATCTCTTGCAGTGGTGAACCTGCGCGTAGTACAACTTGCGGGATATGAGCCTCAATCTTACGCGAAATTTCTGTATCATTGCGCATATCGATCACGGGAAGTCCACCCTGGCCGACCGGTTCATCGAACGCTCCAAACTCGTTTCGGCTCGTGATTTCCGGGATCAACTCCTCGATTCTATGGATATCGAACGGGAACGGGGAATAACGATAAAAAGTCAGGCGGTTACCCTGCCGTATGAACGCAACGGCGAACACTTCTCGCTGAATCTGGTTGATACTCCCGGCCACGTTGATTTTTCGTATGAGGTATCGCGAGCGATCTCTGCGTGCGAGGGCGCCGTCCTCCTTATTGACGCCACCCAGGGAGTCGAAGCACAGACGCTTTCGAATATGTATATGGCCGTCGAGCACGATCTGACTATCATTCCGGCGATCAATAAAATCGACCTCCCGGGTGCCGACGTAGATCGGATTTTGCACCAGATTGAGCACGACCTGGGACTCGATCCCGACGATGCGGTCCTGGTAAGCGGAAAAACGGGGCAGGGCGTCGATGAACTGATGGCAGTTATCGTCGATCGGATCCCTCCGCCAAAGGAAGATCATCCCGGTGCGGTTCAGGCGCTCGTATTCGACAGTCATTACGACCCGTATCGGGGCGTTATCGTTCATATTCGCATGTACAACGGTACACTGACGGTCGGGGATACAATCGAACTGTGGCGATCCGGCGGCCGGTATGAAATCGAAGAGCTCGGAACGTTCCGGATAAAGCTCAGCCCGTGTCGTACCCTTCGCGCCGGCGACGTAGGGTACCTCATTGCGGGCATCAAGACGATCCAGGACGTACGCGTCGGAGATACCGTTACCCTGCAAAAAGCGCGGTGCGAAGCGCCGCTTCCCGGGTTTCGTGACGTGAAACCCGTCGTCTTCTCGTCCATTTATCCGATCGATACCAACGATTACGAGGAACTGGCACGGGCGATGGACAAGCTGCGACTAAACGACGCATCGCTGGTCTTCGAGAAAGACGCGTCGATTGCGCTGGGATTCGGTTTTCGCTGCGGATTCCTTGGCCTCCTCCATCTGGAGGTCGTTCAGCAGCGCCTGGAGCGGGAGTTCGATCTTTCGATCGTACTCACCGCTCCGTCGGTAAAATACCGATTGGAGCTCAGCAATGGAACTGAGCTCTGGATCGATAACCCGACGGAGTTTCCCGATCCCGGAACGATCTCGCAGAGCTATGAACCGTATATCAAAGCGTCAATCATCACGCCGGACCAGTATCTGGGTAACGTCCTGACGTTATGTGAAGAGAAGCGTGGCACGCAGAAAGACATGATCTACCTGGACACGAGCCGCGTCGAAGTCGTCTACGACATGCCCCTGGCCGAGGTTCTTTATGATTTTTATGACCGCCTGAAATCGGTAAGTAGGGGATACGCTTCGTTCGATTACGAAATCATCGATTATCGCGCCGTAGACCTCGTTCGCCTCGACGTACTGGTAAATGCAAAAGCCGTTGACGCGTTGTCGCAACTGGTCTTTCGGGGGAACGCCGAATCCCGTGCACGGAGCGTCTGCAAGCAGTTACGGAACGAAATCCCGCGCCACCAGTTCAAAATTCCAATCCAGGGTTCGATTGGAAGTACCATCATTGCCCGGGAAACCATTTCCGCATTACGAAAAGACGTTACAGCGAAGTGTTACGGCGGTGATATTTCGCGGAAACGGAAGCTGCTCGAAAAACAGAAAGAGGGGAAAAAGCGGATGAAAATGGTCGGAAACGTGGAGTTGCCGCAGTCGGCGTTCCTCGCGACCCTCAGATCGGACTCTTCAGACTGAGACGTTTCCGGCGCGGAGCGCACGGTGTGCCCGCCGGCGAAGGTCCCGGAGTGACAGAAGAATTCTAGCCGACTGAGCTTTTCGTACGTCCGGGTCGGTATTCACCCGGCCCAGATCGGGAAAATCGAGTGTAACGAGTTCCCAAAGGTATCCGGGCACCACCGATGCAGGGTCATCGGTACCGGCGGCAAGTGCGTGTTCGGATTCCGTTAAATCAGCAGCCAGGCGGGCAACGACGGGGGCGTAATTTTGCAGGTCTGCCGACGGTGTCGTGTTCGTGGATATTCCCGGCATCGGTGATCCGGTCTCGGGAATATCGTACGCCGACGGGAGATTTTTTGCGCCGATATCGAGCCCGTTTCCGATAGAGTACCATTCGACGCCACCCGCATTTTCCGGTGAAACCACCTGCTCATGAACGAGAAGCGCCTGCCGGAGCAACACCGGATCAACCGACAACGGGGATCCATTTCGATCCGTTCCGGATACGCTCTGGTGGCGGATCTCCAGCGGAAACGTTCCGAGTGCCATCGTACGGTTGTGATCCGACAACCGTCTGCGGTGGGCGGGTGCCATACGCGCATGGGTTTTCCCCGGCGGAAACGAAAAATCGAGTCCTGCCAGAATAACGCGGCGGGGAAATCCGGTACGGGCGGCGTTCCGGGAGAGGATTCGAATCGCAGCTCCGGCAACCGACCCAAGAGCCGGTACGCCGGCAATACCTGCCGAAGTGAGATTGGCAACCATCTGCACCGGAGCGAAATCGGAGAGAAAAAAGTATCTGTTCGACGGAGCCGTGTTTCGTACAATTCCTGGGTGACAGGTCAGATCGGCGACGATCGACGTATTGTCCCAGCGCCACGGCATAAGATCGAGCGCGTTCGCGAGTTGCGCATCCATGGTAAAGATCAGATCCGGCCGCAGATTGTACTCGGCAAGAACGGGCAACGCCGTATCAATCGCGGCAATCCCCGTATCGGGGTGCCGTGCCGTCCAGTCAATAAGCTGTGGGAGGACGGCATCGAGCGACGGACCGGCGCCCAGGAGAATCATCGTCTCACGCAGACCGTGACGGCCGGTGGGCAGCAGGAACGCCGAGCGGCCCTCAACGGCAAGATTCCCGAAAAGGTTTCCCAGCCAGCGGCGGCCAAGAGCGATCTCGGTTGCCCGGTTCTGCCAGACGTCCTGGATATCCTGGTAGAGTTGCTCCTCAAGACGGGCGTACGCGTCACGGTGTATCGTCGATCCGGCGCTTAAGCGGAAGAAAACGAGCTTCCGTATTCCCTGTTTCCGCGC
>JGI10211J34971_10002770_pt1 | contig 14146 bp, 9 predicted proteins | sample Etolagsediment_FD_34971 | JGI IMG/M metagenome (IMG submission 34971) | reverse complement strand
TCAATTGTTTGATTCTTACTAACCCACTTAATCTCTTTACATCCTTCTGGAAGAACTAAATCTCCACTCTCGTATTCTGCTGTATAGTAATGCATTAAAGTTGGATTACTTTTCCATGTGTAATGGAATGTTAATAATCCTCTCAGCCTGATATTTTTAATATTAATTCCCATTCTTTCACCTAACCAATTAACAAATTCTATAACTGTTAATGAATCATTATATCTTGCCCCAGTAATTTCTAATCCATTTTTATCGCCTAAAAGTAAAACTTCACCTTTCTCATTTGTGACATAGAGTTTCATAAAAGAATAGTTGTCAATTTTATTCTGAGCATTAATAGCTGTAATAAATCCAATAGTAATAATTAATAAAATCAATTTTTTCATTTGTTATATTTTTTTAGTTAGCTTCTTTCACTACAATTGCTGGTAACGGGAGTCCGTGCAAAAACTCCCACTTAACCCACAATCAGGCTATAGGATAGTGCGTGTATACCATTCAAAAAATGAATACCTGTATATCCCGAACTATAGATCTTTAGTTTTTCTCCTGCTGATTTCGCTGATACCGCAGAAAACCACAGATTCTCTATATTTGCGGAATCCGTGAGAAACATTCCAATTTCTTTTCTTTTAAGCTTTCTGGTATCGAAGGGACTATCAAAGTAATAAATCATTTGTCTTGAATATAAACTATTTCAATTCAAGAAACACCTTCTCATAGGGTGCCGGATAGGCCGTGATCCATACCTCCGGTTTGAACTCCCTTTTTCCATTTTTAAGTTCAAGTACAATGACTTCAATCATTTTTCCGGCATAATCCGTATCCAGCGGGAAATAATATGTGTAATCGCTTTCGCTCTCCACATTAAAATATTCCCATGTATTACTCGGATATGAAACTGCGCGGTCAGGGGCTCCGATGTATTCACCATCCACTTTCAATGCAACACATACACCTTCATTCCCATGCTCTCCGTTAAGGGCAACGGCCAGGTACGAATTATCAGGAATTTCTTCCAGCGCGTAGCCTGATTCCCAGGCAGATGTAGCAGGGTTTTCCGCATAATTACCAAAGAGATTGGAAGCCCTCCATAAACTCCTGTCAATAAATACGCCATCCTTATAAGCTTCAATTTCTGCAATTCGCTGTGGCGGACCTGTGATCCTGAGGTATCTGGCTTGCTGTTCATTACCTGGCCTTATCCTGGCTATCGTCCCCTTCCCATGGCAATCAAGCTGAACAGTATCCCAGTGCAAAAGGTCTGTTGATATTTCAGCATAAGCATTGTCGGAGAATGAATTCATTTCAGGATTCAGGTCGTATTCCTGCCTGTCCCTGATCTGGATCACGAATTCATCCACATACTGTATTTTTCCCATATCCATTCTGAACATTTTGTCTGGCATGCGTGCAATGAAAAAAGTATTCATATCCCCATCAAAAAGGTTTCTGTCCCATATTCCCCTGTTCACAAACATGGGTTTCTCCAGGAATGCCTTCCTGCAAGCCTCAACCTGGGGAATTTTACTGGGGCCTGACCGCTGTATGCTTCTTACCTCAAGGGCATTATTGTCAGCTGCAAAGCAGGTTGCTTCAAACAATGCTTCTGCATCTTCTGGTACTTGTTTTAATTTTACAGGATCGGGAAGTTTTCTATGAAACTCATATTTCAGTTTCTTGCCGGGAAAATAGAGCTTCACTCCTTGCTTAAGTCTCTCCATATCATATTCCTTTTCTCCAAGTTGTGCAGTGGTAAAATGCCTGTCTCCTTCCTGAATATTTATTCTGGCTTGCATTCCGGGCTCGCCCAGCAATTCAACTAATACAGGTCTTCCCGGAATATTACGGACTATATTATAAGGACATCCTTTTATAAGCAGCTCATCATTCTTCCGAGTACTGACTTGCAGCAAGCATGACCTGAAAGGCTTTACCTCTACGGAAATGGATTTTCCATATTTATATTCTCCAAGACCCAGTTCATTAGGATGATATTGCATAATTGAAACTATCTTTGCCTCAGCCAGGCCCACTGTCTCATCAAGTGTTACTTTATATTCTATGCTTTCCCAGAAACTGTTCCTGAGTGTTATAAAGCGGGTACTGTCATCTCCTCTCGACATGGCATATGGCCCGTACTGTCCTTTCGGTAACTGAAATCCATCAACAAGCATACCGCGATATTTCCTGTGCAGATTGAATATACGTGCAAGCCTGGGGTACTCTTCATCACTCAGGAACCACGGACTTCCATATATCTGGGGTGCAAGTATTAGTCCGCGGTTAAATGCCTGCAGTATCAATTCATCATCCCAGTAATCCAGGCATGAGGAAAAGCAAACACCGTGGTCCTCGAACATGCGGTTTAATCCCGGAGTTAAATTGCGCTCCAGTCCTCCGGCCCTGTGATGCGGGGCAGTACTCCTGTTATTTATAAAAACATCAACATAGGTTTCTTCTCCTTCCCAAAGATGATGTGTAATGTATGCTTCTGCATCCCCAAAGTCTATCCTGTGTGAGCTTACGATCAGGTCTGGTGTATATTCCCTGCATTTTTTCAATGTTTCGGACAAGACTTCTGCTTTCTCTTTCCTGAAAGGACCTGCAACGCCATCCAGCTTAAAAAGGAAAAAATTATGATCCCTGCAAAGGCTTATCATCAGGTCTTTTCTCATTTGTTCATCATCAGCTGTTGAACCAAAACCATCCGGACCCATCCATATTCCCAGCCGGCAACCAAAAGATGCTGCTTTTTCAACCAGAGGTCCGAAACCATTGGGAAACTGTTCTTTAAATTCTATGGATTCCATGGACCCATAATGATAAGGGATCAGCCTTCCCACGCCTGCCGTATATGGTCCGTCATCAATATTTCCTACATCCAGTGAATAGATACCCAGCTTCATTCCGTATTCATCGTGCAGCCATTTGAAAAAATCCAGATTGAGCATACTTTGCTTTTCGTTGGTACCTTCATACTGGCTATTCAACCAATCGAAATAATGCGAGCGTGAAGGTGTTGTGGAATCAGCTCCTGCAATGAAGTATTTATTTACATCCTGGGAAAAACTATTTAATGTAAGGATGAATACTAAAACCGAGATGCAATATTTTTTAATCATTTTAGAATAGGTATTGTAGTTGTGATAATTATATAATTGTTATTTCAGCTGCTCGATTGTATAGCAGTTCTCATCGTATTCGTAGAAATCCTCTTTGTTTGTGGGGACAGGCTTTTTCACGGCTTCAATATCTGTTCCTATATTGATCTCATAAGGTATCAAAACGTAATAGTACGAAGTCAGTGAGTAATTCAAACATGTTTTGGCCCAGTGCCACATCTCAATATTCACGCTTATAGAATAATTAAACGGAATAGCATCCAGGGAGCGATGCCTCATATTAACCGTCATGGCAGGTTCCCAGTTTCCTTTTCCAAATGGCTGGGATACGAAAGGATTTGAAAAAGGCTCAGGATGGGCAAATGCATAGCCATAATAATCTTCACTGCCGGTACCTATGCTTGATGGAAACTCTTCCCCATCAACAAATATTTTCTCATCACCCTCACCCCACCAGATTTCAGCCATATTGAACAAAGTGACCTGGTCACCCACATACAATCCTTTACCTTTTATATCCACATAGTTCATGTCAAACATCCAGCTGTTGGTATCCCGGGTCTCCAGGTGGTAGTATTCATGCCAGCAAGCCCCGAAATACATGCTGTTATCGCGCCACTGATAATTACTCAGGCCGACCTGTCCTTTCAGTCGAATGCTTTTATCACCGAAATTAATATAATATACTTTACACAATTCTTTGAATGGCATGATCCAGGATGATATCATCATGGCACTCTTATCTGTCTGATTGGCAAAAGTCTTATGTGGATTCATCTGAAATCCTGTTCCGAAAAACTCACCCACCGGCACCCATATACTTTGTTGACTGTCGAAAGAGGCACTGATCACTGTGGAGCGAAGCGCCTGATACGGATCATCACTTATTAGCTGCAATGAAAGGAAATCTATTGCATTCTGTTCCCCGTCGAAGAATAGGATAACAGAATCACCCGGTTTAAGTTCCTGATCAAAAGACCTCGCGATCCCTGTTGAAGAGAAATCTTCCAGCAGTTTCCTGTTAGTATGACTCAGTTCCTCTTCTGCTTCCTGTAAACTTTCAAGTGAAAAGCTCTCTACCATTACATCTGTATCATATTCCCTGTAACAAATATTGTAAAAAACATCAGGCCAGTAATAATGTTCCTTAGGCCTCAGTGAATCACATTCGTAAGTAACTTTACAATGCTTTGAATATGGAATAGGAAGATACAGATTATGACCTCTTTCTTCTATAGGTGCTTCAGCAGGAAGAGACTGGCTAAGAGGTTCCGGGGCAAGTAGTTGTCCGCTAATCACATCAAAAGGAGCGCCTTCGATTTCCGGTATCGTATCATTATCCATGTATATTCTCAGAATTCCGTTCTGTGCTCTCCAGAATGTCATCCACCAGCGAACTATGGTTCCCGGGCCATCCTGGTCAAACATCACAAATTCACGCCTTCCCTGATTCTCCTCCACCCTTATGAAGTGCGACATATCACTATTTTCATACCAACCTTCTTTATCTATCCCTACAGTTTTCCTGTTGTAACTGCTTGATTGCTTTAGTTTGTATTCTTTTTCAGGATAATATGTCAGTTCCAGTTTTTTAGGCATTTCCTTAAGTAAGGATGATATTGTAACAGTTTCCTCAGAGCATGCAAACACAAGCAGGCTTAGTATAAAAATGACTATACTTTTAAAAATTGATTTCATAACAATTGCTTTATTATTATTCTTATCGTTTCATCAGCCAGATAAAATCCACTTTCATCTTGCCTTCATTTTCTTCTGTGGGCCTGATAATAAATTCATTAACTCCCTGCCTTAGTTGAAGCTTGTCGGAACTATAATTCCTTGACAAAACCCGATATGGATCGAATGTATCAACTACTGTACTGCCACGAAGTTCCAGTTCTTTTCCATCATGACTAAATGTAAATTGTCCTCCTTGCTTATCTTTCCCAAGCGTAAAAACAACAACATATTCACCGGCCTCATCTGTTTCAATTTCCAGGATCAGTTCATCCTTCTTTGATTCTGGTTCCCATACTAGTATCATATCTCCTGACCAGATATGGCTTTTATCAAAGTCGAATCTTTCATTTTTCTTTATAATATCTTCTGCCTGGAAAAAAGCAGCATTATTTGATCCTTTTCTACCAACAGGCTGCCAGTTCTCCGGAGGTTTGGGTAATTCAACATCTTCATAGGTGATGTTCATATTATCATCATACATACCGGGCCTTCCATAGAGGTATACCATTCTTCCATAGGAAAAATCTTCAACAGCTTCATGGCTCATCAGCTCCATAAAGAAGGCTAATCCTGTGTTAAATGGTATTTTATCGAGTATGTGCCAGCGATAATTCGTCACAAAACCGCGATTGGCAGGACCATCATTCCGGGGTTGTCCACAATAGGGATGAGTAAAAATTGCACTCGACGACCATGCATAATTAAAATAGTCTTCCGATCCTGTTCCGAAGAATGCCGGAAAACTGCCCTGGTCGATAAATATTTTTTCATCACCTTCGCCCCACCAGTTCCCCCATGAAGAGGGTACAGATGTGGGATTATAAATATAGGCGGCTGCGCCTACCATCACACCTTTTCCGTTAGCCATCAGGTAAGGGATATCCTGTGAAGGCTTGTAGTTCGCAGAAAGCCCATGATCAATGCGCCAGCGGGCACGGAAGTACATGCTCTTTTCAGTCCATTCATAGGGTTCGGTAAGTATGCTGGCATCCACATTCATTTTCTGGCCTCCCAGGTTTTGTATCACAATCTCAACGGAGTCTTTATACGGCATATAGAAATTACATATCATGCTTCCATCCGGTAAAACTGACAAGGGAAGTGATTTATAAGGATTAATACCTGGTGCTGCCCCAAAGAAATCTCCCACTGGTGTTTGAACCTGAGGACTGGAAGCTCCGTCAAAATATATTTTCAGAATGCTTTGCCTTAGTGCTTCTGTCATATCTTCAGCTCCAAGCTTTATGCCCAGAAAAGAAATCGCCCCCTTCCCTTTCGATTTGAATATACTATACTCATTTCCAGGAAGAATTGATTTTTTCAATATTAAAGTCTTTCCTTCAGGATGTTCATATTTCAATGGATCTTCCAGGATTTCAAAAACCGCAGCAATTTCTGTCCCATATTCATCAAGGTCATTCATCGAGAAAGTCTGTACCTCGGTATCTTCTTCATACATCCGTAACTGCAGGTGGTAAAAATGCAGGTCTTCGATCTTTCCGGTCCAGATCATTTTTATCCCATCCCTGAATGGAATCGGATAATATCCTGCGGTATTCTGAAAGAACACTCCCTCCTGTTCATACTTCCCCTCTGTACCGGCAATGGCATCGTAGGTTTTATAAATAAAATCCTGAGCAAGACCATTATATAATGGCTCTTCATTTCCATCAAGGTAGACTTCAAGATCACCAATGATCCACGCTGTCCATATCCTGACCATGGCCCCTGGCCCTTTGACATCACAAATAAGATATCGGCCAATGCCATCCTCATCTGGTTCCTCCAGAACTTTTTCAAATCCGGGGATGGTCTCATGCCCAAATCCATCCTGGTTTCCGAACCAGCCAGTTTGATCGGGGGAAATACTATGGCGATCGTATGATGAAAATTGATGGGTAGTGAAGTTCGGTGAAGGGAGTTCAGCAAGACTTTTCAGGTCAATCATTTCCTGCAATAAAGTTGCTGTTGTGACCTGTGCGTTAACACCTAATGTTAACAATATCATTAGGTTTGCAATACTTAGTCTTAAAATTAGCTTTGTTTTCATATTATTAAATTTTTATCTTACCCAGATCCAGGTATTTCTTATATAATTTGTTGTATTTCATTGCATTTTTTCCATCAGGGAAGTATGTTTTACTGAAACCTTTCCCCATGGTTTGTTGTGCCTTCTGAATATCAGGATATATCCCCGAAACCACCGATGCAAACATAGCTGCTCCAAAAGCACAACTTTGCTCAACCGGAGATATTCTTATGGGTACATTCATGACATCCGACAGTGTTTGCATTACAAAGGCAGACTTATTTGCGATACCTCCAATTCCGGTTACTTCATTGATTTTTAATCCATACTCCAGGAATCTTTCCATAATAGCACGCGAACCAAAGGCCGTAGATTCGACCAGAGCCCTGTAAATATGTGGAGCTGTGGTACCCATGCTGATTCCCGAGAGATGGGATTTCAGTTCCTGGTCGGCATCAGGAGTTCTGCGTCCGTTGATCCAGTCCAGGGCAATTACAGAAGATTCTTCAATAGGGATTTTTTCTGCAGCAGCATTTAATTCCTTTAGGATTTTTTCTTTGAGCTCGTTGGCAAGCTTCTCATTATCCAGAAATTGCAGTGGCCACGACAGCATATCCCTGAACCAGGCATACAAATCGCCAAATGCTGATTGCCCGGCCTCTAGTCCGATGAAACCCGGAATCACAGAACCATCGACCTGACCACAGATCCCTTTAACAATATGATCAGAAAGTTCTTCATAGGGTGCTATCATAATATCACAGGTTGATGTGCCCATAACCCTTACCAGCTGATTGGGTTCTATGCCTGCCCCTACCGCACCAAAGTGGCAATCCAGTGCACCAGCTCCCACAAGCACTTCTTTATGCAGTCCCAGGACTTTTGCCCATTCCTGAGAAAGAGTACCTACAACTTTATCGGCAGTAAAAGTTGTGGTGTACAGGTGTTTTCTCATTTCACCAAGCCCACTGTTCAGGTTTCCCAGGAATTCCTCATCCGGCAATCCATTCCATTGCTCGTGCCACATGGCCTTATGTCCTGCGGCACACCGGCTTCTCATCATACTTTCAGGATGTTGTTTACCGCAAAGAAGTGCCGGCATCCAGTCGCAATGCTCAACCCAGGAATAGGCTGCATCCGCCACCTTAGTATCCGTTTCCAGGATGTGCAGAACCTTTGCCCATACCCATTCTGAAGAATAAACACCTCCCGAGAATTTGGTGTAATCTGTATGCCATGTTTTTGACAATGTATTTATCCTGTTGGCTTGCTCAATGGCAGCATGATCCTTCCATAAAACAAACATGGCATTGGGATTGTCTTTAAAATCATCGAGAAGAGCCAGGGGGGTTCCAGCTTTATCAAGCAAAACAGGGGTGCTGCCTGTAGTATCCATTGATATTCCTGCTACCTTGTTTGCTGAACCATGGGGTAACTTTTGCATCGCATCCGGAATAATTCTTTTGATAACATCAACATAATCTTGTGGGTGTTGCCGGAATATGTTTTGCGCAGGATCACAATATAAGTTTTGCATCCACCTTGTATAGTGTTGTGTTGATTCACTCAGGATAGAACCGTCTGCGGCATTTACAACAATAGCCCTGGCTGAATCGGTACCGAAGTCAACTCCTATAACATATTTTTCCTTATTCATTTTTCTAATTATTATTTTTTGGGACAGGCCTGATAATATGGATACTGTAATAAGCCACAACGACAAAAGCGATCATGGGTATCCAGAAGGCATATTGTATCTGGTTGTCGACCATTCCAGACATTACACCCATAAGTTGTGTAAGAATGGCACCCCCAGCTATGGTCATAACTAATCCGGCTCCGCCCATCTTGGTATCATTACCCAATCCTTGTATAGCCTGCCCGTAAATTGTGGGCCACATCAGCGACATACATGCTGATATTCCTACCAAGGAGTAAACACCCGTAAGGCCATCAAGGTATATAGCTCCAAAGCAAAATACTATGGCAAGTATCGCCAGTGTTGAAAGTATGGTTCTTGGCTGGAAATACTTCATAAGGGCGGTGCAAACAAACCTCATTGCTACAAAGAGTATAAGTGAGATGATATAGTAGGTTGCCCCGGCTTGTTCAGCTGTCCTGGGTAGCAGTGCATCCAGTCCTGTAAACTCACAGAAGCTATAAAACCCTGACGCAAGCGGATCAATATGTCTTAAACCTTCAATAACAGTAGCATCTGAAGGATCAGGTCCAAGGCCGGTAATTATTTCATCCAGGTTCAATGCTGCCATAACATATCGGATAATATAGGACCATACTGCGATCTGTGCACCCACATAAAAGAATTGTGATATAAGTCCCCAGATATATTTCTTTTTCCTGAACAGCCTTTTGAAAGTGCCTCTCAGATCAATTACTTTGTCTCCCTCGTACATGGCTGGCATTTTCGTCAGGGCTATCAAGAACAGAATTATCAGCATGACCAGCCCAACAGTGATATATACATTGCTAACAGCATGCAACTCCTGTGATTGAACCGCAGACAGATCTTCGGTACTTAAACCGGCCCTGTCGGTAGCTGTCAGGTGACTCAGGTTTGACAATACGAACATCTGGCTGATGACAACACCTGATATAGAACCCAGTGGATTGAAAGACTGGGCAAAATTCAGACGTTGGGTTCCGGTAGCCTCCGGCCCCATGGCAAAGATGAAGGAATTACATGCCGTCTCAAGTATCGACAATCCTGCAAACAGAACCCAAATAGCCACCAGGTAGAGAGCATAACAGATATCCGGATCGATGCTTGCATACATTATGGGCAGGTAAAACATCATGGATCCTGTAACATACATTCCCAGGCCCAGGATCACACCGGATTTATAGCTGTATCTTTTTATAAAGATAGCACCGGGGATAGCCATCATACCATAACCAAATAAATAACAGGCTACCTGTACCCAGGCTGTCTTTGAATCCGAGAAGCTCATAATGCGTTTGAAAGCAGCCAGCATGGTATCCGTCATATTATTCGACATTCCCCACGCATAAAACAAGCTTGTAAGGAGTGTAAAAGGGAAAATGACATCCCTTGGCACTATCTTTACGAAACTTCTCATAATCAGTTAATTGGTAAATTCTGTTTTGATTTCTGAAATACTTAATCCAAATACCTTACGGCTGATCTTATCCAGCATGTTTTCCTCAGCTTCAATATGATATACTTTCTGTGTATGCAATATGCTTTCACCCGGATCAAGCAAGGCGCCGGGCGATGAGGTTTCTATCTCATAGAAGGGGCCCATGATGGATCCGTCCTCCAGCGGGCCGTCATTATAAGAATTAACCACATCTCCATTGTAAGGATCATCCTGTTCACCCCATTTGCTGTTCACATAAGGCAGATCTTCATCAGGCAAATTGAACCACAGTATGGTAAGCACGTTATTATCTGCATCATAACTGCCGCAAATATTCCTTGCTCTGCCCTTTGGAACACCTATCTTACTCCTGTACTTTCCATCGATCTTAAAAAAGATATAGCCATTATCGTAATGCAATCGTTCAGAAGGCACTTTGCCAAAATATTCATCATTTACAACAGGAACATCTTTGGGTAGATACTCTTCATTGTATGGCATAAAAACTGTTGTTGAGGGTGAAGGGGTGAACATACAAAGCATCCATACAGATAAAAGCCCTCTCTCTTTTGTCCAGATTAGATCACCTGTATTCGTCATGCTATTATCACTTCTGTATGCTACTATTTTCAGTCCTTGCGGCAGGTTTACATCAAGATCCTTTGCTATATCCTCCATGGAAAGCAAAGACAACTTACGATCTATCTTTAGTATGAAATCAGTACCGGAAGCATTTGTCAACTTAACTGACTTTGTCATGCTTACTGATCCATTGCCTTTCTGACTAATATCATATGCTTCAGTATTTATGCAAGGAGGTACCTTCCAGTTCCTGAATGCTTGCTCCCTGCCCTCATCGAAGTAAATTGAGAACTTTCCTCCTTCCGGGCCTATCCAGAACCTTTCCTCACCGCCAAATACATTGAATTGGCTGCTTACTTCCCCCTTTTTTATAAAGTCATAATTGATCCAACCAAAACTTTTTCCTTTCCTTCCATTGGCTGTGGATGTCATGACCCTGCCCTGCCATTCGGGAACAACAATAATACGTGCAAGGCTATCCCTGTTTGTTAATTCCAGAAATTCCACATTATGTTTTTCCAGGAAATCCATATCATATGCATACGATCCCTTTTCCATAATTTTTTGCTTTTGATTGCATGCCATCATTCCTGTTAAAAGGATCATTATAGCCAATGCAAGAGATTTATGTTCTATAGCTTTTTTCATAGCCGATCTATTAATATAAAGGTCCCAATACATTACAGGCCCGGTAATCGGAACCCTCGGTATCCATTCCAAAGCTGTTCCAGTAGGTAGGCCTGAAAATTTTTTCTTCCGGTACATTATGCATACAAACAGGTATTCTCAGCATAGAAGCCAGTGTGATAAGGCCAGCCCCAATATGACCGTAAGAGAATGAACCATGGTTAGCCCCCCAGCTGTTCATAACGCTGTACACGTCTTTAAAGCGGCTATCAGCCGTTAACCTTGGAACAAACCAGGTTGTAGGCCAGGTCTTATCTGTCCTGTCATCCAATAACCGATGGGACCTCTCATCAATCTCAGCACTCCAGCCTTCTGCCAGCTGAAGTACAGGACCAACACCTTTAACATAGTTTATCCTGCATAAAGTTATAGGCATTCCTCCTCTCGATAAGAATTTCGAAGAAAAGCCACCACCTCTGAAATATCCCAAAGAAGCAGGATACCAGGTGGTATTTCTGAGGCAATCATACATTTCTTCCTCTTTGATCTCCCAGAAAGGTTTCATGGCGGGTTCTCCATTTATGGAACAGGCACCTGTACCATCCATGGAAGCCGAACCCGAATTAATCAGGTGGATCATTCCATCTTTTATTAGTCCATCAGCTTTGTTTCCTGTCACCCTTTCTAATGCTTCCGGGCTCCAGTATGTACGTACATCTGCAAAAACCTGTGCAGTGCCAGTAAGCAAATGGCCGAAAAGCATAGAAATAGCATTGAGTGTATCATTTTCTGTGGCCACTATAAAAGCTTTTCGTATCCCATTCCAGTCGAATGATGAGTTCAGAACAGCTTCACTGAAATCACCATTGGGCATAAAGTCAGTCCATTGCCTTTGTCCCTGGAAACCCATAGCGATAGCATTATGACCATTGGCTTCCTCACTGTATCCTATCTTCTTCAGCCTGGCATTACCAATCATAAGGTCTCTGAATATCAGTGTCATCTTAACAACTGTTTCCCAATCCTTGTACAAGTCTTCTCTACTTTTGCGTAGTTCCTCAGGATTCTGGTCTTCCCCTTCCAGGCAATATTTCTTTGTCCAATGCAGAGCCTTATCAAATTCCTGCTGATCAAATATGTTATTCTGAAGACGTCTAATAATCTCTGTCATATCAACATATTCATTTCTCATTCCGAGGTAATCCTGGAAAAAGTCTTCCTGAACGATACAACCGGCAATTCCCATGGATACACTTCCCAGGGAAAGGTATGATCGTCCCTTCATTGTTGCTACAGCCAATGCAGCCCTGGCAAAGGAGACTATCTTTTCTTTTACATCATCCGGAATATTGGTCTCATCAGCATCCTGCACACCCCTTCCATATATACCAAATGCGGGTATTCCTTTCTGGTTGTGTGCGGCAAGTGCTGCGGCAAGATAGACCGCTCCAGGTCGTTCTGTACCGTTGAAACCCCATATGGCCTGCGGGATGGTCTTATTAGTAAAAATCGTTTCCGTACCATAACACCAGCAGGGAGTGACAGAAATAACTACTCCAATATTTTGACTGGCAAACAATTCAGCACATTGTGCCGCCTCCTTTACTCCGCCAATTGTAGTTTCTGAAATTACACATTCCACTGCTTTTCCATCAACATGCCTGAGGCATGATTCCAGGAATTTCTTCAGGCCTGTTGCCATATTCATAGTTTGATCTTCGAGGGATTCCCTAACTCCCAGATTTCCTTCCCTTCCATCAATAACAGGCCTAATACCAATTTTTACATTCATAATTTAAAGTATTTTGGTTATAATCAATATTCTATTTAATCGTTTAAACATTTCCTGAAAAAATTTATTAAAGCGACAGATTTTTAGGTTCTATAATTTTTACAGGAACAGAAAACTGCATTTCAGTCTTTTCATCTTTAATCATTTTTATCAAGGTTTTAAAGGATAAAGAGCAAATGGTATACAGGTCCTGTTCTGCACACCAAATGCCCCCCTGAAAAAGTTGAAAAGCATCCGAGTAGTCGAAGCAGGCTATTTTGATATCATCAGGAATTTTATAATTCATCTGACCAAGAATCTTTAATCCAGCTATTCCCAGGCTGTTATTGGTAAAAAATATTCCTTCCTGCTTTTCCCCGGTGATATATTTTATGGTTTCTCTCATGTTTTCCAGTTTAAAATCCTTGTTAAACCTAAAAACCATGTTTTGCTGGCAATCAAGCCCATTTTGAAGCATGGCTTGTTTATAACCTTTAATACGGTCGTTATGGGCACTTGAATCACCCGAATAGGTAATCACAGATATTTTCTTTGCTCCCTGATTAACAATGGATTGAATAAGCAGCCTGGATGCTTCTATATTATCAGAAACAATAAAATTCGACCTTTTTTCTTTAAGGTACCTGTCGAGAAAAATGTATGGCAAATTGATTTTTTCAATTTGCTCGATAATCTTTTGAGAATTTGATGCAGGTACAAGCAAGAAACCTTCGATTTTCATACCAATAAACCGGTCAATCAGGCGGTCAAATTTTCCAACTTCCTCATCGAAGTTACCTATCAGTAGCTGGTAGCCATGATTATAAGCTTCATCTTCAAGGTAACGGGCCATCCTTCCAAAAAAGGGATTTGATATATCAGGTACTATCAGGGCAAGTAATCCAGACTTACGTGTACGGAGTGAACGTGCCTGTTTGTTAGGCCGGTACCCCATTTCAGAAGCTATATTATGGACTTTCTCAATGGTTTCCTGGCTAAAACGTTTCTCACGGCCCTTACCAGATAGTATCACCGACACCAGGGCTGTTGACACTCCCAGCTTTTTAGCTATATCTTTTATGGTTACCAGTGATGACATTAAAGCTATTTATAGATCAAAAATAATAAATTTAATCGTTTAAACAACTAA
>JGI10211J34971_10002769_pt1 | contig 14151 bp, 17 predicted proteins | sample Etolagsediment_FD_34971 | JGI IMG/M metagenome (IMG submission 34971) | reverse complement strand
TGAGCTACCATTGGGATTGAACCCGCATAGGTAATTCTATCTTGATCTCCACCGTTACTTCTTACGAAGCCAGTGAAAGTTGTTTTATTTGCCATAATAAACCTCCTTGGTTGTATAGACCTCGCCACACAATCTCTATACCGTCTGCTAGCTCAGTTTGTGTGACTTGTTGTTATGCTAGAATTTCAATATGCCATAAAAAAGGCGGTCTCGCAACCGCCTTCTTCACCTAAGAAAGATTTAGTTAATCTTATGAACCTTGAGATCCGTATACTGCTCTTGGATCAGAGAAACCAAAGCTATATCTTTCACGAGCTTTATATCTCATATTTCCAGTATCGAAATCACCTTCCATAGCTGTTCTGATTGGAGTTCTTTCAAAGTATTTGAAGCCGTTAGGGGCATCAGTTTTGATAAAGAACGCATCAGTATCAGTTAAGAAGTGGTTAACTACGTATCCTTGAGGGATCATGCCCATGCTTCTAGTTGCATTGACATCGTTGTCAGCTGTACCTGGTCTTAGCTGAGACTGTAATAGTCTTTCAGCAGTAAATTGCAGGTTAGAAGGTACAATTAGTTTCATACCTTGTAGTGCAATTTTTAAACCACGTTCATCAACAAACGCTGCAATATCAATTAGAGCTTGTTCAAGTGATGTTTCGTTTAAGTCTGCGTCAGTAGCACTTCTGTTTGAGAAAGTGCCTGCCACGATTGGGTGTGCAGTGTTACACAGAGTCACGCCGTCACCACCAAGCTGAGAAGTGCTGAATGCATTGTTAAGAACGCTTGCAGCTTTTACTTGCTTAGTGTTTGACATTGATCTTGCAAGAGCTTTTGTGTATCTAGCAGCAAGCTTATCGTAGAGGTTATCTTCGATTGCTTCTTCTGTGATAGAGAAAGCTAATGCAATTGTGTCGTGTGTATATCTAGCAGTGAAAGTTTCGTTTGCTTGATCAAAAGAGATACCAGCACCTTCTTGTTTCACTGGCGCACTACCGAATCCTGATAACATAACTTCTTCTTCGAACGCTCTGTCAGATGACTCAGTGTCGAAAATTTCAGCATGCTCATTTTCATAACGCGCGTACTCCAGGCCGAATAAGGCATTCAAACCTGGCTCTAACTCTTTGACGAGTTGCGATCTACTTATAGCCATAGTTTAATCTCCTATATTCCGTTTACCTGATTTCCGTAGAAATGCTTGTTAAATTTGATAATGATATTTGCGTTATTAGCGCTTGTATCATTATTGTCGGGATTTCCTGAAAGACCTACAATTTTAACTGACGTAGCAGCCGCGTTGGTGCCGTAAGTTGTACTGTTGATCTGTGCTTTTGAAACACCACTAATATTAGAACCTGTTGCGTAAGATACGTTAGCAACTTCACCAATGTTAGCGTTAGCAAAAGCTCCAGTTACTTGAACTTCAAATAACTGATCAGGGTCGTCTATGACGAATGCTTTGATGATACCATCAGCAGCAGCCGTATTTGCAGGGAAGTAGTTTTTGAAAGTAGGTTTACTAGTAGTAGCATCAATATACTCTATACCGTTAAACACTCCAACAACTGTATCCGCTGCACCATTAGCAACTTCTAAAGTACCACCAGATACCATCTCTACAGGATCACCCTGATAGATGGAAGTTCCATAACCATTCGCAATTAGGTATTGAGTTTGTCCGTTAGAGGAAGACCCGCCACCTTGCATGTTTACTGGTCTGAAACCAAATGGGGCATCTTGGTTAGCCATTATTTACTCCTTTGAGTTTAGTTGTTAATTTTGAGGACACTTGCAGCTAACCGGATAAAAACTTAGGAGTCTTTATTGGTATTACCACCAAATGTCACTCGACTTTGCCTGTCGGGTTTACTGATCGGCATTCTTGGATCGCTTGTTTTCAACAAATCATTGTCCACCGCTGTTTGAGCATCTTTAGTTTGATCCTCAAAATATTTATTGCGGCTTTCAGCAATTTCTATCGGCACGCGAGCCAACAGTAAGCCCCCTATACCTATCACTCCAGCATGTTTACCATCATCGATCGTAGGAAGATTCCAGTCAGGATATTCATCAGCTTTCACTAATTCATAACCTTCCCGAAGACGTTTGAAGACATTTGCTTTGTCATCATAACCTCTCACTGATTCCCTGATCCAACGGTGTTTAAAACCAGGAGGTGCAGGCGGTGCGTCCAAAGAAGAAGGGTTAGTCCAAACCTTTTTACGCTCTGTTTTAACTCTCGACTCTGTCGCCCTTGGAGTTTTGTTTACCATAATTTACTCCTTTATGTGTTTAGCATACTCTTTTAGTGGTACGCCTAAGTTTTTAGCCGTTTGAATTTGTCTTGGGGTCAAACGAACCACCTTCCGTGCGTTGCTTGTGCCACCTCGTTTTACAGAAGCTACAGGTTGCACGACCCTGGGCTTACTGGAGGTGTTTTCCACATTTTGTTCATTATTGAACTTGTGTGGAAACTCGGACTGTATCCTAGCATCAATCTCATTATAATACTCATCTGAGTTCGGGTCAAATCCTTCTTCTTCTAAAAGCTTCTTATGGATCGAAAAAGCAGTATATGTCATTGCTTCATCGCTTCCAAACCATGGATTTTTCTCCGCCCAAGTTCTTGCTTTGGGATCAGGTGGCGGGGGAGCTGCTTGTGGAGCAGGCTGCGCCGCAGGATTAACAGGTTGTTCTTGTGGCTGTTTTGCCACTTGTTCACGTTCTGCAGTTGCTAAAGCTAATCGCTCTTTATCAAGTGTTGCTTTTGATAAGAGCTCTTGAGCCGCAATAATTTGATCTGCATCATTATTTTCATATGCTTTCTTCAAATTATCTTTTGCTAAAGCGTGTTGAGTTTCAACCCGTTGTTTAAACTCGTTATAATAGCCATCCTGCATCACGTTATATCGTGACTCTGTCTGACTAGATGATTGTTCTAGTTTGGATAGCTTTTGTAATAAAGCTGCTTCACGCTCTTCCGCTTCTTTCTTTTGTCTGACAAGCGTATTGATTCGTCGCTGCACATCTTTACTATGTGTTTTAAAATTATCTTTTGGTTTTTCTTCTTGTTGAAGCTCTTCTTTTGTTTCAATAACAGGCTCTTCCTTCGTTTCAGGAGCCTCTACTTCAACAGGAGCTTCTTCAGTTTCTGAAACTACTTCAACTTCAGGGGCATCATTTCCTGATTCCGCCTTTAGTCTGGCAATTTCTTGATCAATAAGATCTTTACCTCTCGGCTCAAAACTTTCCGTTTCAATATTTGCTGTATTTTCTGCCATACTTTACTCCTTATACATGAACGAGATCAGAAGGATCGGCAATTGTGCCAATAACTTCATCATCGTTGATTATTCGGCATTCGCCATCTTCCAGTTTAAATCTAGCACCTGCGTACCGACCAAATAAAATCCAATCACCTTCCTTGCACCAAGGTCCGTGTGGAAATCTTTCTTTGTCGCTATATACGTCAGGGCCACATTTTAACACATAAGCACAGACCGTTGCGTAGTGCTCACGTTCACGTGCTTCATCGGGAAGAATAACCCCGCCTTTTGTTTTAGTTTGTCCCATGTAGGGTAAAATAAGAATTCGCCAACCTGTCGGTTGAGGAAGCCTATCTACTAATTTGCTTGGGAGTTTTGATGGGTCTAAAAATTGTTTCTGTCTATCTTTATACGCGTTCTCCAAAGCAAAAACTTTTCCAGGAAGTTCCTGGTCGTTTTTCTTAGTCTTCATCTTCGTTCCTTGTCTTTTCCAGGATATTTTTTATATCCCGCTCGATGTTTAATACCATACTCAAACCGCCTGTCAAATGTTTATAGGACTCCCAGTCCTGCACGCCGTCTAGAATATTATTTTCTAATGCCTGTCTTCTTTCTTTTACTGATACCAGTATCTTTTGTACCAATGGTAAATCCATTTTAAATTCTCCATGCGTAGCTTTCGCTACGAAGTTACTTAGTTAAACCTTTACTCTTCTCGTAAGAGCGGAGGCTTGCGACCCCGAGCATTGAAGTGACGATGGCTAGTAAGGGCCCAGTCTCTATGTCTGGAGCCGATATATTCATGCCCGCAAATTTTGCATACCACTCAATGCAAGGAGATAAAATAAATTCAAAGAAGAGAGCTCCTGCTCCACACCAACCGATCGCTGGTCGCCAGCCCGCAACAAAGATGCTGCGATGACTGGCTTCCTTTGCATTAACATCTAACTGCTTTTCCGCAAGCTTTTGTTGAATGCGTTGCATTAAAATCTTCTTATCTAATTTCTCTTCCTCTGAAGTATGTAATTCATCGACAACTTTAGAAATAGTTTTTAAGGCTCCCCCTTGTCCACCTAGTAAGCCACCGAGAAAATTAAGCATTGTACTATATTGCTCCTAAAATAATAATTATGATTATCGCAACGATACCTGCTTTAATCCAATCCTTCAGTTTCCAATCTGACCACTCTTTGAGATGTGTCCAGAGATCTTTCAGTAGATTCATACTACCTCCTTTATTTTTGTTTGCCTAACCGTCTAGCTTTTTTGCCTTGCGGGTCAGGACCTTTTTTAGGTGGCGGACCATACTTTTTTCCACCACTTAAACCTTTTCGTTTCTTAGAAGACACCTTGAAATTTACCGCCTCTAATAGCTGCGCCCATGCCTCTAGCTTTGCTCATTTTACCGCCAGCAGATTTTGACTTATATGATTTTTCTTTGCCGACTTTTTTTGCTTTCACACGACCACCTTTTTTGTAGCCCATAGCTTCATTAATTTTATCTTTCATGCTGCCGCCGTCAGCTGCTTTAATTCCTGAAGACGCTAGTCTGTCTCGCACGGCTTTTCCAAGTTTACCTTTCATTTTTTTTCTTATTTTTTCAAAAATATTAGTGTCAATAGGATCTTCTTCTGTGCCACCTGCTGTTCTTGCAAGCTTCATCTCTTTTGCATCACCTTTTGGTGATCCGCCGCTAGCCATCATTTTAAAATCTTCACCGCTGATTTTACCGTCTTTGTTTTTATCTAACTTATGTTGTTTTCCAACTAGTTTTTTCATTACCCTCTCCTTGTTTTTCGGTTAGCCATTCCAGCCTTTTGTAATCGACCAAGGCCAGACCTACTGCCAGCGGTCAACTTGAAGGATTTTACCTTATTTTTAGATTTTTGTGTAGAACTTTTCTTTGTAGTCTTCTTTTTTGACCGAAGTTGCGGGATAGAAACATTCTTAGATTTGACTATTTTGTTTGGTCTATACAGCGTTGTTCTAGATAATAACTTATTAATGTCCATTATCGTCTACTTTTTTCTAAGTTAACTCTTGCTCGCAGTTCAGCAATATCTTCCTGTGATTGTATTTTTGCATCCACATTTCGTTGCTGTTGCTTAATTCTCTCTGCTTCTAGATTGACACGTGCTTGATCGGTTTGTGCATCCGCTTGATCTTTTTGTGCTCTTAGTTGTATCTCTTGTTCTTTAAGCTGTATGAGAGGATCAGGTCCACCTTGACCTGACATTTCTGCCGACATTTGTTTTAGTTGCATTGTAAACTCAGCAATTAATTGTGCCATTCTTGCATTTAATTGAACTTGAACTTCCTCTTCACTCATTCCTGGAGGATAGCCTTGAATTTCACTTGATGCCATTTCGCGCGCTTTAATAGAAATGTGTTCCATAATATGTTTTTGTAATTCAACGGCCACTTGTGGTTGAGCAAGGACCATAGGTGATGAACCAAAAACTAAATGCGCCCGAATATGGGCATCGTGATCTTGTCCAGGAAATGCTTTTAGTTCATTCAAGGATAATGCTTGAGCATTCTCCATTGCAGGATCCATCGCAATTGGATCTTGTTGAGGAATAAGAAGATTGTCTACATCGCGAACACCTAACGCTTCATACATGCGTCTATAGGCTTCACGAATGTTGTGAATTTGTGGCGCTGCCATTGCTAATTGTAACTCTTGTTGAGCAATCGCAATTCGTTGCGCTGTTGAATGAATGTTCGGATTAGAAACAGGAACAATGTCCACATCATCAGAAAAGTCCTCTGTTTTAATCTCTTTATTGCCGCCAACAACTTTGTAAGGGTAGCTTGGCGGTAAGAAATCTCTAAAGACAACAGATAATAATTTAAATTCTAATTTTTGTGCGTAATGAAGTCTTTTATGAATAGCAGACATCACTTGTGTGCCTCTTTCAAGAAGAGCTACCGTCGTTCCTACAGCTGCATTTTGATTTCCTTCACCAATTTGTAAGTCAGCAATAGCTGCAAAACGTCTTCCTGCATCAACACAGAAACCTAAAAGAGCAAAAAGTGTTTGTGAAGGCTCTTTGTAAGGTAAATTCATAATTGAGTCACGAATCATGCCTCCAGGAGAGTCTACATCTCTAAATTCACCTGGCTGTAGTGGTTGATCGTCATCTCGAATTCGTAATCCTCGTGTTTTAAAGCCTGCAGGCAGGTTGGACAGCGTCCCTGCGTCAATTAATTGACGCAAAGCGCTTGTCGCTGTACGAGAAAGGCCTCCAATCATATGGATTAGACCAAATCCATAAAATCCAAGACCTGGGAGGAACTTGTAATGAACAAAATATTGTTTTTTCAGCTTTAAAGAGTCATCTTCGCCGTAATTTCGGTAAATTGAGAGCACTTTCCCTGATCCTTCGTCCACTGTAACGATGTAAGGAAGCTTAATTCCTGTATCTTCGCCTGTTTCGTCTTTATCTTCATAGCCAATAAGGTCTAAATCGACATGAATTTCTAATAATGACATCTCTTCGTCATTACCCATGCCTTTTACACCCTCTAATTTATCGTATGTTTCCTGAATATCGCTGTCATCCACGTTATATGGCATAACATCAATATCACGGTAGAAGCCTGATACTTGTTTTTTACGTAAATCGTTCGCCGACATGCGAATAATGTGTGTCACACGCTCACATGACTCAAGGTCGGTTGCTGTATAAGGAACCACTAGATCTTCTGCAGGGACAAACTTCGCTACTGCACGATTAATCTGCGCATCAAAATATATTTTTTTGAAAGAAGAACCCGCAAGAGCTAAATAAAATAGCATTTGATCAAATTCTGGCGTGTAGTCTTCCATCACTGTTGTGATTTGATAGTTCATAAAGTCCTGCACGCGTTGTGCTTGTTGCATAATATCGGGAGTTTCCTCTCCTACAACTTGCGTGCGTACAGGACCGCTTGGAGGAAGCAACTCTTTTATAGCTTGCGCTTGAAACTGTGTAACCGATTCGGCTAAAAGGGGATGTGTAACACCACTTGCTCCTTTGAACGGTCTTGTTTGTTCAGTGTATTTAAATCCTAATAATTCTAAACCATCAGTATAGGCTTTTGCCCAATCTTCTCTTGTTGCTTTATCTTCAGCAACTTTTTGTTTTAACTCATCGGCTAGACGACTAAGTTCATCCTCGTCCATTTGTTCGGCAATGTTCATGTAAAAATCATTTTCACCAATCTCTAGTGTCTCTTCGATTTCGCCAACAAGGACCGAGCCGTCTTCTAATTCAGTAATCGTGTCGTCTTCTAATTCTTTAACGTTTTCTAATTCTACTTCTTGCGGATTAGATTCAACATCAATTGCAGTGATGTCGGTAATACGTTCTACGTTGTCTATTGGATTTTTTTCTTCAGCCATGTTCTATTTGTACCATGTTATTGGTAAAGTCACAATACCGCCTTCACGCTTATATAACGTAAATGCACGATCAAATCTATCATCTATTTGCAAAGCAAGTACCTTTATAGGGTCTCCACCAGGACCATTAATTGTAATCGTCGCTACTTTTAACGGTTCACGGGATGGATCAATCTTTGATAATTTATCAAAGATTTTTGGAATAACTGATTTTGACGTATCGACGTTAGCAAGTTCGTCAGAATCGTATCGTGGATCGCCTGATTTTGGTTCAGCTTTAATAGTTCTTAAATCCGATGTTCCATAAAAATTAGCATCTCCTAATTTTGGTGTATCTGTCGGAACAGTACCTCCCGATCCTCTAATCGAGACCCACTCAGCAGGGGCAATCGCCAACCATTTCTTTCCACCTTGTAAAGCTTTATTCGCCATATATTTTACAGTGTAATCTCCCCACGCCATATTTCCTTGTAAAGGCATAAAAGGCATCAGGTCATCGAACACTTGATCTTGTTGATTCGTTGATAGTTCTGCTCTTGCATCAAAGCCCCGCGCAATATCTTGCTTCAAGATATTAAGTTTTCGAACATCTTTTTCGGTTAGTTCACCAAACGGCGTCTGAGAAAGTTTATAAAATTCTTTTAGTTTATCGGCGCGTGCGTCGTCAATCTTACCTACCATCTCTGCTTTAATACTTTTTAAACTTTCAGAAGCATCGGTATTCGGATTCATTCCTTTTGTTCGCGCTCCTTGATGAATGTCAGATTGTATTTCTTGTATTAATAAAACATCGTCTCCTGCATTTGCATCCACAATATTACTATTAGGGTCGTCAATAATTTTTCGTGAATCAAACCTCACATGCGCAATCGGATTAATTTCGCCAGGGAAGTGTTGCGAGAATTCTTTTCCTGCTTGCCCTTTTGGTGTTGGTGCGGTGAACACAAATTCGCCATATTCCGTACCTCCTGGAATATTATATCCTGATCGTTCGTGCCTCGGCTCTAGGTACGAGGTAGGTCCTGTATATTCATACTCTGATATTTTTGGCCAACTCATAAACGGACTCTCTTCCGTTTTTGTAATAATACCATCTAACTGTTTTTGCATTGCAGGAATATATTCTGCATTTAATGAAATCGTATTGAGGCTATCAGGATTTTGTTGAGCTTCTTTAATACTTCTATCAATTAATTTTTTTGCTTCTTTTGCACTATTATTCATCACCAGTGTTTGATCCACTAATCGTCTTTTAACAGCATCATTCGTAGGCTCTCGCGTATACGCTTTGATAGCACGTATCCAATCCGTGTTCGCTGAATCCATAATCATGTAAACTGAATTGACTAATTCTCCATCAATACGCTCAGGCGTTCGGTACGTTTGCTGCGCTTGATCAATGAGATCTCCTTCACGGTATAAGGTGTCTAAGACGCCCATCTCTGGATCTAAATCAAGAGGCAGATTTCGTGGACCGCCGTATTGCGTTACTTTTACATTACGTACAGGATTTTGTACTAACAGATTTCGAATATCCGATGCTTTGATCGGCGTTCCTGTTTCTCTTGCAGATCGCAATAAGGCGTTGACGCCTGTTTCATCTAACTCTTGCATTGGTACATCATTCTTTTGAAACAAATCCAACCATAAACGCGCCGGTAGCGCTTCATCCTTATACGTCTTTTCCTGACGTATACGTTTCACGTTCCCCGTTTTAATAAATTCGTTGTAATCAATATTATCCAAAACTTCTAAGCCCCGTGAATAAAACGGAACATCATCCTGCATCATTCCTGTTGGCACGTCCGTGTCGCCCATTTTATACACCGTCGTCGTTGGTTCGAGCACTTGTTCCACGGCCCTCGATTCTTGGATCACGGGTAACATGGTCGTTCCAAGGTCCTCGATCTCATTAGCTTCAGGATTGGCGATGGCGTCAAGGTCCGCCTCTTTTCGACTTGCACGAAAGGCATCATACACGTCTTTTCCTTTTTGTAGACCTTTACGCAAGATCCGCGGACCGTAGCCCACGACAGGAAGCATTCCAACACCTGCTAGGAACGCCATAATACCGCTTGTTGCTGCATCAATAGGTTTTCCTTCTTTGATATTTTTTAGTGTTTCTTTGTAATCACGGAAATAATCTTTTGCTGATAAATATTCTCCTGACCCTGGCGCAAAATAAAATGGCATCTTTGCAATTTCTGTTGCCATTGCTTTTTCACCCGCTGTTAAACCAATTTGTTTCTTTTCCCCCTCAACATTCATGTTGATCTTTTTGGGTGGGTTTACGCCTGCGTTTTCAATTCCTGTTGCCATTAGTAATATTTAAAATCCCTTTGTATTCGTCGTTCCTCAACGAGATCTGAGTCTAAACGAAGAAAGTCGCCTTGTCTAAATCTAATTATCGCTTGCGTTGTACTATCGACCAAGTCATCATGATCGCCGTACGGGAACGCCGCTACCTCTTCGATTACTTCCTCAGCAAACTGTCGCTCAGGAGCCCACACCATGCCACTAGCAAAAACAGGAGCACAGGTATGAACTCTTGTATGTTTATCAGAACCTTTCCCCGGTGTAAACGCCATAACAGGAATCCCCATACGTCGTAGTTCTTGAGCAAGAGGCATTCCTGTTGCTTTTTGTTCAATGAGTACCATGTCGGGGTCCCAATAGTTATATTCCTCCCAAGCAATATCTTTTAGATCGGGGAACTCCCAACGTCCCTTTTTGGAGTCCAACAAAATAATATTAGGTGTAAACTCATCAGGATAAAAAATACCCCACGTTGTAATGGCACTATAGTCTGCTGTCTCTCGTTTACTGAACGCGGTGTCATAACTTTGAATAATATATTGCAGCTCAGGGATTGAATCTTTTTTCCACTGCTTCCACCACTCACGTTTAATGATCGCCCCTTCTTCGGACGTGGGCCGTTGCTGCCACTGTGCATTCCATTTCTGAATGGATAACGATGCTTTGACCGCTTCTAAATCTTTAACGTTCCAAAAGGTTGGCCAGACAGGAGTATTGTCATCAAAGAGTGCAGGGAATTCGATCACGTCCCATTGATCCGACTTTGGTTCTTTTTGTGCTTCAATTAATTTTCCTGTTAGATCTTTCGTTGACCAACGTGTCATTACACAAACAATACTTCCTCCAGGTTGTAAACGTTGACGAGGACCAGATGTATACCACTCATGGGCATTTTCCATGGCGGTCTCGCTCAACGCATCTTGTTCCGAGTGTGGATCATCAATAATAAATAAATCCGCACCACGGCCCGTGACCGCACCACCGACGCCCGCGGCGAAATATTCACCACCATGATTTGTTTCCCAACGGCCCGCTGCTTGTGAGTCAGCACGTAATTCAACATCGGGGAAAATTTTTTTAAAAATATCCTCGTTCATAAGGTTCCTTACCTTACGTCCAAAACGATAGGCTAATTCTGCGGTGTGCGTTGTTTGAATAATTTTGAGTTTTGGAAAATTTCCCATCATCCATGCAGGAAATAAAAAAGACGCAAATTCAGATTTTGTATGACGTGGGGGCATGTTGACAATGAGTCTCTTTAAATTACCGCCTTTTATGTCTTCAAACTTCTTTGCAATAATTTCATGGTGTCCAGGTACCCTAGGGTCTCCTGTGCCATAAACGAACTCTGGCCACACCATTTTAACAAAATCTAAAAAATTATTACGTGCGTTTTCTAACTTCTTTAGTTCTAAATCTTTTAAAAGAACCTTTAATTCTTCAGTTGTATAGTCCTTGAAATTTATGCTCATTGTTTGTCTATCTGTTGCAAAAGCAAGGTCAATCTAAAAAACCCATGGGCTCGCTATGGAGAATTTTGCGATTGGCTCGTTCAATATATAGCATTTTCGTAAGTACCTAAAGACTAAATATAGTATTGGAGAAAGTGGAGAGAGTGGGCAACCCCACAATGTGGGGTTGCAGGCGTGGACGTTTAGTCCAAGTTTAGTTTAGCTTTAGTAGTAAGATTAGTTACAAATTCAACAACAAGGGGGTTGTTTTTATTCTTGGCATAAAATTCCAAAATTTCATACTCTAAAAACTGAGCAACCTTTTTGTAATCTAAATTCAATTGACCTTGATTAGTTTCAGTTGTTGGTTGTGTATTGTTTCGTTGAGCTAGGGAGTTCCCTAGCTCAACAAGTTGAGAGATACGTTCTAAATCGTTAGGCATTGATAACCTCAACTGACTTGCGAACTTTAGTTTTGAATTGTTTTACACCTTGTTCAATTCCTTTATTAACCAAGAATAAGTTTAATTGGTCTTGGTCTAAAATAAGGGTTTCAGATACTTTAAGAGCAATAGACTCTTTACCATTGGTTAAAACTGTACTCTCTTTTAGTTCTTTTTTATTAACACCAATCATTAATAAATAATTTTCTAATTGTGAGTTTAGTTCTTTAAGTTGTGCCTTGCATAAATCTTTTAAAGCAAGAACTTCAGCAATCTTTTTAATTGCTTTATCTTTTGTCTTATCAACTTTAACAACTTTTCTTTTTTTACTTACATTCTTCATAATATACCTTTCTTTTGTAAGTGTTTAACAAGTACCTTCTTACTAAATATTATCCCATAAATATATAAAATAATATCTAAAGTTGTGGATAACTTTTACAGGGTCAACCAAACAACAAACAAGACACTCGCGATAAAAACTAGATNTATCATACTAGCCTTGCCAGGTGACCAGGTTCGCCAGGAGATACCAGCTGCCCTGGAAGCAATTGTTTAATAATCATAAATTTCCTTTCTTTTGTAATGGAATGGATAATGGGCGATGCGTTAAGCATCGCCCGTTTGATTAGGACCATCCTTCACCTCTTGCATCTTTTGCAAGATGGATGGCGTTCCCGACGATTTGATCCGTGGGCCCATAATGTTTATGCCACAGTGCAGTAGCCAGGGGATTTAAAGGCAGGTTCTCCAACTTGCCTTCTTCGTTGATAATTAGTAACGATCCATCGGGAAAAGGAACCGTCTCTACCCAACCACCAACAAATTTTTGCGCCTCTTCTAATGAAGGAGCGGTGCCCGCTTTGCGGACCTCTTTAAAGATAGTAGTAGTTTTGCTCATGTATACCTTTCTGTATAATAATTATATGGGACACTTTATTTATTTTTCAAGTCATGTCCATTATTTTTTTCATCTTTTTTCTGCTGACGCCGCACGGCCCTGGTAACGATGTTCCCACACGTATCAAACTCCAGGGATCCCGACATACCTTTGATGATGCAGGATTGCTTCATCTCTTCGAGCTCCGCTTCGGTGAAGCCAATGTAGATAAGTTTAGTGGAGGGTTCGTTTGTCATGTTTGCCGATGGAGTGGAGAAGTTCCCAAAGTTTATCTCTCCACAATAATTTAAATGCCGGATCTTCTGCCTTCAGCATCGCCTGGCGTAGGTTGTAAACCCTTTTCCAAAATAGTTGTAATGCGTTCATATGTACTCCAATGGAATGGATAATGGAAATGGGGGCGACTCATTCGCCCCCATTCTTTCTACCATGAGCAATCGTAGAATACTTTTTTATTCTGTTTAATTTGTTCTCGTGCCCACGATAAGAATTTTTTGTCTTGTTCACGGTATTCACTCACCGCTTCTTCTTGAAACTGCTGTCCCCAGAAAAAACCGTCGCTTGCGAAAAAATCCATGTACTTGTTTTCAATCGCTTTTTCTAACTTATTACAAACGTCTTTCGTAATAGCTACAGGTTCATCACCTGCATTAAAACCCAAGTCAAAAGCACCGTTGTTATTTTCGCCGTGCTGTTCCTTGTGTTCTCTATTCATAAAGACTTGAAGTCGTGCATGTTTACGCCAATAAAATCCCTCGACTTCATCATTGCTTTCTTGAGTAAAAGCTCTTTGGTCTAATCCCATAATATTATCCTTTCTTGTTATTATGTTATTATTAATATAATGATGGGACAGTAAAAGTCAACCCCTAAATTAATTTATTTTTTCAATAATAACATCATCATAACCATCTTCTGTCCATTGGTCGTATGCTTTCTTTGCGTCTTCATAGTTAATGTAGTAATCATCACAACCGCCAACCCAAACAATATAATTATACATTAAATCTTCCTTCCTTTCTAATGGAATGGGGTTGGCGTTGTGTAACTTTTGTCTCGAGACCAACCCCTAGTTAATGAGTCAGGGCGTCTGGCAGATAAAGGTGGGATATCACTAGGTAAACCGTTTTAACACCTCTATGAATCTGCTTATGGAAGCCCGTGGGTTCTCCTCAGCTCCTGACTCATTGAGAAAGCCTAAGGACTCGCACCTGTCGTTATGACTTTGTCACTTTCTCTTTTCAGACTGGACGCGCGCCTTATTACAGCAATAACCAGTCCTAACAACAATGAAGGTTTCGCATCTGAAACATCTCAGGGCCCTTCTTCATTATTACTAATGTAGTTGTTATCTGGTGTTTAAACTCGCCAGCCCTGTCAGGTA
>JGI10211J34971_10002766_pt1 | contig 14159 bp, 10 predicted proteins | sample Etolagsediment_FD_34971 | JGI IMG/M metagenome (IMG submission 34971) | reverse complement strand
CCTGCCTGGACGGCACGGCTCGCGCAGCAACAACTCGCCTTGGCGATGCGGCCGGCGCGGGTACCGGCTTCGGTGGTGCGACCGGCGCGGCTACCTGCCTAAGCGGCGCGGCTTGCGCTACGACGCGCCTCGGGGGCGCAACCCGCTCGGCAACCGGCTTGGGCGACGCGGGCATGGCCTCCGCGGCAAGCGGCTTCTGCGGATGCTTCACCTCGTCAGCCAGGTTGGCATAGGGCTTCGAGTCTTCCCTGGCGCGCGCGTTGTAGCCGATGAAATACGCGTAGCGCAGGTCTTTCAGGCGCGCCTGATTGTCGCCATCGGCAGAGACCCGTTCTTCGCCGGGATCGAGAGACGCGTCGGTGTTCGAGTCGTCGTAGGCCGAGGGTGCGGCATCAGCGGCACGGGAGGATTCGGGATGCAGCGCGCCCACAAAAGACACAAGCGCGGCAGCTACCGCGACCAGCACATTTTTTTCCATGCTTTCACCTCGGGATTCCGTGCGACAGGCCGCGTAGGATTCTCCAATCTCCGGACCGGACTTTCAGTCGTACTTCCGGGGATATCGACTATTTTTAGCACGTCCTGAAGGGCTTCGCATAATGTTTCCGGGTATAACCCAGGCGAGAGACTATATGCCTCGCGGCCATGGCAGCAGCGGTGTTGTCGGTGCGGAAATTTTTGCCTGCCCGGGCGGCCGTGGCATGCGGCCAGCACGCTGACGATCCCGTTCTGCGACACTCACGCCTGGCCGGCGCTGAAATACGCTGGTCTGGCAGAATTCAATCGATATTTGTTTCTACGGACGCGTCGATACGGCATGACAACCCGCCTCTTTCACTTTAGCGATGATCCGGATATAGCGATATTTCGTCCGCGCCCGGTTCGCGTCGCGGTCGATCGTCCGGTTGGGCAGGAATGGTTGAATGGACCGCTCGTCTGGGCAACGGATGAGGCACACGAGTTTCTATACCTCTTTCCCCGAGATTGCCCACGGATTGTCGTCTGGCCTACGCAGTACACGACGGTAGAGGATCGAGCGGCATGGTTCGGCGAAGCGGCGAACCGTCGCGCGATCGCTCATGTTGAGCGCGCCTGGCTGGACCGTCTCGCTAGCGGCGCCATCTATCGTTACCACGTGCCTGTCGAGCAGTTAGATGATATTGATGACGTAGGAGTGTGGGTTTCGAATTCCTCTGTTGTCCCGTCGCAGATGGACGTGCTGGACGATTTGACAGCTGAACTGGAATTGAGGAATGTTGAGCTGCGAATCATGGACAGTCTCACGCCGCTAAAGGGCGTCTGGCAAACGACACTGCACGCCAGCGGAATCAGATTGCGGAATGCGCAGGGTTGGGGAAAACCGGGCTGGACGCATTCGAAGCCCGGAAGACCCGTTGCCATCAGGTAGCGAGCAAGTCGAATGAACTATCCGGCCGGCACAAAAAACGCGGATTGTCAGGGCGACCAATGGACCACCAATGGACCCTCAGCAGGTATTGGCAACAGACAAATTACCTTTCGGAACCTCATGAAAACGTTTATATCGGCTGTTGTGTTGTGCCTGTCGACGACAATCGCACACGCCGCGGGCATAAAGCTCGTTCAGGTTCCAGCTGATGCCGACGGCCCGGCGCTACGGGCGATGGTGTGGACGCCGTGCGCAGAGCCCGCCCAGGCGGTAGCCTTCGGGCCGTATGTCCTGCAGGGGCAGCGCGACTGTCCGGCGGTTGGCGAAAAGCTTCCGCTGGTCGTCATTTCACACGGCCACGGGGGATCCTTCCTTGGTCACCATGATCTTGCCGAGACGCTTGCCGACGCGGGTTTTGTGGTTGCGGCAATCAATCATCCTGGCGATACATACTCGGATATGAGTCGGGCGGGTGAGATGTCTGAGTTCGTCGAGCGGCCGACGGACATAAAACGTCTTATCGATTACATGTTGAGCGCCGCGCCCGACGCAGCCAGAATCGACCCGCAACGGATAGGTTTTTTTGGCTTTTCGCGGGGCGGCTACACGGGCCTGGTGTTGGCCGGCGGCACCCCGGATTTCCTTCATGCCGACGTTCCATGCACGGATCCGAAAGCACCGGTTTGCGAACAGCTCCGGCGCCGGGAGGTGCCCACCGATCCCCTGACTCACGACCCGCGGATCAAAGCCTTTGTCCTGGCGGACCCGCTCAATGTATTCCCGACTGCGGAGAGCCTGAAGAATGTGAAAGCACCGATTCAACTTTGGGCTTCTCAATTCGGCGGCGATGGCGTGCTGCCACGTAATGCTCCCGCACTCGCCAACACGCTTCCTCACAGACCCGAATTTCACCTTGTTTCCAACGCAGCGCATTTTGCCTTTCTTGCTCCATGCTCCGCGGCAATGAAGAATGATGCGCCGGGACTCTGTGAAGATGGGAACGGTTTCGATCGTGCAGTCTTTCACAAGCAGTTTGATGAAATGGCGCTTACGTTTTTTCAGGCGAATGTTCGGTAGAGTGCGAACGCGCTCTGCCGGACGATGTGTGCCGGATTGGTGGGAATGTTAATGTTGCGGTGAGTGCAGGCGGGCGGAAAGGGACAACATGGATTTGCAGAACATCTATAAAAGTAATCTCCGCTGGGTCTTGTGGAGCGTACTGTCGGCCGCATTGCTGGTTTCGGATATTTTCTTTTATATACGAAAAGTCGAAACCGCAATGGTTGATCCCGAAATATTCCTTGTTTTGCTTTGCACGCATCTCTATTTTTGCTTTTGGGCTTATAAAAATATAGTTCGCGACAAGGAGGCTGGTTCTAAGATCATTGGTCGGAAAATATTGCTTTTTGGAACTGTGGTGGCGGTATTTTTCGCGTCTGTATTTGAAATAATAAATCGCAATGAACATTTTGCAGCCATTGCCATATTTTTATTTGTCGTCCTTGTTCTTCGAATTCGGGAAAAACGCCGCCGGGATTGATTGATTTTCCGAAAAATCATATTTGGCCCACATAACTCGCATGTCACTCGCTCGTTGCGACTCATCCACCTAGTTGCACACCTCTCCCGACCCACGTATCGACCTCGGCCGCCTCGACCAGGAACTCAGCAAGGTCCGCGCGCGATATGGACCAGGACCACGACACTCGCTCAAGTCCCTGCTGCCTGACATAGTTTTTAGTCGCCGGACCATTGGTGAGCATCCCGGGGCGCGCGATCACCCACTCAAGCCCGCTTTCACGAGTGTCCTGCTCTCGCTGCTCAAGGTCTGCGTACGGAACCTTGAGCAACATGGGGTAATCGTCCTTTTCGTGCAAAATCTGGCGGTTTCTCCTGAGAGCCTTTGTTTATAAGGATCTGCGGGCGGCAAAGATGACGATTTTTGGACCTGCCCGGGGTCCGCGGTAAGATACCTGCCCGCGATTTCGGATCGCGCGACCTTGACGGGAGGCAGGAGATGCCGGGCCTGGAATTTCGCTATGTGGGACAGGATCGCCTGCCCACCCGGTTGTCGGAATTCGATGTCGAGCGCTACTTCGCGCTGACCGACATTGATGTAGCCGCGATAAACGAGCGCTTCCGACGTGATCGCCGTGCCGGCGCGGCCATCCAACTGCTCTTCCTGCGTGCGAGTGGCCACACCCTCGACCATGTAGGCACGATCCCTCGCCAGTTGCTGCGCGACGTCGGCGAAAGACTCGGTTTGCCGACTCCGACAATTGCCTCGCTGCGCACCCTCTACCAGCGCTACAAGACGCTGTATGACCATCAGGTCTGGGCTTGCGAATATCTCGGCCTGACGTCGATCGGACCGGATGGATTGCAGGGGCTCCAAGTGTGGATGCAGCAGGACGCCGGGGAGTCTCTGACCCTCGACGAGTTGATCCAGCACGCGCGCTGCTGGCTGTACGAGCGCAAGATTCTGATACCTGCCGAGCGGACGCTGCGGGATCTGGGTCGCACGATATGGGCAGGAATCGAACGCGACCTGCTCGTCATGATAGGCGCGACTGTCACGGAAGCACAACTGGTGCGAGCGGATGCCGCTCTGCGCACCCAGCACGGCACTTCAGGCATGACGGTGCTCGAATGGCTGAAGACGCCGCCGGCCCGACACAGCCCCACGACAATTACCGAGACGTTCGAGAAAATCCATTTTCTCAAGGATCTCGGCACACATGCGTGGACACTTGATGCAATCCCGCTCGAAAAACAACGCGCCTACGCGCAGCGCATCCAGGCTCGCCGTCCTGCAAAGACGCGTGAGCTGAAGGCCTCAACACGCACGATCGAGCTGGTGTTCTTCCTGCGCGTCACGCTGCTGGAGCTGACGGATTCGCTGTTGTATCAAACGGGCCGTCGTATCTGCGATCTGGTTCGGCACGCTTACGACAGGACGAAGACGAAACAGGCCCGCTCGGCTGTAGAGTACCGGCAGCAGTTGATCGCGATCAAGGCGCTCGTTCACGATACAGATCGCGCGGCGGAGAAAAGGCTCGCCGATATCGGCAAGCTACTTGAGGATCTGTCGGAAAAAGCGCCGGCCAGTCATGCAGCGAGCGTTCGCGAAACGCTGGCCGACGATCACCATCGTATCCGCAATCTGCTGCTGCCCCTGCGCGAACTGGCATTCGCGGGGCGGGAGGCCGAACCGAGCTTGCGGCAGCTCGAGTTCATTGGGCAGTTGCACGACAGCGGTGCGACCGAGCTGCCGCGTGACTGCGATGTGCCGGTCAGCGCCAGTTGGCGCGACATCGTCGAGGGTGATGATCGCAAGCGTGCACTGCGAGCCCTGGAAGCCTCTGCGCTCACGGGCTTGCGCAAGGGTCTGCGCTGTGGCTCGGTGTGGATCAATCACAGTCTGTCTTTTCGCGAGCGCGACCTGCTGCTGATTCCGCCAGCGCAATGGGAAAGTGAACGGGACCGTCATCTGTCGTCGCTGGGTTTGCCACCGACAGCAGATCCGTTCCTTGAGCGGCTGACGAGTCACCTCCAGGCGAGTCTCGCCGCGGTGGACGAAGCCCGCGAGTCCGGGCGAGTAACGATCGGGCCAGACGACGCGCTGCACCTGTCAGCGCTCGAAGCGTTGCCGACAGACGGTGTACCGAAACGCACGCGCGATCTGATGTTCAAGGAAATCGGCAATGCCCAGTTTGCCGACATGGTCATGGAAATGGATGCCCGAACGGGTTTCAGCGAGGTGCTGCTGGCGCGCAAGGCGCGCGATGCACATGAACTCATCTCGCTGTACGCGGCACTGATTGCACACGGAACCGAGCTCGATGCGAAAAGCGTCGCGGCCATGATCCCGCAACTGGAGCCGGCGCACATCTCGACTGCGATGCGCGCACTCGAAATGCCGGGGCGGCTTCCTCGCGCAAACGACCGTGTGGTGGAGTTTCAGCGCACACACCCGATCACTGAACTATGGGGTACCGGACAGCACGCGTCCAGCGATTCAATGAGTCTGGATACGTCCCGGCACCTCTTTTACGCGCGGGTCGATCCGCGACGCCGCACCCACGCGGTCGGTATGTACACGCACGTGCTGGACCAGCACGGCATCGTCTATAACCATCCGATCGTGCTGAACGAACGACAGGCAGGTGTGGCGATCGAAGGTGTAATCCGCCACAATGAAAATCGCGACGGCGGCGGACTGCTCCGGCTTTCGGTCGACACGCATGGATATACCAACGTGGGGATGGCTGTCTCGAAACTGCTCGGCTTTGACCTTTGCCCTGGACTTCGCAACCTGTCCGAGCGCAAGCTGTATTTGCCAAGGGGAACAGCCTCGCCAGAAGGGTTGGCCCTGGTGATTTCCTGCGAGATATCGCTCAAGGCAATTCGCGACGGCTGGGACGAACTGCTGCGGCTGGTTGCCTCGATCAGGTCGGGACGGGTCAGCGCGATTGTCGCGCTCCAACGTTTCGGCAGCGCCGCGCAGGGAGATCGGGTTCATCGGGCCGCCGATCATCTTGGCAAGCTGTTGCGCACGCTTTTCCTGTGTGACTATTTCAGCAATGCGGACTTTCGTCGCGAATTGCATACGCTGCTTAACCGCGGCGAGTCAGTTCATCAGCTCCAGCGCGCGATCTACATTGGCAAGGTGGCACCAGAGCGCGGACGTCGTCGCGACGAAATGATCGCAATCTCCGGCTCGTTGACGTTGCTCACGAATCTTGTCATCGCGTGGAACACGCAGCGCATGCAGGCGACGGTCGACGACTGGCGACGCAAGGGGCAGCTCATCGATGATGACTGGCTGCGCCGAATGGGGCCGGCGCATTTCGCGCATGTGAATTTCCGGGGAACGCTCAGTTTTCCGATCGACATGTACCAGGAGGTGCTGCTTGACGCGGCGCCCTGGCAAAAGGCGAGCAGTTCCTGAAAACATTCCACAGAGGAGGAGACCTTTTGAAGTCTATTACTCGCGAACTCGCGAAGATCATTCCAACGATCCGTTGCCACGGGGACTTCTACGCGACGGGCAAATCTGAAATCGCCATGCCCAACCTGGAGGTCGATGGCGTTGGCCGTATCGCGCTACCGCTTCTTCCGGTGCAGGCCGAACAGCTCATTGCGATTGCTGCACGTGCGCCCTATGGGCGCGGGGAAGAAACGCTCACTGATACCGATGTTCGCCGGACATGGCAGATTGCCGCTGATGACGTTCATCTGTCGGGAAACAGCTGGGCGCGAACCCTGGAGGCGACAGTGGCCAGGGTGGCGGCCGGGCTGGGTGTGACGGGGCCGGTTTCAGCCGAACTGTACAAACTTCTGGTCTACGATGCGGGCAGCTTTTTCGTTGAGCATCGAGACACGGAGAAAATTCCGGGGATGTTCGCGACCCTGGTGGTCGTTCTGCCTTCGGCCTGTAATGGCGGTGAACTGATCGTTCGCCACCGGGGACATGAAGTCTGCCTTGACCTGAACTGCTCCGATTCGGCAGAAATGTCTTTCGCTGCTTTCTATGCCGATTGTGTGCATGAGGTCCGCCCGGTCACGTCGGGCTTCAGGTTGACGCTTGTCTATAACCTGACGCGCAGCGGTCATCGTCAACCCGCAGCACCTCCGGAGTACGACAGGGAGCAGACGGCCATCACGGCATTGTTGCGAGGCTGGGCAGCGAACAGGGATGCGCCAGATGACAGCTCGCCCGAAAAACTCATCTACCCGCTGGAATACGCTTATACCCCGGCAGAACTGTCGTTCGATGCACTGAAAAGCGCCGATGCGGCTGCTGCCGCAGTGCTTGTTCGTGCTGCTGAGGACGCCACCTGTGACCTTCACCTGGCGCTGGTATCGATCGACGAGACCGGGAGCGCCGAATATAGCGGTTACTCCTCGCGCAGACGAAGCCGGTGGCATCGTGCCCGAGATGATGACGGTGATGAGGAGTACGACGACTTCGAGGTTGGCGAGATCATTGAGCGCACGCTGACCGTATCGGACTGGCGACGGCCCGATGGCCGCCAACCCGCAATCAATGAGGTGCCCTTTGAGGAAAGGGAACTTTGCCCACCCGGAAGCTTCGACGGGCTGGAGCCCGACGAGCAACATTTTCATGAGGCCACCGGCAACGAAGGGGCGTCGTTTGAGCGGACCTACCGGCGAGCCGCTTTTGTGCTGTGGCCTTCGGCACGACGACTTGCCGTGCTCAATCAGGCTGGCCTCGGGGTGACTTTGCCTTACCTGAAGGATCTGGCACAGCGCTGGACGCAAAGTGGCGAAAGTCAGCAGTCGCCCACGTGGGACGAGGCGCACGCGCTCGCCGGGCATATGCTGCGCGACTGGCCTGCGTCGTCCGGTTACTTTGGAGTCAGGCACGCGGACGAGGTCATCAGCATATTGTCCAGCCTGACGCAATTGCACGACGCCGTACACGTCGATACCTTTTTGTCAGCGATTTCCGCCAAAGGGCTTTATCACGACAGCGAGAATGAAGCGTTGACACGTGCGTTCGGGCTTCTTGCGCCAGCGCGCACGGCTGAACTCATGGAGCAGATTATCTCTGCGAACGCGCAGATGATGCCGGGCGCCTGCGCCGGCCTGCTGGCCCGGACCAGTGAAGGTACTCCGCCCGCCTGTCCCCCGGCGCTCCTTCACCCGGTTGCCACGTCGCTGGTCGAAACGCTTCTGGGACAACGCTCGAGCGCTTCCCGCCCTGATTGCCTGCGACGGCCAGACCCAATCAAACCCACCCTGATTGTCGGCCTGCTGACAGCTCTTGACCGGATTGACTCGCCATTACTCGCCGACCGTGTTGTCGAACACGTGTTGGGAAACCCGGCCTCTTTCGGCATGGACGCCATCATCGTTCCTGCCGTCCTGGGTTTGACTGAATGGGCGCCGACGTTGAGTGTCGCGTCGGTCCAGCGCCTGCGTGCCGCATGCCTGGCCCATCTGCACGGTCGTATCGCCGAGCCCCTGGAACCACCAGCCGATTTCGCGCGTGTGAATACCGTCAGTTGCCGCTGCGTCCATTGCGCTGAGCTCGGCCGGTTTCTGGTCGATCCCGGGCGCAAGGAATGGGCGTTAAAGGCGGCCCAGCACTCCCGCAGTCACGTCGAGAGTGCCATCAGGCAGCACGGTTGCGATCTGGACTGTGCGACGCGCAGGGTCGGTAGTCCTCACAGCCTGATATGCACAAAAAATCAGGCGAGCTATGAACGGCGTGTGCGACAACGCAAGGACGATCTGCGAAACGCGGAGCGGCTTGATGTCCTTTCGGAACACGGATGACAAGTCGGCGACGTATTGGCCCAGGCGGGTGACGAGGCCATGAGAACTGGCATTTGAGGGAAGTGCGATGGATATCGATACCGGGACAGTCGACGAAGTGGTCTTGGCTCTGCTTTACCTGAATCTATGCGATCAGAACCGTGCCTGGAAAAGCTTCGACTGGGAGGCAATGAATCGCCTGCATGAGAGAGGCTTCATCCACAATCCGGTCAGCCGTGCGAAATCCGTCGTGCTGACCGAAGAGGGCTTGCACGAAGCCGAGCGGTTGTTCAGGCAGTACTTCGTCCGCTCCCATGACCGAAAGCTGGACGATGACAAACCGGCGTGACCAGTTCCCGTACGCATTGGTGAGCAGATCGGTCTATGGCGATGGTTTCGCAGGCGCCGCGACCGCCAGTTGCTGTGACACAGGCGTCGGTGCAGCCGTCAGCGCGGATTCAATCCGGTGCTGCGCGAATGGGTCGGCGGCGTCGATGTAGCGCATTGCCGAACGTACATCCTTCCAGCCGACGTACTCCATCAGCATCTTGAGATCCCACTGGTTCGAATTGGCCCAGGTTGCAAAGCCTCGCCGTAGTGAGTGACTGCTGTAGCTGTCGGGAGCCGGCACGCCGGCCGTGCGAAACAGTGCGCGCAGCAGCGGCACGAAGCTGCCGGCACGCAGCACTTCATCGCTGATGTGCCCCCAGCGATCGATGCTGCGGAACACCGGTCCTTCAGTCAGGCCCGAAGCCGCGATCCACGCCTCGTAAGCGGCTACCGGGCACAGGCGCGAAAGCGCCGGCGCCCTGAATGTCGTGCCGAGCTGCGCACGATCGCCTTTTGTACGGGGCAGAAACAGCGTCATGCCGCGGCCGGGCTCGATTGTGATGTGTTCGATTCGCAGGCGACTCAGTTCGTCGGAGCGAAACCCGCGCCAGAAGCCGAGCAGGACCAGCGCCTTGTTTCGGACATGCGTGATGTGGGTTCGTGCATTGCCCATCGCCATGGCATCCGCGATCTGCTCATCGAGCCATGCCGTCAGCCGTTCGAGTTGTGCAAGCTGCAGCGGCTTCGCGCGCTTTTCGCTCGCGGGATGCAGTGCCGCGATGCCCTTGAGCACCTTGCGCACATGCGGCGTCTTCGTAGGGTCCGGAAAACCCTGTGTCTGGTGCCACTGCGCGAGCGCCGCAAGGCGCGAACGCAGCGTGTTCACCGAAAGCGACTCCGCGTGGTCGGCCAGGTATCGCGCAATCGCATCGGCGCTCGCCGGCAGGAAGCCGCCCCAATCGATCTCGAAATGACGGATCGCCGACTGGTAGCTGCGCCGCGTATTTTCACGTGTCGCAGCTTCGAGATAGCGATCGATGGCAGGCATGGCTCGTGAGTACAATCAGGTTATCAACATGGGGAACGATGATATCGGATATCCCCTGCAACAGCCCGCACATGTGTGCCAGCCAGCTGGCGACACCGGACGTGATTCTGATGGATGACGTAATGAATGGAGTAAAGCTGCCGCACCCAGGCTGGGATAACCTCACCCGGGAGGAACTGTTCGCGGAACTGACGCGCCTGCAGGCCGACAACGCGAGGCTGACCGCGTTGCTGCCAGCGCTTCCTCCATTGCAGGGCGAATCCGTGCAACTGGTTCAGCACAAACCATCGCCAGCAGTACGAAACACCGACGCGCCAGTGCTGTCAACGCAGCAGAAAGTCCAGCTTTTCCGGCGGCTCTTTCACGGTCGCACGGACGTCTATCCGCTGCGTTGGGAAAGCCGCAATTCTGGAAAATCGGGCTACGCACCGGCCTGCGCGAACGAGTGGCGGGCCGGGATTTGCGACAAGCCCCGCATCAAGTGCTCAGACTGCAACCACCGGCTGCTGCTGCCGCTGGACGATCAGGTCATCTACGCACACCTGGCAGGCGATTACACGGTGGGTCTTTATCCGCTGATGCCCGACGGCACCTGCTACCTTCTCGCCGTTGATTTCGATGAGGAGGGTTGGCGCGAAGATGCGAGTGCCTTCTGTCAATCCTGCCGGGAACTGGAAGTCCCGGTGTCGCTCGAAATTTCGCGCTCGGGCAACGGCGCGCACGCGTGGATTTTCTTCAGCGCGGCTGTGGCCGCCCGCGATGCACGGCGGCTGGGCTCGGCGATCATCAGCCACACCTGTGCCCGAACCCGGCAGCTCGAACTGTCGTCCTACGACCGGCTCTTTCCCAACCAGGACGTGCTTCCCAAGGGCGGCTTCGGCAACCTGATCGCCTTGCCCTTGCAGAAGCAACCGCGCGAGCGGGGTTGCAGCGTATTTGTCGATGACGCTTTTCAACCCTATGCCGACCAATGGGCGTGCCTGACATCGATCCAGGCCATGGACGGTCGCGATATCGAGGGCGTAATTTTCGGCGCAACCGGCGGCGTCCATCCGCTCGATGTGGCGTTCATCACGGAAGAGGATCAGGCAGAACCCTGGAAATCGCCGCCGGCCTTGCCGAAACAGCTGGGCGGACCAATGCCGGCATCGCTGATCCTTACGCTGGCGAACCAGCTCTATTTCGAGAAGGCGCAACTCCCGCAATCGCTGCTCAACCGCCTCATCCGGCTGGCGGCATTCCAGAATCCGGAGTTCTACCGGGCCCAGGCGCGTGGCTTCAGCGTGTGGGACAAGCCGCGCATCATTGGTCGCGCCGAGAACTGCCCGCGCCACATTGCGTTGCCGCGTGGGTGCCTCGATGACGTCATGGCGCTGCTGCGCGACAACAAGGTCGCCTGCGAAATGCGCGACGAGCGTTGTACGGGCGAACCTGTCACGGTGGCCTTCGCCGGAACGCTTCGCGCCGACCAGCAGGCAGCAGTGGATGATCTGCTGCAATACGACACCGGCATCCTGCATGCGCCGACGGCCTTCGGCAAGACCGTGACGGCGGCCGCGATGATCGCGCGGCGTGGCGTCAATACGCTCGTGCTCGTCCATCGCAGGGAACTGCTCGACCAGTGGCGCGAGCGCCTGCAGTCGTTTCTCGCGCTCGACCCACGCAGTATTGGCACGATCGGCGGAGGCAAGCTGAAGGCGACGGGCCAGATCGATATCGCGATGCTGCAGTCGGTGGCGCCCGGCGGTCCACGCGGCGAGCTGTTGCGGCATTACGGTCATGTCATTGTCGACGAGTGCCACCATGTCTCTGCCGACTCGTTCGAGGCGGTGCTCAAGACCGTCGATGCGCGATACGTGCTGGGGCTGACCGCCACACCCGTGCGCCGTGACAGCCAGCAACCCGTGATGTTCATGCTGTGCGGTCCGATCCGGCATGCGGCACGCGCAGCCGCGAGCGCGCCGCAGGTGCTCGAGGTCTTCCCGCAAAGGCTCACCGCCGCAGTCGACATGCCGGCCGACGCGCCGATCCAGGACGTGTTCGGGCGGCTGGCGAAAGACGCCCAGCGTACGTGCATGATCGCCGCGGATATCAGGGAGCAGTACCGTCAGGGGCGCAATGTGCTGGTGCTGACCGAGCGGACGGATCACCTGGAAAGCCTTCGGCTGGCGCTGGGCGACGCGGAGCAGCCGCTGTTCGTGCTGCACGGGCGAATGGCAAGGAAGGCTCGTGCGGCGCAGCTCGCCGCACTCAACGCACTGGCCGACGATGCGCCCCGGATCGTGCTGGCGACCGGCAAGCTGGTTGGCGAGGGTTTTGACCATTCGGCGCTGGACACACTGGTGCTGGCCATGCCGATCTCGTGGAAAGGTACGTTGCAGCAGTACGCCGGCCGGCTCCACCGCGAGCACGCAACGAAGTCGAGCGTGCGGGTGCTCGACTACGTCGATGCCGGTCATCCCGCGCTGCTGCGCATGTGGGAGCGACGCCAGCGCGGCTACCGGGCGATGGGATACCGCGTGCGCGCGCCCGGTGAGGAACTCCAGCTGGACCTCGCCTGAAAATCCGGCAGCCGATCTGCTTTCTGTACCGTTCCGAACTGCCGGAGGCAATTTTTTGGGTATCACACTTGATAATCGGCCATTATCCAATGCCAAAAATCAGCGCCACAAGAACATCTTGACGCTTTCAATTGGTACGTATATACGTATTACGTACCACAGTACGAAATTCAAATGAGGAACGATGGCTCGCGCCGGTCTCAGCCGCATGGACATCAAACGCGCCCGCGACGCACTGCTGGCGCAGGGGCAACACCCATCGATCGACGCGATACGTATCGCGCTCGGCAACACCGGCTCGAAATCGACGATCCACCGCTACCTGAAAGAACTCGAAGAAGAGGACGGCGCGTCGCTCACGCGCACCGGGTCGCTGTCCGATGCAATCCAGGATCTCGTAGCCCGGCTGGCCGCGCGTTTGCACGAGGAAGCGCAGACGGCGGTCGACCAGCAGACGGCTACGGCCGCGGCGCAGCGCCTCCAGGCGCAGGCCGAGGTCGCAAAGCTGGCTGGCGACGTTGCTGCGCTGCGCACACAACTGGCCGAAGCCGGCGCCGCCGTCGTACGCGAGCAGGCCGCGCATGCAGACACCCAGTCGCTATTGCAGCAGCGCGCGCTCGACGTCGAACGCCTCACGCAGCAGGCACACGACCTGACCGAGCGGCTCGCCGAACACGACGGCTTCCGACGCTCGCTCGAGGAGAAACTGCAGCACGCGCACGAGGCGCTCGAACACTACCGCATGGCCAGCAAGGAGCAGCGCGAACAGGAAGCGCGCCGGCACGAGCAGCAGGTTCAGCAACTGCAGGCTGAACTGCGCCAGGTGAACCAGACGCTGATCGTCAAACAAAACGAAATCACCCAGTTGAACAGGGACAACGCGCGGCTCGTCGCCGAAGCCGGCGCCGCGACCAGGTATCTACGCGAGCAGCAGGCGCACGGCGAACAACTGCAGAATGCGTTGAGCCAGGCGCTTGCCGACCACGCACGCGCCAAGGCGGAGCACGACGCATTGCAGACGACGGCGAGGGCTCAGGCGACTGAACTGACGCAGGTGCGCGAGGCACGTGAATCGCTGACCGCCGATCTGACGAAGCTCGCGGCGCAGTTCGACGCGCAGCAGCAGTTGCTTGGGGACTACCGGATGCGTCTGGGCCTCACAGACGCGGCGGGGTAAAAACGCCAGATTCTGCATCAAAAGGATGCGTTTTCGCGAAATCGCAGCGCATTCAGGTTGTTGATTTTTCACGTGATTTCAAAACAAACCGCCAGATTTTGCACGAAAAGGACGATTACCCCTTCAAGGGGCTCTCACATGTCACCATTGAAGTGCAACCCACTGAAGCGGCGGCCTGACCGATGGCAGTCAGGTCACCGTGCATCGATGTATGCTCGTTCGATGGCAAGACCGGCTTCTGCGCTGGATGTTTCCGCACCCTTGACGAAGTTCGAGGGTGGAAGAAGATGACGGACCACCGGCGCCATCAGGTAATTAACGACAGGCCCCGACGGCAAGCCAGGCTGAAGC
>JGI10211J34971_10002765_pt1 | contig 14162 bp, 21 predicted proteins | sample Etolagsediment_FD_34971 | JGI IMG/M metagenome (IMG submission 34971) | reverse complement strand
AGGTCTTGAGTTATGTCTATGATGTCGCAGATTTGTAGGAAGTAATCAGTGAATCGTTGATTGAGAATGAGCTCAAATTCTTCAGCTAAACGATTTTGATATTGGTCTCCGGGTGGGATAGGCCTTTTAAATCTATCTAATAGCCTTTGTATGTTTTCTAAATCCGTTGCCATTGTAGCCTCTTTTCTTGTGTTCTATTGCCTGGTCGTTGTTTCCAACGCAAGTTATTTAGCAATGTGAACAGGCTGGGCTTTGGGAAATTTGAGTAGAGCGTTTACTTTTTTTCTAAACTATGTTTGATAATTTCTTTAGCAACATCAATACCAGTTGCTTGTTCAAAACCTTTAAAGCCTGGTGCAGAATTTGCTTCGCAAACAAGGAATCCATTTTTTCCAAAAAGAAGATCAACACCTGCAACTTCTAATTCTAAACTTCGTGTTACTTGAAGAGCAATATCGGCTATTTCATCTGTCATAGGATAAATTTCTGCTTTACCGCCTCTGGATATGTTTGCTTTAAACGAACCATCTGAACTGCTTCTTTTAATAGCACCTAATACTTTGTCACCTACAACAAACACACGTAGATCTTGACCTGGTGCTGTGTCTATGTATTCTTGAACTATAATTGCTTCATCACTTTTAATACCATGTGCAAAGTCCATAAAGTCTTGAAAACGTTCTTTTGAAGTAACCTGATAAACACCTTTACCGTATGATCCTGCCATAATTTTTACAACAGCAGGCCAGCCTATTTCTTTATCAACAAGCGTTGCATTAATAGGATGCTTTACCAACATAGTTTTTGGTGTTGCGATATTTTGTTCAGCGAAAATCTGATGTGCATATAATTTGTCTTTGGTATTTTCTATAGAGACACTCGAGTTTACAGTTTTTACACCTAATCTTTCCAAGTGTCTAAGAATAGCAAAACCAAAGTAGCCTGTTCCTGAACCTGTTCTTGGAATCATAATATCTGGAATATCTACAATTTTGTTTTTTACACGGATACTACGTCTACCTTCTTTGGCAACAATAATATCTACTGTTGGGTGTAGAATTATTTCTGCTTTTAATCCAAGGTCTCGTGACGCTTCAAGCAAACGACTGTTTTCGTAGTTTGTTCCTGATGAGCGTTTTTGTAGGATTAACCAAAGTCGTTTCATTTTTATCCTTATAATTGTTCAAGCATATTTACCCGTTTTGTGAACAGGCTGGGCTTTAGGAAATTTGAGTGCGAAAAAAGTTGCTGCACTGCTGTCATCAGTTTCAACATAGATGTCACAACGACAATAGATGTCTTCCGGAAGTGTTTGGCTGTTGCTTCTTAGCAGTTTCCATTCCCAACCATTTGATTCTATCAGCTTGTATAGTTCTGCGCCAAGTTCTCGTTGGACCCATATCTGCTCCATGCTTGTGCGAGCATGACTCCATTTGTATTCACAAGAGCTTAGATAGTATCTCAATATTAATTTCCTTATACATTTGCAATAGCAACTATGCGCTCAATCAATCTTCCCAATCCATTTTGTCTTTGCGGTGTGAGTAATTCTCTAATACCTAAAGGTTTAAAATCATCAACTGTAAGTTCTGCTACTTCTTGTTTGGGACAATCATTTACAATGTCAGTAACTAATTTTGCTGTGCCTTTTGTAATAAATGCATCAGCATCGGGTTGATAACGCATAGTGCCTTGTTCAGTGCAACCACCTATTATCCATAAATTACTTGCACAACCATGTATTTTATTTGTATCTGTTTTTGCTACATCAGGTAATGCTTCTACTTGTTTGGCAAGATCTATAAGATAGGTTAACTTGTCTGTTCCTTCGAGTAATGAGATATCATCAGCAGCTGACTGTATCTTATCTTTGATCATCCTACAAATGCTTTCTCAGTTACAAAAGTACCGGGCTGTTTATTTGTGCCTTCTAAAAATTGATTGTCTTCAAGGATTTTTTTGATGTCGTTATTGAATGCAAGGCTACCACATAACATTATACGATCAATTTCTGTGTCATGATCTTTTAGTACAGGACCACCTTCCATTAGTAGTTGCACACGACCTTTGAATCCTTCGTAAGTTTCATCCTGTGTTACTGTAGGATAAAAGTCTGCTGTCTGATCAATAAAGTCGTGGTATGCTTTGAGTTCATCTGGTGTACGCACTGTCCATGTTACTCTAATATCTGGAAACTTTTCGTATGTAGCACTGTCTCTCATTATGCTGATAAAAGGAGCAATACCTGTACCTGTAGCCATCAACCAAAGTCTTGCACCGTCTGCAGGTTTTAGATTGTCAAGCACAAGTGTGCCACTTGGACGATCACTTACTTCAATCTTATCGCCAGGTAGAATCTTTTTCAACTGGCTGGTCAAAGGACCGTCGGGTACTTTGATTGAATAAAACTCAAGAAAGTCATCTTCAGGTGCTGATGTATAAGAGTATGCACGTTTGATACCATTCATACCTACCATAGTAAACTGTCCTGCTTTGTATGTGTAGCCCGCAGGCTTTTCAGTTCTAAAACTAAACAGTTTGTCTGTCCAATGATGAACTTCTGTTACAGTAAGCATGTTGTTGGATTGTGTTTTACTAAATTCTTTTTGATATTCTTTTAGATATTCTTCTTCGCTAAGTGCATGCCAACCTCGGCATCCATCTGGTGATCTTCCGCATCCGCAGGTCATTGTATTTTCTCTCTTTCATATTCAAAATTTTGACACAGTGTTCCTTTACGCAAAAATACAGCACCGTTACGTAAATGAAAACGTTCTGCCATTTCAGTAAGAGGACTCAGTGTAACAAAGCGTCCAATTTCTTCTCTTGTTTGTTTGATGTGACTGGCAACTTCATTTACAATTTGTCTGCCAGCACCTTTGTCGTAACTCCACACAGTATAAAACATTGCTGTGTTTGGATTGTTAGTTTGTTCTAAATCTTTTTCTGTAAGTGCTACACCGTTGGTATATGCTACACATATAACTGCTCTCGGTCCGTCGAACAACACAGGGTCTTGTTCAGCATACTGATCATCATATAGTGCATATACTTCTCGACCGTTGTTTATGCGCCAGTCTGCAGACAGTTTTGGTCTCACAGGATCATCCTTTATCAAAGGATATACTTGTTCTAAAGTTTCAAGTTTTTTTAACATTTACTAGGTTACTCCGAATCGAGATTGTTTAAAAATTGTTTTAGTTTTGTACTGTCAGCTTCTGCACGTATCTTGCCTACAGTATCTCCTTGTGCAGGATCTGCATTAGGATCTTGTTCTGGTTGTTCACCTGGTGTGCTTTGTCTTTTGAGACTGTCATAGATAGTTGACTTGCGTTTATTAAATTCTTGATAGTCATCATCTTCTGCAAGATCTCTAATACGCAAACTGTCTACATCAAACTCTAAATCAACTTTAGCACCTACACCACTTGAACTTCTAGTTTTCATTAACTGTATTTGATAGCGTCCACGCTCACGCATTGCACGGCTTGTAAAGATACCAATCACATTATCTGCTGTTTGGATCTTACTTAGTCCACCTGATATATGGCTGTGATCAAATTCAATTTCTTCTACAGCACCTCTGTTCAACTGTGCCGCTGTAACAAACACTGTGTTCAATTCCATCGCCAAGTTACGCAGTTCTTCTGACACATACTTGTCTTTAATAAACAAGTTCTCTGCACTTACCTTAGCACCATTTGGCATCAGCAGATCCAAATAGTCAATTAATAGTACATCAATCTTCTTGCCTGTTTTGATTTCATATTCTTTGATATAACTTCTAACATCATTAGGTGTCTTACCACTTGGCATATACTTGACTTGAAATGCACCTGATTTCTTGCCAATCATTTTAACTTTCATTTCAACATCATCAATTGATTTGAAAATATCTCTTGTTGGAATATCAGTTACCATAGCATCTACACGCATACTGACCAAGTTCTCTGAAAGTTCAAGTGTTAGATATAACACATTCATTCCGTTCAATGCCCAGTTCACACCCAAGTTTGCTAAGAATAAACTCTTACCAGCACCTGACCCACCTGCGAAAATATTAAGTTCACCTCTGTTGAATCCACCAAACAGTTTCTTATCAAGGCTTGCCCAACCTGTGCTTACCTGTCCGTTATTGTCTTTGATTGCTTCAAGTCTGCCTTTAGGATCTGCCCAATAGTTTGTACCAAGATCTTTTTGTAGTCCAATCTGTACAGCCTTCTTGACCAAATCTTCAACTGGACCATACTCACCTTTTTCAAGCAAATCTGCACCTTTAAGTATCGCCGCTTCTAATGCTTTATGCCTACTGAATGTTTCAAACTCCAACAATAGCCAATCTAAATGTTCTTCTTTGAGCTGTCCTGGATCTTTTAGATCAGACTTTGTTGCAGCGTTGATCATATCAAACGTAGGCATAGCATTATGCTCAGACACATAATTGTCTAAGAATTTTGCGGCGTCTTGCAGTCGTCTATCGAATGCAAGTGGATTGAATACAGTTTGACATCTAACAAATGTCTCTGCATCTGTCATCATCATTTCAAGATATACTTTTTGTATATCGTATCCGTAGTCTGTATTTTGTCTAGTTGCCATATTTAAATATTAGTCTCGTTACTAGTTTTTGTCAAGTTCTTTGTTTGTTAGTTTTTTGTATATTGTATGTAACACATAGAACCAAACACCATTTATACTTGGTTCAATTAGTGCAACTAACCCTGCCTCCCATATGCTTGCGCCTGTCATGTAACTTACAACAGTCATCGCAATAGCAATATGTCCAATAGTGTATACCAAAGCAAGTGTAAGACTACTTCCTCTGATAAGGCGTTTTAGGAATTCAAAAATTCCTAATTTAAATTCCGTCATTTATTTCTCCTACAAATAATTATCATCGTCTATGCAAACCATTTCTTAGCTCTGAGCTTAATTTTTACTGCTGATGTTTCGCTAGCACTGACTATGCTGTGTAGTGCATACAGACGTCCGTGTTTCTGCACAGCGTCTCCTACATCGTTGATATCACTTGTCCATTCGGGCATGCTTACTCCCCATCCAAGCTCTATTGCTTGTTCGACAAGTTTTGATCCTGCGTCATCTCTATCAGGAACAACTATCACAGGTCTGTTAAGACTGTTTATGAGTAGTGCTTGTTGATCCTTTATCTCACTGCCAAGCAGTGCCACACCTTCTACATGAATAGCATCAACTGGTCCTTCTACTACAACAACAAAAACTTTGTTTTCTCTTTGTTCATCCATGTTGAACACATAGCCAGGTTGTTGTTCACTGAGGTACTTAGGCTTCTTGTCTTTCTTTACAGTACGTGCTGTCCAACCAACAACTTCACCTTTGTTGTAGAAAGGAATAATAATTCTGTCTCTGTAACCAAGTTCAGGTGTCCAATGAAAGTTGTGATCATCAACATACAAATCTCTCTGCTTCATATATTCAAACACAGCAACAAGATTTGGATCAACGCCTGTAGGTTCAAGAGCACAGTAGTCTGCCCAATCATTTACAGGTCTTGCACTTGCTGGCAATAGCACTGTGTTGAACTTGGGTAATGAAACCAATCGCTGTTGTACTTGTGTGCCTTCATTTTCTTGCATTACCTGTAGAGCAAGTTTGTTGATTACATCATCAGGAGCGTTCATCCACTGTAGTAGTCGACGCATCTTGTGTGATAGATTACGTCCTGGTTGCCAACTTGCTTTAAAGCCACAGTTGAAACAGTGATAACTAACACCTTCTGTACCATTTGAAATTAGTCCTCCACGCTGTCTTGTATCTGCACTTGTGCCATTGTGATGACAGCAAGGTGCATTAAACGAAGTCCATCCACTAGGGGTAGTCTTACGCTTTGAAGGCAAATATGCTGTTAGTGTTTCCAAGACAATACTCATAGTCTAAGTATAGCAAACTATGCTTAGAATGTCAACTAATTTCTTAATAATATTTTGGATATAGTGTTTGCAGGATCTGCACTTGCTTTAATTCGCAGATGGTTGAATATTCCGTTAAAATTAATCGGTTTTGGCTCAGTTTCATTACTTAAACTTACAGTTGCAATATCAGCCCAATTTGTATTATCTGTAACTTGATTTTCTAGTGTAACTTGCACAGTTATATCTCCTACATAACTATCTGAGTATATAGCGGCTGTATGAAGAGCTTCGTTTCCATTAAGTGCTGGTTCAGCTGTAATACTTTCACTATACCAAACATTGTCGCTTGGATCTCCAAATAAACCTACATCTTCAGTGAAAGTTGTCAAACTATAACTTTCTTTAGGACCCGGAAAAGCATAACTGTCTAAAAATATAGTGCCGTCATTATCAAAATGACTATCTACATATGTAATCGATTTGTTACTGTTAGAATCAACTAAGTATATATTATATTTTAGATATTGCTGTTTTAAGTTTAGTAAGTCATTTTCTGTTATAGTAACAGTAAACAAACCTCGAGATGCACTGCTATCATCTAGTTGATTAATTACACCATCATGTTCAATTACCAGATTATTGTTTTCGTCAAACGCTACAAATTTTGGAGTATAACTTGCTACATTGATTGGTTTTTGATCTGCATTTAATAATCTAAACTGTAGTTGATTATCTATGCCCCTATAAACTTTTAATTGTCTTTGGTACACTGGTCTATACTCCGTTATGAATCCTGCATCATTTGATACAATGTTTACTCTGTTATTTACTAAATATCTAGGTGTAAATTGCATAAAAGTATTTATCGGAAAAAATGTTAAGAAAAGACATCGAAGAAAATTATCCATTTATTAGCGTCGTTACTTACGGCGGGCAAGAATACGTGGGTATAATCGTAAATCAAGATCAGTATGTTACCAGCATGCTTGTTTACAATCAGATTAGATCCATTGAAGATAAGAAACGTTTTTTAGAACTTGGATTAATATGGTGGAATGAATCAAACCGAATGATTCCGATATCTATCTTTTTAAGAAGAGAGATTGAACCGTTGAAATATTGTAGTATTGCAATGAATTCTAAAGATGTTAAAGTTGTACTAGGCCCTACTGTAAACTTAAACAATCTGTCTTTTAAAAGAGTAAAAAGAAAAAATGTGCAATTAATACGTAAACCTAAGCGTTAACTATCTGCGCTTTGAGCTGAAATTTTTTCGCAAATTAAATTCATATGTACTACACAAGCCATAGCATATGAAAATGCATGTGCTTTTTTAAAGTAGTAACTTCCATCTTCTGGCTTAGTCCAAACTTCCTTTAGTATAATCGTCCACGTCTCGTTCACGAGGTGTCTTTTTGCCGGTCTTATTATTGCGAGAACTGCGGCCAGTTGCTCTAGACTCGTAGGTTTCAATTTCCTGCATATTTCTCCATGCCCGCTTAGATGAAATACGCCGTCCACGAATTCGTCGTGCATCAGTAGATCCCATAATGGCTCCTTATTCATTAGATCTTGTAGATGTGTCTCATTTTTTATATCTTTGTAAATAGACACATTTAGAAAATCTAATTTGAAATATCCTCTATCTTCTGCTGTTTCATAATCAATTGTTGATAAATTATCAACAGGGTTGTGTGGAATCTCTGTAGCATAAATTCCTGTATTGTGTTTTTTGCCAGTAGGCAATTTTGCTATCTTATGCTGTAGTTTATCAAGTATTAAGTTTCTGTCTGCAAAATCTATATCAATATCAGGCATTCCAATCTATCCAATCTCTTTCTTCAAAATTATTTAATTCCTTATCAGTAGGTATAGGAAAACTTATAGAAATTCTTTTTGTTAAACTTTGTGCCGAATGATAAACTTGTGCAGGAACATAAATTATATCACCGGGAGCTAAAATATCATCAATAGAAATTTTATCATCTGATAAGAATTCTTTTATATTTTTTTGTTTATTTTCATATTTTTTTGTACCAATCTTCCAGTGTGTTTTTCCTTCAACTTGAATAATAAAATTATGTGCATCGTCTTTATGGATGCCAAAACTTTTTTCTTCTTTGTTTACATACGAAAAATATATATGAGCGTCAACTGGACGATGTGAGATTTTTTCTAACTCATAACATATATTATTTACTTTTTTATTAATTCTAGAACAGTCTCTAATGTAACAAATTCCTTTATCTAATAAATGTTTTACTAATGTTATTGGATAATGATCAGTACCACTACTCCAATCCGGAACTGGCCAATTATAAACCGGTGTACTATAGGTGGGCATAAATCTACGAGCAGAAGTTACTGGTGTAAAGTTGATTATGTTTTCAAAATACTGAATGTCTAAAACATCGGCAAATGCATTTTTAATTACCACAGGTTTTTCATCTTTATATAATTTAGATAAAATTTCTTTTATGTTATTCATAGGTTTGCTTCTTTTGTTATTTCTTTAACAAGTTCAACATCTTTGTGATTACGTTTAAATCTCATAGCCCAATGTTCTGGATCAAGTACGTGGTATATCATATTTAACTGTTCGTCATTAAATTTACTCAACATATCTTTACCGCTCTTACAATTTAATAGTAACCAAGGTGATATCTTTCCATCTTTGATATGCCACACTGCTCTGTTTAAACTTACATGTGCAAAATAATGATTCCATGGAGCAGGTTCATTTTCTTCTGCCCATTCCATCATAGTCATAATACTTCTTTCGAGAGCAGTTTCAACTCCTTCTTTTCGAATCAGTTCTATAGCATATTTTTCATACATTTCCTCTCTGCACCAATGATCAAGTTTTACTCTTGATGTAACAACATAGTCAATGTACTTTTCTGGATACAACGGTTTTACATTACTAATAAAACTGCCAAACTTTACAAACGCATTGTAGTATTGGCTTTTGCAAAATTCTTCATAGGTTTTGTCTTTCTTTGCCCCTGCACTTAATTTGTAAAATTGATTAAATGCGTAGAATCCAAGTTGCACTCGCTTTTCGTTTCGCTGTAGATGTCTGCGTTTTTGTTCACACATATGGACTACAAGAGTTTTTTCTCTTGTGTATCCTGTGTTACAGTATTCGCATACATAAGGTTTAGATGTCGACATCTTTTTTATCCATACCGAGTGATTCGGCGTATTCTTTGATTTCTTGTTTTGTAGATATTGAAGCAAGTAATTCTACCTCGTCTTTTTTCATATTAGGAAAACGTTCATGTAACCATTTAGATATTTTTGAATTGGCTGATTTCTTTTGCTTCAATCCAATCCATTCATGAAATTCGAGTTTGCCTGTGTTGCCGGCTTGACACAACAGTTGCCATTGTAATTTAGGATGTCTTGTGCCAAGAACATTCCAATTCTTGTTGTAGTATTCGTTTGTTTTGAATACAGCAAGCTCTTGTTTATCTCTGTTGCCTTTTATGCTTGATGCATATCTATTCATTAGCCAAAAACTAATCTGTTTGCGTTCTTCATCTGTAAATTCATCCCATACAGATTTCGCACCCATATCAACTGCGGCTAATATATCTTTTAGTGGAAGTTTTTGTTGTGCCATTGTTCTACATCCTCTGGTGCGTTAATTTCAATTCCGTCAAAGTCCACACGCATACAACCTATGTCCCAGCCTGCTTTGAGCCAACGCAGTTGTTCAAGTTTCTCTACACGTTCTTCTTGTTCTATTTCATATGTCATATAATACTCTAACGGGTTTCTACGATAACCATACACTCCTAAGTGCCAATCTCCATAGCCTGTCATACCTCTGCCAAACCACAAACATTTGTCACCGCTACGTATTAGTTTAACACTATTCGGATCATTTTGCAAGTCTTTTTTCATCTCTGTGTATAGTGTTGTTATAGGATAATGTTGCAAATGCCAAAAGCACTGTTCGATCATTTCTTGAGTTACATCTGGCATATCACCTTGCACATTCACATAATGATCATAGTTTGTAAATTCAAGTGCTTGAGTGCATCTTTCTGTGCCGTTCTCACAGTCTTTAGTATAGATAACGTGTTTGTCGTCAAACAAACTGCCTATACGGGTATCGTCAGTAAGCACATATGTATCATAACCTGTTCTATAACAAGTGTCAAAGACTCGCATGATCATTGGTACACCGTCTAATAGAGCAAGCGGCTTACCAGGAAAGCGGGTGCTTTCGTATCTAGCCGGTATAAGAATAGCGTTTGATTTCATGTATCACCTTATCAAAGTCTTTAAGTTTTAACATGTTAGGTCCGTCACTTGGTGCGTTGTCAGGATCTTCATGTACTTCTAAAAAGAAATTAGTTACACCCATTGCAGATGCAGCACGAGCCAACCCAGGAACGTACCCGCGATTACCGCCGCTACTACTGCCCATTCCTCCCGGCTTTTGAACCGAGTGGGTAACATCAAAAACAACAGGAACATCATAGGTATCAAGCATATACTGAATGCCAGTGAAATCAACGACCAAAGTATTATATCCATAACTGCTACCTCTTTCTGTAATCCATACTTCTTGTGCACCTTGTGTTTTTGAAAGGATACCTTCTACGTCCCAAGGTGCAAGGAACTGTCCTTTCTTAATGTTTACAATTTTATTTGTTTTGCATGCCGCCTGTATCAAATCAGTTTGTCTACAAAGAAATGCTGGTATCTGTAGTACGTCAACAATATCGTTATAGTAAGCAGCAATTTTTAGTATTTCATTCTGTGTATGCACGTCAGTTAATATTTTTAAACCTGGAACTTTTGCTTTTAGTTCTGCAAAATCTTCCATAGTCTTTTGTAAACCTTGACCTCTCATACCTTTTATATTTGTTCTGTTTGCCTTATCAAAACTTGCTTTAAAATAGTAATCTATTCCGTGTTTTAGACAAACACGAGTACACTCCTTTGCAATTTTAAAACTTTTTTCTATAGATTCATGTTGACATGGTCCTGCTATAATTTTCATATTCTTTCCTTTTCTATTGCAATATCAAGTTTACCTTTTTTACCTAATTCAATATATACAATTTTTCCTTGGTATTTTTCTATTTTATTTTTCCACCAAATTTCATCTTCTAATATCAAATGTGCATTTCTTCCATCTGGCAAAGTTTTTCTTGCTGGTTTAGTATCAATTCTTAACCATATGTATTTTTCTGCTATTTGCCATACATGACTTAAAACATTATCTAAAAATTCTGGTTCTATGTGTTCTAATACATCATTTGAAAATACACAATCATATTTGGTTTGTTGTATATTTTTAAACACACTTACGGCAGGATCATATCCATGCCAAGTAGAACTAGGATATTTTTCTTTTAAATGATTTAGAATAACTGCCTTGCCGCATCCATAATCTAAAATAGATTTAGGTTGCCATTTTTCATAAAATGTATAAAAAGCACCAAGGGGTTTTATTTTTCCGCCGAAGCCCCTTGGTCTGTCTTTTGCGGCATGTAATTTTTTAAGTTGCTCTAGATATTCTTGAGAGAACATTATGTATATCTTTCTTGTATTTCTACACTACTAATATTATCGTCACCGTATAACTCTTGTATGGGCATGCGGAATTTGTTACTAGTATTTTTCCAGCTTATAGCAACTACTGTTACATCTCGTTCCCAAGAATCAATATTAGATTCACGTCGCAGGTCTGTTTGTCTATATAAAATATTAGGGTCAAGAGCAAACAACTGTTCCATATTATTTTGTGCTAACCATAAATGACTAACCTTATAATCGTTAGCTGTAGCTAAGGCTGTAAATAGGTTTGGATTATAATTATAAAATCCATGATCTACCCAGCGATAACAAGGTAGACAATGTATCATACAGCCGCCGGTACGTGTAAGGTTATGTGTATTCTCAAATAATGTTAATTGATTGAATACATGTTCTCCTGTTCCATTGTTAGTAACTAAATCAAACTGTTCAGTGAAATTATAGTAATCATTGAGATTAAGATTAAGATCCATTGCTATGCTATCGCGTTCTTCGTTAACGTCTATAGCTGTATAATTTTTAAACCCTATTGACAGATACCATTCTTTAACAGTAGCAGGTTCAACACCTTTAAGTCCTAGACGTTTGTATATGCTTCTGCGCTGTTTGGCATTTTTGAGAGTTTGGTTGCCTAATTCACAAACTGTAGGATGAAGTCCTAAATCATTACGTATTGTATCAACAGAGTGTGTAATTAAATTATGAAATCCCATTATTGTATTTCCTCTTTCTCCCACATTTTTCCATTTTTATTATATTCGCCTATTATATTAATGCTATGTCTACGTTCAACAGCATTTGTTCTTGGTGTAACACTATGTACACTATTATGAACATTAAGAAACATACAAAAATTATTTGCTTTGTATTGTATTTCTTTTACAGGATTGCTTTTTTGTACTGCTCTTCCAGACTTTTTGTATATGCTATCAACTGTGTTTATTTCGTGTAAAGTAAAATTACCACCTGTGCTTGCGTCATTTGTTTTTTTCATATACAATAATCCTGCATAAATTTCTCCAGGATTATCTAAATGAGGTGTACGTGTTGTACCAGTTTCATCTACTGGTTCATGAACTACAAATTGACAATCAGTTACAAACGCTGTTTTTTTCTGTATACGTCTAATACCAACATCTCCTATTAGTAGTTCTTCATAAATTTCTTTTGGGTAATATTTTAAAAAAGCGTCTTCAAAAATTTCTATTACATATTGAAAAAACTCTGGACTTGTATGATACGCAAAAAATTCTTTCCATATACTAGGAGTTCTACTTTCTAACAACACAGGATTAGATTTATGTCTATAAGTTATGCCGTTATCAAGTACTGGTGTTGAGCAGACAATGTCTTCCGGAAAAGTATCAACAAGTTCATTGTAAACATTTTCAGGAAGAGCATTGTCTATGCAAAGATGTGGAAATGGTTGCATCTCCACACCTTTGAAGTTTTGTAGAACACTTAGTTCCATTACGCTTTTTTCTTCCTACTTTTTTTCGGCTTTACTTCATCTTTAAGCACAAGTGGATCAACTCCAAACTTGTTTTTTAAAGTTGCAAGCAATACACCATACGCCGGTAGGAACACAATTAATCCTACAACAATTTTAGTTAGTGTGTTGTTAAATGCAACTGCACTAACCCATGGTGCTGGATAGAATGCTGTGTAAAAGAAAGTATAAGTATCGATGATGTTAGCAGCAATAGTTGATATTGCTGGTGCTAACCACCATGCATCTGTATACTTTTCTCTAATGTGTTGGAATACATACACATCAAGCATTGTACCAACTGCATATGCAGTACCTGATGCAATACCTACTCTGTATGCATGTTCGTCACCAAGTGCTAATAACACTAACACTGATGCTACAATAGCTGGAATAATAGCCATTGCTACAACAGTACGACCTGCAGCTTTACCAACCAAACGCACTGTTAAGTCAGTTGCTACAACTACAATGGGAAATGTAAATGCAGCTGCTGCTAGTGGAAACTCACCGAATAAAGGTAAGTCTGCGCCTGGAAACAAATTAAATCTTATTGTAACCAAGTAATTACTTACTGCAATCACAAGAGTGTGTAGGATAACAAGATTACGTACTAATGTCTTATCTACACCTTCTAATAGTTTTGTGAACATATGTTCTCCTTATTTTGTTACTTTAGTGCCTACTGTTCTTCTCACAATATCATTGTGATTAAATTCAGCCCAGTATAGTTCAAAAGCGACACCGTCTTCTAAACCTTCAAACTGGTGAATTTTTCCGGGCTTCACTTGTGTAAAGTCACCCGCTTCAAGAATGGTTTCATCGATTAAACCACCTTGATCATCTTGCCAAACACGGACAAGCATCTTGCCCGATTCAACAAAGAATCCGTTCCATTTAAATTGATGTTCGTGTTCACTACATTTGAATCCTTTCTTAAATTCAATGCGGTGAAACTCTAATACGCCATTGGCATGTATCAGTTCTGTTTGTCCCCAGATCTTTCCTGCTTTCATTGTCATAGTCCTTTCCTATAATAGTTTCCCGTAATCTATGGTTTCATTATGTCTTGATACTTCTTTCACAAAATATGCACACTGTGGGTTATGACCTTGTGATAAAGGAACAGTCAACAGTTGTCCATTTTTCATTTTTGGAAAGTACCATTTTACATCATTGTAAAAATTTAAAATTTTAACCTCAGCATAATCTGCTTTGTAACTTTT